>VYLQ01000136.1_pt1 | contig 31220 bp, 33 predicted proteins | sample 5115351 | NCBI WGS metagenome assembly VYLQ01 (sample SAMN12291776, study PRJNA351875) | freshwater metagenome | isolation source: freshwater lake | place: USA: Michigan, Lansing Lake | collected 2013-08-14 | reverse complement strand
ATCTTATTGCTCGAAGAGTTGGTCTCCACCAGAGCTCTCCTCCTCTTCAGGTGAGGCCGGAATATTAAGCACAATCAATCAAAAAAGCACCAACCATTTTTCAGTACATTACCCAAATTTTTACTACAAACAAAACCAGCGGCCACTCACGGCCTATTTTCACTTCCGTTCCTCCAACTCATTTATGCGCTGAATGTATTCTTGCTCTTTGCGAGCCATTTCTTCTTGCGTAGCATTCATCTCTTCCATATTCTGTCTTACTTCTTCTTCCTGTGCACGCAATTGCTCGGTTTGCATTTGTGAATCTTTCAGCAAGCGCTGCACGCGTTCGGTGATACGTGTAGAAACCACAGACGATGCAATGCTCTGGCATATCTTCTTCACAAACTCAATCTTATTCTGATCTAATTCAGAGAATGAAGCCAACTCCAACACACCCACAATTTCATCTTGTGTTTGAATGGGCGCTAGCAACACATTAGAAGGTGGCGCATCGCCCAAACCGGAAGTAATCCGAATGTACTCTTCAGGAACATCTTTCAAATAAATCGTGTCGCGTTCCAGATAACATTGCCCAATCAAACCTTCTCCGATCTCTATCCGCTTCTTCAAGAACTTCTTTCTTTCAAACGCATAACAGGCTTTCAATTCCAAATACGCATCATCCCCCTCTCCTTCTTGCAGAAAAATTCCGCCCTGATTCAAATTCATATACTTCACAATTCCCCGGATCAACTCATCGGCTAACACCTGCACATTGGAATTGTTGGCACGAAGAATTTCGCTAATCTGATTGATTCCCAGTGTGACAAATTTCTCGTCCCGTTCGCGGGCGGCGGCAACGGACAAACTCTGTTGCATTTTTAATAATGCATTGCCTAATTCATCCGAGGTATCGGTATGGTTACTCTTAAATTCTAAATTGCCCTTGCTGATTTCTTCTGCGAACGTGATATTTTTATTCACACTCTTGAGTTGATTTTCCGTCAATTGTGTGTTGTGGTATTCCGCCAGCGTGCGACGCTCAAATTCGTATGCCCACCATCCACAAATGGCTACAATAACGGCTGCGAGTGCTCCGTGCATCAGAAACGTTATGAAATCCATGTACGCGAGTTGCGTAAAATAAATTTCGGTATTGCCCGCATATTGCAAATACGCAAATGTGCCGTGATGAATCACCACCAATAAAATAAGCGGAAGTTGCAGTCGCCAGTTTTGGTAAGCGATTAAGATCGTAGAACCGACAAATACAAAAAAGTGCATTTCAAACATGCCGTGCATCTGATAGATGAACTGTGCCGCAAAAACAGCCAGCACCGCTCCCAGCACATATTGATACAACGTGCTGTTGGGCAACCAAGCCTTGGTACCAAAGTAGGCCACCAAACAAAGTGCACCCACACCAATGCCTACGGTAAATGTGCTGTAGACAAAAGACAATGCTACACCAAACAGAAAATAAATGATGAGTGCATTGGTAATAAACCGATCGGCTTTCGCATTGATCTCTTTGAAGATAACAGCTTTATCAATGTGAATTTGTTGTTGAGTGGTAGCGGGGATATTCATTGTTTTGGGGATTACATGAACATTACTAAGTTAAAAGATATTATTGACTCCAAAAAGACACAGGGGTGGTACTCGGCAATGAGCAACCATACGATTGTGTAGCCAGCAAATCAAATACGGGTGGATTGGCTCCATTGATCAAGCTCAACAAAGCTAGTTCGGCATAATTGGTAGCACTGGCAGTACAATACCGGCCACGGTTATAATTTCCACGAAAAAATAGCCGACCGCGTGCATCGATAACCACAGCTTGCGGCGTTGAATAAACCCCACACGCTTTCGACAATGCTCCATCGGTATCCACACGAAATGCCATCGCTTCTCCAAACTCCTTCTTTGCTGCTTCAATGTCATCGGGTGATGGAACCACCACATAGGCAGCCACACTATCGCCATGCGAGCGAATCAATTGACGAATGTGCTGCGCATTGAGTCGGGAACAAGGACAATCCGGATTATAAAAGTGTAAATACAATGAAGTATTGGGAAGATCTAATTCGGAAAGATTAATCGGTGTGCCCACATCCACCGTCTTATAGTTGATCGGCACAGGCGTGGGCAATGCGTACTTCATCTCTTCATTCCAAAAGATAAAGGCCATACCTCCGACAATGGAAATCAGAAATAAGGTGACTAATCCTGTGCGAATCATACCTTTAAAAGTACTAACCAAAATCGTATTAAAAAGTTGAAATCATACGATCAACTTACCACGACCTTACGCCTGTTGCGGTTGTATCGAAAACTCGTAAAACCTTCCATTTCACATCCCTTTCGTGATGCACGGTTTTGTTCGCCCACCTAAAAACCCTGATATTGCAGGATTATTGAAGTGCGAATGCTCAAAATCGATAGCCATACACACATTTTGCCAAAAAAAATGCCCAATTGGAGCGAAAAGTTTGGCTATGGCGATTTCATTTACCTGCAGCATCACAAAAAGGGTTTTGCGAAAATGATGCGCGGGAATCAATTTTTTCGCGAGATCAAAAGCAACTGCTGGGATCCGCAACAGCGCATCGAAGAATACGAGCAATTCAACACCCATGTGCAGGTAGTTTGCACCATTCCGGTGATGTTCTCTTACTGGGCCAAGCCACTCGATTGTTTGATGCTATCACAATTCCTCAACGACCACATCGGAAAATTGGTGGCAAAATACCCGAAGCAATACATTGGGTTGGGAACGGTGCCCATGCAAGACGCAGAATTGGCTGTAAAAGAGTTAGAACGGTTTAAGAAAATTGGTTTGGTGGGATTGCAAATAGGCTCGAACATCAATGACGAGAACTTAAATGAAGAGCGCTTCTTCCCGATTTTTGAAGCGTGCGAAAGATTGAATCTGGCGGTGATGGTTCACCCTTGGAACATGATGGGCGAAAAGAAAATGCAACGCTATTGGTTGCCGTGGCTGGTGGGGATGCCAGCCGAGACATCACGGGCAATTTGCTCAATGATCTTTGGCGGTGTGTTTAATCGTTTGCCCAAGTTGCGCGTGATGTTTGCCCATGCCGGCGGTTCGTTTTTGCCCACCATCGGGCGCATTGAGCATGGTTTTGATTGCCGGCCTGATCTGGTGGCGATCGACAACCCGATTAATCCACGCCAGTATTTGGGTAAATTTTGGGTAGACAGTGTGACGCACGACCCACTAATGTTGGACTATGTGCTTAAGCTTCAAGGATCTAAGCGTGTAATGCTCGGCTCCGACTATCCGTTTCCCTTGGGCGATTTAGAAATTGGCAAGTTTATTGAAGATATGAATCTGCCGAAAAAAGTAAAAGAAGATATATTTTGCCATTCGGCTTTGGAATGGCTCAACTTAAACAAGAAAGATTTCATCTAACACTAAATAACTACGGAATCGTGAATTCAATCAAACTCTTTCTCTTCGCATCGCTCCTATTCACCAGCCTGACAGGTATGGCTCAATCTGAAAAAGACAAAATCAAGGCGATGGAAGAGCAACGCCAAATGGATAAGCAACGCAGAGTTACCATGAAAACGGACTCAGCTATTCGCCTGTCGGAAGAAGGTCAGTACCTGGAAGCAGATGCTAAGTTTAAAGTAGTGCTCAGCACGATCCGCAGTGTGCCCAGCGATCTTACCTATCATTTCGGAAAAAACTCTTTTCATATTGGCAAATACAAGCAAAGTGTAGACTGGCTCAACAAATACATTCAGCTGAAAGGAACCAGCGGACAATATTCTGAGAAGGCAGTTGAATGGCTGGCCAAGGCGGAAGCTGAACTGTTAAAAGAACGTGAGCGCGAAGCACTGCAAGCATCGGAAGTGCTCTCGAAAGATTATACGCTGGACTGCGGCCCCACCGGTAAAGTATTGTGTACCGTTTGCAAGGGCAGCACGGTAGTTGTAAAGAAAGGATACTTTGGCGATCATTACTCCACCTGTGGATACTGTCACAAACAAGGGTACCTTAGCTGCGATGAGTACAATCAGTTACTCAAAGGAACCTTGAAGCCAGACACGGAGAAATAAAACACCAGTTAGGAGTAGGCAATTGGCATAGGCAGTAGGCATATCTTTGGCTTCGATTCTAATTGCCTCCTTGTAATGGAGATTTATAATCAAAGTGATCTTAAAAGAATAGCGGATTTCAAATGTGGATGCATAAAGGACTTATTGGTTTGTTTACTCTTTCCTCGTTATTCACAAAACTTGCCGCGCAAGAGTCACATTCATGCAAAGTGGAGTACATTAAAATCATTGACCCAATTGATTCGGTCACGTATTTTACAGAAACACTCAAACAATTTTATAAAACCAGCAGAGGACAACAGTTTATTTACATTTTCATGCCTAATGATGACTTCCCAGGAACTTTAATTCATTGTATCATCCAGCAAGATTCCTCAAAAATTCAGATAAGAAAGAACGGGAATTTACAATCACTTAAAATCGAAAATAAACTCCTTCTCCCCTTTTTTCAGAAAATGGAGAATGGCGGACACATTCAAATTTGTAGCACCTCGCGCACCAACACAACTTTCTTATTGTGTATGGTTAAGCACGACTCCCAAATCACGTTTCAATACCAAGGGATAAATTCAAATATGACATTGATCAAAAACGAATTGAATGGAGCCTACTTGCTTTTCAGGCATCTTGAATCATTCTCAAACAAATAATTGGCTTAATAATCAATAATCATCCATATCAATAAAACCTGAGTTGAGTCCTCATCCATGAAAACTATCACTCTTTGTTTATTGCTTCTGAACTTTTCTTGTTCAAAGGAATATTATGATTATCATGGAGAGAAAATATTGATTTACAAAAAAATCGACCACTCCACTTATTTGAAAGGGAAAGGCATTGACCTATCCAACAATGGTCTAACCAAACTGCCAAAAGAAATTGAGAAAATGAAAAATTTACTTTTCATTAACCTGCGAAATAATTCATTGCATTCTATCAATTCTCTCCTGAGTTTAAAGAATATTCGCGTTTTAATTCTTGATGAAAATCCACTAGGTCAGATTCCACCTTCAATTGACTCGCTAACTGATCTCGAAGTGCTATCGGTGCGTGCATGCCATTTATCCACACTTCCCTCTTCTTTGTTTCGTTTAAAAAATCTGAAAACAATTGTATTAGGAGGAAATCAAATTCCAGATCATTTAATTCAAGAATTGAAAGAACAATTACCTCAATGCAAAGTCATAGTGAACGTTGATTAAGGTCCTTCACTTAACTCTGTACCAAAGCAGAAATTTGAAAGCCGGCCTCTTTCACCAAATGAATGATTTGCTGTTGTGAAATTCCGCGCGACTGAATCGTAAGGATTTTTTCTTTCTTAGTCGTATCCACATTCCATTGCACAATTCCTTCTGCTTCATTCAAGGGAGGCGTTACTTTCGCCACACATCCGCTGCAATTAATATTTGTTTTGAATTGCAAATGATCTGTCTGCTGATTTGTTGATTGATCTGACGTTTGCATAAGGATACAATTTATTCTTTTTTGATTATTCCAATTTTTTCCACTTCAATCGCAAGCTGTTCGTAACCACACTCACGCTACTCAGGGCCATCGCTGCACCGGCAATCATTGGATTGAGTAAAAAACCAGTGAAGGGAAACAAGATTCCAGCAGCAAGCGGTATACCCAGTACATTGTAAACAAAAGCCCAAAATAAATTCTGCCGAATCGTCGACACTGTGCGTTTGGACAATTGAATGGCCATCGGAATTTTGGTGAGATCGGAAGAGATTATCGTCATCTTCGCCACATCCATTGCAATATCACTTCCCCTGCCCATAGCAATGCTGACGTCCGCTTGCGCCAGTGCCGCACTATCGTTGATGCCATCGCCCACCATGGCTACCGTTTTTCCAATTGCTTGAAGGCCTTTGATGAAATCTGCTTTTTCATGTGGCAGCACCTCCGCCTTGTAGTGTTTTATGCCGACCTGCTTGGCGATCGCTTGTGCTGTATCTTCATTGTCACCTGTAAGCATGAACACGTCCAAACCCATGTGGTGTAATTGGTGAATGGCTTCGATGGAAGTTGCCTTTATTTTATCGGCAATGGCCAACACGGCAAGCGTAGTGGATTGATCTGCAAACCACACGATTGTCTTTGCCTCATCACTCCATGTTTTTTCTTTTTCGAGAAGTTCTTCCGAAAAATGAATTCCGTTTTCGATGAGCCATTTTTTATTGCCAACTGAATACTGTTTGCCTTGTACCGTGGCACGCACGCCTCTGCCAGTGATACTTTCAAAATCATTTACTTCCAGTGCAGTGGTTTGCCATTGGTTAACGACTGCTTGTGCCAGTGGATGCTCGGATTGTTTTTCAATACTTACCAAAATCGGTTTTGCCCCCTCGTTATCATCCAACCATTTCCAATCCGTCAAAGTAGGGTTGCCTTCCGTAATGGTTCCCGTCTTATCGAGTACGACTGCATTTACTTTTTTGGCGAGTTCTAAACTCTCAGCATCTTTAATCAGAATTCCGTTTTCTGCCCCGCGCCCCACGCCTACCATAATCGCGGTGGGTGTAGCTAATCCAAGTGCACAGGGGCATGCAATCACCAACACGGTTACAAATGCCAGTAAACCTTGCGTGAATCCATTTTCGCCACCGAGCCACCACCACATCACAAATGAAAAAAGGGCAACACCCATCACGATCGGAACAAAAACGCCTGCAATACGATCAACTAATTTTTGTACAGGTGCTTTGCTGCCCTGTGCCTCTTGCACAAGTTTGATAATTTGTGCCAGCAAAGTGGCACTACCCACCTGCTCGGCACGAAAAGTAAAACTGCCTTTCTGATTGATGGTGCCGGCCAACACTTTTTCGCCATCTGCTTTTAATACAGGCATTGGCTCGCCGGTGAACATACTCTCATCGACATACGAACTGCCACTGAGGACGATGCCATCCACGGCAATTTTCTGGCCGGGCTTCACTACAATCCGGTCGCCTTTGTTGACGCGGCTAACCGGTGTTTCTATTTCAGTGCCTTGCGCATCTAGCACAATAACAGTGGCCGGCTGTAAACCCATTAATTTTTTAATGGCATACGAGGTGTTTCCTTTCGCTCGTTCTTCCAGCAGCTTTCCTAACAGAATAAAGGCAATCACGACAGCGGCTGCCTCAAAATAAACATGACCATGCAAGCCGCGTGAATGCCAATAGTTTGGAAACAGCGTGGTGAAAACACTGAACGAATACGCCACACCAGTGCTTAAGGCTACCAGTGTGTCCATATTTGCCGAGCGGTGTCTGGCTTGCTTCCAGGCGTTGACAAAAAATCCTTTGCCAAACCACACGACCACCGGTGTGGATAATAGCCACATGATTTCGTTGGCATACGGCATGTCCATCAGAAACATGCCGATGATGACTGTGGGAAAAGCCAGTGCCGAAGCCCCGATGGTGTTCCATGTTAAGGCTTTAAATTTCTGATGGTGCAATGCCTCGAGTGTTAGCGCTGCCTGATCATCTGCTTCTATCAGCATATCGTAGCCAATGGATTGAACTGCCTTTTGCAGATCATCGGGTTGAATCATGTTGGGCAAATACTCGACCGAGAGTTTTTCGGTAGCAAAATTGACGGATGCCTGAATGACTCCACGCTGCGCCTTCACTATGCTTTCAACGCTAGAGGCACACGAAGCGCAGCTCATTTGGGTAACCGGAAAACTCGTCTGAATGGTAGGCACACCATATCCCAAATCGCGAATGGCGTGAATGGCATTGGTCAAAAGCGAAGAATCATTGCCACTGACCACTGCTCGCTCATTGTTCAATTCGACCCGATGTATTGCTACGCCCGGCACATCGCGCAAGCCTTTGTCGACGATCAGCGCATAATGTTCGCTTTCCACGCCTTGTAGCGGAATATAAAATGTATTCGAATTTTCTTTTTCCATGTTGCTTGTGAGTGCACAAATATCACACGATCAGGCGGGATATTTTTTATAGATTTTTCAGAAAGAGTTACATGAATTTCAGATGAACGGTGTCTCACTTGGTTAATTTACACCGATCACTTGCTAGCACGTGGCAGTAATTTATCCAACGGGTTACGCTTTTCGGTGCGAATAGCTTTAAAGTGACTGGGAGTTAGGCCGGTCACTTTTTTGAACTGAGCACTGAGATGGGCAACACTGGAATAATTTAATTGATGTGCGATTTCACTTAACGATAATTCATCGTACACTAATAATTCTTTGACACGCTCAATCTTCTGAGCAATAAAATATTTTTCGATGGTGATGCCTTCTACTTCGGTAAACAGCGTAGTCAGGTATTTGTAATCGTGCTGAAGTGCATCACTCAGGTATTCAGAAAGATTGGATTTAAGTGCGCTGTTGTTCTGATGAACCAACTCTACCAAGGTGGTTTTAATCTTTTCAATCAGTCGGCTTTTCTTATCATCGATGAGAGAAAAACCCACTTCACGAAGAGCACTTTCGATCGTCATTTTTTCCGATGAAGTAATTTCGCGACCCAATGTCACTTCACCCAATGCTACTTCCATTGGGGCAAATCCCAGTTTTGCCAATTCTGCTTTCACTACCATTTTGCAGCGATCGCAGACCATGTTTTTTATGTATAGAATCATCTTGTTACTTGTCGGCTATCCTTAACAAAAGAAACCTCTATTTCATTCCAGTTCTTCCTATTCTATTTCAATACAGCAACAAAGATAGATTTCTGTCACCGATGGAGCGCCGCATTTGAGCATGAATCCGTTTATAATTGAAACTTTTTACGTGTAGCCCTATAGCTTTCCTTCCTTTCTTCCATCACAATTAATGGCTATCTTTGCCGCTCGTTTATCAGGCATTTTATGGCTCTTTACAATCGCATCAATGGCAAAGAACTGAAGGAGAAACTTCAGCATCTGCAAGAAGAAAGAACGACGGTTTCATTTTACAAATACCACCAACTGGCCGATCCGAAAGCATTTCGCGATGAATTGTACCAGCTCTTCGATCAGCTTCATATTTTAGGTCGCATTTATGTTGCACACGAAGGCATCAACGCACAAATCAGCGTGCCTTCTTCTTCGTTCGAAACTTTCCGTAGTCAATTATTCAGCATTTCTTTTTTAAATGGCATCCGACTGAACACAGCTGTGGACGATAACGGAAAATCATTTTTCAAATTGAAGATATTGGTGCGCAGCAAAATTGTGGCCGATGGGTTGAACGATGCTACGTTTGATGTGACCAATCGCGGCAAGCACGTGAACGCAAAAGAGTTTAATGAACTGGCCGAAAACCCCGACACATTAATCGTTGACATGCGCAACCATTATGAAAGTGAAGTGGGGCATTTCAAAAACGCCATTTGTCCGGATGTAGATACGTTTCGTGAAGAGCTGAAAGTGGTGGAAGATTTGCTGGAGAAAGAAAAAGATAAAAACTTATTGATGTATTGCACCGGAGGCATTCGCTGCGAAAAAGCAAGTGCATGGTTTAAACATCGCGGATTTAAGAATGTATTTCAGTTGGACGGTGGCATCATCGAATATGCGCGCCAGGTGAAATCACAAGGACTCGAAAACAAATTCATTGGCAAAAACTTTGTGTTCGATGAACGTTTAGGCGAACGCATTTCAGATGACATCATCAGCACCTGCCATCAATGTGGCAAGCCATGCGACACCCATACGAACTGCAAAAACGATGGCTGCCATTTGTTGTTCATTCAATGTGCCGAATGTGCCGAGAAATTTAATGGTTGCTGCTCGGCAGAATGCAAAGACATTATCGCACTGCCCGTAGAAATGCAGAAAGAAGCGCGCAAAGGAATCAACAAAGGCCGTCAGGTATTTAAGAAAGGGCGCAAGCTAAAAGATCAACTGTCACCTCAATCCACGGAATGATTCGCATTGGTATTATCAATGTATCAGACAGAGCAAGCCGGGGCATTTATGAAGATACGCCGGGGAAAGCCATCGTGGCTACGCTCAACGAATACCTGATTAGTCCGTGGGAAAAAGAATATGCTGTCATCCCAGATGAACAAGCTTTGATTGAACAAACCTTGATCGACATGGCCGATCAGAAAAATTGCTGCCTGATTGTTACCTGTGGAGGCACAGGCCCTGCCCAACGCGATGTAACCCCGGAGGCCACCGAGGCTGTTTGTGAGAAAATGATGCCCGGCTTTGGCGAATTGATGCGCAGCGTAAGCCTGCAATACGTTCCAACCGCCATTTTATCGCGACAGACAGCCGGTATTCGAAATAAAACTTTAATTGTAAATTTACCGGGCAAACCAAAAGCCATCCGACAATGCCTGGACGCCGTTTTTCCGGCCATTCCTTATTGCATTGATTTATTGGAAGGTCCGTTTTTGGAATGCAATACAGAGATCATAAACGTGTTTCGCCCGAAAGAAGACACGACCGGAAAGCCGAATCAGAGTCGTTGAAAACATTGAACCCGTTACGTGTATGGCAAGAATAAAATACTACTACGACACCGAAACGTGTAAATACGAACGCATTCGCACCACCACAGGCGACATTATTCTAAACTCGCTGGGCATTCTATTGCTCGCCCTCGCGATGGCGGTAGGCCTGATTTTTTTGCTACGCAGCTATTTCGAATCGCCCCGCGAGCTGTTGCTGAGTAATGAAGTGAAAGAACTGGAGTTCATGTACAGCAATTTGGAAAAACAAATCGAAAAGCTGGATGCTGAGTTGGCCAACATGGAATACCGTGACGATAACATTTACCGTGCCGTGTTGGGTGCTGAGCCTATCGACAAAAGTGTGCGCGAAGCAGGCGTAGGCGGCATCGACCGCTACGAAGACATCAAAAAGAAGAACATCGTACACGAAGATTTTTTGCTCAAACTGCACGAGCGAGTGGATAAGTTAAAGCGCAAGGTTTATATCGAATCCAAATCACAAGATGAAGTGATTGCGCTGGCGGAAAACAAAGAAAAACTATTTGCAGCCATCCCGGCCATTCAGCCGGTCAGCAACAAACAGTTGATTGCCTTAGCTTCTGGCTTTGGCATGCGCATTCATCCGGTTTATAAAGTGCGCAAAATGCATACGGGAGTTGACTTCGCGGCCTCCATTGGCACTCCTATCTATGCTACTGCGGATGGCGTGATTGATAAGCTCGAAGTAAGTTTCAGCGGCTATGGCAAAGTATTGGAAATCGATCATGGCTTTGGCTACCGCACCCGCTTTGCACACATGCACGGCTTCAATGTGCGCTTCGGACAAAAAGTAAAACGTGGCGATTTAATTGGGTATGTAGGTGATACCGGTTTATCCACCGCTCCGCATTTGCATTATGAAGTGTTTGTAAACGGTGTGCATGTGAATCCCATTCACTATTTCTTCAACGACCTGAATGCGAAAGACTACGAGAAGATTATACAGCTGGCTTCGGTAGAAAACCAATCGCTGGGAATGTAACTGTCAGGGTGCGATCATCTCGCGCACAATCACGCGCAGTTCATTCAGCATCATGGCGGTGGCGCCCCACACAATCTCTCCTTCAATTTCGAAATGCGGAGCGAGCATAGGATACATTTTGGCTGCTATGATCTCTTTGGTATGGATGGCATCGGGTAGTATTAAGTCAGAAAGATTGCCCTCGATAATACGCACCACTTCCGACTGCTGTGCTTGATAAGCGGGACGTTGCTCTACAAACCCAACAACCGGAATCACCATGAAGTTGCTGGGCATCACAAAAAACTGACTGAGTTGTCCAATCACTTTTATCTGCTGCGCACTCACTCCTATTTCCTCTTCCGTTTCGCGCAAAGCAGTTTCAATAGCGGTCTCTCCCGGCTCGGCTTTTCCACCCGGTAAACTCACTTGTCCGCCATGAGCGCCTAAATATTCATGCCGCTTAGTCAGTGGAAACTTGATTTGTTCACCATCGGGATACAATAAAATCATAACACTGCCCGGCTTGGGTGGAAGCGAATGATCAAACTTGGGTTTAATCAGTCCGGTAGGTGTGGCTCGCAAAGGCTCATGCGCCACAGCACCCGGCAAGGGCTGTTGTAATCGTTGTTGAAGTTGATCGAGTAACGAGGGCCACATCATTTGCAATACTTGATTAAATCGGCGGTGAGCATCTGGTCGCCCCGTTGCTCGGATTGCCGAAAGGCATCGCACGCTTCTTTGCGCTGATTGTTTTTCGCATACGCAGTGCCGAGGTAAAAATAAATCTTGTCGATGAATGAATCCATCTTTTCAGCTTGTGTAAGTAAGCGCAGTGCCGATGGATAGTCTTCTTTCATCAAATACAAAATACCCTTGTTGCGATACGCCCACCCATTGTAAGGATCGGCATACATGCTTTGATTGATATCTTCTTCAGCTTTCGCCAGATCGTTTAACCGCAAGTAGATGAAGCCGCGGTTGTTCAAAAAATAAGCTTGCTTCGGATCGATCTCGATTGCTTTGTTCACATGCTGCAACGCAGCATTAAAATTTCCTTTTTCAATATCGATCAACGCCAGCGTGTTGTACACGTTGGGTTCGTTGGATTTCAGTGTCTGCGCCTGGTTCAACTCCTCCAAGGCAGCTTCATAATTGCGCTTGTAATAATGTACGATGGCATGGTTTACAAGATAGTCGACATTGTTGGGCGACAACTGCATGGCTTTGTCAAAGGACTCCAATGCTTTGTCAAACTCGCGCATCTTAGTAAGAACCAAACCTTTGGTAAAGTATGCCAATGCTGTATCGGGCTTCACCGCAATTACCTTGCTCAGGTCGTCCAGCGCCTGAAAATATGCTTTGGTTTCGTAGGCTGCATTGGCCCGATTGATTAGGGCGTGGATAAAATTGGGCTTGCACTCGATTGCTTTTGAATATTTCTCAATGGCCACATCGAATCGTTTCTGCTCAAAGTAAACCGTTCCCAGATTATTCCATGCGTCTGCAAAGCAAGGCTCCAGTCGGATGGCCTCGCCATAGTAGTAGGATGCTTGCTCGTAACTACGCTCGCGGGCTGCTACATTGCCCTTCAACAAAAACTGTTGCAGGCGAGTCTCTTTGGAATCGCAGGCAAGCAAACACACAAGCAGAAAAAGAAACAGGAACGATCGCATGGTTAATTTTTTCTAGAAGTCAGGCCGGAGAACGACTTACCGGCAAAAATACAACTTAAACTTAGATTGACAATTTTGCCCTCCGGGCCGATGAATCCTGATAATTGAGTCAGGATTATCGGGGTTAACCTCCTACGAGTCTTACACGACTGTAGGAGTCGTAAGACCTGACATTGAAAATGAACAAACATCTTACTTTAAAGAAACAATGTGAAATAGTTCATTTTCAATCGTCAGCACGCAGTGCAAAAAAGTCTAATGACTTTTTTGGGATAAAAATATTTGTGGTGGAATTTTGAATACTAAAACCGAATCCCTTTCTTTGAGCCATCGAAATGACAACTACTCAAAACATCCATCGCCATCATCTTACCAATAGTTTGGTTGGCGGCTTTGTGTTTTGATCTGATTATAAAGATTTACTCAAAAAAAGGCTTGCCAACAATGGTGAGCCTTTTTTGTTTGATAGAAATTTGAAATGAATAAAATATAAATAACTGTATGACACCACCACTCCGCATTGCCATTCAAAAGTCAGGCCGCCTGCAAGAAGATTCATTGAAGTTGTTGAAAGAAAGTGGCTTGCATTTTAGCAATGGCAAAGATCAACTCAAAACACAAGCGCGGAATTTCCCGATTGAGTTGCTCTTCTTACGCGATGACGATATACCACAGTACGTAGAAGATCAGGTGGCAGATGCGGGCATTGTGGGTGAAAATGTGCTGATCGAAAAACAGAAAAAGAATGAGTTGGTGAAGCGTCTGGATTTTGCAAAGTGCCGACTCTCCATTGCCGTGCCACGCTCTGAAAACTACACCGGCATTTCGTACCTGCAAGGAAAAAATATCGCTACCTCCTACCCGGTTATTGTACAACAATTCTTAGACAAGCACGGCATTCAGGCAGGCATACACGAAATCAGCGGGTCGGTAGAAATCGCTCCGGGCATTGGTTTGGCCGATGCCATTTGCGACATCGTGAGCACAGGCAGCACTTTGCTGAGCAACGGGTTGAAAGAAGTGGAAACTGTGATTCAAAGTGAGGCGGTGTTGATTGCCACCCCCAATTTGCCGGAAGCCAAAAAACAAATTTTGGACAAACTGATTTTTCGCATCAATGCAGTGCAGTCGGCTAAAAACAACAAATACATTTTATTGAATTGCCCGAATGAAGCCATCGAAAAAATTACGAGTGTGATCCCGGGCATGAAGAGTCCGACCATCATGCCATTGAGCCGCACGGGCTGGTCGAGCTTGCATTCCGTAGTCGATGAAAATGACTTTTGGGAAAAGATTGATTTACTGAAGTCATTCGGTGCCGAAGGAATTTTGGTGATACCGATTGAGAAGATGATTGCTTAAAATAGATTTAAGATTTAAGATTTAAGATTTAAGATTTAAGATTTGAGATTTGAGATTTGAGATTAGGGAAAATAGATAAAAGAAAACGAAGAAAGATGAAAATTGAGATAAATCCGGCGAGAGAAACATGGAATGCGTTGTGTCAGCGGCCGCAACTGGAGTTGGAATATTTGGAAGGGGTGGTGAACAACATTCTCGCCCGTGTAAAAAAATCCGGCGATGATGCCTTAGTCGAGTTGACAAAACAATTTGATGGCATTGCGCTCACCCACTTGGCCGCCACTACTGAAGAAGTAAATCAAGCGATTGCCTCGTTGCCTGAATCCCTGAAAAAATCCATCACTCAAGCTGCTTCGAATATTGAAAAATTTCATGCCGCCCAGCGTAATTCGATCGTACAAATTGAAACCATGCCGGGTGTTACTTGTTGGCGAAAGCAAGTGGCCATACAACGGGTGGGTATTTACATTCCCGGTGGCTCTGCGCCTTTATTTTCTACGGTATTGATGTTGGGTATCCCTGCGAAAATTGCCGGATGCAAAGAAGTGGTTTTGTGTACACCTCCATCGGCAGATGGAACGATTCATCCCGCCATTTTATTTGCCGCTTCGTTAGCGGGAATTACCAAAATTTACAAAGTGGGTGGCGCACAAGCCATTGCAGCAATGGCGTATGGCACGACTACCATTCCGCAAGTCGATAAAATATTTGGTCCCGGAAATCAATACGTTACCAAAGCGAAACAACTCATTAACCAATCGGGAACCGCCATCGATATGCCGGCAGGTCCTTCGGAAGTATTGGTGATTGCGGATAGTCAAGCAAACCCTGCATTCATCGCAGCCGATCTGTTATCACAAGCCGAACACGGACCCGATAGCCAAGTGGTGTTGGTAACGAAGGATACTGAGTTGGTGAAAAAAACAGAGGCCGCATTAGAAAAACAACTGCTTGAACTACCACGACAAAAGATTGCCCGTGAAGCGTTAAAGAATAGTTTGGCCATCGTGCTGAACAACGATGATCAGATCATTGATTTTGTGAATGCATACGCACCCGAGCACTTAATCATTAACACTATGGATGCAGATGTGCTTGGCGAACGAATTACCAATGCAGGTTCAATCTTCTTAGGCGCGTATTCGCCTGAATCCGTAGGCGATTATGCATCCGGCACCAATCATACCTTGCCAACGAATGGCTACGCAAAAGCCTTCAGTGGTGTATCGCTGGATAGCTTTACCAAATCCATTACCATTCAAAAACTGACCAAAGAAGGACTTGATCTCTTGGGGCCAATTGTAGAAGAGATGGCAGAAGCCGAGCAACTGAAAGGCCACGCGCAGGCGGTGCGTGTTCGACGAAACTCAAATTAATTTGAAGACATGGACATCAATCAACTCGTTCGACCCACTATATCAAAACTAAAACCGTATTCATCGGCGCGCGATGACTTCAAAGGAAGTGCTTCGGTTTACTTGGATGCCAATGAAAACCCCTACCCTTCTGATTTCAATCGCTATCCCGATCCGCATCAGCAAAAGCTGAAAGCAAAAATAGCGGCTATCAAAAATATCTCTACCGAAAACATCTTCGTGGGCAACGGCAGCGATGAGCCCATCGACTTATTGTTTCGTGCCTTTTGTGAACCGGGTATTGATAATGTATTGATTCCCGAACCTACGTATGGCATGTACACGGTGAGTGCGAACATCAATAACATTGCGATCAAAACTATTTCACTCACACCAGATTTTGATTTGGATGTGGAAGCTATTTCTAAAGTATGGGATAAAAATTCGAAGCTGCTATTTCTTTGTTCGCCTAATAATCCGTCGGGCAATCTGTTGAGTGAAGAAAAAATCATTCAATTACTAAATTCCTTTCCGGGATTGGTGGTTGTAGACGAAGCGTACATTGATTTCACGAAACAGCCGGGCTTTCTTTCGAAGATTAGCGATTATGCTAATTTGGTTGTGCTGCAAACTTTATCCAAAGCGTGGGGGCTTGCTTCTTTGCGAATTGGCATGTGCTTCGCGCAACCCGAAATCATTCAAGTGTTGAACAAGATCAAGCCGCCGTACAATATCAGCGGCATCAATCAACAGTTGGCAGAAAAGGCATTGAATGAAGTAGGACGGAAAGAAGAAAATGTACAGGAGATTATCACCCAGCGAGAGTGGCTAAAAAACGAGTTGAATGAATTATCTTCTGTTCGACAGGTTTATCCTTCCGAGGCGAATTTCTTGTTGGTAAAAATAGATGGCGCTCGTGAAAAGTATCAGCAATTAATTCAAACCGGTGTGGTGGTGCGCGATCGCTCTTCTGTAATTTTGTGTCAGGATTGCCTTCGAATTACTGTTGGTACGCCTGCTGAAAATCAACAACTAATAGCTTCATTAAAAAAATTAGAATGAGAACTTTGCCTCTAAGAAATGAACCTCACCACCAAGACATAAAAACACAAAGAAATACGCTTAGTGCCTTTATACCTTCGTGGCTAAAATTAAAAAGATAAAAGATGAAGAAAGTATTGTTTATTGATCGAGATGGAACGTTGATACACGAACCGGCAGATGATCCGCAAATTGATGGGTTGGAGAAAGTAAAATTTATTCCAGGCATGTTCACATGGCTCAGTCGTATCACACGCGAAAACAACTACGAATTGGTGATGGTGACGAATCAGGATGGATTAGGAACAGACTCTTTTCCAGAGCACACTTTTTGGCCTACTCAAAACTTCATCATTAACACGCTCGCCGGTGAAGACATCACTTTCCACGAAGTTTGTATTGACCGTTCCTTTGCACACGAAAACAAGCCCACCCGCAAGCCCGGCATCGGCATGCTCACCAAGTATCAAACAACCGAATACGATCTCGCTAACTCGTATGTCATTGGCGACCGCATCACCGATATTCAGTTAGCCAAAAACCTCGGAGCACGTGGCATCCTCATCAACAACGGTAGCCTCGCTCCTGCTCTTGCCGAAAATGCACTCACCGAAACATGTGCGCTTATCACTACTTCTTGGAAAGAAATTTACGATCAGGTAAAAACTCACCGCACAGCTTCGCATATTCGTACTACCAAAGAAACCTCTATCGATATTTCACTTGATCTGGATGGAAAAGGTGCGTCTTCTATCTCCACCGGACTCGGATTTTTCGATCACATGCTCGACCAACTTGCCAAGCATGGGTTGGTTGACCTCCACATTGCTGTCAAGGGAGATTTACACATTGACGAACACCACACCATCGAAGATACCGCCTTAGCATTAGGAGAAACTTTCCTCAAAGCTTTGGGCGATAAAAAAGGAATTGAACGCTACGGTTTTTGTTTGCCGATGGACGACTGCCTCGCACAAGTGGCCATCGACTTTGGTGGTCGCCCTTGGCTGGTGTGGGAGGCTGAATTCAAACGCGAAAAGATTGGCGATGTGCCCACCGAAATGTTTTATCATTTCTTCAAGTCATTTTCAGATACAGCCAAGTGCAATCTCAACATCAAAGTAGAAGGCACGAACGAGCATCATAAAATTGAAGCCATCTTTAAAGCATTCGCGAAAGCGATCAAAGCAGCGGTACGAAAAGATCCGTTCAACGATCAACTTCCTTCTACCAAAGGCACCTTATGAAAATCGCCGTTATCAAATACAATGCAGGTAACATCCGGTCAGTGGCATTTGCGCTCGAGCGCTTGCAGGTGGACTATACCATTACCGATCAGCCGGAAGAAATTCAGCAAGCAGACAAAGTCATTTTTCCGGGTGTGGGCGAAGCCAGCACTACTATGCGTTATTTAAAAGATCACCGACTCGATCAACTGATTCGCTCTTTAAAACAACCTGTGTTGGGGATTTGTCTGGGTATGCAGTTGCTTTGCAAACACTCTGAGGAAAACGATACGCCTTGCTTAGGCATCTTTGACGAAACGGTGCGTTTGTTTGTACCCAAACATCACGAAAAAGTGCCACACATGGGATGGAACTCGCTAACCACAATAAATGATTGGCTTCCCTCCGAATTGAAAGATCAATTTGTTTACTTTGTGCATAGTTTTTATGTACCGCTCAGTGCGCACACCTCCGCACAAACCGATTACATTCAAGCCTTCAGCTCTGCCATGCGAAAAGATAATTTTTATGCCGTTCAATTTCATCCGGAAAAATCCGGGCCCGTGGGAGAAAAAGTAATCAAAGCATTTCTCCAGCAATAATAGTCTTACCTCATGAGAATCATCCCAGCCATCGATATCATCAACGGAAAGTGCGTGCGACTTACGCAAGGCGACTTTTCAAAAATGAAAGTGTACAACGAAGATCCAGTGGAAGTAGCGAAAGAGTTTGAAGAAGCCGATCTGGAGTACTTGCACCTGATCGATTTGGATGGAGCGAAGAAAGGTGAAGTGGTGAACTGGAAAGTAATCCGAGATATTCAGGAAGACACGGCATTACAAGTAGATTTTGGAGGCGGCGTAAAAACAGAAGAAGAAGTACAAGAACTACTTTACCTCGGTATCAGCCAAATCAATATAGGAAGTGTAGCCGTCAAAGAGCCCGAAAAATTTATTGGCTGGATGAAGAAGTTTGGCTCAGAAAACTTTATTCTCAGTGCCGATGTGAAAGGCGAAAATGTATCCATCAACGGATGGCTTGAATCCACGGAATTCCGATTGTTCGATTTGGTGAGCAAGTTTGCCGATCATGGGTTGGAATACATTACTGTTACAGACATCGCCACAGACGGTATGTTGAAAGGCCCGAATTTTGGGCTCTACAAAAAGCTGATGAAGAAGTTTCCTGATTTAAAAATCATTGCCAGCGGTGGCGTGAGTTCCATTGACGATCTGAAAGAATTAAAACACATCAAAGTGTTTGGTGCCATTGTAGGCAAAGCCATTTACGAAGGGCACATCCAATTGGATCAACTGAAAAATATTTAGTTGTGCTGACCAAACGAATTATTCCTTGCTTAGATATCAAAGATGGTCGCACGGTAAAAGGTGTGAACTTTCTCGAACTGCGCGACGCCGGCGACCCGGTAGCGCTGGGTGAAATGTATGCACAGCAAGGTGCTGATGAATTAGTGTTTCTGGACATATCGGCCACCAACGAAAAACGAAAAACGTTTGTCAAGTTGGTGCGCGAAATTGCGGCGCATGTCAACATACCATTTACCGTAGGTGGTGGCATCAGCAGCATCGAAGACGTGGCACCATTGCTCGAAGCCGGTGCCGACAAAGTCAGCATCAACTCGGCAGCCGTATCAAATCCACAACTGATCGATGATCTAGCAAAAGCATTCGGATCGCAGTTTGTGGTGCTCGCTATTGATGCACGTAAAGTAAACAACCAATGGACGGTGCATACGCATGGCGGCTCACGCCCTACGGATAAAAAGTTATTTACCTGGGCCAAAGAAGGCCAGTCACGGGGAGCAGGTGAGATACTCTTCACCAGCATGGATCACGATGGAACGAAGAGTGGCTTTGCAGTTGATCCGCTGGAGAAACTAAATCAGTTGTTACAAATTCCGGTGATCGCTTCCGGTGGGGCAGGCAACATGAGTCATTTTCTGGAAGCCTTTGTGATTGGGAAAGCCGATGCCGCATTGGCGGCCACGCTCTTTCACTTTGGTGAAATCAAAATCCCGGATCTCAAATCGTATTTAAGCAATCATCACCTTCCCATTCGTAAAACAATATGATCAACATCGCTGAATTGGATTTTCAAAAATCAGGCGGACTGATTCCCTGCATTGTGCAGGATGCAGCCACCGACAAAGTATTGATGTTGGGCTACGTGAATGAAGAAGCGTTGCAAAAAACCATTTCTGAAAAGAAAGTCACCTTCTTCAGCCGCAGCAAACAACGCTTGTGGACGAAAGGAGAAACGTCCGGCAATTTTTTACACCTCGTTTCCATCTTGCAAGATTGCGATCGCGATACATTGCTAATCAAAGCGAATCCTGCAGGCCCAGCCTGTCACACGGGATCCGATACCTGCTTCAATGAAAAAAATCATTACAACGACATCCGGTTTCTCGATGCTGTGATCCAACAGCGTAAGACAAATCCCAAAGAAGGTTCGTACACCAACCAACTCCTTAACAAAGGCATCAACAAAGTGGCCCAAAAAGTAGGCGAAGAAGCAGTAGAGTTAGTCATCGAAGCAAAAGACGACAACCAAGAATTGTTTCTGGGCGAAGCCGCCGATTTGATGTACCATTACCTCGTGCTATTGGCCGCGAAAAATCTTCAGCTTTCCGATGTAGTCAATGTATTGAAGCAGCGACATTCCTGATTTGTCTGTTTCACTACAAATTATTTAAAAAGTTGTAGCTTCATTTATAGAAAAGAAGCTATGGCAAATCAGGTAGTTCATCGCAACGGGCATCCCTTCATTCCTTATTTCGGATCTGTTCATACTTCCGAAGAAGTATTACAATCCAGTGCCGCCTTCTTTCAACACATGAAACAAAGGCGATCGCTTCGCGACTTCACGAAGGAATCGATACAGAGAGAAGTCATTGAGAATATCATTCAAACAGCTTCCACGGCACCTTCCGGAGCGAATAAGCAGCCCTGGACTTTTTGCGTAGTTTCAAATCCGGAAACGAAAAAGGAAATACGACTTGCCGCGGAAAAAGAAGAATACGAAAGCTACACACAGCGCATGAGTGATGAATGGCTACGCGACATCGAACCCTTACAAACCGATTGGCAAAAGCCATTTCTGGAAACAGCTCCCTACTTGATTATCGTATTCAAACAAGTATATGAATTGAAAGCAGACGGAACGAAAGGCAATCATTACTATGTGAATGAATCGGTGGGCATTGCCTGCGGGTTTTTGCTGACTGCTATTCATCATGCGGGCTTAACTGCTTTAACACACACGCCCAGCCCTATGAATTTTTTAACCGAGTTACTCCATCGACCTGAAAACGAGCGGCCCTACTTATTGATTCCGGTAGGATATGCCGCACCCGATGCACTGGTTCCCGATTTAAAAAGAAAATCATTGAGTGAAGTTTCCGTTTGGTATTAAATTAGCCTCATGATTCGAAAGCTACTGAAGTACATTTCTTACACCCTACTCGGGTTGTTCACACTGCTGATTGTATTGGGCATTGTCTGGTACCGCAGCGACATCGAAGTGAAAGACCTTGAACCCACCTACTTCACCGCACAATCTTCTTACATTCAAGTTGATGATGCCAAACTTCATGTACGCCAGCGCGGTGCGGGGCCGGCCATTTTTTTATTGCATGGCAGTTTCGCATCACTGCATACATGGAATGGCTGGGAGAATGAATTGGAGAAAAACTTTCGCACCATTTCTGTGGACTTTCCCGGACACGGTTTAACCGGACCGACTGCGAGCGCCAAATACTCAACCGATGATTATGCACAATTGATTTTTACGTTGGCAGATCAGTTGAAAATCGACACGTTTTATGTAGCAGGCAATTCCATGGGTGGACAAGTGGCATGGAAGATGGCGCTGAAACATCCCGAACGAGTGAAGAAACTTGTGCTGGTCGATGCCGCGGGTTACTATACGGCAGACACCACTTCCAAATCTACTAAGCAAAGTAGACCTTTTATCTTTAAGCTTTTGCAGAATGATCTAGCCGCTAAATTTTTAGTAAAAATCACTCCGCGTTTTCTGTTCCGTTGGAATTTGAAGCAAGTCTATGGCAACCCCGATGCCGCGCGCGAAGAAGATGTAAATCGTTTTTATGATTTGATGATGCGCGCGGGCAATCGCGAGGCAACGATGCAACGACTGCGCCAGCCGGGAAAAGATTTGCAAGACAGCATTCGGTTCATTACCACGCCCACACTCATTCTGTGGGGCGAAAATGATCGGTGGATTCCGTTGGCAAATGCGTATCGCTTTAAAAAAGATATTCAACCTTCGCACCTGATAGTTTGGGAAGGATTGGGTCACGTGCCCATGGAAGAGCAGCCTGAAAAAACGGTGGCTTCTGTGCTTCCATTTCTACACAACAAACCAGGGAATAATCGCCAGCAATAGACATACAATCAACCAAAAGAGAAATCGCTTGCTATTCTTCTGTTCTGTGGGCATACCGTCACATTTTGAAGGAGCAAACGGCTCGTTAATTTGCGGGTTTTGGGATTAACAAATCATTAACTACGGAAGGAATTGCGGCTTCAATTCCTTAAAATTGCACGATCATTTTTTAACCCTTCATCATGACTCAATTTTCCTTCACTGAAAAGAAAGATACACGCTCCGGATTTGGGGCCGGTTTACACGAATTGGGCAAAGCCGACAGCAATGTGGTTGCCTTGTGTGCCGACCTTACGGGATCGCTGAAAATGGATGCCTTCAAAAAGGATTTTCCCGATCGTTTCTTTCAGGTAGGAATTGCCGAAGCCAACATGATTGGCCTTGCTGCGGGCATGACCATTGGCGGCAAGATTCCATTTACAGGAACATTTGCCAACTTCTCTACCGGGCGGGTGTACGATCAGATTCGTCAGTCGATTGCCTACTCGGGCAAGAACGTAAAGATCTGTGCATCACATGCCGGACTTACCCTTGGCGAAGACGGTGCTACTCACCAGATCCTCGAAGACATCGGCATGATGAAAATGCTGCCGGGCATGACGGTGATTGTTCCATGTGATTATAACCAAACCAAAGCTGCCACACTGGCGCTGGGCAAACATGTAGGCCCGGCGTACTTGCGCTTCGGTCGCCCCAGCTGGCCAATTTTTATGGCTCCTGATCGTCCCTTCACCATTGGCAAAGCCGATAAACTGATCGACGGCACGGATGTAACCATCTTCGCCACCGGACACATGGTATGGCTGGCCATTGAAGCGGAAGCGGCGCTGGCGGAGAAAGGTATCCGTGCTGAAGTCATCAACATTCACACCATCAAACCTTTGGATGTGGAAGCGATTCTCGCCTCGGTACAAAAAACAAAGTGTGTTGTGACCTGCGAAGAGCATCAGATCAATGGCGGGTTGGGCGATAGCGTAGCGCAAGTATTGTCGCGCTTCCATCCTGCCCCACAAGAGTTTGTAGCGGTGAATGACAGCTTTGGAGAAAGCGGCACCCCCACACAACTACTGACCAAATATGGCCTGAGCACCGAGCAAATTATTAAGGCAACTGAAAAAGTAATTGCCCGCAAAAAGCAGGCGTGATTGTTGTTGCGGTAGCAATAGATGCAATTTCAAAATGATGAGCTGTTTGTTGGTGAATTAATAATTTAGTGTAACTCGAGGTCAATATCAATGTATAAAATTTTGGTGTACAGCATATTGATTTTGATGGTTCCAAGTTTATTCGTGCAGAATAAAAGTGGAGTCAATAAGAATTCTTATCGAAGAAACCATTGTTTGGAACCTGATAGTTTATTCAATAAAAATCTTAATAAAGAAAGTTTAAATAGGATGCTTGTTTTTCTTCCAGACAGTTCAATTTCATTTACATCAAATATCCGGAATGACCATAGGTTTTTTGGATACTCTATGCCAGACACAACTTCAGAAAGGCTAATACTTTTTTCAGTTTTCACGAGCGATGTTGAAAACAATCCTTATTGCTGTAAACTTGGAGCTTATTATGATTTATTTGGTGAATATCCGAGATTAAAGCTTAGAAATAAAATTAACAAGTTTATTGAAGTTGAACTAACTGATTCGTCTGAAAACAGTCAAATGGTGTATTTCAAAGAAAGATGGATTAACATTAAATGAAATATTAGCTGATGTCATGTTAATACAACATTATTGAGGTTGGGTCAGATCGATGTTACACCGTCACTAAAAAATAAACAATGCCAGTTGCTTTTCGGTATTCTAAAATCAAGAGATCGTGAAACGATTTATCAAATGGCTGTTGGGCTTTGTATTCGCTTTGGTAGCGTTGGCAGTTGCTTTGCTGGCTCCCATTAATCACACACCTCTTGCACAGCAATCGTTTCATACCACCATGCTGCAGAGGTTGCAGAACATTCCCTTTGCAACCACCTCACCTCAACCGGTTCAAATAGGTTGGAGTAAATTCAACTTGCTTCCACCCTATCCGATGCCCATGGCGGGCTATACTCCCAAAGACAAATACGAGAGCATTCATGATTCTGTTTATTGTCGTGTTCTAGCCATCCGACAAGGCACCGCCGTACATTTTATCATTAGTCTTGATTTGATGTTGTTTCCACCCGTAATCAAAGATCGAATCGAAAACGAGTTACAAAAGCAAAATAAAAATTACTTTATCTACCTCACCGCCACCCACACCCACAGCAGTCTGGGAGGCTGGGACCCAAGTGTAGTGGGACGGATTACACTCGGCACATTTCATGAAGAATGGGTAGCCAATATATCGAAGCAAATCATCAACCACTTAGAGGTTGCACTTCAATCGGCAAAGCCAAGTCGGTTGTCTTACTTTGAAGAAGATGCGACAGAGTATGTAGAGAATCGACTGGATGGAACAAATGGAAAAGTAGATGGAAAGATTCGGGGCATTGAGTTTACACGATCCGATAGCAGCCGTGGAATTTTGGTATGCTATAGTGCACATCCCACGACAGTGGAACTATTGAGCCGAATTATATCGGGCGATTATCCCAATGCGCTCACCGATCGGCTGGAGCGTACCCACTCTTTCGCATTATTTATGGCGGGTATGGTGGGCAGTCATCGACTCAAAGGTGTAACCGGCACCGACTTTCAGCGCATCGACTCGGCCGCTGACAAACTGCATCACAAAATTGAAAACGCACCACGCGCTACATTACCCGACTCCATCGCCATAACACAAGCGCATGTGCCCATTGAATTCGGTCCCGCACAATTGCGCATCGCTACCAACTGGAAAGTGCGCAACTGGGCATTTGCTTCGCTGGTGGGGCCGCTGCAAGGCGAACTGACCATCCTTCAATTAGGAAATATTCTGTTGATCGGCACACCATGCGATTTCTCAGGCGAAATCTTTGTGAATAAGAAATTGGAAACCCTCGCTGCACAACTTGGAAAGAAAATAATTATCACCAGCTTCAACGGCAACTACACCGGCTACGTAACCGACGATCGCTACTACGAAGTGGGCAACGAAGAAGAAGTGATGGCACTCAATTGGGTAGGCCCTTACTTTGGTGAATATTACTCCGAGATGATTACCCACCTCATCACTAAAACACCATCAACCTCCATGCCCTGAGCTTCGAGGCTTAGGTCGGAAATTGCTTTTCTTCTTGAATGGTTTCTTGAACCCGGTAGAAGCGGGTTTCTTTTCTGGCTCGTACGCAGGACCGGCACCTAATTCATCCGGCAACTTCACCTTCTCAATCTCTTTGCCGATCATACTTTCAATGCGGAAAAACTTGCGTTGATCATTGCCATTGATGAGCGTAATGGCAGTGCCGGTTGTAGCTGCACGGGCCGTGCGACCAATGCGATGAATGTAATCTTCCGGATCGGGTGGCACGTCAAAATTGATCACCAAGTTGATTCCGTCCACGTCAATGCCGCGCGATAGCACATCGGTGCCGATGAGAATAGAAAGCTGTTTGTTTTTGAATTCGCGCAGGATGCTCTCGCGCTCATTTTGTTCTAAGTCCGAGTGAATGGCTTTGGCCACCAATCCGATTTTCTGCAACGAGCGATCGAGTTTTTTTACGTTCTCTTTGGTAGAGGCAAAAATGAGAATGCTGGTGTATTCGTTGTTCTTGAGAAGGATATTAATCAGTTTCTCCTTTTGTTCATCGTACACCGAATAGGCCAATTGCAAAATGCCTTCGGCCGGTTTTGAAATAGCGATGTTGATCTCTTTAGGGTTTTTCAAAATTCGATTTGCCAACGCGCGAATCTTGGGTGGCATGGTCGCGGAGAACAAGAGTGTTTGCCGCTCGGCCGGTAAGTATTTAATGATGCGAATGATGTCTTCATAAAAACCCATGTCCAGCATGCGGTCGGCTTCGTCCAGCACCAGATGCTCTACATGATCGAGTTTAATGGTGCCCGATGCCAGCTGAGCAATGAGGCGACCGGGTGTAGCGATGATGATCTCTACGCCTGCTTCCAGGGCTTTCTTTTGTTGATCCCATATGGCACCATCGCCACCTCCGTAAACAGGTATGGAGCTGACGCCGAGGAAGTAACTGAAACCTTCAATCTGCTGATCGATTTGTTGGGCCAACTCGCGCGTGGGGGCAATCACCAAAGTGTTGAGGTGACGCTTTTCGGAGTTGACAATGTTGTTGAGAATGGGAAGCAGATAGGCTGCTGTTTTGCCGGTGCCGGTTTGTGCGCAGGCTATCACATCGTGTTTTTGCATGATCACCGGAATGGCCAACTGCTGTATGGGGGTGGGATTTAGATACCCCATGGAAGCTAACCCTTCGGTAAGCTTCTCGTCAAAGTTAAAGTCGCTGAATGTCAAAGTGTGAAGTGTTTATCATAAAAAAGCCCTACGAAGTGCAGGGCTTTTAGTTAAAAAGTGATCGGATATTAATTGGCTAAACGAACGTCAACCGCATTTAAACCTTTCTTACCTTCTTTTAGGTCGAATGTGATAGAATCGTTCTCACGAATCTTGTCTACTAATCCCGTTACGTGAACGAAATACTCTTGACCTGTTGATGTTTCTTTTACGAATCCAAAACCTTTAGCTTCGTTGAAGAATTTTACTGTTCCTTCTTTCATTTGTTTGTTATTGTAATTTGATAAATAAAGGTCAAAGATAGTAGAATTTTATTCAATGTCGTTAAGTTAAGCCCTATTTTATACCTCACCTCAATCCTATCCCCTGTAAAGTAGTGACCGTTTGAACGAATTTAAGCTATGGATATACACGCACCCTTTCGCCACGCAATAAGCCCCCAACCAGCCGATATTGACCAATATAACCATGTCAACAATGTGGTTTATGTGCGCTGGGTGCAGGATGTGGCCATCGCCCACTGGCAAGCCATGGCTTCGCCCGAGATGCAGCAAAAATATGCCTGGATGCTGCTACGCCACGAAATTGACTACCAGCAACAAGCCTTTCTGGGCGACTCGATAGTGGGCGAAACGTGGGTTGGCGAAGCGAAAGGTGCCACCTTCGAACGCTTTGTGGTGTTGCGCAAAGGCGAAACGGTGCTGACGCGCTCGCGCATGGTTTGGTGCCTGATGGATGCCATATCACTCAAACCCAGACGAATTGATCACCTGATGACGGAGTTGTTGAAACAGGGAAGCGTACAATAAATACAATTGCCCCACCTCAGATAAGCTGAAATTTCAGCTTTGATTCTCCATCAATACCAGCCATGCTTTTTCCACATCTCCGGTTTGCAAAAATTGTTTGGCTTGGCGATGGGATGCTTCTTCGCTCAGATGAGCGAATTGGGGATGTTCTTTTTTGAATTGTTCAATGGCTTCGGCAGAAGGAAGTTTTTCGCTGTTGCCGAGCATGCCTAAATCATTGCCGGAAAGTATTCTGCTGTTGCGGATATTGGCTGGGAGCGCATCGATGCCAAGACCTACTTTCTCATTGGGCTTTGGTACGGTGAAGATAGCATCTCCACTGGCGCGGCTGTAATAGTCATTGCCCATACGTGCAACGGCGTTGAGCAACTGCGGATCGATTCTGCCTTCGCCATCGAGGATGGCATCGTTGATGTGCATCAATAGTACTTCGCATACGACTAAATTACCGGCTCCTCCTTCGGTGCCGAGTGGAATCACCTGATTGACTTTGCACTCAAACGAAACGTGCGACTCTCCTACCCGCGGCGGTTTAACTACTGTTGATGGTACTTCGTTGAGGCCTGCTTTGATAAACTCATTCACTCCTTTCGGGAAATCGCAACTGGCCAACGACACTTGTTGTACCATGTCGTAGTTCACGATGTTGATCACCACTTCAGGCACTTCTAACACATTCTCTAAAGTATGTTTAGTCGTGTTGTTGCGTGCTCTCCGCGAAGGTGAAAACACTAAGATGGGTGGATTGAGACTAAACAGATTAAAGAAACTAAACGGACTCAAATTCACACGGCCTTGCGCATCCATTGAACTTACTAATGCAATTGGGCGTGGTGCCACCGTGCCTTGCAAGTAGCTGACTAATTTGGGTAGTGGTATTTCTTTCGGGTTGATGATCATAATCGGGCTTCGCTTAGATTGAATCTAACTTAACTAATTCACTTAAATGATTTTGCATTTTCTTTGTGCCACTCGGTGCTCCTTTGAGTAACTCTGTGATATAGCTATTTAAAATAACCGCAAAGATAGCTGAGGTTCGCAAAGTTTTTCTGAAAAGGTGTCTGAACTACTAAGAGTTGTCGTGACACCGATTAAAATTAAATTGCTTTAGGGCTGATGATCGTGCCAGAATCTACACCTTGATCTTTCGGGCTTTTACACTCCGAACTTTGCCATCGACCATCATTACCAATTCCCCATTTTGAAGGGCGCGTTGCTTCACTAATCGTTGATAAGACAACTTTAATCCTTTCACAATTTTGTTTCGGATTATCTGATGTTCCTTTTTGATTGTCGTTGTACTTTTTTCCATTTTGTATGATCTAAAATAGATTGGTTAACTGTTCCCTCGCCTTCTCCTACAAGTTCAATGATTCCATCCGAATTATCAAAAAAAACCCAATAATCCGACTTCGCCATGTAAAGATCAAAGAAATTAGCTAATCCCCGAGCATATCTTCTTTTGATGATAGTGGTTGGAATATTGTGGCCTCCATTGCTAACTCTGCTTTTAACTCTGCTGATTGCTAATGATGTATTCCTCAACCAAAAAAACAAAACATAAATTCTGTATCCAACCGATTTTGCTTTGTCAATCTTTTGGAGATAACTCTTCGAAGATAGGGTAGTTTCAATCGCAAAATCAACTTTTTCTTCGATTAGATGATCAATCCTCTTGATCATCAGCCTTCCTGCTTCCACTGCATATTTTTCCACATCAAAAGGTGAAAGACCGGCTGCAATATTATCTGCATTCACAAACTCACGACAATTCAAAACATCCGGCAAGATGGTATAAGAAGCCGTAGTCTTCCCTGCTCCATTACAACCTGCCACAATGTAAAGCGTAGGCATATTAAATCGCTGGTAGTATTTTTCCCTTGCATTCGCCAAAGCCAATACGCACTCCTTCTTTCTCGCAATGGCCGCGCATGATTACCGTGTCGCCATCTTCGATAAACTTGCGCTCCACTCCTTCACTTAAATGCAACGGACGCTGTCCATTCCAGGTGAGCTCCAACAACGAACCAAATGATCCGGGTGAAGGCCCGCTGATGGTTCCCGAAGCATACAGATCTCCCACCTCGATATTGCAACCATTCACCGTATGGTGCGCCAACTGCTGGCATACATTCCAATACATGTACTTAAAGTTCGAGCGGCTCACAACCGTTTCAATTCCCTTCTCTGCTTGAATCGTTACCTCCAATGTAATATCAAAGTTGCGATCGCCTTCGGTAGCTAAATATGGCAACACATGTGGAAACTGTTCCGGACCTTTCACCCGAAACGGTTCGAGTGCATCGAGTGTCACAATCCACGGTGAGATGGTGGAACCGAAATTCTTTCCCAGAAATGGGCCCAGCGGAACATACTCCCAATTTTGAATGTCGCGCGCACTCCAGTCGTTGAACAAAACAAATCCAAAGATGTGTTCTTCGGCCGCTTTCGCGGAAACGCTGGTACCCAACTTGGTGTCGGCGCACGTGATGAATGCCATCTCTAATTCAAAATCCATTTTCTTGGAAGGACAAAACAATGGCAGCTCCGCATCGGGTGGTTTGATTTGCCCTTTCGGGCGATGGATGGGTGTGCCTGAAACAACGATGCTCGAAGCACGACCATGATAACCTACGGGCAAGTGTTTCCAGTTCGGCAGCAATGCATTCTTTGGATCGCGAAAGAGTGTGCCCACGTTGGTGGCGTGCTCTTCGCTGCTGTAGAAGTCGGTGTAGTTTGGAATACGCACCGGCATTTGCATTTGCACTTCGTCCATCGGAATGAGTGCCAACTCGCGTGCGGCTACGTTGTCTTTCAATTCATCAGTATCGTGTTGAAGCAATTCGGAGAGGCGCTCGCGCACCGCCCGCGTTTTCGTGCGCCCCAAGGCGATGAAGTCGTTTAAGAACGGCTGATTAAAAATGCCTGTCGGTAAACCAAGTCCATCGAGAAAACCATTTTCGTGCAAGTAAACCAGATCAAGTACGTAGTTGCCGATGGCCACGCCTGCTACCGAAGAGAGATAACGAGTTTTGAATATCCCGAAAGGTAAATTTTGAATGGGGAAGTCGGAGTGTGCGGGTACTTCTACCCACGACTTTAATGAGGGATTGTTTGCAAGAATTGTTTCCATATGTTTTGATAAGTCAAGGCATCTCTATAAACTTTTAATCTATTCACCTCATCTCTTTCCTCTCCACAGTAGAAGGGGCTGTTGAGTTTATAGCGATGCCATTTAAAGCTTCGTTAATCGACTTTCAAAATTAGTCAAATCGCAGCACAGATGTTGGTATATCTTGCGTGTTAAGGACATCTCTAAAAACATTTCCTTTACTACCTCATCCCATGGGGCTGACTAAAAAGTCTGATTGACGAAAGATTGAAATTCTATTGGTCTGTTTCATGAATTAGAAAAAAGTTTGAGCCATTTTTTGTTATGCGGCTTGTTTCCCTTGTTGG
>VYLQ01000118.1_pt1 | contig 31675 bp, 40 predicted proteins | sample 5115351 | NCBI WGS metagenome assembly VYLQ01 (sample SAMN12291776, study PRJNA351875) | freshwater metagenome | isolation source: freshwater lake | place: USA: Michigan, Lansing Lake | collected 2013-08-14 | reverse complement strand
AAATGTGTCAAAATGTTAGAAAATTCCCTACCGCTTCTAGTTCATTACCTTAAGTTTAAGGATGTTCCAGTTCCCTACACTTTTGCTTGATTCATCTTTACATCTGACAACGCCAAAAATCTTGCTGAGGCAGAGCGTGAATCATCTTGGCGAGGTTAAGATAGGATTGAATATTAATGCTAGTTATGGCCATATTTGTTTCCTCTTGGTTAATTCACGAAGACGACGGGTTAAATAAGCAGTAATAATAAATCCCTCATCTAATAATTCCCGATAAACAACGATTAGATAGGGTTTGCTGAATAAATCTAAAAACCTTGTTGGGTAAGACTTTTAGACTTGTTTGACCTCAAAAAGTGCCAACCCTTGGAGTGATCGGGGGTAAAATTCAGTTACTTTTTTCCCTGAAAATTAGGTAATTGACCCCCTCAAAATCGGTAAAACCCTACACCCCACACCCCACACCCCACACCCCACACCCTGTCCCTACGAAAAACTTTTTCAGCAGACCCTAGATATTTTCCAGAAACTATTTGTTTAACTGCCAACAATTCCTGATGGTTTCCTACTAGGATTTTCTCAGGATAGCGAATGGTTTTCAATATCTCCGCTTGATATGATACTAATTCACTATGTCCACTGATAATGTGTTTCCATCTCTCCTCTGTCAGACGAATTAAAACCCCATTCTGATAAGTTGTATGAAGATTCATAGGTTCCGATTCAGTGCAAATAGACCTTTAAACCACACTTTCAACCCGATGAACCTTACTCCACCGTGACACTTTTGGCTAAATTGCGCGGCTGATCCACGTCTAAACCGCGACGGGCTGCGATATGATAGGAGAGCAATTGTAGGGGAACTACTGTTAAAATTGGCGATAATAATTCCTCAATTTCCGGCACACATAAGACATCATTAAAGACTTTCGGCGCTTCCGTATCACTATCAGCAACTACTCCCAATAACCGTGCATCCCTTGCTTTTGCTTCCTGTGCATTGGAGAGAACCTTATCATAAACTATCCCCGGCATCGCAATCGCTACTACGGGAACTTTTGCATCTAAAAGCGCAATCGGTCCGTGTTTCATTTCTCCAGCTGGATAGCCTTCCGCATGAATATAACTGATTTCTTTGAGTTTTAAAGCCCCTTCTAAGGCAATGGGGAAATTAATCCCCCGTCCCAAGAAAATAAAGTCTTGGGTGTCATTAAATTCATGGGCCAATTCTTCGATCGCTTTTTCCTGTGTTTCTAGGACAGTTTCGATCGATCTTGGCAGCGATCTCATTTGATTAATAATTTCCTCGATTCTCTCTAAGGACAAAGTTTGACGACGATAGGATAAATCCAAAGCTAAGAGATAAAAACCCAATAACTGTGCTGTAAAACTCTTAGTTGCCGCCACCCCGATTTCGATCCCCGCCTGGGTATTAATAATCTGATCGACCATTTGTGCTAGGGTACTTTCGGGGCGATTAGTAATCCCGATAATCCGGGCCTGATATTTTTTTCCTAATCCTAAACGACGCTGTTTTTCCGTTTCCAAAGCCGCTAAAGTGTCGGCTGTTTCCCCCGATTGCGTCACCCCGATAGTTAAAGTATTGGGCATCAGGGGCGTGGGTGCATAGCGAAATTCCGAGGCGTACTGTACCCTTGTCGGAATACCTGCCAACTGCTCAATCAAGTATTTACCGACTAAACTAGAGTGCCAACTGGTTCCACAGGCTAAAATCTGAATATGTTCTAAATTTTCGTAAATTTCTTCAGAAAAATTAATATTTATCGGGTTGACATTATACTCATTTTGTGCTTTCCAATCGGGTTGTAGATAGGTCCCTAAACAGTCGCGCACCACTCCGGGTTGTTCGTAGATTTCCTTGAGCATGAAGTGACGATAACCCTGTTTTTCTACGGTTGTCGGACTCCAATCGAGGACTCTGGGGCTTTTACGGACTCTTTTCCCTTCAAAATTATAGATTTCTACTCCCAAGGGTGTTAACCGAGCGATTTCGCCATTATCCAGGGACAGCACTGCCCGGGTATGGGGAACCAAAGCACTCACATCGGAGGCACAGAAAAACTCCCCTTGACCGAAACCGATGATTAAAGGAGCGTGTTGCCGCACGACAATCAATTCATCGGGATAATCGGGACTAATCACCCCTAGGGCAAAGGCTCCCTCTAAACGTTCAATTGCCCTTAAAACTGCCTTGAGGAAAGGACTCACCCCCAAGTATTCTTCATCGGTAGGCTTGGGTAGATAACTGGCGATTAGATGGGGAATAACTTCTGTGTCGGTTTCCGAGTCAAATATACAGCCTTTCTCCTTTAATTCTGTTCTTAATACCTGAAAATTTTCGACAATGCCATTCTGTACCACTGCCACCCGTTGACTATTATCGGTGTGGGGATGGGCATTACTTTCTACGGGTTTGCCGTGGGTTGCCCAACGGGTGTGACCGATACCAATTTGGGAGGGATTAACTTCCTGTTCTAATTTTTCCCGCAGATTGTAGAGTTTTCCCTGGGCGCGGACTCGATGTAATTCACCTTCGAGAATTGTGGCAATCCCTGCCGAATCATAACCCCGATATTCTAAACGTTCCAATCCAGCTAGGAGAATATCGATCGCTGTTTGGGTCCCGATATAGCCAACAATTCCGCACATTCTTTCCCTGACCCCATTTAGGCTAAGTCCAATCTATTCTATCGCAAGCGTGACGCTTATTTGCTTAGAGGCTCAAGACGCAGGGGCAAGGGCAAAGTTTCCCTTCTCGGAGATTGAGTACCTGAATTTTCCCCCCGATCACCCCTAGCTAAGGCACTTTTTGATGGGAAAAAAGTCTAAAAGTATTATCCAACAAGGTTTTTAGATTTATTCAGCAGACCCTAAATAAAAGCAATATATATCACTCAGCAGCACACTTTGTTCTTTTTGTCAAAAAAACTTTTTCTTTGCAACAAAACTACACAATTAATTGATCAACGGGTTGGCTTTTAAAAGTCTCTTTAATCGCCATTTATTGCTGTTGCTGAATAGGTAAGTGTAGATTTAGCAAGGGGTTTCAGGATCACCAGACAGCTAAAAACCCCAAAAAGCACAGAGAAACCCATCATTTCATACTGCGAAATTATACCATAATCGCTGGAAGTATTGCAACCTCGTAAATAAATAAGAATTATTTTCAATAAATTCTTAAGAAATAACAAATATTGCGAAATGTAAATTTAAATATTCTCAACTATTAACGCTTTTTTGATATAAAAAACTTATAAAAAGTGGTAATTTTTACTGACTGATCACTGATTACTGATTAAGTGGTCGTGCAAAATTAATTTCCTAGTCGAGACAGGAGACGGGAGACGGGAGACGGGATAAAGCTATTAGGGATCGGATTTGAGGTTTCAGTTCTCTGTTTGCTCACCACCGCAGCTTAGATGTGTAATTAATTGTGCTTAGATACTGACTGATCACTGATTACTGATTACTGATTACTGATCACTGATTACTGACTGAGGATAACTTTACCCAGGAGTGACAACTGCTGTTAAAGCCGCCGTAACCGCGTCCAGCGATTGATTACCGTCGATATGGTTAAGAGTCCCTTTTTGACCGTAATAATCTAAAACGGGGGCAGTTTGGTCGATATAAACCTGTAGGCGACGGGCGATCGTTTCTTGAGTATCATCTTGACGACCCCGTTGCATGAGACGCTCAATTAAGACCGTATCTGGTACAGCCAAATTAACCACATAAGTGTAACTATCAGCCAATTCTTCCAGTAATGAGTCTAAAAAGCTCGCCTGTGCCACCGTGCGGGGAAACCCGTCAAGAATCCAACCCTTAACGCTGTCAGGCTGTTTTAAACGTTCCTGAATTAAACCTAATAACAATTCATCGGGTACTAATTCGCCCTTTTCCACATAAGCTTGTGCTTGCTGACCAAGTTCTGTCTTCTCTGTAATTGCTTGACGTAAAATTTCACCGGTAGAAATATGGGGAATCGTCAGAGATTCCGCTAATTTTGCCGCTTGGGTCCCTTTTCCCGATCCGGGCGGTCCCAAAAATATCACACCGATCCGTTTGCTCATGGATTAAATATAGGGTTTTAAGGGAAAAAATAACCAGTAACCGCTAAAAGGTCACTGGTTAACTATCTAACTACCGTTTAATCATGTCCTCATAGCGTTGAGACATGACATAGGTTTGAATTTGTTTGGCGGTATCGATCGCCACCCCCACCAGAATTAACAGGGAAGTTGCCCCTAAACCGCGAAAAGTGGTGACACCGGTAGCGCTTTCTACTACAGTCGGCACAGTAGCCACCAAACTTAAAAACAGAGCGCCCAAAAGGGTGAGACGATTCAGCACCCCTTCCAGATAATTAGTGGTAGCGGTCCCAGGACGAATACCCGGAATACTGGCCCCCATTTTTTTCAGGTTTTGGGACATATCTTTGGGGTTAACGATCAGGGAAGCGTAGAAGAAACTAAAACCGAGAATTAGTAAGCTATAAAAAGCCACATAACCCCAACTATCGGGACGCAGGGCATTAACCAACTGGACTAAAACCTGACCAACCGGGTTATCCGTGGGTAAAGCTTGCACCAATTGGAAAGGTAACACCAACACTGCGGAGGCGAAAATAATCGGCATCACGCCCCCTTGATTGAGTCGTAGGGGTAGATAACTGGTTCTTTCCCGATAGAGACGACGACCCACTTGACGACGGGCAGAAACAATCGGAATCCGACGGGTTCCTTCCTGAACAAAAACAATGCCGATAATCATCACCAAGAAAACCAGCAAGAGAATCACCACTTGAGCGATCGCTTGTCGGCCACCCTGTTGAGCAAAAGTAATCGTATCACCGAGGGTTTTCGGTAAAACAGCGACAATATTCACAAAAATCAGCAAAGATGCTCCATTTCCCAGACCGCGTTCCGTAATCAGTTCCGAAATCCACATCACGAACATAGAACCGGCCACTAAAGCGAGAACCGTAGCAGCGATCGAGGGTAAAGTTCCAGCCACAACGCCGTTAGCCACCAATAAACCGAGAGTAATACCGATACTTTGAATAATTGCCCAACCAAAGGCAATATAACGGGTAATTTGGGCAATTTTCCGCCGTCCTGCTTCTCCTTCATTTTTCTGTAAATCTTCCAAAGAAGGAAGGGCAGCGGTGAGCAGTTGCACGATAATTGAGGCGTTGATATAGGGAAGAATGCCTAGTGCAAAAATCCCTAACGTCGATAATCCTCCCCCGGTAAACAGGTCAAGGATTCCCAAAGCGGCGTTACCTTGAATAATTTCTGCTAATCTTGCCCGATCCAAACCGGGTATCGGTACAAACATCCCAAAACGGAGCAGAATCAGTAAACCCAATGTAATCAACAAGCGACCGCGTAAACCGGCCGCCTGTGCCATTTGCATAAACGTTTCCTGTGCCGTGGGAGCCTTATCACGACTGACGACCATTAACAGTTACCTCTAGTGCAGTTTTTTTATGGGAAAAAGTAATCGAGGGGGAAAACTTTCTCGATTTTTTTAAGATTTCCCCTGTCTTTCTTATGATATAGCAATCAGGTCTTGGGGGTTGGGTGTTAGGGTGTGGGGTGTAGGGTGTGGGGTGTGGGGGGGTCACTGCGTGCGCGTTGCGGGGGAAGAATAAATAAAAATAATCTCCTGTCTCCCGTCTCCCGTCTCCCGTCTCCTGTCTCCTGTCTCCTAATCTCCTGGGGAAATTTATATTTCTTCCCAAGTCCCTTGAGCGGCGGTAATTTTCTCTTTAGCACTATTGCTAAAAGCGGCGGCCTTAACCTTGAGGGGAACGGTAATTTCACCATCACCCAAAACTTTTAAAGGGCCGTCGTTGCTGGTGAGAATTTTAGCTTCTAGGAGACTTTCCAGGGTAACTTCCGTATTAGCGGGTAAAGAAGCTAATTTTTTCAGATTAACGATTGTGTATTGACGGGGGTTAACCAAAGGAAAATGCTTTAATTTCGGCACCCGACGATAGAGGGGCATTTGTCCCCCCTCAAAACCGGGACGAGTCCCCGTCCCAGAGCGAGATTTTTGGCCGCGCATTCCCAGACCGCAACTAGCGCCCTGGCCGGCCGAGATACCCCGTCCCACACGACGACGGCGTTTAGTAGACCCCGGTTGGGGGGCGATTTCGTGGAGTTTCATGGTGATTTCTTTAGGTGTACAAATGTTCTACAGATACGCCTCGATCCTTGGCCACTTCCGAGAAAGTGCGGAGAGTTTCCAGGGCGTTAACAGCGGCTCTAGCGTTATTGAGGGGGTTATCGCTACCGAGTTGTTTAGCGAGGATATTTTTCACCCCAGCTAATTCCAAAACGGTACGGACAGCACCCCCAGCAATAACCCCAGTCCCCGGAGCAGCCGGACGCATGAGCACTTGAGCGCCACCGGAAGCCCCCCGGGTAAGGTGAGTGATAGAACTAGCCTTAGTTAAGGAGACTTCAATTAGTTGTTTTTTGCCATCGGCCACACCTTTACGGACGGCCCCGATAACGTCCCCTGCTTTGCCGACTCCCACTCCCACCTGGCCGTTTTCATTACCGACCACGACGATAGCCCGGAAGCTGAGTTTTTTACCACCCTTAACCACTTTACTAACCCGGCGGATCTGGATGACCCGCTCTTGCCAAGTGGTTTCTTTTTCTTTTTCGCGGTTGCCTTTGCGACGTTTTGCCATAGTTTTATCAGTGTTGAAAGGATATTTTAGAAGTTTAAGCCGGCTGACCGAGCCGCTTCTGCTAAGGCTTTGACGCGACCGTGATAGAGATTGCCACCGCGATCAAAAACCACTTGTTCAATGCCTCTTTCTAGGGCCCGTTGGGCCACCAGTTTACCCACGGCAGCTGAGGCTTCTTGGGTAGCGGTGGATGCTAATTCCCCGCGCAAGGTGGCCTCTAGGGTAGAAGCGGCCGCGAGGGTATGTTGGGCTACGTCGTCGATAATTTGGGCGTAGATGTGGTTATTAGAACGAAATACGGATAAACGGGGCCGTTCAGCAGTGCCACTAAGTTTGCGACGCACACGCTGGTGACGACGACGGACTGATTCTTTGCGACTAAGTTTCATGGTTTATTTTTTACCTCCTTTACCGCCTTTACCGCCAGCTTTACCAACTTTGCGACGGACGACTTCACCAAGATAGCGAATCCCTTTTCCTTTATAAGGTTCGGGGGGACGAACTTCGCGGATTTTAGCGGCAATGTTACCGACCGCTTCTTTGTCGATGCCACTGACGATAACTTGGGTGTTGTTTTCTACGGCGACGGAAACACCATCGGGCATCTCCATTTCCACGGGTTTACTGTAACCAACATTAAGAACTAATTTACTACCCTGCGCCTGGGCGCGGTAGCCTACCCCTTGGATATCGAGGCGTTTTTGAAAGCCCGTAGCGACTCCTTCCACCATGTTGGCCACTAGGGTTCTACAGAGTCCATGGCGTTCTCTGGCGGTACGCGAATCGTCTTGACGGGTAACGAGGATGGTTTCGCCATCTTTATTGATGGCGACGGCGGTGGGTAGGGTTCTCTGGAGAGTTCCTTTGGGCCCTTTCACCGTCACGGTAGCACCATCGATATCGACGGTGACTTTATTGGGAATAGGAATCGGGCGTTTGCCAATACGAGACATAACAGTTATCAGTTATCAGTGGGTCAGTTATCACCGGAAGAGTTATCAGTGGGTCAGCTATCAGTTATCAGTTATCAGTTATCAGTTATCAGTCATCAGTGATCAGATTTGAGTATTAAGTGAGTAGTATTAAATAGCAGTTTCCTGCTGTCTTTTCACTGAATCACTGTTTACTGTTTACTGTTTACTGTTCACTGTTTACTGATCACTGTTCACTTATTTACCAGATGTAGCAAAGGACTTCGCCGCCAACGTTTTGTTTACGCGCTTCGCGATCGGTCATAATGCCTTTAGAGGTGGAAACAATGGCGATGCCAATGCCACCGAGGACGCGAGGTAAGTCTTTACTATTGGAATAAACTCGTAAACCCGGTTTACTGACTCTGGTGAGGGTAGTAATGATCGGTTGACGGTTTTTGCCTTTATATTTGAGGGAAAGAACTAATTGAGATTTAATCCCCTCACCCACTTCCTCAAAGTCAGCAATAAAGCCTTCGTCTTTGAGAACTTGAGCAATACTGCGCGTCATCCGCGTGGTGGGAATTTGAGTAGTGGTCTGCCGAACCGCGCAAGCGTTACGGATGCGGGTCAGCATATCCGAAATGGTATCGTTAGCAGACATGAATTACCTGTTTTTCTCCTAAATTGGGATCAACATCAGTGGTCAGTTATCAGTTATCAGTCATCAGTTATCAGTCATCAGTCATCAGTGATCAGATTTGAGTATTAAGTGAGTAGTATTAAATAGCAGTTTCCTGCTGTCTTTTCACTGAATCACTGTTTACTGTTTACTGTTCACTGTTTACTGATCACTGTTCACTTATTTACCGGTCACTGTTTACTTTTCTCTTGATTGATTTATCTAAAGGGCATTCCCATCTCTTTGAGGAGGGCGCGTCCTTCTTCGTCGTTTTTAGCGGTGGTGATGATTGAGATGTCCATCCCGCGAATTTGATCGATTTTGTCGTATTCAATTTCGGGGAAGATCAACTGTTCACGAATGCCTAAACTGTAGTTACCACGACCATCAAAACTGTTACCGCTGATACCGCGAAAGTCGCGAATACGTGGTAAGGCCAGATTAATTAGACGGTCTAAAAAAGCGTACATTCGATCGCCGCGCAGTGTCACCATGACACCCACGGGCATTCCTTCGCGAATTTTGAAGCCAGCGATCGCTTTTTTAGCTCTAGTCACTACCGGTTGTTGTCCGGTGATGGTGGACAGTTCCTCCTTGGAAGACTCCAAAGCTTTGGCGTTCTGTGAAGCTTCCCCAAGGCCGCGGTTAACAGTAATTTTGATAACTTTAGGTACTTGGTGGATATTGGTATAACCAAATTGTTCTTTCAGTTTCGGAACAATGGTTTCTTGATAGGTGGTTTTTAGTTTTTGGCTCATAGTTTTGCTGCTTGCTTTTCCTGGGCTTGGTCAGGAACTAGAATTGATGGGAAACTAATCAATAATTTCGCCAGTTTTCTTCAGTATCCGCACTTTCCGACCGTCTTCGGCAAAGGTATAACCCACCCGACTGGCGATTTTTTTCTTCTCGGAATAGAGCATGACTTTGGAACTGTGAATCGGTGCTTCGTAGGTAAGGATTTGACCCGATTCCCCTTCCTGTTGGGGTTTAGTATGTTTGGTGCGGATATTAACTCCTTTGACCACCACGGTACTTTCTTGGGGTAAGGCCCGTAAAATTTCGCCCACTTTGCCCTTATCGGAACCGGCGATTACTTGCACAACATCCCCTTTTTTAACGTGCATTTTTTGCCTTTGGGGTGAGGTTTGACTGTTTTTCTTACTCATTTTTTTTGACCTCCGATTGCCTTTATACTTCTGACTTTGATCAGAGAACTTCTGGGGCTAAGGAAACAATTTTGGTGTAGTTTTTATCGCGCAATTCCCGAGCGACCGGACCAAAAACCCTAGTACCTTTGGGATTACCGTCATTATTAATAATCACGGCGGCGTTATCATCAAAACGGATGCTCATGCCACTATCGCGACGGACGGTTTGACGGGTCCGCACGATCACCGCAGTGACCACATCGGATTTTTTCACGGGCATATTGGGGATAGCGTCCTTAACCACGGCGATAATTTTGTCACCGATGCCACCGTAGGTACAGTTACCTGTTCCCAGCACCCGCAGACACATTAGTTTCCGCGCCCCGCTATTGTCAGCGACATTTAAGTAGGTTTGTTGTTGAATCACGGTTTTTACCTAGGTGAAATTTAATTATCGGTTAATATTTCCGCCACTGTCCAACGTTTGGTTTTACTGAGGGGGCGGGTTTCACGGATACGAACTCGATCGCCTTGTTTGGCTTGATTTTCTTCGTCGTGAGCCTTAAATTTCTGGGTTTTAACGACGATTTTGCCGTATTTAGGGTGAGGAGAGCGGTTTTCAATGGCTACCACTACGGTTTTATCCATTTTGTCGCTGACCACTACCCCAACTCTTTCTTTAACTGCCATAGTGGGTTATGCCTCCGGGGTGGACTGGGCTAGTTGGCGCTCCCGTTCTACGGTCAATAATTGGCCAAGACGGTGGCGGGTGTGTTTGAATTCGTGGGTTTTTTCCAAGCGGCGGGTGGCCTGCTGCAAACGCAATTCAAACAGTTTCTTTTTGGCAGCGAGGATAGCGTCAGCGATTTCGTCATCGCTCATCTTCCTCACTTCGGCGATTTTTGGTAGAGCCATTAGACAAAATCCTCCTCGCGAGTGATAAATTTGGTCTTAATCGGTAATTTTTGGGCGGCTAGACGCATTGCTTCCCGGGCTACCGGTTCGGCTACCCCGGCAATCTCAAACATAATGAACCCCGGTTTAACCACAGCCACCCAGAATTCGGGGGAACCTTTCCCGGAACCCATCCGAGTTTCTGCGGCCCGTTGGGTGACGGGTTTATCGGGAAAAACGCGGATCCAGATTTTGCCACCCCGACGAATATAACGAGTCATTGCCCGTCTGGCGGCTTCGATTTGACGGGAAGTAATCCAACAGGGTTCGGTGGCTTGCAGGGCGAAATCGCCGAAATTAATCGTATTTCCGCCGGTGGCCAGCCCGCGCATCCGTCCGCGCTGTTGTTTGCGGAATTTTGTTCTTTTGGGACTTAACATGATGAGCTATTTACCACTGATAAATATTAGGGATCAGCCTTCGCTAGAGCGATCTTCAAACTGTTGACGTCGACGCTGTTGACGGCGCGGTGCTTGAGCGGGAACGGCGGCGGCAATTTCTTCTTGGCCGGGGATAATTTCGCCCTTAAAGATCCAAACTTTCACGCCTAGAATCCCGTAGATGGTGCTGGCGGTTTTATAGGAGTAATCAATATCGGCGCGCAGGGTATGCAGGGGAACCCGTCCTTCCCGCACCCATTCGGTGCGAGCGATTTCCGCCCCGTTGAGACGACCGCTAACTTGGATTTTGATCCCTTTGACTTCGGCCCTTTGCGCCCGTTGGATGGCTTGCCGCACCACACGACGGAAGGAAACCCGTCTTTCTAGTTGTTGGGCGATGTATTCGGCGATCAGATTGGCATCGGCATCCACGCGAGCCACTTCGATGACGTTAATGCGAATTTGACGCTGGCCACCGAGGGCTTTTTGCAAACCTAGGCGCAGCTGTTCGATTCCCGTGCCACCACGACCGACGACGACCCCGGGGCGGGCGGTGTGGATGGAGATATCTACTTGGTCGGCCTTGCGTTCGATGCGAATATCGGCGATACCAGCATTAGCGAGGTTTTTCTCGACGTATTCACGAATGCGGCGATCTTCTTGCAGTAGTTCGGGGTAACGTTTCGCGTCGGCATACCAGCAAGATTTATGATCTTTGATAACGCCGAGACGAAAACCGAGGGGATGGATTTTTTGTCCCATTGTGGTTTTTTAGTTAAGGTGATTAGTCTTTGTTGCTAGGAGCGACGGCGACGGTAATATGACAGGTGGGTTTGCGAATTTGGTAGGCGCGCCCTTGAGCCCGGGGTCGAAAACGTTTTAGGGTCGGTCCGCCATCGGCAAAGGCTTGGCTAACCACCAAAGTGGCGGGATCGAGTCCTTCGTTATTTTCGGCGTTGGCAACGGCGGAACGCAGGACTTTGAGAATCGGGTCACAGGCCCGGTAGGGCATAAATTCGAGAATAATTAGGGCTTCCCGATAGGAGCGGCCGCGAATCTGATCGAGTACCCGTCTGACTTTCAGGGGTGACATCCGAATATAGCGGGCGATCGCTTTGACTTCGTTAGAGGTATCGATGGTCATTTCAGTTATCAGTTATCAGTTATCAGTTATCAGTCATCAGCTATCAGCTATCAGCTTTTATTTTTTGAAAATTAGCTAACTTGGTGATTTATGGTCACGACTATCTAGCTGACGACTGAGGGAGTAGCGGCTGATTTATTTCCGTCCTGCTTTTTTGTCGCTCTTGGCGTGGCCGCGGAAGGTGCGGGTGGGAGCGAATTCACCGAGTTTATGACCGACCATCTGCTCGGAAACATAGACGGGAACGTGCTGTTTGCCGTTGTGAACGGCGATCGTGTGACCGACCATATCGGGAATGATGGTCGAGGCACGGGACCAAGTTTTAATCACTTGTTTACTGCCCTGTGCGTTGAGTTTTTCGATTTTTTCCATCAGGTGGCCGGCGACAAATGGCCCCTTTTTCAGTGAACGACCCATAATTTTCAGTCAAAAGTAAAGTAATAATTTCTAACCCTGGTTACGACGGCGCACGATCAGATCGCTACTGCGTTTTTTCTTGTTGCGAGTTTTGCGACCGAGGGCGGGTTTACCCCAAGGAGTCATCGGGCCAGAACGTCCGATCGGAGCGCGACCCTCTCCACCTCCGTGCGGGTGATCGACTGGGTTCATGACGCTACCCCGAACATGAGGTCGTTGACCGCGGTGACGGGTACGACCGGCTTTACCGAGACTGATATTTCTCGCTTCGGCGTTACCGACTTTTCCGATGGTGGCGTAGCATTCGCGCCGGATCATGCGTACTTCTTTGGAGGGGAGGCGGATGGTAACGTAATCGCCTTCTTTGGCTACCACTTGGGCGAAACCACCAGCGGCCCGCACCATTTGACCACCGCGACCGGGGACGAGTTCGATGTTATGAACTTCTGTCCCTAGGGGGATGCGACTTAAGGGTAGGGCGTTACCGACCTCGAAGGGAGCGTTTTCTCCGGCGATGACGGTATCACCAACGCCTAAACCAGCGGGGGCGATGATGTAGCGTTTTTCCCCGTCTTTGTAGAAAAGCAGGGCAATGCGGGCGTTACGGTTAGGATCGTACTCGATCGCCGCTACTGTGGCGGGAATATCCCGTTTATCGCGACGAAAATCGATAATCCGGTAGAGGCGTTTATGGCCGCCGCCCCGGTGACGACTGGTAACGACACCGCGATTATTCCGCCCCTGTTTACTGTGTTTGTGATGAGTTAGGGACTTTTCTGGTTCGGTTTTGGTGATCTCTTTAAAGTCGGAGATCGCCGCCTGCCTTGTCCCGGGGGTTAAAGGTCTAAAAGAACGAATACCCATAGTTTAGTTTTCCGTTATCGGGTTTCTTGGTGGTTATACGTCGGGATAGAGGGCGATCGAGTCGCCTGCTGCCAGGGTCACGATCGCGCGTTTGTATTGGGGTTTGTAACCGAGGAAACGGCCGACGCGTTTTTTCTGACGAGAGGGGCGGCTGGTGTTCACTTTCGTTACTTTCACGTCAAACAGCAGTTCGATCGCCGCTTGAATTTCCGGCTTAGTCGCTTTCAAGGCGACATCGAAGACGTATTTATTTTGTTCTAGGAGTAGGGTGGCTTTCTCGGTCACGATCGGCTTTAGGATCAGATCGGCGAGTTGTCTGGCTTCAGTTTTAAGCACCATAGACCTCCTCAATTTTAGCTAGGGCTGCGGCGGTGGCGATCACTCGATCGGCTAGGATGACATCATAGACGTTGAGACTATCGGCGCGAATAATTTTGAGATTGCAGATATTACGTCCCGATAAATAGACATTTTCGGGAATTTCCGTCAGAATCAGCAAAATTTTTTCCTCTGGACTGGCTCCCCAGCGACTTAAGGCAGCGGTCAGTTCTTTGGTTTTGGGTTGGGAGAATTGTTCAGCGAAGCTTTCAACCACGATAAAGTTATCGGCCTGGCCGATCAAAGCGGTTCTCAGGGCTAATCTTTTCTCTTTGCGATTGACCTTAACTTCAAAATCTCTGGGTTTCGGTCCGAAGATGACACCGCCACCACGCCAGAGGGGAGAACGGATCGAACCGGCCCGGGCCCGACCGGTGCCTTTTTGCCGCCAGGGTTTGCGACCACCGCCGCGCACTTCCGAGCGGGTTTTGCTGGAGGCGTTACCTTGGCGGGCCGCCGCTAGATGGCTGACGACGACGCGGTGAATTAGGTGTTTGGCGGTTTCGGGTTTAGCGGTTTTCAGTTCCAGGGTGCCTGTTCCCGCTTCTTCCCCTTGCCAATTTTTGACTGTGTAGTTAACCATGGCTTTAATCTTTCCTTGCCCTATTTACCAAACTTCTTGGCGGGGGTGATGTTTAACAGGGTTCCTGGTTTGCCCGGGACGGCTCCTTTGATCAGGATCAGGTTGCGTTCGCTATCGATTTTGACCACGGACAATTTGCGGATGGTCACTTGGGTGGCCCCGTATTGTCCAGCCATTCTCTTACCCGGGAAGACCCGACCGGGGGTGGTACCGGCACCGGTAGAACCGGGAAGACGGTGGTTTTTGGAACCGTGGGTCATGTTACCGCGCTTGAAGTTATGGCGTTTTTGATAGCCGGAGAAACCTCGTCCGATGGTGGTTCCGGCCACATCGACCAAATCGCCTTCTTGGAAGATGTCGGCGGTAATTTCTTGGCCTAAAGTATAAGCGGATGCGTCCTCAAGGCGGTATTCGATTAAATGCCGCAGGGGGGAGACACCGGCTTTGGCTAAATGACCGAGCAGTGGTTTGTTGAGGGCTTTTTCTTTGACGGTTTTGTATCCCACTTGGATGGATTCATAACCGTCGGTTTTTTTCGTTTTGACTTGGGTGACGGGACAAGGACCTGCCTGAACGACGGTGACGGGAATGGCAACCCCCGTTTTATTGTCGAAGATTTGGGTCATGCCCAGTTTTGTACCGAGGATACCGATAGACACGGATTCTTCTCTTTATCTTTACTAGACGACAATCAAAAATAACGTGGCCGTGGCTATAGGAGCGGGAAAGATTTTTCCCGCTTTATCAGCCTGCCCAACTTGAATGACTTTTTTCGAGTTATTTAAGCTGGCATCCCGTTAAATTCGTAAGTAAGACTAGACAGGGTTGCTGGTTCTGCCTAGATTGTTGCTGGTCTTTGTTTCTTCAGGACTTAAAGGGTTTATCTTCAGTATCCCGGCGAAGACCGAGCGACCAAGGCGGTTCTGCTCGGCAGTGCCTTCAGCACCACCTAACACCGATTTTGGCCACGATCAAACATTATATAATATTTGTGACTTTTTAGGCAAGGGGTTTTTTCAGTCACCGGCAATGATCCTATCTAGTCTGGCTGAAGGAAGGGGTGACAATGAGGTTGAAGTCTAGGCTGGGTGCAGGGTGTAGCCTGTGGTTTTTTGGGAAAATTTCCTCGCTGTCACCCTTCAAATTGATTAACTTAATTCTCTCGTCTTCATTGCGGGGAAAGTCTCAAGGTTTTTCCCTACCCCCCACACCCTGTTTCACTTTCAATCTGCTTGTCACCCCCTTCAGGTTTCTGGTACTTTTTTAGCCCAAAAATTCGCAAAACTCTTTTATAGCAAGGCTTAAACTGATATTCAGCAGCTCGCGCTTATAGTAGTTATCTTAATGGTGAGGTACAAAGTTTTTGTTTTGGGGAGTCGGTCGTCGATATCAAATTAGGTGACACTTCTTGATGAGAAACGCTGTAAATAGGGGGGGGATGACAGCATCGTACTATCATCCCTTGCCTAGAGGTTAAATCGCTTCGAGATCTTTTTCGCCGGTACGGATGCGGACGATCTGTTCCACGGGGGAGATGAAGATTTTACCGTCTCCGATTTCACCAGTACGCGCCGCAGAAATGAGCTTATCGACGACCATATCGACTTGATTATCTTCGACGACGATCTCGATCTTGAGTTTTTGGAGAAATTCGACGGTATACTCGGAACCGCGATAACGTTCCGATTGACCTTTCTGACGACCGAAACCTCTAACTTCGGAGACGGTCATCCCGACAATGCCCGCGTTAACTAGGGCGATTTTCACCTCTTCAAGTTTAAAGGGTCGGATAATCGCTTCTACTTTCTTCAAAATATCTATCTCCTCGTTGCGTGACGATACTTTCTTCGTAAATTACCTGTTAATTCTAAACGCAGAATCCCGACAATAGTGCTTAAAGTCATGATTTCTTCAATTATTGCCCTTGGCCACAGTCTCCCACCGTGAAAAATTTCCAGGTGGGAAATAGCCCACCCGAAGCCATAAATAAACCAACTAGAGAGATAATCCTAACTGAAGACCAAAAACACCGTGAACTAGCAGTAAAATCAGGGCAATACTGCCGATATAGGCGTGAATAGTCCGGAAAAGTTCTTTTTTATCGCCATTGAAGCCAGTTAGGGACAATAATCCATTGAAAGCTAATAAACCGATCGCGACCGATCCTGTCCAGAAATGGCTGCTTTCGAGGATGGGATGTTTCTGCATGACTAGGGATAAAATACCGCCAGTGTAACCGAGAACGATAAATAAAAACAGCCAAGGGGCGAGTTTGCGGTGATCAGCCCGATTTTTGGCCACTACGTCCCCATCTTTGCTTAAACGGCTTTGCCAACCGGCATAGGCAGTATAACTACCCATAACTAAAACCACAATCCCCATCATGACTGGATGTCCCCAATGAACGATCGGTTCAGGAGTTCCGAGACTGCGAAAGGCAGCGGCGATCGGCTCTAGCGCATCACTTAAACTTTGATTCATGTTTGTTACCTAACTTTACAAAACCCTCTCGCCTAAGATTTTAGCCGATCTTTGGCTTGGAAAAACTGCGGTTAGTCGAAAAAATGTCAAGCCTTCGCTAAATTTCTTAACATTTCAGCTAGAGATTAGCGAAGAAATATAGAATAAAGGCAGGGGAGACGATCGATCCCCACGGGGATTAGCCCCCAGGAGGGCATTATGACTTATCTGCTCAAAGATCGGCGATCAGCAGGGAGACTATTAGCTAGTTACTTGACAGAATATACCAATAGTGCTACGGTGCTAGTCTTGGCTTTGCCCCGGGGCGGGGTTCCGATCGCCTTTGAAATTGCCCAAAGGTTACATTTACCCCTAGATCTGTGTTTAGTGCGAAAATTAGGTGTACCGGAGCGCAAAGAGTTAGCTTTTGGGGCGATCGGTCAAAATGGTGTGCGGGTAATCAATGAAAGTATCGTTGAAGACTTGCACCTATCGGAGGCGATGATGGAACGGGTAGCAAAAGAAGAAATGCTCGAATTAGAGCGACGCGATCGCTTGTATCGAGGGGGGCGGCCTTTTCCTAGCCTAACGGGAAAAACGATTATTCTAGTGGATGATGGTATCGCTACGGGAGCAACGATTAAAGCGGCGATTCTGACCCTTAAATCTGGAAATCCCGCTGCTATTATTATTGCTGTTCCTGTTGCCCCACCGGAAGTCTGTGATCAATTAGAAAAATTAGTCGATCGAGTAATTTGCCTACATAAACCATACGAATTGAGATCAATTTCCCTTTGGTACGAGGATTTTTCTCAAACCAGCGATGAGGAGGTGCAAACACTGTTAGCCAGCGTCGATAGTTCTTTGATTCAAGTTTAGGGAGATGGGAAGAATAAATAAAAGCAATCTCCTGAATTTAGAGTTCCACAGCATCGGTATCAACGGTATTGGTTGGGTAAGAAACTTCGGTTTGATTCTTCACTTCTCCTGGACGGCGAGTGCGATAATCAAGAACTAATCGCGATAATTCCGTGGTTAAAAGGGTGAGGACAATCCCATCATCGATCCAACCAATAATCGGAAAAACGTCAGGAGAAATATCGAGGGGGCTAAATAGATAAACCATAGTTCCCAGAATGATAATCCAACGATATTTAGGGTGACTGATTTTGCTGCTGTACCAGTTGTAAAAAGATTCAACAATCGGTTTCATTAATTTTTCCTCGTTGACTGCGATAATTTAATCTTGTCAGGTTGCCCCTGGGTCTGATAGTGGGTTTTTACTCCCCATTATGTAGGGTTATCCCCGCTAATTAATCAAAAAAAAATGCCCAGAAGAAAATTCACCTTTAGGGATGAGCCTTAAGTATGATTACTGGATGCTTAAGAGGGGAGATAGTGGTATCTTTTCGCCTTGCGGGCGTTGGTTAGCTTGCCAGTCAAGCATCTACTGGCCGCTGGAAAAATCGTAACGTATTCGTTCACGGGTTTCCATCAATAGCTGACCCAGCCTATTCAATCCAGTTCCATCTCCACCATCACCCCAGTATCTATCATTTTTTGTCTGCTCAATCAGCTTTAGATCACCTGTTGAAAGTATCTTTTCAGTCAAGTCAGGATGTTGTGTAAATTTGGCGTATAGAGCCTCTCGCATGACATCATCTTTGATGATTTCCCAATCTCGACGCAGTGGTCTGCGACGATCCCGTCCCATCTCGGCCGCCTCTCGTGCTGTTTTGGCTTGTCGAATTTCTTCTTCATGAGGAGTATTAACAAACTTCTGAGCCTGAAAGTAATGTTCTGAGGTAGGCCATATTCTATCTTTTAGATGGATTGGGTATGGTGCGAAATTCGAGAAAAACCCGTAAGGCTTATTTAAATGGTAAAACTTAATAGGCTCACTCCGAGCGTCGCTTGCATAGTCAATAGCATACTTCGCTAGAGTCGTTTGGATAAGTGTATTAATTTCCCGAGGAAGTGTTGCAATACCTCCGCCAATTGCATAACCAGGTATTGAGCTTTGATTTTGCCATCCTAAAACATCCCATCCCTGATCAAGCAGAAACTTTATATATTCCAAGTCAGATTCAACCACTTGTTGGTGAGTACGTCCGCCATAATCGCTGTAAGTCATTGTAGTAATGGGAGCAATTTGCAAACGCCTTTGTAATGTGGAGTATTTACCTTCCATCAGAGACTCCATCGCTTCCATGACCGCTGCTTGATTGGCTCCTGATGTATTAGTATTCCAATGACCGGATTCATAGGTCTTGTGAATTGTGACAGTTTGAGCATAGTTAGCCGAGTAGGTGATAGCAACACCAGATGACCCTATACTGATCAGCTTCTGTGCTTCAGCAATAATAGCGAGAGCTTGAGCAAATGCGGAAAGATTGTTTCCGCTTTCGTCTTTGTAAGGCAAGTAAAAATTGAATAAACTTCCCATGATAAGCACTTTGATTGAACTGACAAGCGATCAAACAGAGATGAATGCCGATTATGGCGGTCTTCATATTTATAAACTAAAGGATGCGGGAAACCGGTAATTACTAAGACCACGAATGTATGGAAACGTATCAATCAGGCGAAAGTTCAACCATAGGTTTTTAAGCTCCACAAGAAAATATAGCGAGCGGCTAAGATAAGCTGTAAACAATGGAACAGTCAAACTAGGTAGAGGCCGCGAGAGGTGAAAGTCTAACGCAGGGTTCTCAATGGGAGGGGATGAAGGCGACATTCCCGACCCGTAATAGATGAAGTATAACTTAATTTGGTATCGAGGACTGACTCCCCAAAAGGAAAACTTCCTATCTGACTATTAAGATAACTGCAATAACCGGGTATTCTAGGGAAGTGATCGGATTTCAGCCTTGAATCTATGGAAACCCTCTTTCATCTAGTTACTTTTGCCTTTGTTTTCGCTTTTGGTGCCTCGGTGGGCAGTTTTTTAAACGTGGTCATCTATAGATTACCCCAGGGGATATCTCTAGTTTATCCCCCTTCCCACTGTCCCAAATGTCACCATAGGTTGGGTAAAAGCGAGAATATACCCGTTTTCGGCTGGTTATGGCTAGGAGGTCGTTGTCGCTGGTGTGGAACTGCGATTTCTGTCCGTTATCCAGCGATCGAAACTTTTACCGGTTTATTATTTTGTCTGGTTTTAGGAGATTTTAGCTTTTCTTGGCAGACCCTCGGCTATTGGATTCTCCTCAGTTGGTTATTAGCTTTAGCTTTGATTGATTTTGACACGATGACGCTTCCTAACTCCCTCACCCAATCGGGATTGGTTTTAGGGATAGTTTTTCAAACTCTTTTAGGTTGGCAAAATAATCAAAGTGTTATCTATCTCTTTTCAGCGATCGCTAGTGCGGTTTTAGGAGTCTGGTTATTTGATCTGATCCGGTGGGGGGGGAGTTTTGCCCTCGGACAACAGGCCATGGGGGGAGGAGATGCGAAATTAGCGGCCATGATCGGTGCTTGGTTAGGATGGCAAGCATTATTAGTCACCGGTTTTCTGGCCTGCGCTATTGGGGCGGCCATCGGTATGACGGGCATTTTTCTGGGGAAAATGGGGAAAAAACAAGCTATACCCTTTGGGCCATTTCTTGCCCTCGGCGCTCTAATGAGTGTCTTTTGGAGTGATCAGATCATCTCAGTCTATCAAACCATTTTTTTCCCTTTGTTGTAAAAAAGTTATCTTGTAATTAAATCTTGATACAATAGTTTTCCGTGTCTTGGATCACCATTAGAACAACCTCCAGTCGTTGGGAAGCCGATTGGCTGCAGGAAATGCTCAAAGCTCACGACATCCCCAGTCGCGTTATCGCTATTGGCCCTGGTATTTATTGCGGCCAGGGGCATCAGGCCGCCCTACAAGTGCGTCCCCAAGATCGCTGGACAGCACTTTTGTTATTAAGTCCTCTAGAAGAAAGTCGATAAATTGTCTTTATTTTAAACTATGTCTCTATTTGATTGGTTTGCAAATCGCCAAAAAACAGAACCCAAGGTTCAACAACAACAGGAACGAGAAATAGCCGATGGTTTATGGACAAAATGCCCAAATTGCGGCGTTTTGGCCTATACGAAGGATTTATTAGCTAATCAACTGGTTTGTCTCGATTGCGGTCATCATAATCGGGTGGAAAGTGAAGAAAGAATTCGCCAGTTAGTGGATGCTAATACTTGGAGTTGCCTCGATGAACAGATTCGACCGACGGATCCGCTCAAATTTCGCGATCGAAAAAGTTATAGCGATCGCTTGCGGGAAAGCCAAGAAAAAACCGGTCTGACGGATGCTGTCCGAACGGGAACGGGGACGATCGATGGTTTACCCTTAGCTTTAGGGGTGATGGACTTCCGTTTTATGGGGGGTAGCATGGGATCGGTGGTGGGAGAAAAACTCTGCCGTTTAACGGAACGCGCTACCGATGAAAGTTTACCCCTGGTGATTATCTGCGCTTCTGGCGGGGCAAGAATGCAGGAAGGAATGTTAAGTTTAATGCAGATGGCCAAGATTTCTGGCGCCCTTAACCGGCATCGAGAAGCAAAATTACTCTATATTCCCGTCTTGACTAATCCCACCACAGGAGGAGTCACGGCCAGTTTTGCCATGTTGGGAGATATTATTATCGCCGAACCAAAGGCTACTATCGGTTTTGCTGGTAAACGGGTAATTGAACAGACTTTGCGCGAGAAATTACCGGAAGGCTTCCAAACATCGGAATACCTATTAAAACACGGTTTTGTCGATGCGATCGTTCCCCGTACCCATCTCAAGAAAACCCTCGCTCAATTAATTAGTTTACATCAGCCCTTTTTCCCCTTGTTATCGCCCCTCAACAGTCATCATCCATACAGTCAACCAGAGTTAATCCCCCTGAAAACAGTCCAAGGTCAAACAACAGTTTAATTCCTGTAAGACGGCACTGGAGTTGCAAGTCTGAGCATTTGTCCTAAAATTTCCTGATCGGCAGTTTCAATGTAGTACATCCCACACTTAACCGGGTTGACAGTGATCGCAAAGTCCAAAAAATTCGAGAGTATGGTAATAAACCTTGAATTGGTGGGATTTTTCGAGTTTTTCTTCCAATTCGTGAACGGGACACTCATTAAAAACGATAGACCGACCGCAATGAATACAGGTAAGATGGTGTTGATCCTGCTGAACGGAACTGTAGAGGGATTCTCCTGTGGCTAGGGTTCTCACCTGCACTGCACCCTGTAATTTTAGGGATTCTAGGGCGCGGTAAACAGTGGCTAACCCCATATTTTGGTCACGCTGACGGAGTTCCACAAACAATTCCTGAGCGGATACTGCCCGATTTAAGGTTTTGAGTAAGTGGATAATGCGCTCTTGCGATCGGGTGCGTTGGGGTTTCATATCAAAAAGGTCAGCGATCAAAATTAATTCTATGCCAAAAAATTATCGGTGCTGTATTTATGTTACCCTGCGTCCCTCGGTTCTCGATCCGGCGGGTACGGCGGTAGAGTCGGGATTAAAGCAATTAGGTTATGATACTGTGGCCGGGGTGCGAATTGGTAAGTATATTGAGCTTACCGTGACAGCAGCGGACGAAACCAGCGCCCGCACACAATTAGAGCGAATGTGCGATCAACTATTGGCTAATCCTGTAATTGAAAATTATCGCTTTGATTTGCATTGTCAGTAGATAGGGGATAGAGATTAGGGGATAGGGAAATGGGGAAATGGGGAAATGGGGAAATGGGGAAATGGGGAAATGGGGAAATTCACCCAATACCCCAATACCCTAACACCCATCTGATGAGAGCTTTTTGCACAATGAATTAACCAAGTTAAAAATTATGAAGTTTGGGATTATTGTTTTCCCGGGATCGAATTGCGATCGAGATGTGGCAACGGTGACGGAGGGGATTTTTCAGCAACCTACCCGCTATGTTTGGCATCAAGAGACGGATTTAGGGGATTTGGATGTGATCGTGGTGCCGGGGGGATTTAGTTACGGCGATTATTTGCGCTGTGGTGCGATCGCTCGGTTTTCGCCAGCGATGAAAACTGTCCGAGAAGAAGCCGAAAAAGGTAAATTAGTTTTAGGCATCTGTAACGGTTTTCAGGTATTAACGGAAATTGGACTGCTACCCGGTGCGTTAATTCGCAATCGCGATCTACATTTTATCTGCGATCAAGTGCCGGTAAAAGTGGAAAATAATCAATCTGTCTGGACGCGAGGTTATCAACCGCAACAGGTGCTTAATTTGCCGATTGCTCACGGAGAAGGGCGTTATTATGCCACAGAAGATACGTTAAAATCTCTGGGGGATAACGGACAAATTCTCTTTCGTTACTGTACTCCCACAGGAGAGGTAAATGAGTCAGGAAATCCCAACGGTTCGTTAAATAATATTGCAGGAATTACCAATAAAGCAGGAAATGTGCTAGGAATGATGCCTCATCCCGAACGTGCCGCCGATCCGATGCTCAATTTGACCGATGGTAGTCTGTTATTTCGGGAGATAACTCTGTATATTTAGGCTTTTTCTCGCCTTTTCGATATAGTTCTTCCCAGTAGGCTAAGGTATCGTTCCAGACAACACGCACACACCCGAACAATTGAGACAAAAGCCTCTTTTGTTGGTCTGTTGGGTAAATGCGGTGTTGATACCTTGCTTTCATTGGGTTAGAATGGGTGTGTTTGTAGTCTATAATCAGTGATCAGTAAACAGTAAACAGTGAGCAGTGATCAGTAAACAGTAAACAGTGAGCAGTAAACAGTAAACAGTAAAAAGACAGTAAGAAAATTCTATTTAGGGTTGGCTGAATAAATCTAAAAACCTTGTGTCCCTGAAAATTAGGTAGTTGACCACCTGAAAATCGGTAAAACCCTACACCCCACACCCCACACCCCACACCCTGCCCCCAGGGAAAACTTTTTCAGCAGACCCTAGTTATTTCGTTTCTTCTGTGGGAGGTGTGCCATTGGAAGTTCTTAAGTGCTACATTAAGGAAAAACCGTCGTAAAACGACGGGGTTTTCAACCCAAATTTTCGATAACAGGTAATTGTGCTGTCCTGATGTGAGGAAGGATTATAATGAGTCGCCAAAAAGCTCTAGACTATAATTTTGGCAATAATTGGTTGTAGGATTGGATCATTCTTTCGTAAGTAAAGCGAGTGGCATTGATAAAACCTTTTTGCCTTAAATCTTCCAGGCGATCGGGAGCGAGAAGATTTTCTGCAATAATGGTAGCGGCAGCCTCGTGTTCAGTGGGATCGAAATAGACTGCCGCATCGTCAGCGATAACAGTCATGGGGAGACGATTGGAGGTAAAGACGGGACAACCACAGGATTGAGCTTCAATAACGGGAACACCGAATCCTTCCTGAAAGGAGGGAAAGATTAAAGCAGTTGCTAGGCAATAAAAGGCGCGGAGATCCTCATCGGAGACGGTTCCTAATTCGATTACTTGTGCGGACAAGTTATTCTGATTAACAAATTCTCGCATATCCGGCAGTAAAGGTTTTCCCATCAGGATCAATCGGCAATTTTCCAGACCGGGGAAAGTGATTAACCTCTTGAATATTTTCAGCAATCCCAATCGATTTTTGTACCATTGGTCGCCCCCGACATGAATTAGCCAGGGACAATCACTATTAATGTTAAATTTGGCCACTAGATTTACCGATGCTTCTCTTGTCATCGGACCGTAGCCCTCACTCAAGCAATCCTCGATCACTTCCGTTTGTTCGGGGGTAATTTTGGTTAAACGGAGAACATCGGCACGAGTAGCTTCGGAAGAACAGACAACATATTTAGCCTGTTTGAATCCTTGCAAAATCATGGACTGATACTGTTTTCCCGTCCAACTGGTGGGATTTTCAGGAATTTCTCCTAGGGCGGAACGAATGGCCAGCAGATCGTGACAGATCACAAAATATTTGCAATCTTTTAGATAGGGAGTTAAATAGGATAAAGCTTGATCACAAATGCAGACGATATCGGCCCAATCAAGCTGCTGACGTAACTGCACTGGGAAAACAATTAACTTATCAATATACCCTAACCACTTGCCGAGTCCCCGGGGAGAGGATTTCAGTTGACCGAAAATAGGCTGTGCTTGCACTCGCCGGATTTCGTGTCCTTTTTGTCTGAGTCCTTTCTCGACTAAACCGACAAAACGATTGATACTGATCTGCCGATCGTTGACGTAATTTCCTACTATTAAAACTTTCATGATTAGGCTCCAAAAAATCAATTTTTATGGCGGTAAAACTCTCAAACAGTTGCCCCCAGAAAGCGTCCTGTTTGACCGATTAGTTTTGTCAGTCCCTTGCCTTAATCGGGAATTTGCCGAGGCGGAAATAAGACAAGATGATTGGTAAAGGTTTTTAATTCTTCGATCTGAGTTTCTGTGACATTCTCCACCCGACGGGCAAACAGGGTGACATCATGGTTTTGATGAAGACATTTGATCAGGTTAAAAGTTCTACCCTCGGTTGCCCCGCGACTAGGCCGATAGGGAAAGTTATGGCAAGAAAGGACTAATATTCTCATAATTCTATCTCGGCAGCGGTTTTTGACAATAATTCTACCGTTTCCTTTAGTTGGCTATACACGGGAATCTGAACTGGGTATTTCTCGATCTCCCCAAGGGTGACTTTTCCTCGCCCTGTTAAGAGCAATACGGGCTGACAACCGGCTTCTAGGGCGCATTCTAGATCACTGGGCGCATCGCCGATAAACAACGAGCCGGCTAAGTCGATTCCGTATTGGTGGGCGGCGGCCAGCAGCAGATAGGGGGAGGGTTTGCGGCAGAGACAACCTTCGTCGGGATGGTGCGGGCAGATGGCAAGATCGTGAAAATGCACCCCCAATTGTCGGTATTCCTCCATCATACGCCCGTGAATCGCCGCTAGATCGTCCCAAGTGAAATAGCCCCTAGCAAGTCCCGATTGATTGGTGATGATGATCAGCAGATAACCCGCATCCTGCCACTGTTTTAAGGCAGCCGCTGCCCCGGCGGGAATGCTCACCTGTTCTGGTTTACTCAGGTAGGGAATATAGTCAATAACTACCCCATCTCGATCGAGAAATAAGGCTTTGTTCTTTTTTGCTCCATCTTCGCTTTCGCGGTCAGAATTGCCAGCAGGCGGCGGATAGGGGGATTTTTGGTCGCCGTCATTGACAGAAATTGCGGGGAAAGGATTCATTATGTTGGACTTTTTCGAGTCGGGGACTAGAATTCTCAGTTCTGCTGTCAGAGACGAGAGCTTGAACTGATGCACAGATAAAATTCGAGGGATTGTAGCGATTTGTGCTAGTTTTCTCGACTAAATTGCTTCTCCTTACTATCTAGGTGTCAGAGTATAGCAATCACGGCATATTATACGCCTTCAGGCCTTTGGGCTTTTGATTATATCGGCGGTATTGTCAGGAATTGTTAACATTTTTGTCGGGCTAAACAAAAGGCCAAGACTGGCAAGGGTTGAATCCCCCGCTCAGAAATCCCCCATCCCAGCCAGAATAGGGACTTGCGTGGGAATAATATCCCAGCTTTGAAAATCACTCTGTAGAAGAATCAGACCAGCCAGATGGCATATTATCAATACTTAGGGTGATCAGCAAACCCCCTCCGCGCGGAGGGCGCAAGCTTTGCGCCCCGACAGTAACGGATTTTGTCCACAATGTAGGGGCGAACTGCGTTCGCCCAAAAGGTACATGATCAAAGCCCAAGTCCCATACATCAAAAATTTATTTACAAACAAAACAAATTGTGCTAAGGTTGGGGCGTTTGTGGTATATTCCCAGAATAACCGGTAAGATATCACTGTTTTGACTCGATCGCTCTAGGTTTCTTTAGAACTATCGTTGGCCTGTTTTTCTTGCCCTGTGATAAATTCTACCATGCTAGGCGTTTTGTACCTAACTAATGGCGAGCAATTCTGGTCTTTTGATACTATTCAATGTAATGACAGGATAATCGAGAGTTAAATTTATTCAAATAATAGAAATTGGAACAATCAAACCTATGCGAATGGTGGAAAAATCAAACAAAAAATTGGATAGTTTCCAGAGTGATCCCTCTCTGTCACTTTTAATCAAGAATGAATTGGAAGAAGCTTATAACCTGAAGAAAAAACTACTAACCGATACAAAATATCTAGAGAAAATCCAAGAGATTTGCCAAGTATGTATCCATGCTTATCGCAACAACCACAAAGTATTAGTCGCCGGTAATGGGGGCAGTGCAGCCGATGCTACCCATTTTGGCGGTGAGCTGCACGGCCGATTTCTGAAAGAAAGACAGTCTTTACCCGTTCGCGTCCTCAATAGTGATATCGCCAGTTTAACAGCGATCGCCAACGATTATGGCTACGAATATATTTTTAGCCGCCAGATAGAAGCGGAAGGTAATCCGGGTGATGTGTTTATCGGTATTTCCACTTCGGGAAATTCCGCCAATATCCATCAAGCTCTGAAAGTTTGTCAAGTAAAAGGTCTCACTAGCATCGGTTTAACTGGGGCGAAGGGATTAGCTCTAGAGCAAAAAACCGATTATTGTTTGATGATTCCTAGCACCAGTACCCCGCGCATTCAAGAAGGTCATGGTTTTATTCTTCATACTATTTGTTTAGCGCTCGAAGAAGCGCTCTTTCCTAACTAAAATCTCCTAGCAAAAAATCAACCTAAACAGCATACCCATGATCATCAGAACCAAAGCTCCTTTAAGATTAGGTTTAGGTGGTGGCGGCACCGATGTCGAGCCTTACTGTAGTCTTTATGGGGGTTATGTTCTCAACGCTACTATCGATCTCTATGCCTACTGTACAGTCACGGAAATTACTGACAAACAAGTCATTTTTGTGTCCGCCGATCGAGGAGAACAACAAATAGAAACCCTCCAGTTTCCTCTCCCCTATAACGGCGTTCTCGATCTGCATAAAGCGGTCTACAATCGTTTGATTAAAGACTTTAATCAAGGGCAACCTTTGCCACTGCAAATCACTACCTTTTCCGATGCGCCGGCTGGTTCAGGATTGGGTTCTTCTTCTACCCTAGCCGTGGCTATAGTTAAAGCCTTTGTGGAACTGTTAAAATTACCCCTAGGCGAGTACGATATCGCCCATTTAGCCTACGAGATCGAACGAATTGATCTAGGCTGGTTAGGGGGCAAGCAGGATCAGTACGCTGCTACTTTTGGCGGCTTTAATTTTATGGAATTTTATGAACAAGATCGAGTCATAGTTAATCCTTTGAGAATTAAAAATTGGGTGATCAATGAATTGGAAGTCTCTCTGATCCTCTACTATACAGGCATTTCTCGCTACTCATCTCAAGTAATTGAGGATCAAATTCAGAATGTCCAAGAAAAAAATGAGCAGGCGATCGCCGCTACCCATCAACTCAAAAAAGAGGCAATTCTCTTTAAAGAAGCACTGCTCAAATCAGATTTTATGGGGATAGCAGAAATTCTGAGAACTTCTTGGGAAGCGAAAAAGAAACTATCCAAATTAATTAGTAATCCGCAGATCGATCGCATTTATCAGGTAGCTAGGGAAACCGGGGCCTATTCAGGCAAAATATCGGGAGCCGGTGGCGGTGGTTTTATTATCTTTATGGTCGATCCTACCAAGAAAATCGAAGTAATTAAAGCTTTGAAAGCAGCAGGAGGGCAGGTGATTAATTTTCATTTCACTAAATACGGAACCCAAGCATGGACATTATAACAAGCCAAGGCTCGATGGGGAAGGATTATCCCTATAACCCTAAAAATAGTTTTGAAAAGATTGGCAATAATTCAGATTTTTGAGGTGTATCTATGGACGTAATTATTCTGGCGGGTGGGTTAGGAACGAGGTTGCGATCAGTAATCAACAGTTTACCAAAACCCATGGCTCCCGTTGCCGACAGACCTTTTTTAGAATATCTATTAGATTACCTAATCTCTCAAAAAATTACCAACAAATTTTTAGTTTCTGTGGGCTATGAACATCAGAAAATTATCGACCATTTTGGCGATAATTACAAGGAATACGAACTAAATTATCTGATAGAAGATACCCTCTTGGGAACTGGAGGAGCGCTTCGGTTGGCACTCAATAAAATTGAAACCGAACAAGCATTAATTGTTAACGGAGATACCTTGTTTAATGTCAATTTATCCGCCCTAATTAATTTACATAATCAAAAGAAATCCCTGATAACCCTTGCTCTGAAGCCGCTAACTGACTTTGAGCGTTATAATAATGTTCTCCTAGACGATGATCAAAAAATTATCGGGTTTGAATCCAAAAAATATCAACATAAGGGCTATATTAATGGTGGCATATATTGTGTAGGGAAAAACATATTATACAGCTTTGATCTGCCATCAAAATTTTCTTTTGAGGACGACTTTCTAAAAGTTCATACCGAGAAAGTTCCCATGTATGGCTTTATTTCTGACGAATATTTTATTGACATAGGCATCCCCCAAGATTACGAAAAAAGTCAGATTGAATTACCTGAACTTTTTAATTCCCGAAATCAGGTTCAACATCGGGATTAAAATACGAGCCGTAAAAGTTGGCAACTTTGGCTAAATTATGGTCTTGATACCATCTGTGAGCATTGTCAGCAATTTGCTGAAGTTGACTCAAATCGAGACTAGACAGATTTTCATCAGCTACTAAATAATGTTTATTATTTTCTACTCCATCCGCTTCAGAAGGATTATAACGTGTTAGGACTGGAACCAAACCATGGGCAGCATAAGCAGCAAAGATAGTTGATTTACCTAAACCTCTTGGAAAACGGCTATAATCCAGAAAGCCTGCCCGTGAAGTTAACATCAATTCACTAACCACCTGATTAGGCTGAAATCCCATAGGGATTATCTCTATTCCTTTGAACTGACCTTCTGTGGCACTCAAATCACAGGGATCACCAACATCAAAAATGCGTTCAATACCTAAAGCTCGACAGGCTTTTAACAGGTTTTTACTGAATTTTGTATAGACTAGGGGGCGACTGTACTTGGAACCGAAAACAATAAGGTATGGTGGGCGTTCCTTTAGAGGAAGGATAGATTGAGGTTCACCCATAGTAGAAAAATTTGGTAAGCAAATAACTTCGGTTTTTCCAGTCAATCGTGAAACTATATTTTTAATTCTGGAAGTAGTAGTCACGATTGAATCAGCTAATCTGAAGATTTGATAAGACGTTAATAAAAATCTGAAAGCGGGGAAAATTATCCCTTTTCTTGTGTAAGTTGCGTTGAACTCATGGACTAGGATAATTAATTTAAAGTCTCTAGTTCTCTTGAGATTTTGTAATACTCTCAAGAGCCAATCGGGAACATCGTAGTATCTACAGTTATAATGTAAGAGAACCCCCAAACAATCTGGAGTTATCAGTGAAGACAAAACACTGGGATCGTCCATATTCTTAATAGATTGATATTTGATCAGGCGGCTTCCTATACCAGTTTCAGAGCTAATTGCTTCAGCTAAAGTAACGTTGAAATCTTCATGACAGTGTGGACCGATGTGTATAATTTGTTTTTGATTGATTGGTTTTGTTGTGTCAAACATAGATTTTTTCACTCAATTGACATACTCCCACCTTCACAGCCTAGCTTGACGGTGGGAGTATGTCAAGAAGTGGATAGGGTGTGTTGATAACTCATGGGAAATAACAGGGTAATCGCATGTTGATAGAGTTCTCAAATTCCGAGGAGTGAGGTCTAAAATTCGATGGGCAACTCAGGCTTTGACCTGCACAAGGCGACCGAATCTCTGGTTTTGCCAGTTATTATGGCCTAACAAACCCCGAACTGAGCTTATCTACTCAGTTCCTTAAATTCCCAAAACTCCTGATCAACTACAAGATTAACATCTACCTCCCCTCTCTGTCAACGGCACTGGCGGCTAAGATTTTCACCATGAAATCATTGTTCATGCCTGCCTTATACCGTTTCATCTTTAGGCTCATTTTTGAGGGTTCTCGCTTTAACAGATTCACACTTAAACGGCGCAACAGACCTAGGTTTTCCGCTCCATAGCCTAGACGAATCCGACTGGCATCTTCATTAAAGGTAACATCGAGTACCCAATGGAGACTATTTTCGATACTCCAATGCCTGCGAATCACCTCGGCCTGTTTTTGGGCATCGGCTGCTAAACTACTGATGAAGAAGCGAATTTCTGTCGTAGTTTTATTCCATAATTGGCGGACACTGCGAACCATGACTAGGGTGGTTAGGCCAGGCCACAGACTCTGCCGATGCAGGGGCGGTAATTGAGACACTGGCACTACCCAAATTTGACGGGTTTCGAGCCGGTGATGCCCCGACTCCACCTTTTCGTGGTAGCTGTATTCAATCCCTTGCCAATCCCCGGCTATAGCTTGGTCAAACCAGCCTTCTACTTGTTGAAAGAGCTTGCCCTGATTGCCTTTGAGGGCTAAGACGTCATCTCCGGCCCCAGACTTGATTTGTTGGGCAATTTCAGTTTGGGTTCCCATGGCATCCAAGGTGACTATCGCTCCCTTGAGATTGAGCAATTGCAGCAGGTGCGGCACGGCGGTAATTTCATTGGATTTACTGTCCACTTTTTCTTGGGCTAATTGCTTGGGTTCTAGCATCCCTAGCACTCTGCCAAAGGTATCGTGGGAAGGTATCCCCTTCGGTAGGTCTAAAAATGTTTCCAACCAAGATTGCTTGGCTTGACCGTAGGCTTCTATGGCGACAAACCCATCGGCACCAGCTAATACCGCCAAGATAGCTATGGTAATTATCGATACTAGGCTATGATTGCGCCCCCTGTCCGCCCTGGGGTCTTCTAGATGCCGAAAATGTTTCAAGACACTGTTTCTTAAGAGCTTTGCCTCTCGCTCTTGCTTGGGGTTGACAACTAGGAGACCAAAACCGGATGCCATGCTCAACTGCTACACCATGTAACTTTTTGCTTCCTCTCAGATTAACTCCTGTCAGTTCGCCCTGCTAGGCACGACATTCAGTCACCTCTGTCTGTTACATTTTATCCAAAACGACGTGCGATTACCCTGTGGGA
>VYLQ01000075.1_pt1 | contig 32117 bp, 33 predicted proteins | sample 5115351 | NCBI WGS metagenome assembly VYLQ01 (sample SAMN12291776, study PRJNA351875) | freshwater metagenome | isolation source: freshwater lake | place: USA: Michigan, Lansing Lake | collected 2013-08-14 | reverse complement strand
TTCTCTAAAAAAATGGAGAATCACGTTGGGGAACCCTTTGGTATTTTATCCATGACTACAATGCACAGCAAAGCAAAGGATTAAGCCGCCATCACTACTACCGAATCACCACCGTTTAATTTTTTAAGGAAAGGTTTTTAAAATTTGCTGTAACTTTTGTCCTGCATTGTTTCTAGCGAATAACTGTAGGATGGCACTCGATAGTGGCTCGTTGTCCGACCGTTCGTTAAAAAAAATGAATGGGGGGGTGACATTTGGCCATACGTTTGGTAGCATGGCGGGGTGGGAAATGTGGTTGTTGTGGGCAGACCACAAATCGCCGTCCGAATTCCCCCACCCCTCCTCGCCGAACTCAACCAGTACGTCGAGCGGGTTGGCACGTCCAAGACGGATGTGATCGTCAGTGCGATCTCTCAATACCTAGGCTGTGCCGAGACTGTGCCGTTGAGTCAGCGAGTAGCTGAGTTGGAAACTAAAGTTAAAGAACTACAAGTATTGCTCAAAGCTAGATTTATTGGAGGTGCAAATGAGTGAAATTCCCCTGTGTAGCGTAACGATTTCATCCCAACTTCCTCCCGATGAAATAGACTCTTTAGAAACATCTTTACTGATCAATTCAATTAAGGCACAGAAATTTCCAAGTCGCGTGTTAGGTGCAGATGACGTAGCTTTTGTAGCTACAGTAGTTGGAGGGTTAGCAGCTACTGCCAATTTGATAGAATACAGCATCAAATTCGCTAAGACGATTAATAATTGGCGACGAGAACTGCGCTTAAAAGGAATAGAACCAAAGGGGAGGCTAGAACATCCCCAACGTCCTCCCCTAGATATTAGTAAAGCTACCGATGAGGAGATAGTAGAATGGTTGTCTCGCAAGTAGTCACAAAATATCCTGTTATTACAGGGGAAGAAAAAGTTACTCGACAAGATAATTCCTTATATCCTGTTATTACAGGGGAAGAAAAAGTTACTCGACAAGATAATTCCTTCAGTAATCAAATTCTCATCTTATTTTCAGCCCCTCTACTCAAAGAAGACTTAGAACCAGTAGAGAATTTAGCAATTCAGCCAGAAATTGAAGCGATCGCTTCAGTATTAGAGGATATATCTCATCCTATAGCAGTGGAGATAGTAGTTAAAGTAGCCACATCCAAGACGCTGCAAGATGCCTTTTCCAGTCGGGTCAAACCACTAATTATTCATTTCATTGGTCATGGAATGAGAGAGGTGGATAGTACAGCCCTAGTGTTAGAAGATGAGGTGGGAATTACTCGTTCTTTTACTGAAAAAGAACTAGAAATTGCTTTATCAAATCAGAAGCAACCACCTTGTCAATTAGCTTTATTAAATGCCTGTCATTCAGAAAAACTAGCCCTAGCTTTTGTTAAAGCTGGAGTGCCTCATGTGATAGGAATTGACGCTGAGGATAAAATTCTCGATGTAGCGGCCCGATGCTTCTCGCAACGACTTTATCAAGCATTATTCAATCAAGATGAGATTGTTAATGCTTTTTTAGTGAGTCGCAATGCAGTTAAACTTGATGATAAATTAAAAACAATCTTTAACGCTGAAACTTTTGAGCTAGGAGTTAATTTCGATGAAGCTTTTAAATTTCGATTATTACCCCAATCTTCCCACAATAAATCACTGATCATAGAACCAGCCAATTCTCGCAGTGTTATCTATCCCCAGTGGTCAAATACTAATATTTCCCGTGACGATCCCAACTTTGTCGGACGCAGACAAGAAATACATCAAGTAATTAAAGTTCTGGTAGAAAAAGAACAACGCTGTCTTGCCCTGCATGGTATGGGAGGAATAGGCAAAACAGCCTTAGCTTATGCCATTGGTAGGTGGTTACATGAACGAGAACGCTATCGTGATGGAGTTTGGTTTATTAGTTTGCGCGATACTGATTCTGTAGGAACGCTAATTACTAAAGTTCAACAGAGTCTTGGATTAAAGAGTTTTGTTTTAGAGAGAGAATTAAGAAATAGTAGGATTTTTTTGATTCTCGATGATTTGGATAGATTGATTGAGAAAGAATCCAATGAACTAATTGACCTTTTGAACTTGCTATTAGAACAATGTCCTAATTTAAGATTGCTGCTGACTTCCCGTGATTCTCTAGTCAGGGACATTCTTTATTGCCATCAAGAAGAAGTTTGCAGTATGGGAGTATCAGAAACAATAAAAATATTTAGAAAGTATGCTCCCTCACAAGCTCAATGGGGAGATAATGAAGATTTGGAGGAAGATTTTAATCTTTTAATCAAGTTTCTTGATGGTTATCCCTTACCTATAAAACTAGCGGCATCTTATATGAGAGAAAATCAATTTACTCTCAAGATATTGTGTGAAGAATTAAACATTGAACCGATGGAAATTCTTGATTCTTATTCTTCGGAAGAAAGAAAAGAAAGAAGCTTGCGAATAACTTTAGAGCGTTCTTTTGAAGTGTTATCGGTAGAGGGTCAAGATATATTTCCTTTATTGGCTTTCTTTCCGAGTGGCTTGAGTCGTGATTTGGCTAGAGCTATTGGGGGAAGAAGTGGTCAGAAAGCTTTGGGGGAGTTGCTTAAGTTTTCAATGGCAGAAAAGTCTCTTACTGCTTCTGACTGGAGATTAACTTTACCCGAACCTGCCCGCACTTACGCAAAAAGTAAATTGCAGCAAGGAAGAGGAATTGACGATCTTGCGCCTCTTGTTTTAGATTTTTATTATAGCAATTTCTGTGACAGAGTTCTCAGGCTTTTTGATAATAAAGATGATAAAAAGGGACAGCAATTACTTCTGCAAGAAAATTCAAATTTAATCTTGTTTCTTCAATGGGGCTATGAGAGTGAATTGAGTTCAGAGCAAATCTGTCGCAGTGCGAGGATGACAGCTTCATTAAGTCCTTATTGGCGCTGGATTGAAGCGAATCAAGACCCTTTAGTTAGATTGCGCTTGGCTGCTTCAGCCGCCCAAAGAAATCAAGATCGAGAGGGAGAAGATTTAGTGAGAAATGCCATTGCAGCTTTGGCTTCTAGAGGATCATTTAGAACTGTTCAATCTTTGGCACAAGGAAGTGAAGATCAATTTGAGTTTGAAACTATTACCATCAACAGTAGGGGCAAAGAAATCAAACAAGAGCTTAAACAAGCGCAATATTTCACTGAAACTCTCTCTGGCGAAGTTATTCTCGATCTGGTTGCCATCCCAGGTGGCGAATTTATGATGGGAACAGAAGACGAGGAAATCGAAAGACTGGTGAAGAAATTTGATTGGCAGTACTTTAGCCGGGAAAAACATCAACATCAAGTTACCCTTCCCTCTTTCTACATGGGTAAATATCCCATTACCCAAGCGCAGTGGCAAGCGATCGCCTCCCGTGCCGATTTAAAAGTTAAACAAGACCTTGAATCTAACCCAGCCTATTTTAAAGACCGTCCCGATAGCGATCGCCGTCCCGTGGAAAAAGTCAACTGGTACGATGCGATCGAGTTCTGTGGGAGATTATCCAAGTTGACGGGAAGGGAATACCGGCTACCGAGCGAAGCAGAATGGGAATATGCCTGTAGAGCGGGGACAACAACAGCCTTTCACTTTGGGGAAACTATCACGGGAGATTTAGCTAATTATAATGCTACTAAAACTTATGCAGATGAACCCAAAGGAGAAGATCGAGAAGAAACGACTCCCGTGGGACAATTTCCCCCCAATGCCTTCGGTTTGTACGATATGCACGGCAATGTTTGGGAATGGTGCGCTGATGACTGGCATGATAATTATGATGGTGCGCCGACGGATGGCAGTGTCTGGATAGAAAATGGGAATGATAATTGTTCTCCTCTGCGGGGCGGTTCATGGTGGTGTGCGGTGCTGGGAGGACTCTGTAACCCTTTTTCTCTTTTTTCCCTTTTTACCCTCATTCCCTATTTTTTCTCTTTTCTTTTCTTTCCCGCCCTTAGGCGGGTCGATTTTTTCGAGAAAATTGGGGTTAATGTTAAATTTTATGAAGGCAATGAAAGAATTATCGGTGATTCAAAAGTGTTATGATTTGGTGAAGTGGTACGTTCCGATTATAGAGCGTTTTCCCAGGGTTCACAAGTTCACGATAGGGGACAGGGTAATCAACCAACTTTATAACATATTAGAGAATTTAATCAGGGCTAAATTTGCCAAAAGTAAGCTTGCCAAACTTGAATATATCAACACCGAGTTAGCCGTTCTCAGACATCAGACCCGACTTTTATTAGATTTTAAGTTGATCGATCTGAAACGCTATGAATACGTCAGTCAGTTAATCGATGAATTGGGAGGAGAATTAGGTAACTGGATTAAAACCCAACGTGAACGAGAAGCAAAACCAGATTAATTTATTGTTATCATCGGAAATTTAAATGAAGCGTTACGGTAATCTCTATTCCCAAATTATCGAATTTGATAATCTATTTCTTGCCGCTCGTAAAGCACAATCGGGCAAGCGTTTTAGGGATAACGTTCTAGATTTTAATTTTAATCTGGAAAGGGAACTGATGCAATTGCAAAGGGAGCTAAAGGATAAAAATTATCATCCTGGAGCCTATCGAACCTTCCACATCATAGACCCCAAAAGTCGCCTGATATCGGCCGCACCTTATCGGGATAGAGTAGTCCATCACGCTCTATGTAATATCATTGCTCCTATTTTCGAGCGCACTTTTATTCATGATTCCTATGCCAATCGGGTTGGATTTGGAACTCATAAAGCCTTGAAACGGTTTATCGGCTTTGCCCGTTCTAGTTCTTATATCCTTCAGTGTGATATTAAAAAATACTTTCCTTCCCTCGACCATGAAATCCTTAAAGCACTGATACGGCGCAAAATTAAATGTCCCGATACCCTCTGGTTGATCGATACTATTATCGATAACAGCAACGAACAGGAAGCTGTCATTGATTACTTCCCTAGCGATGACTTGCTGACTCCTATAGAACGAAAAAGAGGTCTGCCCATCGGCAATTTAACCAGTCAATTTTTTGCTAATATTTATCTAAATGGACTCGATCATTTTATCAAAGAAGTTATTAAAACTCCCAAGTATGTCAGGTACGTTGATGATTTTGCTCTCTTTGCCGATGACCGAGATTTCCTCGTCGAAGTCAGAGGTAAAATTGAGGAATACTTAATCAAACTGAGGCTGAAAATTCACCCGATCAAAAGTCAACTTTTTGCCACTAAATACGGTGCTAGTTTCCTCGGTTTTCGTATTCTACCCGACCGAGTTCGCGTCAGGAATAGTAACCTTCATCGGGGTAGGAGAAGACTCAGACGATTGCAACAAGATTATGCGATCGGTACAATTGAATGGCAAGATGTAGAACGATCACTGACTAGCTGGATGGCACATCTAGAACACGGTGACACCTGGCAACTAAGAAAACAGATATTCGATTCCCTCACATTCGTGAGGCATTGAAGAAGGGATAGGCGAACCCGACTGCGGGGCGGTTCTTGGTACAACAATCCAAATAACTGCCGTTCCGCTTACCGCAACAACAACAACCGCCGCGACAACAACAACAACAACAGTTTTCGGGTGGTGTGCGGTGCTGGGATTACTCTTGATCGTCGGAGTTGGCAGGTGGGAATCTGTCGAGCGTGCAGCAAAGAGTCCAGCCTGTTCCCGCGATGCCTGTGACGGCATCCAAAAATCAAACCGAGCCGGGGAGCTTGGTAGGTTGTTCGCCAACCGAAGAGTCTCTCGGCTCACCATCTCTACATCGATCGAAACCTCCCCAAAAATTCAGTCACCCCATCGGCGGGCGCTCTGTGACCTTCTCTTTCGCACCGAAGTTCGGGTTAAATCTTCTTACTTCGACTAATCTTTCTCTCGCCAGCCGCATTCCGGGCATTGCCAAGGCTCTTGCTGGGCCGGACTACTGGTAAAGATATGTTTACAATCGGGACAGATGCCAGTAAAGAAGGGATGGGTGTCTAATATTTTTTCCTGTTCCTCTCGCGTGTAACGGCACAGCCGGTTCGGCATCTTGGCCTGTCCGTTACCGTTAACTTTCACGATACTTTTGTTCTACTCGTCAATAAGAGGGCAACGTCTTTCTCTAAAAAAATTCCGTTTGGGCAGTTAGTTATGTTATAACATTTGTCATAACATAATTACGGAAGGTCATAGGTTATGACAAGTCTAACGCTCCGAAAAATCGGCAATTCCATAGGTGTGATCTTACCGAAAGAGGTTTTATCCCGACTGAACGTAGAGGAAGGAGATCAGATTTATATCACGGAATCGCCAGATGGATACAGAATTTCTGGCTTTGATCCCGATTTTGAAGAAACCATGAAAGCTTTTGAAGATACTTACTCTCAGTACCGCAACGCCTTTAAGGAACTCGCCAAATAATGATCGAGGAACCGAAATGGTTATCGAGTGATGCGGTTCAGGTGATTCAGGAAACTTTAATCGCTCGAACCGGAGGGACTCCAGGAGTTTTAAACCCAACCCTGTTGGAATCCACTGTCAATAAGCCAAAATTCTTTTTTCAGTACGAACCTGAATCATCGATTTTTAAGTTAGCGGCGGCCTATGGCTACGGTTTTGTCAAAAATCATTGCTTCTGCGATGGTAATAAACGTATAGCTCTGGCCACCGTTTCAATTTTTTTGCGAAAGAACGGCTATCGCTTGAACGCCGGTGAAGTAGAAACGGTCACTTTCTTTCGCGGTCTTGCGGGCGCTCTCGAAACCTATGAGGAGGGTTTCGCCAGATTGACCGATTGGATCGAACTATATGCGATCGAACTGGAAGATTAACCAGACTTAGGGACTGCTGTACCACCCCTTCGACTTGGCTCAGGGCAGGCTCTAATCTAACGCCTCAGCAAATATAGCCTTGAAATCATAATTAAAAGATTTGGCGTGTTCTTCCCGTATTCTGTGTAATTCTTCAAGAATTTCATCTTCCCACATAAATTTAATTTCCCATCAATTCATATTAGTCCTCGTGCTTCTCCCCAGACTTTTACTTACTTTGTCCAGCTTGACCAACTTTTAGCCATGCAAAGATTTGTTGTGGAGTCAGTGTCAACTGAACCCCTGCAATTACCTTAAGCTGGTGATCCCCTCTGCAAACTTCTGGCTCTTGTTGGTCCGTAAACATTAAAACAGAATAATCATCTGGATCAAGCATCCATCCTAATTTACTGCCATGTTTTAAACAATGTAGAATGTTGTCAATTACACGGTTTACCTTTTGATCCGGTGAAAGAATTTCGATAGTCCAATCAGGTACTTCGCTAAAGTCGTCCTCCGGTTCACCTGCTTGATTGAGGTTAATTCGATTCCATGCAATTACCGCAACATCAGGAACGATCGAACGCCCGCCGAAGGTACATCGCAACTCAGGTAAAGCTGTATAATCAACAGTGTGGCTGTCAACCTCAGCTAAAAGACGTTTTTGTAGGATAGAGTGTCGAGTCTTAGGCATCGGTTTCTGAATTGCGACTCCATGCAAGTATTCCCATGCTGGAGAATCCTCCAAATATGGCAATTTGAGGAAATCTTCAAGGGTGATACCCTGAGTCAAGGAAGTCGTCATCGGTTCAAGCAAAGGTTTTTTTTGTGACTTGATTATAAATCTCTGACTAGATTATACTCTGTCTGATTGATTCTGTCCAAGATTTGATGGCAATTCGGACATTCAATTGTTTCATTTAAAAGAGCAAGCTTTAGGGAAATTGTCTGAGCAATTTTTTGATAATTGACCACTGTTACATTTGGTAAATCGAGGAGTTGATCAAAATTTATCCACATAACCCACCTCCTGTTCTGTATTACTATTATACCATGCTCACACAAAACCTAGAAGAGCCTCTTGCTTTCGAGGGTGTTGGGTAACAGTTGTCAACCCAACCTATAAAATTAGCTTACTGCTACTCAGTGCCTTCGGCATGGCACTAATAATTTTTGATCATTAATTCTCTGCCAGATGCCGCCGCTCCTTGTTTATAATTATTCATGCCATACTGAAGATTCCACTCGATAATATGGGCAAAATTAAATAGTTTTCGTATCTCTGGACAATCATCGTAGGTAATTAACCATTTAGCCTGACATTGACGCATATTATCGGCAAAACGTTGATGATCGAAGCTGGTATGTAAATTCCCTCTTACACCGTACAAACGGGATTTTGTGGCACTATAGTAGGGGGGATCGAGAAAGATAAAAACGTCTTTTCCCTCAGCAAATAATAATTCTTCGTAGTCTTGGTTAGTAATTGTTACCGATGCTAATAACGGCGCAATTTGAGTTAATCTGGCTATCGATGAATCAGTAAATCTACTGGTAAAAGCTGCTTGAGAATACCCCCCCGAATCCACTGTTCCCGAAAAAGTAATCCGATTTAAGATAAAAAAACGCACCGCTTTCTCAAAGTCGGTTAACTTTAAATCTTCCCTTGTCAAATCTTGAAATAATTCTCGTCCGCTATCATATTTCTGTTTAATTTCTGTTATTTTTGCTACCAATAACTCAATATTTTCTTGAGCGCATTGCCAGAAACAATATAAATCATAATTTAAGTCATTAATCCAATAGGTTTTTATTTGCTGTCCAAAGAGTTGCTTAACAGCAAAAAACACAGAACCACCACCAAAAAAAGGTTCTCGATATTCCCTAATATTCACAGGAATTTGCGGCAGAATTTGCTTAATTGCCCGGGATTTCCCCCCCGGATAACGCAAGGGACTTTTAATTTTTGACATTTTATTTACTAATTAGCTCCTATCTCGATTTCGAGCTTTTTATTGGTTTGAACTTCAACTAAAAGCTTTCTAATTATTTCCTGCTCTCTCTCCTTCAGATTATCCGAGTTTAACACAAGAAATTTTTCTAGATTTTCCAATTGACAAGGTAAAGTAATTTTGTCTTTAATACCTTTACCTGTAAGTTTTAACTTTGACACAAAATTTATGGGTTGATTGTTTAAATTAATGGAGTCTATATTGGAATACAGAATTAATTTAAAAAGACCATCTTGTATATCAGTTAAATCTGGCAGCCCCTTCCTTGTAGAATTTTTAGACTCCTGAATGTAATATTGATCTTTTATATATAAAATTTCGTCTGGTGCTAGATAATAAGTTCCTCCCAAATAGTTTTCAATACAGAAGTTTGCTTTCCTTCCATCGACTAAATATTCATGTTTATGTACTGTAACTGATTCCCTTTCACTTGCCATTTTAGAGCCTTTTAGAGATATATTTTTGAATTCTTCAAAATCAAGCATAACTGCTTTTAGATATTGTCCCATACTAGCTTGAGAATGAGTAAAAACACCAGTATTGTCAGAGATATTTTTATAAGAATTAAGAGCCTGTTGAAAAGTCGAAGTAAACTTTTCTTCTAATAAACTTTTATTCCAATGTAAAGCACTTTGCTTGTAATTTAAAATTTCTTTTATTTGATTCTTAATAAATTCATTATTAAACTTTTGTTTGGTAAGTTTGTGTTTATTTTCCTGTTTCGTTTTTTGACTTTTCTCCGCATTTTCATAGTATCCAAGAACTATATATATATTGAGTAAATTCACCCATGAAACTGTAGAATATTGAAGCTTATCTAAGTCTCCATCTCTTCCCTCATCTTTAATAATCGGTATTATTGTCAATATTTTTGACGCATTATATGTGTTATAAATTCTGGCAAATGGATAACTTCTGGTTCGCTTAGGGGAAACCCACTTGGAATAAGCGACTTCTGTATTTTGTGCCTCTATAATTCCATAAGCTCTGGATTCATTAACATCAAATTGTTCCAAACATACTCTGTCTAAAGATTCTGTTAGACAGGCTGTATATTTTACATCTCTTATAAATCCAGTCAAATTCAAGACTTCGCTCATATTATGAAATTACGATCAAATTAATTAGATTAAAAGACGGCCTAAAGGTTGAACTCACCCGCCTTGTCAAAGTCTAGCAGAAAGTCGGGTGCAGTGATATGTCAGACAGTCGGCAGCCGGTCATAGGCTTCTGGCTCAACATCGGGAACTTTTGTTAAGATTGTCTAATACTTTTCTCGACTTCCCCTTTTGGCCTTTTCTATTAGGTAATTTTCTGTCATCAACGCTGAAAGTTTCTCAGCGATCGCAGTAGAGATAAATTGATCGATCGAAATTCCCTCACGAGCCGCTAGATCATCTAAACTTTTCTGTAATGAGTCGGGAATTTGAACTTGAATGGTACTCATGGTAACTTACCTATTAATCGTAGGAAACCTAAAGGCTCAAAGCGTGGGTTTCATTTTTAACATAGCCACCTTTACTCGATCGATAAATTACGCTCAAACCAATTAGATTAACTATCTACTTAACCGTTGGTTTGCGGAATTTAGAAGGAGAAGGAAAATATTCTACTCGTTCATTTTTCAGAGCTTGTGCCATGAAATCGCGCCAAATGGGAGCGGCAAAACCACCACCGGTGATACCTTTACCTAAAGTGCGGTTTCGGTCATCACCAATCCACACTGCGGTGGCTAATTGGGGAACATAACCGACAAACCAGACATTTTTCTCGTTATCGGTAGTACCAGTTTTTCCCGCTGCCGGACGACCGATTTGGGCTGAGGTTGCTGTACCACCTTGTATTACACCCTGTAACACAGAATTAAGAGAAGCGGTGGCCCAGGGGTCTAAAACTAGCTTCGGTTTGGGTGTATTATCGAGCATGACGTTACCGCGACTATCAGTAACACGCATGATAAAGGTAGGCTCAGAATGCCAGCCATTACTGGCAAAAGTAGCGTAAGCTCCCGCCATTTCCAGAGGAGTCACATCCACGGAACCTAAAGGTAAAGATGTGACGGCAATTAAAGGACTCTCGAAACCCAACAGACGACAGACTTCAATGACTTTATTCAACCCGACGCGACGACCGAGAATAACTGCGGGGATGTTAAGAGATTTCATAAGAGCGCTACGCAGGGAAACCGGACCAGAAAAGCCGCCACCGTAGTTTTTTGGGCTATAGAAGCCGCCGGCCTCGCGAAAACGGATGGGAGCATCATTAACCACCGTTTCGGGGGTAAAACGACCACTAGCGAAGGCAGTATAATAGACGAAAGGTTTAAAAGCTGACCCCGGTTGACGACGGGATTGAATAGCGCGGTTTAATTGACTTTTATTGTAATCAACGCCACCGACGAGAGCCTTGACGAAATGGGTGCGGGGATCCACCGCAACTAGAGAAATTTGTAGGTCTTTGGTGCGAATACCGCGACCACGCAAGCTATTATAGGCCTTTTGAATGGTAGATTCGGCCATGTTTTGAAAGTCGAGATCGATCGTGGTTTGAATCCGCATTCCCCCTTTAGTGAGGGTTTCCTTGCCAAATTTTTGCCGCAATTCTGCCACCACTGCATCGGTAACGTAGGGTAATTTACTTTCTTGCCAAGCGGTGGGTTTACCCAGTTTCAGAGGTTCCTTGAAAGCGGCCTCTTCCTGTGCGGGGGTAATCCAACCTAAGCTACGCATCCGACTGAGAACCAGTGCCTGTCTTTCCTTGGCGGTTTTATAATTATTAAAAGGACTATAAACTTCCGGTGCTTGGATTAATCCGGCCATCATCGCCGATTCTGCTAAATTTAACTGGGCAGCGGGTTTATTAAAATAACTTTTAGCGGCGGTTTGGACTCCGTAATTATTATGACCCCAATAGATATTATTGAGGTACATTTCCAGAATGTCATTTTTGCTAAAAACCTGTTCTACTCGTACTGCCAAGACTGCTTCAGCTAATTTACGGCTAACGGTGCGCTGATGGGAAAGAAAGATATTTTTGACTAACTGCATGGTGATGGTAGATGCACCTTCCACCACACCGCCACTTTTCCAGTTAGCGACTACTGCCCGGCCGATACTATTAGGATTAATACCACGATGGTGATAAAAATGGCTATCTTCGATCGCCATCACTGCGCGTTTCAGATTGGGAGAAATTTGATCGAGTTCCACCACTTCCCGATTCGCTTCTCCGTGTAAGCTGGTCAGAGGTCTGCCTTTAACATCGTAGATATAACTGGTTTCCGTGGGGACATAGCCCTGTAAAATCCTCACATCGGGTAGATTGCGGTAACTAATCGCCAATCCTACCACAGCCCCCGTCACCACGGCCGTGGATACCATCAACAGGCCGAGAACAGTTCCTCCTGCGACTCTAGAGACTCCTTGGAAAAAGCTATCCGAGTCACTACTGGGTTTCTGCTCTTTATCTTGATTGCCGAGGGTACTGGTGGACACGATGGTTACAATTTCCTTTTTCCAAGAGGGGACTGATCGATTAAACTGGCTTGAAAGTCTATTCTAAAGGTTTTGTTAAAAAATTGAATACTAGCTTACAGGAATTGTGGCCGATCTGGCTCTAGTTTCGATCGGTCATGACAGCGCGATTAGAGGCAGCATAGTTAGATATCAGGGACAAAACAGGGTATCACGGGTATTTCTGCCAGTTACTGGGTTAGTTCCCGTCGCTCTCTCACAAAGATATTTTTCTACGTCGGAGCGAATAATTGCATCGGTAAAATCGGCCCCGTCGATAATTGCACCTTTGATTAAAATGTTAGTGGCAAAAGCTCCTTCGAGAACGGCATTGGTAAAGTTGGCTTTGGTTAAACGGGCCGATTCTAAATCCACATTTCTCATATTGGCATCGCTAAAGTTGGCCCCCTCCAAGTTGGCAGAAAAAAAGCGCACTCCTTCCAGATTGGCATGACTGAAGTTACTACCGCGCAGATTGGAGTGATCGAAGGTGGAATCGCGCAAATCCTGCCCCGCAAAGTCGTTATCGGTCAAATTGCGGTTATTATAACTTAGCGCGTGGGCCGGAGCCAAGGACGATAATAATACTAATATACTAGCAAAAAAGGTTAGTAGAGTTTTGCGAGAAAATTGCGCCATATTGCCCCCCTGATTGATTAACCTTTTCTATAATAAGCTGTACTGCATTTAAACTGCGTCGGGGAAAATTTTAGTACAAATGCTCGACTTACCCTCCGCATCTCCCTACTCCGGTGCAGTCTTGTCGTCCTTGAATCAGTGATTCAGTGATCAGTTATCAGATTTGAGTTTTTAGTTCACTGTTTACTGTTTACTGATCACTGAAAAAAGCTCCCCACTCTTCTCTACCAAAATTAACTTATTTGTTTGCTCATGTCTCCCCTCGACAACATCGCTAAACTGTCTCACCTCACCCGCAGAGATGTTCAGAAAAATTGGTGGATCGCTACAGCAGCGGGAAAACCAATTCAACCCGTCACCCTCAATGAAAAACAATACATTATTTGGCCGGCTGGTAGACAAATTCAATATCTAACTCAAAAAATTATTGTCCCCGAACATTTGGCTGGTTATCCTTTAGAGGGAATGGAACTGAGATTAATCTTAACTTGGTGGGCGGAAGATGTCAAAATTTATGTTAATAATCAATTTATCCAAGCGGGAGACCTCTTTGATTCTTCCCCTCGCATTTTACTTTCTAACTCGGTCTCTACTGGTCAAGAAATTCTTGTTACTCTCCGTTTAGTCAGTCCCAATCATGATATTGGTGGTTTGATGAAATCAGAGTTAATCTATGAATATAGCCAAGCGATCGAGCCTAGTTTTGTTGCTGATGAATTAACCATTCTCCATAATTATCTGCAAACTTTTTATCCTGAAAACTTAGCAGCTTTTACCGCTACTATCGACAATATTGACTGGGATAATGTCACCAACAAAGATAAATTTAATCAATCCCTAGAATCAATTCGTCAATCCCTGCTACCTCTCGCTAAACCTCTCAAAGAACGCAGTTTTCATCTTCTCGGCCACGCACATTTAGATCTGGCTTGGTTGTGGCCGTTGGCAGAAACTTGGCAAGTGGCAAAAAATACTTTTATCTCGGTTTTAAACCTGCAAAAAGATTTTCCTGCCCTCATATTTGGTCATTCTAGTCCCCTAATTTACGACTGGATAGAAAAACATCATCCTGACCTGTTTCAAGCAATTCTAGAGGCATATAAAGGGCAATCCTGGGAACTTTTGGGCGGGATGTGGGTAGAACCAGAAGTCAATTTAATCTCCGGGGAATCCCTATTTCGACAACTGCTTTATGGACAACAATATTTTCAAGAAAAATTTGGACAAATCACTAAAACTGCTTGGCTGCCAGATACCTTTGGGTTTCCCTACCAATTGCCGCAAATTCTTAAATCCTTTGGCATCAAATATTTTGTAACTGGGAAACTACATTGGAATGATACGACTAAATTTCCCCACGGTTTTTTCTGGTGGCAATCTCCCGATGGCAGTAAAATTCTTTCCCTAATGTCTCCTCCCAATGTTGCTGGAGTTATGGATACTAATCCAATTATTATGACCGATCATGCTCTCAATTGGGAACAGCAAACCGGATTAAAAGAGATTTTTTGGTTGCCCGGTGTTGGCGACCATGGCGGCGGTCCGACTCGTGATATGTTAGAAGTGGCGCAACGTTGGCAAAAATCTCCTTTTTTCCCCCAGCTAAAATTTAGCCAAGCAACAACTTATCTGGACAGTCTGGAGACAAGTAATCTTCCTATCTGGGATGATGAATTATATCTAGAATTCCATCGTGGTTGTTATACCACTCACGCTGATCAAAAAGCCTATAATCGTTACTGTGAAATCCTCTTGTATCAAGGAGAATTATGGTCTTCTCTGGCTAATATTTTACTAGATATTCCCTATCCGAAAGTCGAGATAGAATCCGCCTGGAAAAAGGTTTTATTAAATCAGTTTCATGATATACTGCCCGGTACTTCTATCCCCGAAGTGTTTAGGGATGCTAATCAGTTATGGCGGCAAGTTATCAGCACAGGTGAAGCAATTTTAGAGCAAGCTTTACAGGCAATTGCTAATCAAATTAATTTACCTAATCCCCCCCATCCCCAAGCAAAACCTTTTCTAGTTTTTAATTCTCTTAACTGGGAAAGAACCCAGGTTATCTCTTTAGCTATAGAATCTGACAATTGTTCGGTTTATGACTTAAATAATTGTCTCTGTCCTTCGCAATTATCCCACGACAATCAACTATTCTTTATCGCTGAAAATATTCCTTCTGTGGGTTATAAGTTATTTTGGTTAGTTCCCAATCAGCAAGCAACCGAGAAAAATTTAACTAACTGCCAATTTATTTTAGATAATGGCTTACTTAAAGTTACTATTAACTCAGAAACGGGGGATATAGATAGTATATTTGATATAATTAATCAAAAAGAAATCCTGCAAGCTGCCGGTAATCAATTACAGGCATTTAAAGATCAAGGACAATATTGGGACGCTTGGAATATCGATCCGAATTATCAACAATATCCCTTACCTAAAACAGTATTAAAATCGATCGAACGCTTAGAATATGGCCCCTTGCGCTGGCAGATTCGTGTGATCAGAAGTTTAGCTGATTCGGAATTTTGTCAAGATTATATCTTAGAAAAAGATTCTCCTATTCTCCAGATTAAAACTATTGTTAATTGGCAGCAGGAACATACTTTAGTAAAAACCGCTTTTCCTCTTGCCATAAACAGCAATTTTATCACCTATGAAATTGCCTGTGGTGCGATCGAGCGTTACCACCAACCAGAATCGCCAAAATGGGAAGTTTACGCGCATAAATGGGCGGATTTAACCGATACAGAGGCAACCTACGGGGTTAGTGTTTTAAATAATAATAAATATGGCTATGATGCTACTAACCAGCAACTGCGATTAACTCTCTTGAGAAGTCCCCGATGGCCCGATACCGAGGCAGATTTGGGGAAACAAGAATTTACCTATGCAATATATCCCCATCAAGGGGATTGGAAAACGGCGAAAACTGTCCATCACGCTTGGCAGTTAAACTCACCTGTCACCGTTATTTTTATTACTAATTCTTCTCGATCAACCCGATTGCCACCCGTGGCACAATGGTTAAAATTCTCGGACGATAACTTAATTTTAATGAGTTTCAAACAAAGTGAAACATCCCCTCAGAGTTGGGTAATGCGCGTCTATGAATGTCAGGGAGAAAACGCTGTTATTGATTGGCAAAATCAATTACAATTAACAATAAAAGAATCGATCGACGGTTTAGAAAGAGCGATCGATCCTATTGATCAAATTTCTCCTTGGCAGATAGCTACATGGTTATTAAAGAATTAATCTTCGTGATCTTCAAAAGGATCGCTTAATTCTGCTGCCGGCGGTCCAAAAGCGGTATAAAGAGCTAAAGCGGTAATCCCCACCAAAGCGGCAGCGATCGAAATACCCAAAATTGTTGCAGTTTCCATAAAATAAAATTTGTTTAGATAGAGCCTGTACTATCTTAACAGGATATAACCGATCTCGCCGCCGATAGCGATCGCTAATCTGGCCTGTTGCATTGCTGTTATCTCATGCCCGATAATGCTGAAAGGATCGACTAAATAGCGATCGAACTAAACCAGAAGAATTATTATGAAGAAACTCCTACAGGGACTAGAAAAGTTCCAGAGTGGTTATTTTGATGAACATCGGCAATTATTTGAGCAACTCTCCCACGGACAAAAACCGAGAATCCTGTTTATTACCTGTTCCGATTCCCGTATCGATCCTAACCTAATTACCCAAGCGGAGGTGGGGGAATTATTCGTAATTCGTAATGCGGGAAATATAATTCCTCCCTACGGAGCAACCAATGGTGGTGAAGGTGCATCTATAGAATATGCTATCAACGCTCTCGGCATCGAGCAAGTGATTATCTGCGGTCACTCCCATTGTGGAGCGATGAAAGGTTTGTTAAAATTGCAGAGTCTGGCCGATGAAATGCCTTTAGTTTACGATTGGTTAAAGCAAGCAGAAGCTACTCGACGTTTAGTTAAGGATAATTACAAGGAACTAGAAGGAGAAGAACTGATCGAGGTGACAGTAGCAGAAAATGTTCTCAATCAGTTAAGTAATTTGCAAAGCTATCCAATTATTCGTTCCCGATTACATCAAGGTAAATTGTCTCTACACGGTTGGATTTTTCGGATTGAAACCGGGGAAATTTTAGCCTACGATCCCATCCTACACGATTTTGTCGCTCCCCATAGTAAAATTACCCATCCCGAACCGGAAGAAAATTTACCCCCCAGTCGTCACCTTCCTAATAGTCATCCCTTCAAGATTTCTGAGGATTATATCAGGACTCATGCGGACGTACAAAAAGCGACTGCTGCGGTTAATACTGTGGCGAAAAAGAATGGCTCCTCAACCCAAAAACCAGGCTATAATTATTTAGAACCCTCCCAAGCTGATCGCATTTATCGCGGTTCGAGAAGTTAATTAGAAATTACAGAAATTCTCTAGAGATGCGCTTATTACCTTCTCTAGAGTGGCAATTAAACGATAATTATCGGCGGCAATCTTAACAAATAATTTAGATAGGCAAGCAGCCGAGCGAACCACCTCTTACAATAATGCTCCAATAGAGACAACTGAATACTGGCGACTGACTACCCAAAACCACAACCTTGTCACTCATTATTAGGATAACTGCTATACTCCCCTATGGTCTCCCCAAAAGATTTTATTAGTCCCGTCAATTCTGGACAAGAGTTGGTCTATCCTTTTCGGAACTATCTTAACTGTCTTCACGAAAAATACTCTGATTTACAGACGGGTAATATCGCCGATTATATTCCGGAATTAGCTCTAGCAGCCCCCCAATGGTTTGGTATTTCTGTAATTAGCACTGACGGTCAGATTTTTGAGGTGGGAGACTGTCAGCAAACCTTTACAGTACAATCGATTTCTAAAGCTTTTGTCTTTGGATTAGCACTAGAAGATCACGGACGGGAATACGTTAACAGTAAAGTCGGTGTTGAACCCACGGGGGAAGCTTTTAACTCGATTATTCTCGATGAAAAAACCAATCGTCCCTATAATCCTATGGTTAATGCTGGTGCGATCGCTACCACGGATTTAATCACCGGACAGAATGCCACCGAAAGGCTAAAACGTATTTTAGAAATGTTTAAACGCTATACCGGCAGGGATCACGAGATTAATGTCCCCGTTTTTCTCTCGGAAAAATCCACAGGCAACCGCAATCGGGCCATGGCTTATCTGATGCTAAATTTTGGCATGGTTAGCGATAAAATTGAAGAAACCCTCGATCTTTACTGTCAACAATGCGCCATCCTCGTCCATGCTCACGATTTAGCTCTGATGGCTGCTACCTTGGCTAATGGAGGTGTCAACCCAATCACAGGAATACGGGCGATCGATGAACACTACGTTCAAGATGTGATCAGTGTTATGCTTACCTGTGGAATGTACGACGCTTCGGGAGAATGGGCCTATCGGGTAGGATTACCAGCAAAAAGCGGTGTCGGGGGTGGAATTACGGCAGTAGTCCCCCATCAGTTGGGAATTGGAACTTTTTCGCCCCTTTTAGATGAAAAAGGCAACAGCATCAGAGGAGTGAAAATTTGTCAAGATATTTCAGAGGATTTTGGTTTACATTTATTCAATGTGGCCAAACCGGAACGAGATTTAAAAACATGGCTTGAAGGTAATAGTTGATACCACCCCCTACTTCCCTCTCCCCACTCTGCCATGGCTTTTAAACAGGATTTAGTCTGATAAGTAGGGAGGCACAATTATTTGTAGGATGGGTTAGCGGTAGCGTAACCCATGCGGGCTACGTTCTTCTTACCCCACAGTTAACTTTACTTTTGTCCTGAAAATCGATAAAACCCCACACCCCACACCCCACACCCCACACCCCACACCCTGCCCCCAGGAAAAACTTTTTGCCGCAAACCCTACTTAGCTGTCCCCTGCAAGAGCGCCTACCGGCCCTAGAAAATTAATTTGGCTAGAGGTCTATGGAAAAAATTTCAGAAACCTCTTGACAAAAGCAGCGGGTTGTGTGTAATATAAATATCGTGTGAGGAGTATAAGTTCAGCATAAGAAGAACCTTTGGGGTCGAAACACGGCAAGACTCCCAGAGGTTCTTCTTTTTCACTCCCTTATTGGCTCAAAGTCGGTCATAAAATCAGGTTTTGCCCGATCGCTAGTTTTTTCTCAAGTTATCCCTTCTAGGTCTGTTTTTGCTTGCCAAGAGCAACAGGTCAAAATTTTTGCCGAAGAAACTGCACAAGAGCAGTGAAATTGCTCGTAAAATTGGGAATTAAGTACAAGGGCAATTCTATGGCAGATAAAAATAACGGTAACGGTGGCTTATTCGTCGTCGGGGTTTTATTGGGCAGTGCGATCGGGGCAGTGGCGGGTTTATTAGTAGCACCGAGATCTGGAAAAGAAACCCGTCGAATTCTGCAAAAATCCGCCCGGGCTTTGCCAGAATTAGCCGAAGATCTGACGACGACGATGCAATTGCAGGCCGATCGCCTATCGGAATCGGCCCGGCGTAATTGGGATGATACTTTAATTAGATTAAAAGAGGCGGTGACAGCCGGAATCGAAGCTAGTCAAAGTCTAGCCACGGACAATCCTTTCCCCGACTCAGAAGACTCCCCCCAAGGCGATAATCATCACTCGAATGACCATTAAATGACCGAACCTATTTTCTGGCTAGGATGTTCTTTACTGCTAGTCGCCGTTAGTTTAACGGCGGTTTTCATCGCCGCTTTACCTGCTCTGCAAGAGTTAGCCCGGGCAGCCCGCAGTGCCGAAAAATTATTCGATACCCTCCATCGGGAATTTCCCCCGACTCTAGAAGCAATTCGCCTGACAGGGGCGGAAATCAGCGAATTAACCGAAAATATCGATGAAGGGGTCAAAAGTACCCGCCAAGTTGTCCAGGGAGTTGATCGCAGTCTCGGTAGTGCTAAAGCTGGTCTCAGCAAGCTCGATCGTGGCAGCCGTCGCCTCTTGATCGGTTTTAAAGCCGCTTGGAATACTTGGAAACGCAGTTAAGGAGATACCCCAAACAAAAAACCCTCGGCGCAACAGCGAGCGCTCGAACCACTGATAACTGACAACCAAACCCTAATAATTCCATCTTGGTCTTTTTCCGCCACCGCTTCGCCACCCTTTACCGTTCCGACTGTCCGAGGGACTCAAAACCCTTGCACTTTCGCTCTTCGATTTCGAAGGGTTCCGCTTCCAGACCTGCGAGGTCATTCTGTTATTCTGACTTCCCCCCCCGACTCGGAGACTCGGAGACTCGGAGACTCCTAACCCCACCAACAAACTTTTTGCCGCAAACCCTACTTAGGTATTTAAAACAATTTGCAGTAAAGTATGGAGAGTTAGGGCAACAATAGCGGTAATTTTGCCGATTCCTCCCAAAAAAGGCACAGAAATTAAAAAACCAAATAGGGCTAAACTGGGGATAGTTTGTCGGGTGTTAACGATCGCTATAATTCGGTTGAGCGAGAATAGCTTGACGACTAATTAAAATACCTAGAGGAATCCCGATTAAGCTACCGATAGCCATGGCTATTCCCGTCAAGAAAAGATGCTCTCCAGTGCGAAAAGCGATTTCCCCCGCATAATCTAGCCAAAAACTATCCATAAACTTCTCTTAAAGCTGCTGCTTCATCCTATTGAAGGATAACCAATTCGGTCATGATTGAATAGAATGAATAGCGGCTATTAGTTCCAGTCTTTATTTAAAGATTCTATCATCATCTTGACATTATTTCCTCCCTAAAGACAAATGACTAACAAATTTAATCCTCGGGCTAAAACTGTTGCTGATTGGGCCTATATCGGCATTGATAAACATTTTCATAAAGTTCTTAAACACGAAGCTGGGGTTTTACTCGATCAGGATACCGAAGAATTACATCAAATTCGTGTGGGAATGCGCCGTCTTCGCAGTACCTTAACCGGTTTTGCTGCCGCTTTAACCATGCCGAAATATGCCGATCAAAAACGGGTGGGTAATCTGGGCAGAATTTTAGGAGAATTGCGAGATTTAGATGTGTTAAAGGAGGCTTTTGTCGGTCATTATCAGCCAATTTTACCCCCGAAAGAACAGGATTTACTGAAGAAAGTTTTACAAGTTCTCGAACACCGAAGGGAGAAGGCTTTTACTAAGGTAGAAAAGCTGTTAAAGTCCGATAAATTTCTCAATTTTAAGGCAGATTTTGCCAGTTGGTTGGATAATCCCACCTATCAACCGATGGGAAAATTAGATATTGCCACAGTTTTACCAGACTTATTATTACCCCAAGCGAGTCACTTTTTACTGCACGAAGGCTGGTTAGTTGGGGTAAATTTAGAGGGAGATAGAAGAGTAAGAGAGTTTTCTAGTCAAGAAATTGATGACTTATTGGAAAAAGAAGGATTATTACTGCACGATCTCCGCAAAGAAGCCAAGCGTTCCCGCTATAATATGGAGTTATTCACTCAGTTTTATGGCGACAAATATCAAGAGTATCTAGAAGATATTAAAAACCTTCAAAGTATTCTCGGAAAAATGCAGGATTGTTGTGTTATCTCGGATTTTCTTAGTCAAATTTTCCCCGATTGTCTTGCTAAGGAAATGCCGACTTTACTAGAAATTTTCCAAAATATCCGTCACCAAAAATGGCAAGAATGGCAACCCCTACAAAAGAAATTCCTTGACGCTGACACCAGAAAAAGTCTGCACCAGACAATTTTACAGCCTATTTTTCGGCCAAATAGTGTAGAATTAGAAACTAATCCAGAATCCTGAGATTAGGAACCGATGAATTTTTTTCAAAAGTTAAACCACGCCATTAGTCAAAACCAGACTCTACTCGTCCTCGGTTTAGATGCTAACCCCGAAATGATGCCCTCCACCCCAGGAGAATTAATCGTTAATTTAGAACAGTGGCTCAAGTTTATTATCGATGAAACTGCTCCTTTTGTCTGTGCCTACAAACCAACTTTAGGCTTTTATCAAGCTTTGGGAGCAGCGGGGTTAGAATTATTACAGCGAATTTTAACGGCAATTCCCGATAATATCCCTGTAATTTTGGATGCTAAACACGGCGATATTAATACTAGCAGTATTTTAGCCGAGACTATCTTTAAAACTTGGCAGGTGGACGCAGTTACTCTCAATCCCTACTCCGGACAGGATCACGTTGCTCCTTTTTTAGTTTACCCCGAGTATGGCGCTTTTATCCTCTGTCATACTTCCAATCAAGGCGCGATTAATCTGCAAGAATTCCCCAGTCGCGACAATCCTTTTTATCTGCAAGTTGTCAAAGAAGCTTGCACCTGGGGAACTCCCGAACAGGTGTTTTTAGAAGTGGGAACCACTCAACCAGAGATTTTGACAAAGATTCGCAATTTTGCCCCCGAAAGATTGATTTTATTACGCAGTATTTGGGAAGACAAAAGTAAATTCTCCGAGTTAATTACTGTGGGTTTAAATAGTCATGGCGAGGGTTTATTAATTCCTGTCCCCCAAGACTTTTTATCTCAAACCGATTTGGGGGCAAAAGTAAAAGATTTACGAGAGGAAGTCAACAGAATTAAACAAAATCACCAGCAAGAATCTAGCCAAGATGATACTTGGACTGCTAACGTTTGTCTTTTAAAACAACATCCTCATCAGGATTTAATTTTACAATTATTTGATATTGGTTGCTTGATGTTTGGCGATTATGTGCAAGCGTCGGGAGAAACTTTTTCCTATTATATCGATCTGAGAAAAATTATCTCTAATCCTAATATTTTTCAGCAGGTAATTGAAGCCTATGGAGAAATATTAAAAACCTTGACATTTGACCGCATTGCTGGTATCCCCTACGGTTCTTTACCCACAGCTACCGGTTTATCTTTATTATTAAATCATCCGATGATTTTCCCCCGCAAAGAAGTAAAAGCTCACGGCACAAGAAGATTAATTGAAGGTAATTTTCAAGTAGGGGAAACGGTGGTGGTGGTGGACGATATTTTAATTTCTGGCAAAAGTGCGATCGAGGGAGCAGCAAAGATTAAATCGGCAGGATTATTAGTTAATGATATCGTGGTTTTTATCGATCATGGTGGCCCTGTTAAAGAGAAACTTCGTAGTCATGGTTATCAAGCTTATTCGGTTTTAACCCTAGCAGAAATTACCGATACTCTCTACGAAGCGGGAAGACTGACAGAAGCAGAATATAGCTGTTTTTTAAATCGCTCCCATTGATATTTAGCCATCAGTTATCAGTTATCAGTGATCAGTTACCAGTTACCAGTTACCAGTTATCAGTTATCAGTTATCAGTTATTAGTTATCAGTTTTAAGTGAGCAGTATGTATTAAGTGAGCCTCATCAAATGGCAGTTTCGGATCTTCTGGTTTCTGTGTGGAAACGAGGCCTATACTGATAGTTTTTTTTCATAAAATAGTCCTAAAAGTCTTGCCCAGTAAGCATTTAAACTTACATAAGCAAAAATTATCACACAAAGTCGAGAAGAGCCCAGTTTCCTGCTGTCTTTTCACTGATTACTGTTTACTGTTTACTGATCAGTGATCACTGATTACTGTTTACTGATCACTGATCACTGATTACTGATTACTGATTACTGATTACTGAAAGTCTTTAAGAAGCTTGACTGCGTAATACCTTTAGGGTATTCAGGAGCTTGCTTTCTTCTTTTTCCTCAAAAATAGTTAAATCTTCGGGTTTACAACGTTTTATCTGCAATTTAATCCCCTGCGCTCCTTCTGTTTTCAAATCTTCTTCGTAACCAGCTTGAGCGACTTCAGCCTCGTCTTTAGCGAGAAAAGGACCGAAATAATAAGTACATCTGGGATAGTCGGTTTTAATCTCGACCCAGTAGGCTAATCCGAACCTTTCCAGTAAGCTAATCAAAAATTCTTTCATCTCGTTCCCCATCTAAATCTACTCTGGTGGTTTTGTTACGTTCGTTTACACTTCGCAAACTTCCTTCTTATTTTATTTATACTTTTTCCTTTTGGCTATTGGGAGTGTCGAAAAATACAGATTTTCAGTCGGGGGAATTTTGCCAGCGTTGACGGTAAACTTCGTAAATAGCCATAGCCGCCGCCACCGAAGCATTGAGACTGGGGGTTTTGCCGGCCAAGGGGATAGATACCAACTCATCGCAGGACTTTTGGGTCAACAGACTCAACCCCTCCCCCTCCGAACCTACCACCAATCCTATCGCACCCGTTAAATTAATTGTGTGTAAAGATTTACCAGTTTTTGCCGCCGTGCCGTAGAGCCAAAAACCGGCTGCTTTTAATTCCTCTAAAGCACGATTGAGATTGACCACTCTGGCAACGGGTAAATATTCCAAGGCCCCCGCCGCCACTTTCATCACCGTCGATGTCACCCCGGCGGCGCGACGTTGGGGAATAACCACCCCCTGACAACCCATAGCTTCGGCGGTGCGAATAATTGCCCCCAGGTTATGGGGATCCGTAATACCTTCAGCGATGACGATGACGGGGTGGCGACTTTTGCCCTTAGCTTTCTCGATCAGATCGGCTAATTCTATATACTCATAGGGAGACATCTGGGCGGCGATCCCCTGATGATTGGCCTTATTGGTAATCTGATCGAGACGCAGATCGTCCACCTCATCAATTACCGTACCGTTGGCTTTGGCTTTTTCCAAAAGGGTATGATAACGGGGATCGTAACGGAGTCGATTGACCACCCAAATCCGATTCAGTTGGCGCTCCTCCTCCATGGCCGTTAACACCACCCGACGACCGTAGAGCAGATCATCAGCTTCTTGGTTTTCTGGAGTTACTGCCGGGGATTTAGCCAGAATTGGCCCGGTTTTTGGCCGCGAGGGCCGGCGAGAATTACGATTATCGGACTTGTCACGAAATGGTCGATCGGTCATGATTGCATGGATTAATAGTAGAGGGCTATAATTCTAGTTTTTCTAATAGTTGATGTAATCTTGAGGGGTCTTGTAGATAAAGATATCCGAACAGGGTTTCTAAACTGCTGGCCTGCTGATAGACTTGGGCTGTAAGACGACGGCGTTTTCCCGTGACCGCATTGCGTCCCCGGCGCAGAATTTCTTTTTCTTGGTCTGTCAGATAGGGCTGCAGTTGTGCTAAATCTAAAGCCTGTTGTTCGGCCCTGACTTTGCCTACCACCTGAGCGTGATAGTCTCCCAGACGCTGGGGCGGCAGTAAATAATAGGTGCGGATGTATAATTCATAAACAGCATCCCCCAGATAGGCCAGAGAAGCAGGCGATAATCGGTCAAGACCCTCTAGGATTGGTGAACCCTCGCCATTGACCTGTAAGCGAATTTTTTCGAGAGGAGATTCCACGATTTACGCTTTTTCTAGATATTCGATCGCCGCTTCTAGGGTGGGTTGCAGGGAAAAAAACTTCTCCAATCGCACCAGTTTTACAGTTTGAGTTACCCGGGGATTGGTAACAATTTGTAAACTGCCCCCTGCGGTTTTGGCCTTTTTCACCAATTTTACTAAGGCCCCTAAACCGGAGCTATCGATAAAATCAATCTGAGCGAGGCTAATAATCACATCCTTGGGACCTTGCTCCACATAGCCTTCGATCACCTTACAAAAAGTCGGTTCGGAAAAGGCATCTAAAAGACCCGTCAAACGGAAAATTTGGTACTTATCTCTGACCTCACGCGTGCCTCGCAAGCTGACGGTCAAGTTAATTGCTTCTGGAATAATCGCCTCCTAGCTCTAGAGCCGTAAAAATCAAAACCCTAGTATACCCTAAAAATTTACGACCGACCCTTTTTTGCTTCCCGCATTAAATCAACAAATTTGGCGAACAGATAATCGGCATCGTGGGGGCCGGGACTGGCTTCGGGGTGGTATTGTACCGAGAAAAAGGGCAAAGACTTGTGTTTTAAACCCGCTACGGTGCGATCATTGAGGTTGAGATGGGTAATCTCCACTTGCGGATTTAAAGATGCCTCCTGCACGGCAAAACCGTGATTCTGACTGGTAATTTCCACCTGTTGCCGCAGTCCACAGGGTTGATTTAACCCGCGATGACCAAATTTCAGTTTAAAGGTTTCTGCTCCTAGGGATAGGCCTAAAATTTGATGACCCATACAGATGCCAAAAGTGGGTTTTTCTCCTTGCAAAAGTTGCTTGGCTAGGGCAATACCTTCGGTGACAGCCGCCGGATCTCCCGGTCCGTTAGAAAAGAAAATACCATCGGGATTATAGGCGGCGATTTTTTCCGGGGGAGTGTCAGCGGGAACCACGATTACCCGACAACCGTAGCTGGCTAAACGCCGGAGAATATTGCGTTTGATGCCAAAATCGATGGCCACCACCGTTAACGGTTCTTGATCACTATCAATTGGCGCAAATTCCCAGGCGGACGGGGTGGGAGTCGTCCATTCGTACACTTCCTTGGTGGTTACTTCTTTGACGAGATTTAACCCCGCCATACTGGGGGCCGCCTGCACCAGCCGCAGTAAATCGTGATAATCGAGTATTTCCGTAGAAATTGCCCCATTCATCGCCCCAAACGAGCGAATTTTGCGGGTCAAAGACCGGGTATCGATGCCATAGATGCCAATAACATGATGAGCGGCCAGATAATCCGGTAGGGATTGGGTAGAACGCCAATTACTGGGCCGGTGGCAGATATTTTTGGCGATCGCTCCTTTCACCTGGGGACGAATTGACTCCTCATCCTCGGGGTTAACCCCCGTATTTCCCAATTCCGGATAGGTAAAAGTGACGATTTGACCAGCATAACTGGGATCGGTGAGGACTTCCTGATAACCAGTCATCCCCGTGTTAAAGACAACTTCGCCGACGGTGGTTCCCTTGGAGCCGAAGGAATAACCCTCGTAAACCGTACCATCGGCCAGAACTAATAAGGCTTTTTGACTAGCAGCACTTGATATCATTGTCAATTTTTTAATCTTGAGTAGTGGTGAGAAACAGAAGTCAAGGATAGACTAGAACAGGGACTAGAAAACGAATTGCTTAGTTTTAATTGGCTAGAGCGTTTTATGATTAAGAGTACGTCCGCTCAAGGACAACAGCTTCCCCTGACTAGCCATCGGCAAGATCCTATCGCTTAAAAAATAACTATATAAATAATATGAGTCCAAGAAAACTGACTGATGCCACGAAAAAAGAAATTCTTAAGCTTTATCGGGAAACGGAGGCCACCACTTCCACCTTAGCCGAGCGTTATGGCGTGAGTAGTTCTACGGTCAGTCGTTTTCTCAAAAATTCTTTTTCTGGCGAGGAATACGAGCAGTTAATCCAGAAAAAACGCTTGGCCCGCAATGGTCGTGGCCTCGAGGAGGAGGAAACAGCAGCCGATTTACCAGAAAAAGCGATCGAGGTGATTGGTTTTCGGGCAGCCCACATCGAGGCTAAGGATGAGCAGGCTTTTGAGCAACCGATCGCTTCTGTGCAACAATTAACCCTGTTAATGGATACCTCTTACCCGCTAGAACCAGATAATCTGGAAGATACAGAAATTAATGGCGATAAAACCCTAGAAAATCCTAATTTAACCGATTTTTTCGTCGAAGACCTCGAGGAAGACGAGGAGGAAGAGGAGCTTGATGAGGATTGGGATGAAGAGGAGGATGAAGATGAAGATGAGGAGGAGGATGAGGAGGAGGAGGAACTAGCGGGGAGCTATTTAGGCCCGACTATCGTTAAAACAGCCCAATTACAGATATTACCCCTCTCGGCGGCGGCTTTTCCCAAAACCTGTTACTTGGTCATTGATCGCGCTGCCGAATTAATCACCCGTCCCCTCAAGGATTTTGCCGAATTGGGTAAGGTTCCCCCTCAGGAAATCCAGCAGCGCACCCTCCCCATCTTTGAAAGTCATCGCATCGCTCGTCGTTTCTCCAAGCGCAAGGAAAAAGTGATTAAAGTTCCTGACGGTCGCCTGATCGAAAAAGCTCACGCTCAACTGGAAGCGAAAGGGATCACCCGTCTGCTCATGGATGGTCGTATCTACGCTTTAGAGTAGGGAATTAGGGGATAGGAGACTCCAGCAGGCTCCCTAGCAAGGGGAAGCCAAAAAAAGGAAAAAAGCGTTGAGAACAATAACCAGATGGTGACTGTTCTCAACGCTTTCTGTCAAGTCTGATTGAGATGCTCTTACCCTGATTACTCGTCAAAAACAATCTCGTTTATTTATGGTGACAGCGGGAATATTTACTAGCATTGTTACAGGTTTACTTGGGTTGGGATTCTACCAGTCATGGCTGCTACCTTACTTTTATAAAATCCCCTATACTAAGGAGCCTCAACTATTTAGCCAAGGCGAAAAAAAGCTATTTATTAAACAGGAAAATTTTTATAAAGATCGGGGCATTTTTGCTTTTCAAAATGCTAATTATTTGGAAGCTAAACAGTTATTCAAAAAAGCCTATCTTGCTCATCCTGAAGATGCAGAAACATTGATTTATTATAATAATGCTATCGCTTATTTAAGTAATAATTATGTGACTTTGGCGGTGGTTATTCCCAGGGGCAAAAAAAATGAAATTTCCCAAGAAATCCTTAAAGGGATTGCTCAAGCACAATATTTATTTAATAGCCAATTACCGACAAATGCGAATAATTTATTTTTAAATATCGTTATTGCCAATGATAATAATGATGAAAAAGTTGCTAAGATAGTCGCTAAGGAAATCGTTAAAGACCCCAAAGTTATTGGAGTAATTGGACATTATTCTAGTGAAGCCACCTTAGCGGCTTTACCTATCTATGAAAGAGCCAAAATTACTTTAATTTCTTCTACAAGTTCCTCGGATGTAATTGAGAGTGAATACTTTTTTAGAACCGTTATCACCAATGAAAAAATTGGTGAAACTTTAGCTAATTATGCCAGCCAACATGATCTAGATAAGGTAATTATTTTAAATAATTCTAACCAGATTGATAGCCAAGAACTTACTCAAGAGTTTCGTCAAGCTTTCCAAAAAAAAGGCGGTAAAATCACTAAAGTAATTGATTTATCATCTTCCCTAGATATTGACGCAGAAGTTTTAAAAGCATTCTCCCAAGATCAAGTTAGAGGAATTGTCTTATTTCCCAGTTTGGAATCAGCTTCTTTTGTAGTAGAATTATCCCATACTCTTGAACAGTTGAATACCAGCACCACTCTAGATCTGAAAAATAAGCTAGTTCTTTTAGGGAGTCATTCCATGTATGAACATGAAATGTTGGTTGATAGCGGTAAATTTATTGATAATTTAGTTTTGGCTGTGCCTTGGTTTTCCCATCTAATTAAGTCCCAAAATTTTGTCAGAGATACTCAAGCTTTATGGAAAGAAGATATTAGTCGGCGAACCGCTACCAGTTATGATGCGGCCCAATCATTTATAGCTGCTATTAGAGCCTTGCAATCCCAGAATAAAATTTCCTCAGAGTTGATACAAGAATATTTAGAAAACCTCAATCTTTCGGCTGATTTGACCTCAGGCAATTCTCTCATATTTGTAGATAATGAATCCGAATCTAATCGAGAACCAATTACTGTGAGGGTTGAGAGTAAGTTAGAAGAAAAACTTGAAAACTCAATTCAGTTTCACTGGGAATCTCAACGAGACTAATCAAGCAAGTCGTCAAAATATACTTGATACAAATTGCAACGCACCTCTAGGGTATCATAATTTTTGTCGATCAGTCCCAATCGTTCCAAAAATTGGACAGATTCTCCTTTCATTTGAGCCGGAGTCAGAGCTTTTTTCTGAAGAATTTGCCTAAAAATATTCCGTAGGTTAGCATTACTTTTCAGATATCTCATCAGTAGGAAAAAATGACTTTGAAATGGCTCTCGTCCCTGCAAGGCATCATCTAGAACCTTTTCTAGAGAATTTCCTTCTTGCAATTTTACCAAGATTAACTTAATTAGATAAGGATTACCTCCCACTAAGTTCATAACCTTGTGAACATCTGATAACGTCCAATTAATGCCATTAACTTGAGCGAAAGTGAGAACTTGTTCCGCATTAAAATCCGATAAACTAGCCACATAACCTACACCAATTAAGGGAGAGGCATAAAAATCATAGTTGCTATAAAATTCCGTTGAATGAATAATAATTAAGCGCAGTTTCCGCCAAGGTGGGGAACGTCTTTCATGCCAACTTCTGAGAATCCCACAAATTTCATTACCGAGGGTTTCAGTTTCTAAAACTGTATCAAATTTTTCAAAGACAAAAACCAGAGGATTAGCACTGGGTTGGAGAACATATTCCTCTAAATATCGTCGAGTTTTCTGGGCAGGAGTTCCGGGACGAGACCAAAATTTATCGAGAAGAGATTCGTTAATCTTTAATTCTTGGGTAATGGTACGACAAATCGACAGCAGCAAGTCTTCACAACTAAGGTCAATAGTGGCTTTTTCCTCCTCACAATCAATGATAACTGGTTGATAATTATCTTGTTTGAGATGATGGACTAACCAATTAACTAAACGGGTTTTGCCACTATTATGAGGTGCGCGAATTCTTAGCAACGATTGTTCTTGCTGAAGAACTTTGAGACAATTTTCCTCCAGAGGTGGACGTTTTACATAATCTTTAATATAGGTCTGGTAATCCTGTTGTTTTTCCTCATCTAAAGAGGAGAAAATAGCAGCAATTGCGGGAGATTGATGTTTACTTTTGTTTGCCCACTCTTGATCAAAGCTCCTTAGGTTAGTTAAAATATCATGACCCCGTTGCCAAAAAGTAATTTGAAAAGTACGAATTTTTCCTTGATTATTGAGACGATGATCTTCCAAAATACTTAAAAATTTTTCGTTAAGATATTCCGTCAAAGCATCCCGAATTTGCCATGAATCCAGCCTTTGACCACATTTTTCAGTCAGCATTTCTAAAGCATTAAGTTCGGCTTGAATTTTCAAATTTTTCTCATTAATCCAGCTAAATTTAATAGCCATATTTTCACAATTATCCACCTCGTAGTTAGCAAACTTTAACAGAGCATTAAGCAGATATTTGGTTCTTTGTCTGGGAATATCCCCATAGGTAACTTTTCTAGACATTTGTTTATTCTCAATTAGTGTGAATATTTTCTCAATAAGTCCAATTTATCGAGGTACTCTAGACAACCTTGACCACATCTCTCAAAAAAATTTTCCGCAAAACCCCGAAGTTCCCCAAGGTTTTTCTCCACCCCCAAGTTACTCAAACTCCAGTCTGGGATAGCAATTGAGGGCAAGAAAAATTAGCCTTTGACTGTGGGTGTACTCACAATGCCATAATCAACCACAACAAGGTTCAGATTTTCTTAATAGTCTTTTCACCCTTGCTATGGCAGCACTTTGACCGCTATCTGCCTGGCTGTTTTGTGCCGAATTAGACAACTCCACTGGATGACCGAGTATGACTAAAATTGCTGATATTGCCTACGTTACCTATCAACATCCGGATTTAGACCTGTGTGAACGTTTTTTGACGGATTTTGGCCTGATTACCGCGGTTAAAACCGATACAGCCTTGTATATGCGAGGTAGAGGCAAAAAACAGTTTGTCTATATCGTAGAATGGGGAAAAGAAGCTAAATTTGTCAGTTTTGCCCTAGAAGCGACATCAGAATCCGTTTTACATGAACTAGCCACTTTAGCCTCCGCTTCGACCGTGGAAACCCTGTTCACCCCTGGTGGTGGTCAGCGCATCAAAATTATTGACCCCAACGGTTTTAACCTAGAATTGGTCTATGGTATCGAGGAAGTGGAACCTTTGCCGATTCCTGAACCCTTGCAATGGAATCACGCTAGTCAGAAAACCCGTTTAGGTCGCACCCAAAGGCCGAAAAAAGAACCCGCACCTATTTTACGTCTAGGTCATCTAGCTATTGATGTCAAAGACTTTGAGGAAAGCTATCACTGGTATTGTAAAGTATTGGTCGCCATTTGTTGGGAAGTCAAGTGTTTGACTATTGGCAAGATCCTTTCGGTAGCCTCATTGAACATTTTACCGATGGAGACCTTTTCGAGCAAACCACCGAGCCAGAACTTCATGCGGGGGGGCTAGATATTCTCTATCAATGGGGACCGGCCATTCCCGAAAGTTTTTTAGGTTAAACCGTTGAAAAAGTCTTATACCATTTTTCTAAATTCCTGACAGACATAGAGCTTCTAAAATCCAAGACCATCCCGTCAAATACCCGAGCGTGTCATTGGATAGAGAATTTAAAAGATGGTAAAGTTTA
>VYLQ01000201.1_pt1 | contig 32146 bp, 34 predicted proteins | sample 5115351 | NCBI WGS metagenome assembly VYLQ01 (sample SAMN12291776, study PRJNA351875) | freshwater metagenome | isolation source: freshwater lake | place: USA: Michigan, Lansing Lake | collected 2013-08-14 | reverse complement strand
GTTAAAAGTTGAGGTACGACGGATGATACCGTGGACTTCGTAACCCTTTTCTAATAATAATTCGCTCAGATAGGAACCATCTTGACCGGTGATGCCGGTAATTAGGGCGCGTTTAGCTTCAGTCATCAGTAATTTACCTAATCGGAAAGAATAAAGACCAGGGCAGGGTCTGACTGCTTATAGCATACTTTAGCCCCTCAGGACAAGTTTGGCTAGGTTGACAGGGGACAAAAAGATGAATTGATTTTTTATCTGGGCTGCATGGCTCCTAAATTGTTCTGACAATTTTCTCGAAATTTTCTGACTTGAAATTCCTTGACTTTGATTAATTGATAATTATCTTTTCCCATGGCTAGGGAAAATTTTGCTTCGGTCTCATCAAGTAAATTTTTGGAGATAGCTTTCCACTGTTCTTCTGTTTGCCAATGGGCAACGATAATTAATTCCTCCTCGATGGCGGGATTAATCCAAATTTCTTTACCTAAAAAACCTGGTTGTTTTGCTAAAAACTTTGTCCAAATTTCTTCATCTTTTTGGATAAATTTTTCCCTTGCTTCGGGGTTAACTTGAAATTCTAACCACTCAATGACCATAGTAATTATCTCCTATTTTTTGGTTTTCATCAAGAATTCTTCTGTGAGTTTCATAAAAGCTTTAGAACCACTAGAAGAGGGCATGGCTGCTACCGCAGGCACGAACATATCAACAGCTTTAGCTACATTAACATCCATAGGAATCGCATTAGCAAAAATTTGATGGGGTTGAAAATCCTGTTGTACCCGGCGCATGACTTGATTATAGTAGCGACTGAGTAAACCACCACCGGAAAGAATAAAAACTATGCCGAGTAACCCAGGGTTAATCGGTTCGGTTTCTTGATGACTAGCTTTCAGTTTAACTATTCTTCTTTCTAATAGCTGAATGCCGACAATTGATAAAGGTTCTGGACGGGCAGGTAGTAAATAAAAATGACTGCTACAGAGACCACTACGAGTTAAAAGATTATACCCCGGAGCGCAGTCCATGATAATATAATCGTAACGGTCTTGAATGGGATCAATAATTTTTTTAATTAAGATTCTTTCGAGGTTATTCCAAGCATGATCAAAGCCTAAATCTTCATGTAAAATTGCTTGGTGGTGCAGGGTTTCTGAGACGACGTATTCATCATAAAGTTCGATGTCTCCTGGGAGTAAATCTAAGCCTTGAATTTCACAGACTGAAGGGACGATAATATCATCAATAGTTAATTTATTGTAGGGATTGGGTTTGATAATTGCTTCTAATAAATAGCTTAAAGTGCGTTTTTTGCGACGCAGTTGAGCGAATTCGTGGGGAGACATTAAGCTAAGAGTCGCACTGATTTGAGCGTCTAAATCGAGGACAAGGACTCGTTTTTGCTGAAATTTAGCTAAACAGGTGGCAAGGTTGACGGTAAGGGTAGTTTTTCCTACTCCTCCTTTCATATTAACGGTGCTGATGACAGTGGCCATTATGGGAATTCCTTTCTAGTTAACCGATGGAATATCTCGACGTAAAACCTGCCCGTTGGGAGCCATAATCAAAGGAGGTAAACTGGTAATATTGATCGCCTCTTGGGTTTTCATGTCGTAGGTGGTGTAAACTGTCTCCTGTTGATTGGGATTAATATCGACAATTGTTAAGGTTTTTCTGGGTGCTTGTTCACTGTTCAATAACCGTCGCGGTCCACCGCCTAAAGCTCCCGCGTGTAATAATTGTAATTGCCCCCGTTTACCCGGATAGTAAGCGTGAGCATGGCCACTAATATAAGTATGCACCTGATGGCCCTCTAAAAACGCTCTTAATTTCTCGGCATCGGCTAAATAATCCCCTAGTCGATTTCTGCCCACAGCAATACCGTAGAGGGGTAAATGACCAATTACTAGCCGCATTTTAGCATTTTTAGCGTCGCTACTACTCAAGTTTTTTGCTGCCCAATTTAGTTGTTGCCCAGAGATTAAATGAGTGGAGGCATCCCAAACTAGATAGAATATACCATTTTGAGTGAAAGTATAATAAAAAGGAAAGCCGGTTTTATCGATAAAATTTAAACTTGTATCATGTTGGGGGTTTTGCCAATAATCTTGGGCTAATTTTCTCTCTTGAGCATAGATAAATTTTCCTGCGGATAAAGCTCCAGAAGCGTCATGATTACCGATGGTAAAACCAAAAGGTATTTTAGCAGCTCGCAGGGGTGCGGCGATATGGCGATCAAAGGCTGACCACATGGCGTTAATTGCTGCCTCTGTCAAGCTGCTTTTTTGTCCTGCCACCATGTCGCCACCACAGAGGACTAGATCGGGTTTATTATTGATAATTAAGGGGATAGCTCGATCGATTTCGGGATCGTAAGTAGTGGAACCGTATTGACTATTAAGGTCACTAATCACAATTATCTTGACTTTTTTCGCCTTTTGTGCTTGTTTAACAGCTGACTCAGGGGGATTTTTGGAAGTAACAGGCTGTAAAATTTGATGAGCGCAAGCTGCCAAGCTAAAACCGCCTAAACTGCCACTGATCAGCAAAAATTTACGGCGTTGCATAGGATATCAATCTCGTCTTTAATTGAGGTCACGTCAGTTATTGTAGCAATTTTTGTCCCTTTAATCGCTTTTTTGTTGATTATCCCAATTAACTATCAGGAGATAACTTGACAATTCTCTTAACTTCTTTTGCGCCTTGGTTATGCCATCACCATAGTAATTCCTCCGATGATTTGCTAGTATCTATTCAAGATAATTATCCAAAAAAGCTTTTATTTTTGCGTCAACTTCCCGTTAATACTCATCGAGCTAGTGAACGAGTTATCAAGGCTATTCAAGACCAAAGTCCCTGAAAATTAGGTAGTTGACCACCTGAAAATCGGTAAAACCCTACACCCCACACCCCACACCCCACACCCTGCCCCCAGGGAAAACTTTTTCAGCAGACCCTAGTTATTTGTTGTGGCATGGCAGAAAGTCGTTATCGTTTAAGTTTAGAATCTCAGGCTAGGAGTAGCACAAAAAAGTTATTTACACCAATTCCACTGCAAGATTTAATTAAAAACCTTGACTATAGTTATATCAGCGATAATGCCGGTCAGTTTGTCTGCGAAGAATTATATTTTCAAGTTTTAAAACATCATCCGAGGGCTTTATTCGTTCATGTGCCGCTTTTAACGGACAAAAATTTTGCTATTATTCAAAGGGATTTTCAAAAAATTATCACTAAATTGAGAAAGTCAGAAAAGGTTGGGGGATTGAGAATGTGGTCTGAGTAAGCGATCGAGGAATTTTCACCAACTCAAAAATCAATGAATTAGTAAAACCGATCGAAGGATTAGACTATATTACCGGTTTAACTAGGGTTTGCTGAAAAAGTGTATTGGTGGGGTTAGGAGTCGGTCGTCGGTCGTCGGTCGTCAGGAGTTTCAGGCTTTGTTGTCCTATTTTTGTTACTATTATATGTACTACAAAAAGGATAATGCAAGGTTTTTGAATGTCCCAATCCTATTTTCGCAGTATGAACATCGGATTTTAACAGGTCAAAAGCCTTATTTTAAAAGGGTTGTACCATTATTCAGCCAGCCCTAAATACTATAAATTATAGATAACGGAAGAAAGTTTTTCCTATCAACGTAAGCTGGAATTAATCGCTCAGAAAACGGCATTAGACGGTGTATATGTGTTAATAACTTCTGTTGAATCAACCTTGATGGATGCAGCGACAACGGTTAAAGCTTATAAAAGTTTATCTCAAGTGGAGGAGGCATTTCGCTGTTATAAGTCAATTGATTTAAAGGTACGTCCTATCTATCCTTATAAAGGAGATAGAGTGAAGGCTCATATCTTTTTATGTATGTTAGTTTATTATGTGGAATGGCATTTAAAACAATCTTTAGCTCCTTTACTCTTTGAGGATGAAGAAATTGATGATAAGTAGCTATAGCGTTTTTCAGTCTGCTGAGGTACAAAAGTTATGGGTTTTAGGCAAAAGGCAAAAGGGAAGAAAAATAGGTGTACCTCACTAGCTTAGGAAACGCTATAGACACAATTAATTACACATATCTAACTAGGGCTTGCTGAATAAATCTAAAAACCTTGTTGGGTAAGACTTTTAGACTTTTTTGACCTCAAAAAGTGCCAACCCTTGGAGTGATCGGGGGTAAAATTCAGGGACTTTTTCCCTGAAAATTAGGTAATTGACCCCCTCAAAATCGGTAAAACCCTACACCCTACACCCTACACCCACGAAAAACTTTTTCAGCAGACCCTAACTACCTCTTGCATGAGTGCCTCTTGCATGAGTGCCTATCCTAACCAAGAAGTTAATTTTGCCCTATTACTTAGCTCTCTTAATGTGATTAAAGCGAGTCGCGGTGAATCCGCTCAGTCTAAAGAGAGAAAAAAACATAATCAAGAGAACTTTCCCGTGCATAGTTTTCGGACTTTATTGGCGGACTTGGGGAAGATTTGCTTGAACACAGTAGAATGTACGATTAGAGAGGGAAGTTATTGTTTTTCTAAGATAACTAGACCGACTTCTCTGCAACAATCATGCGTTGGATTTATTGGGGGTTTCCATGATACTTTATTTTCTGGCAAGTTCCTGACTGCGACCGATGATCGCCCAGAGATAGCTAATTGCTAAGGCCAAAAACGCGAGGGAAATACTTTCTTTGACGATAAAAATCCCTAAACTGATCAGGACACAAGGAACGAAGGTACTTCCCTGACTGGTTAGGATAGTGGCAATGGTCGGCACGCTGGTCAACCCGTAGGCAATCGCACACCAAACCCCCACCAGAATCAAAAACACGCTGACGATAACGATCAGACTTGTTACAGTACTACTGGCAAACAGGGGAACGTAAATGCCGATATTATCGCTCCCGTTGGCGACGGTCAACGCGGCCACGCTGTAGGTGCGCGAGTCAAACCAACGGCCGAGGGGGGAATGTTTCGCACCCTCTAGGTCCACTTCGACATTCTCCGGCTCTTCCTGCTTATCCTCTTCTTTGAGAAGGGAAACGATGCCGAGAATCACAGGAACGAGGCCTAGATAGCGAATCCATGGGGTAGGGATGAGAAAGCACCCGAAAAATCCCGCTAAACTGGCAATAACAAGCAGAATAAAGCCGATATACTGACCGATGACGATATCGCGACGACGGAAGAGTTTTCCCGTTTGGCTGAAGAGAATCGTCAGGATCAATATATCGTCCAGGTTGGTGGCGACGAATGCCGCTACACCGGTGGATATCGCGATCACAATCTCGATCATGGTTTTTTTCCTTAAGATGGCCGTCGGGTTCGTCCGTTCGTTATACCAAATTTCTAAATCCATGACAGACATCCACGCTCGAATGCTTGCCAAGCCTGCATTCGTTGTGACGCGAATAAAGAAAAATGGTATTACACCTTCACCCTCGCCGGGGAAACCCATAAATTAAAGTGATTAAAATCGCCAACTCTGCCGATAATATTCGGCGTTCGGCTTTTCCTTCAAAGGTTCGGGAACAGGAAAATTTTACTATCTATCCCGATCGAGAAACTGTATTTCCGACGACCGATCGCTTTATCCCGGTGCGGGATGGAAAAAGAAAGCGAGGGCGATCACCGCGTAGGTCGCAACGAGTAATATACCCTCTAACCAGTTCGAGCGACCGTCGTTACTGATCGAGTTAGCCAGCCACACCGCAACGGCGACCGCGACCAATTCAAAGGGGTTGAAATCGAGAGCCATCGGCTGACCCAGGAAATAACCCGCAATCACGAGGACGGGTGCAACAAAAAGTGCGATTTGTAGGCTCGAACCAACGGTGACAGAAACCGCTAGATCCATTTTGTCTTTTAAGGCGACGCTAACTGCGGTGGCGTGTTCGGCCGCGTTGCCGATAATTGGCAGCAGGATCACCCCCGTGAAAAGGGTTGTTAATCCTAATTCGCTCGTGGCTTCCTCTAGGGTATTAACTAACAATTCCGATTCGACCGCCACCCCGATGGTCACCAGCAGTAATATCCCCACCCACAGCCAGAGATTCGGCTTTTTTACGCTTACCGCTTCCCCCGACTCTTGAGCGAGAGTTGCGTCCCCCACCTCGTAAAGATAGGTGTGGGTCTTCATCGAAAAAAGCAGACTCAGGCCGTACACGCCGATTAATACCGCCGCCACCGCTACCGAGAGACGCTGTATCGCTATCTCCTGGATGGCGGCGGAGGTGTATTGAACCGTCGTGGGTAGGAGGATCGCGGCGACAGCGAGATTCATCGACGAGGAATTTAAACGGGCGGTCACGGGCTGGAATTTCTGTTCTTTATAGCGTAAGCCGCCGAAAAACATCGATACGCCCGTTACCAGCAGCAGATTCCCGATAATCGAACCTGTAATGGTCGCTTTCACCACCTCGATCAAACCCTCTTCCAGGGCGGCGTAGGCGAGAATTAATTCGGTAGCGTTGCCGAAGGTGGCATTCAGTAAACCGCCGAGATTGGGACCGACCACGACGGCGATTTCCTCGGTTGCCTTTCCCATGTAAGCGGCCAGGGGAACGATTGCCAGACAGGCACTCAGAAAAATGGTCGTCACGTCCCAATGGAGGAAATTCCCAGCGATCGAGATCGGGACAAAAACCAACAAAATGGCGAAAATCCAGTTTTTTATATTCATACCAAGGGATGTTTCGGGATCAAACCGCGCACGGTTTTGAAAAACAGACTATCAGCCTTTTTTACTGTTTCAATTACCCGAATCGCCCGGTAATATACTCCCGGGCCTCGTCGGTTTGCGGATTGCCGAACATAACTTCCGTGGGGCTGAATTCGACTAATTTTCCCCGGCGTTTCCCGAACGAATCGGTTTCGGTGTTAAAAAATGCCGTCCAGTCGGCGATCCGCGATGCCTGCTGCATATTGTGGGTGACGGTGATGATCGTGTAACTTTCCTTCAGTTGTAGGCACAATTCCTCCACCTGACGGGTAGAAATCGGATCGAGGGCCGAACAGGGTTCATCCATCAATAAAACATCCGGCTTCATAGCGATCGCACGGGCAATACAGAGGCGCTGTTGCTGTCCCCCCGATAGTGCTGTTCCTTTTTCTTTCAGTTTGTCCTTTACTTCCTCCCAGATCGCCGCCTGCCGCAGGGAATACTCGACCAATTCCTCAAGATTTCCCTGATAACCGTTAGTTCGGGGTGCGTAGGCGATATTCTCGTAAATGCTCTTGGGAAAAGGGTTCGGACGTTGGAAAACCATCCCCACCTGTCGCCGTAACTTGACGGCGTTGACCTGCGAATCGTAAATATTCTGATTTCGGTAGAGTAATCTTCCCTCCACCTTGGCACCGGGGATCAGATCGTTCATTCGGTTAAAGCAGCGCAAAAGGGTACTTTTCCCGCAACCAGACGGGCCGATAAAGGCGACGATTTTTCGCGCGGGAATTTTAATATGAACGTCCACAAGAGCGAGAAACCCGTTATAAAAAACTTTGACACCTTCCGCATCGAAAACACTGTGATCTGAGTTAAGGTGGGTAGTCATGGCAAAAATTCTCCTGAGTATGGTTAAAGATGTGTTTCGAGGGCAGTGGGGAGTAGAGGAGTGGGCAATTAAGAAGTAAAATAGACTTATCTAACCTCCCGCCTTCTGGCGACCGCCTTCCCTAATTCGGTGTCGAATAGCGTTGACGTAGATAGATGGCGATGGCGTTCAGGGCCATGATCAAAAGGATCAGAACGATAATCGTTGCGGCGGCGGCGTTGGCGAAACCGGGTTCAGGACGGGAGACATAACTAAAAATCTGAATGGGCAGTACCATAAATCGCTCGAATAAACCAGGATCGAAGGTCAGAAAACTCACCGCTCCCACCACCACTAGCGAGGCCGCGTCCCCGATCGCCCGCGACACGGAGATAATTACCCCCGTGAGAATCCCCGGCACCGCGTAGGGTAAAACATGGTGTTGGAGCGTCTGCCATTTGGTACTGCCTAAACCGTAGGAAGCTTGGCGTAGGGAATCGGGAACCGCCCGGATCGCTTCGCGCGCCGCAACGATAATGACTGGCAGCGAGAGAAGCGCAAGGGTTAAGGCCCCGGAAAGTAGGGTAGAGCCGAAATTCAGTAAATAGACGAAGACCCCTAAACCGAGCAAACCGTAAACGATCGAGGGAACCCCGGCCAGATTGCCGATATTCACCTCGATCAGCGCCGTCCACCAGTTTTTCGGGGCGTATTCTTCTAGGTATAGGGCAGCGCCCACCCCGATGGGCACCGCTACCAAGATCACGATTACTCCCAAATAGAGGCTACCGATAATCGCGGGGCGAATTCCCCCGCGATCGGGAAAACGGGAGGGGGTTTCCGTGAGAAAACCGGGGGTGAGTAGGCGGGCCAGTCCGTCATGAAAGACATTGAGCAACAGTAGAGCGAGAACGAATAGACCGATGAGTAATCCGATCAAGAAAACATACTCGTAGATTTTGCCGATGGTTTCTCGGCTTTCGAGTCGATCGTTAAAGACGGCCGTATCCCTATCAGGAGAAGATTTAACCATGATAATTAGTCGTATTTTTCCTTAAAGCGATTGGAAATCCAATAACTGCCGATATTGAGTGCCAGAGTGATCAGGAAAAGCACCGCACCGACCGCATAGATGGATTTAAAATTGAAACTCCCTCTCGGGGCATCTCCACTAGAAACCTGCGCCATAAAAGCGGTCATGGTGGCGATCGATTCCAGTGGATTGAAAGTTAGACGAGGTTGAGCGCCCGCCGCGATCAGGACGGTCATGGTTTCTCCCACCGCACGGGAAACCCCCAAAATAATCGAAGCCATAATCCCCGATAGGGCGGCCGGCAAAACCACCTTGAAAATTGTTTCCAGCTTGGTAATTCCTAGGGCGTAGGAACCCTCGCGCAGGGAACGGGGAACCGATTTAATCGCGTCTAGGCTGATCGAACCGACGGTCGGGGTGATCATGATTCCCATCATCAATCCCGCGCTCAGAGCGTTAAAAACCTCTACGGGTAAAAAATTCCGTAGTAAGGGCGTGAGAAAGATCAGTGCGAAGTAACCGTAAACTACGGTGGGAATTCCCGCCAGAATTTCCACGGCCGGACGCAGAATAGAAGCTGCTTTCGGGGTTGCGTACTCGGCCAGATAAATCGCTGAAGACAATCCCAACGGAACTGCGACCACCATTGAGATGACCGTGGTTAAAAGGGTTCCGTTAATCAACGGCCAGATCCCGAAACGGGGAGGATTAAAAAGGGGAGTCCATTGGGTATCCAAGAAGAACTGCCCGAAACTTACTTCCTGGAAAAAAGCGACAGTTTCCTTGAAAATAATAGCGACGATGCCGAAGGTCGTGACTACAGATACAAGGGCGCAGGCGAACAAAATCGTTCCGATAATTTTCTCGGGAACATCATCGGAGGCTCGCTTGAGAAGAGAATCCCCTCTTGCGAACAAAGAGTCATCAAAGGAACCGGTACTGGTCATGGGTTGACAATTTCCTCCTTAGAAAAAGTTGATAATCGGTTCACCTGGCTTGGCATTTATAAAGGTCGATCCCGTTTGTCGTTTCTCGAATCGTTCCCGAGTTTTCACGTAGGCGAGATCGGGTAACGACACATAGCCTACACTGTCCACATATTTCCACGAATTATCCACAAAGAAACGCACGAAACGTTCAACCGAAGGTTTGCTATCCAGTGCCTTCTTGCTAACGTAAATGAAGAGGGGGCGAGTGAGGGGACTATAGGTATTGCGCTTGACGTTCTCCAAAGGAATGGGCTTAACACACTCTTTGCCCTCGAGATTTTCTAGCCCGACCACGTTTACCTTGTCTTGATTTTGCATTACGAAAGCGATCCCCGCGAAGGCGAATCCGTTGGCATTGCCGATGACTCCCTGAATCAGAGTATTTTGGTTAAAGCTGGGCGTATAATCGCTCCGAATATTCCCTCTTCTCTTAGTGATCGATTGGGTGAAATAATCGGTCGTTCCCGCGTCCACAGGAGGTGCGAATAACAGAATTCTCTCTCTGGGAAATTTAGGATTAACTTGATCCCAAGTAACGATTTTTCCTTCGGCATCTGCCTCCCAGAGTGTCTTTAACTCTTTTCGAGTTAGGCACTTGAGAAACTTATTGTTTTTGTTCGCTACCAACGCCAGACCGTCCAGCGCCATGGGTAGCTCGATGTACTCGATTCCCGCCCTCTTACAGGCTTTCGATTCCGATTCCCGGATGACACGGGAAGCGACCCCAATATCGATGCTACCGTTACAGAGCCGGGTAAATCCCCCACCTGTACCGCTAAAGGCCACCCCGACGCGGGCCTTGGGATCGACTTTTTGGTATTCTTCGGCAACGGCGAGCGCTAGGGCGAAGCCCACGGCCCCCCCGTCCACGCTGACTTGTTGTTCCCCGCCTTCCGATCTGTCGGAGCAACCGGTCAACCAGTGGCCTATCAGTAAGAGGGGAATTAGATAAAAAAGACGGAATTGTTTCATAGAATTGAAGAGAGATTGATAACCCTATCGTTGATGGCTTTTAGGTGGGAGAATTCGCTCTGATTTGGTCGAAAATAGCTCCCTTCGCTAAAAAATCGTTACGGATCAAAGACCAACCCCCTAAATCTTGGGAGCTAAACAGCGTTTCCACGGGAGGTAATTTGGCTTCGGTGGCGATCGTGATAAAGGGATTGACCGATCGATAGCCCAATTTGGCGAATTCCTGTTGTGCTGGCTCGGAATAGAGAAAATCCACAAAGGCCTCGGCCACCTCTCGCGTGCCGTGTTTATCGACATTTCTATCCACCACCGCAACGGGATTATCGATCGAGATATTGACCGGAGGGACGAAGTAATTGATGTCGGGTTGATTTCTGGCCGCTAGAATTACCTCGTTTTCGTAGGTGACTAAAACATCCCCCTTTCCCTCTTGGAAAAAGGCATTGCTGGCCTCCCGTGCGTCCCTCGCTAGGGTGGGAATCTTTTCATAGACTTGGCGGACAAAATCCCATGCCTGTGCTGGTTCGCCCCCCGTTTGCGTCACCGAACCCCAGAGGGCTAATAACTGCCAAATAGCGATCCCGGAAGTTTTCGGATCGGCGGATAGAACTTTAACGTCCTCTCTGGCCAGATCCGCCCAAGATTGAATATTTTTCGGATTTCCCGCCCGCGTCACAATCGCCGCAACTGATCGACTCACCACTCCCCTTCTCGGAACCCGATCTTCCCAACCGCGATGGATTAATCCCGCGTCGGCGATGCGCGTCACGTCTAGAGGTAGGGCTAGATGTACCACGTCCGCCTCTTGTTTCCCAGCAATCACGTCATCGGCCTGGGCCAGGGAACCGCCGTAACTCCGCTGGAAAATGACTTTTTGGTTCCGCTCTTTTTGCCATTTATCGACGAATTTCGGGATAATCTGGTCGTGAGCGGCTTTCGTGACCGAAAAGGAAACGAGATTTAATTTCACCTCTGGTTTCGAGGCGATCCCCCCTGACGTACAGGAAGCGAGCGCGAGCGCACCCAGCAATCCCAATACCAAGAAGGATACAAATCCCCGCCGCAATAGCGAATGGAAGCGACGAAACAGCGATCGGATTGATAACAGTGATACATTCATCGGGATTTTCTCTATAAGATTGATCTAAAGGAGTTCTCGATTATCGCGATCAACTAATTTTTTATTCTCTCTTCCTGAATTCTGACCCCCGTGCGAGCCAGAGATTTTCGATTTTTACAGGGGTCTAATTTACCCGGTGGGAATCAACAAGCGATAGGAGCCGTTATCGAGAATAATCCGTAGCCCCAACCACATCAGCACAAAGGGGAAAAGCTTACTCGCATAACGGCTGAGGACAACCGCGATCCCCGGTTGGCGGGTTAGATGATAGGAGAGAAATAACCAAGTACAGACGATTAGATAGCAGATCGGGATGATTACGGCTAACTGCGCCACGGTACTATTGGCGAATAGGGGAATATAGATACCGAGATTATTGCCGCCATTGGATATTGTGACCGCGGAAACTTGATAGGTTTGGCGATCGCTGAGGACTTGACCGAGGGATAGTCTGCGGGAGGCGAACCCGTGAAATTGGGCGTTTCTTCGCCAATTCACCTTGCGATCTGCGGTTTCCCTCTCGTTATCGCGATTTAAAGTCACTAAATTTCTCACACCGATGAGGATCGGCAGGATTCCGAGAAGACCGATATAAATCGGCGGAATGATTAGGCCGAGGAGAAAACCCAGCAAGCTAACCGATACCAAGGCCGTAAACCCGACTAGCTCGCCGACGACAACGTGAACCGGGCGAAAGGTACGATTTACCTCGCTAAAGAAGCCGGTTAGATAAATATTGTCATCGAAGGTGGTGGCTATGCCGGTGGCCACCGCGATTTTGACGATTTCGATCAACCAATCCATCCATATTACCTCGATCTCTCAAAGGCAGGCGCAATTTCATTTTGAAACTATATCATTTTCAATACATTTATAAATGTACTTTGTTACACAATCTAGGAGTCGTGGATTTCTATAGTATGTAGATAAAACTAATGGAACCTCTCCCGATCGAGTTGGGAAACCCTTCCCTCTTGTCTCCTTGCCCGACAATAAATCTTGTTTTCTGCGAGAAATCCCATGCTCCACCGTTCGATCAAGTGTCTCTGGAAACCCTGGCGAAATTGGCGGGGAGTTTTTCCCGCGCTGCTTTTTGTGACCAGTCTGGTGGGGAGCTTTCTCCTGGCTGGATTTTCCGACACGAGCGCCGTCGGTCAAAACTCTCGATCGGATAACCCGATTCTGAACCTCGTCGATGGCTTTAAATTCCCCCAGAATACGACCCCGAGGCTATTGGAAACCGTGGGATTATTTATCGCTGGAATTCTCTTTTCTATCTTGATTGATCGCTGGTTCAAGCGATCGACCCCCTCCGATATCACTCCCCTCGCCAAACAAGCGCGGCGGCTAGGAACCCTCAAGATCGGCTACCCTGAGGGCATGACCAATCTGGAAGTTCTCCGCGCCCAGGCCTTTCTGGAAAGACGCTTAAAACCCTTTGGGGTGACGGTAACGTGGACGAGTTTTCTTTCCGCTTCCTCGCTGATCGAGGCTTTGAGCAACGGAACGATCGAATTCTGCGGTGGTGGCGGTACGGCGAGTATTTTCTCCCAAGCGGCGGAACACGTCTTCGTCCGGGTAGCCAAGGAAAAATATACCGCCCCGAAAGGTCAGGCGATCCTCGTACCCGAGAATTCGCCAATACAGACGTTGGCGGCTTTAAAAGGCAAAAGAATCGCCTTCGATCGGGGTTCGAGCGCCCATTACGTCCTCATCCGCGCACTGATGAGAGTGAATCTCGAATTAAGCGATATCGAACTGGTGTATGCAACCCAACCGGAAGCGCTGGTGCTTTTCCGTCGCGGAGAGATCGACGCTTGGGTGGTGTGGGTTCCCTATTCCCCCACCGAGACGCGCACCTATCCGGGAAGATCGGTGGCCGATCTAGGGAGTATCTTTGGGGAAAACGCCTCTCTAGAAGTGCCGACCTATTATTACGCGGTTCCCGAATTGGTACGCGATTATCCCGATGTACTGAAAGTGATTTTAGAAGAGGTGAACGAGGCGGGTGCTTGGGCGAAACAACAGGAGTTAGAAGCGACGAGACGCTTGGCAGCTCACCACGAGATCGATCCAGCGATCGTCACTAATCTCGAACAACGCGCCTGCGAACGTGCCATTATCCCGATCGACGATCGCTCTCTGGCCGCCCTACAACAGCAAGCTAATATCTTCCGAGACCTGAAGCTGATCCCCCATCGGGTCAATGTGCGCGACGGAACCTACACCCTACAGACGAAACAAAATTGGACGTATTAACCCGACAGCAATATTTTGGGCATTGGTTGGATTGATGCCACTACCAAATGGCCGATTATCACCGGGGCATTTAACTCCCTAGTAGGGATTTTCTGTTGGACTTTTTCCCTGAAAATTAGGTAATTGACACCCTCAAAATCGGTAAAACCCTACACCCCACACCCTACACCCCACACCCTACCCCCACGAAAAACTTTTTGCCGCAAACCCTAACTAGGGTTGGCTGAATAATGGTAAAACCCTTTTAAAATAAGGCTTTTGACCTGTTAAAAGCCGATGTTCATGCTGCGAAAATCGGATTGGGACTCTCAAAAACCTTGCATTATCCTTCTTTTAGTACATAAGTTGGTACGAAAAGAGAGGGCAACAAAGCCTGAAATTCCTGACGACCGACGACCGACTCCCAACCCCACCAACAAACTTTTTCAGCAAACCCTAACTAACTCAACGCTTCAAAATAATCGCGAATTTGCTTACGTCGCTGGGGTTGACGCAATTTTTGCAAAGCTTTCAACTCAATTTGTCGCACCCTTTCCCGGGATAATGCCAAAGTGCGACCGATATCACCTAAAGAATAGGATTTACCATCGAGAAAACCATAGCGCAATTCAATCACTTCTCGTTCACGAGCGGTTAAATCTGCCAATAATTCTCTCATATCTCTTTGCAAAGATTCATAGACAAGATGATTTTCTGAAGACAGTTCTTCGGTTTCCAAAAGGTCTAACAATTCCGTATCTTTTTCCTTACCTACCTTAATTTCTAAGGAAACCGAACGCGGCACTTTCATCAACACTTCCCGCACAGCTTCAGGAGTCAGAGCTAACTCTTGGGCAATTTCCTCTACGGTCGCAGTGCGACCGCGCATTTGCGAGATTTTCCGTTGTGCTTTCTTAATTCTGTTGAGTTTTTCGGTAATATGAAGCGGTAAGCGAATAATCCGGCTTTGAGTTGCGATCTCGCGTAGCGAGCGCGTTGCGACCGCTCTGGTAATTCCTTGACGGATCCACCAGTAGGCATAGGTACTAAAACGATAGCCTTTGGTGGGATCAAATTTCTTGACGGCGCGTTCTAAACCCAGGGTTCCCTCTTGAATCAAATCCAATAATTCTAAACCGCGATTCTGATATTTTTTGGCCACCGACACCACCAGACGTAAATTGGCCTTGATCATCTGTTCTTTGGCACGGGTACCAAGGGCAATAATTTCTTCTAATTCCCCCACTTCTAAGCCCGCTAGGTGCGCCCAATGCTGTTTTCCTGCTTTTAAAGCATTTTTTAACTCAAACACGGTGATTTGGGCGGTTTTTGCCCAATGTTCTAGGGAGGGACGATGGGCTAATTGAGCGGTTAGCCGATCGCGAACCTCAATTAACTTGACAAATTGCTGTACTTGTGCATCACCTTGTTTAACGGCGGTGGCGCATAATTTCAGTAAAGACAGATGACGCTGCACCTGTTGCGCTTGTTCAACTTCCTCGTCCCGTTTGAGTAGAGGCACTCTGCCAATGTCTTGTAGGTATAAACGCACTAAATCGGTAGTTGTCCCGTTGCTGTGGATTTTTTCGGGACTAGATACTAAATCATCTTCTAAATCACGGCCGAGAAAATCTTCATCCAGGTCGAGCGAGTTTTCCTTGAATTTTAGGACAGAAAAAGAGGGAGAGATAAATTCAGTTTCGAGCGTCGAGGAATTAATTGTAGACATGGTGGCTTCTCTACGGGCGACTGTGATAGGAATTAGAAACTTCTAAATCGTTCACCGTAGTCATAGCTTTCCCACTTGAGCGAGGAAATGATGCAGTCGGGAAAAATTTTTTTCTCAAAAGTATTGATCTTTAAACCTAGAAGTTATAGCAAGTCTGGGGTTTACCTTCTTGGCCCAACTTCTCGAATTAATGATTGATTTAGAAGTAATTTCCCCTACAGTCCTATTCCTATCTATTCCTGATTTTCCAGATAATTACGGATTTGTTCTAGTTTAGCCAGGGCTTTTCCTGACTGTAAAGATTTTTGTGCTTGCTGGAAACCCGTGGGTAGATCTGGCGCAATTCCACAGCGCCAAAGATAAAAACCACCGTTAAAAATTGCCGCATCGGTTAATTGATTATTTTCTCCGGCTAATAAACCCTTTAATTTAGCGGTGAGCATCTCTAAAGATTCGAGGGGATAATCCGCGGGACAGAAGCCATAATCGCGAGGATTTAGGAAAAATCGCTGAAAGGAAGGTGTATCGGCGGGATTTCCCAGACCAATAATCGCCGTCCGATTACAGGCTAAATCACAACTACCCTCTAATCCTTTCACGGTGGTGAAATGAGAGATATTTCTCAGGGCAAAAGTTTCGCGAAAACGATCCTCGGTGGGGGGGTGAACAAAACCCGATATCTGATGAATATTACCGACAAAAGGCGACCACATTAACTCTACCGTGGCCATGGGCGGACGTTTACCGATTTGCTCGCGATAGGTAACAAAATTCTGTAATAGGGGAAAATGGCGCGGAATATAGAAAAAAGTCAATCCTGTGGTGATTAAACAGTCTTTAACTGCTGCTAAGGATAATTGACTAAAATCTGCTCCTAATTGCTGCCAGATTTCCCTGAGGGAAATACCGTATTTAGTTGGCATTCGATCGCCCCCGTGCAGGACTACAGGAATCCCCGCCAACCCTAAGATTAAAGTGGTGATCGGAGTAACCGGAGCAGTGCGAGAGCGTCCATCGTAGGGATTGCCCAAAATAGCGATCGGATGCTGAAAAGAGGCTGATTCTAGGGTTATTTGCGGTCCAAGCTCGGCGTAGGCATCAAGCATTCCCGCTAACTCATCGCTGGTGGGGCGTTTAATGCGATGGGCAATCATAAAAGCACCGATTTGGGCCGGGGTTGCCTCTTGGGTTAACATCATCTTGGTGGCCATCGCCGCTTCAGGACGGGTTAAATTTCTGCCCGTATGGGTGCCACTACCGATCGCTTTTAATAATTCTCGAAAAGTATCGCTCATCTCAAGGAAGAAAATAAAGAGTAAATGGGATTGATGGGGATTGCTAAGGCTGGACAGGTGGATTTTCTAAGCTTTTAACCACACTTTGCTTCATTTGCCGCACTAATTGACAAAAATGAGCGATCGGTGGTATCTGTAGGCGATCGCTAGTGGTGACGAGGACTACCTGACGGGTGAGACGATGACTAAATTTACCATTGTTAAGATGGGGATTTTCACTACTAGGGGAAGCAAGAGGACGAATGGCGAGGGTGGCATCGCTACGGGCTTCCATCAGGGCAGATTGGGGCAGCAGAGCGATAATATTACCCTGACGCACCACACCGCGAAAAGCATCAAGGGTGTTTAATTCCATGACAGTTTTCAGCTGGGCATCCTGACGGGAAAACCATTCTTGTACTAATCTTTGCATTCCGTAGCCGTCTTTGAAAACCACTTGCGGATAGGGGATTAATTCTGACCATGGCACTTCTTGGTATTGGGCGAGGGGATGATTAGCGGCCATGAGAATTTCGATCGCTTCTTGGTATAATACCTCAACCACCATCTCCGGGCTAGAGGTGAGAAAACGATTATTCATGACCAACGCCACATCTACTAAACCATCCCGCAGCACTTTTAAAGCGCGATCGCTGCCTAGGGCTGTAACTCTTAACTGAACTTCTGGGTATTCAGCACAAAATTTCGGCAAAATCGGCGGTAAATAGTGGGCGCACACGGAATGAATGGCCGCCACACACAACTCTGGCTGTTTTCCTGCCTGTAGGTCAGTGATTTCCTCGTGAACATTCGTCCATTCTTGACAAATCCGTTTCGCCCGGGGCAGTAATTTCTCCCCGGCAATGGTTAACTTCGCTTGGGCGGTGCGATGGAAAAGAGGTAAGCCCAAATCGGTTTCTAGGGATTGAATCTGGCGGCTGATAGTCGATTGGGTGACTCCACACTGGCGCGCGGCTTGACCGAAATTGCCCGTATCGGCTACGGCTAAAAAGGCTTGCAACTGCTCGATCCGCATTCTTTCTCGTTTTAATTACATTCCCTCATGACTTTATGACAATAACGAATTTTGTTCTGACTTTTGGTAGAAATTGCTACCGTTTTCTCAGTTATCAGTTATCAGTTATCAGTTATCAGTTATTAGGTATCAGATGTGAGTTTTCAGTTCACTGTTCACTGAAAAAAACTAGCCCTGCACTACCTGTTTAAGGGTGGTAAAGGTTTCTAGGTTGATTAACCCCCGGCGCTGGCCTTTTTGGTTGGAAATGCCCAAAAATACCGATTCTCCCTGTTTGGGATTGCGATCAAATCGGGGTGAAGAATTGATATAAACTAAAGCACTATCGGACTCCATGGCGAATTGACGACTTTCTCGATAGGATTCGGTGACAATACAATCGGCATGACCGCTACTATACTTATTAATCCAAGCGATCGCATCAGTGAGGGTATCCACTAACCTAAAGGCCAGCGTTTTTTCTAAATAGGGTCTTTGCCAATCATTATCGGTAGCAATGGTTAAATGTTCCGGAAAATCCGCCGCTAATCGGGTATCTCCCCGCAATTTAAAGCCTTTTTCCTGCAAACTTTTAAACAAACGACTTAAAGTCGAAGAATTCTGATGGGGACTAATTAAAACTTTTTCGATCGCGTTAACCGGATCGGGTATACTGCCATGACTATCGATAATTACCTGACGAGCTAACTCCAAATCGCCACTAGGAGACCAATACAAATAACAGTTTCCCATGGCCGCGCGCAAAACGGGAACCGTGGCCAATTGACTCACCTGACCGATTAAACTAGGCCGACCGTAGGGAATAATCAAATTAACATAATTTTCCTGCGTCAGCAACTCTTCTAGGGAAGGACTAGAATCACAGGGTAAACCACTGACACAATCCACCGGTAAACCCACATCTTCCAATGCTTCTTGGATAATTTCCGTAATCACCCCATCGGAATGACTAGAGGCATTGGAACCGCGAATAATCAAACTGTTGCCACTTTTCAGGGAAAATCCTGCCGCTACCATTGCTAATTCCGGAAAACCTTCATAGACGAAGGCAATCACTCCTAAAGGCATCCTTTGGCAATAGGTTTGGGAAGGATTGAGTTGATAGGCCGCGTTAATTACCTGTTGCAGCGGATCCGATGCTTCCGCTAGTTGTTGCAATACCTCCACCGTCGTCTCTAAACGTTCGGGAGTTAACCGTAACCAGCGAATCATTTGTTCTGAGACGGCCATCTCTCGACTGACTTCTAAATCGAGGGTATTGGCTTCTAAAATGCGATCAAAGCCAGTTTTAATGCCATTAGCGATCGCAATTACCCCGCGATTTCTTTCGTTGCCATTAAATTGACCTAGAGCCAGAAAAGCATTGTATGCTTGCTTAAAGATCGTCAGGGGGGGGGTGGAGGAACTTTCGATCATAGATTCTTGTCTAGCGTCGATAGGCTAGCCAAAAGATTAACGCGGGCAAAATAACTAATAGCATAACTAGAATTGCCCCAAAAATCACGCTTACCCCCGGCGGTGATTTTAAAATTAAGGGTAGCCAGACGATCGATAATAACAGAATTATCCCCACCATCAGGGGTAATACCTCTTGTCCAAGGCGCTGATTGGTACTCACCCAACGAAATCCCGTCCAGCGCCAAGTGCGTTTATAGGGATAGTGGGGAGCTAATTGTTCGATAATTTGACCGTTTTCCTGTAGCACAAATATTTGTTGACAGCGATCGCAGCCAAAGGCATCGGTCAATAAAATTGGGCATAATGTCCCTTTCCGACGACAGGGACAGGGATAGTCTTGGTGTTGGTCGATTTTGGTGTATTTATGCGGTCGCACAAGCTAAATTTTTGTTTATAAACGGTTGTTTTTAGTCGCTCGTGAGAAAGAATAGCTAAGGGATTCAATGGTTGCCCAAAATCCTCAACCCCATTACTCACGGGTAATTCCCATCTTAAGGGATATCCCTAAATTATTCCTACTAATCTTAAGAGCTATTTTAAGATTTTTCTAAGCGGGCAACGCGATTCGAACGCGCGACATTCACCTTGGCAAGGTGACGCTCTACCACTGAGCTATGCCCGCAAGCCGTTTTTTTACACTTCCCTAAGTGTGCCAAATCTCAGACCATTTGTCAAGTGGTTTGGAGCATTTTTTTACAATGATTCATCTTCTGGCAAATCCCCCAAACCGGTAATAGCTTCGAGAACCACTTCTATCTTAGCCTGTAGTCGGTTGAACTGATGTTCCAAGCGATCAAAGCGCTTGTCAATGGCGGCGAATTTTTCATCCACTGCGGCGAATTTTTCATCGACTGCGGCGAATTTTTCATCTATATGCCGTTCCATAGCGTCAAAAGCTTCCGTAATCCGCCCCTCTGGTTCTAAATCTAATTCCAGAGTCTTGATTCTCTCGACAGCGTTGACTAATTGCCGTCTGAGTTGGTTAATATATTTGTTCTGTTCAGCTTCGCTCATTAGTGGAACTCTTGGGGAGTGGGGACAACTAAAATCCTAAATGCTGGGGGAATTTTGTTAGCCTTCTATCAGTGCCTGTTGGGGATTATTTTGCAATAATTCTAGGGGTTTATTTTCATCCCGGGGGCGCAATTGACGCATGAGACTAGCCATTTCTAGGGCAGATAGGCCATAATTCCAGCCCAAATTACTTTTAATACCGGCCCGTTCGAGGGCCTGTTGTAGAGTATCAGTGGTGAGAATACCGAAGACAACGGGAACACCTGTCTGAAAAGAGGCCGCGGCAATGCCTTTAGCAGCCTCGGCAGCAACGTAGTCAAAATGGGGCGTTTGGCCGCGAATAATTGCCCCTAGACAAATAACGGCATCGTAACGGTGGGAAAGGGCGACTTGACGGGCTACCATTGGCACTTCAAAGCTACCGGGTACCCAGATATAATCCACTTGCGTGCCATCGGGATTGACATCAACCCCGTGACGCTTGAGACAGTCTTGACAGCCTGATAACAGTTTATCAGTGACGAGATCGTTAAAACGACCAATCACGATCGCAAAGCGCCAAGAGGATATATCCTCGGTAAAATTTCCCTCAAAAACAGTCATAGGTAGAAGGGGATAGGAGTGGGAATTATGAATTATGAATTGGGGAGTGGGGAAGTGGGAAGTGGGGAAGTGGGGAAGTGGGGAAGTGGGGAAGTGGGGAAGTGGGGAAGTGGGGGAAGTTGTCTCATCACCCTATCACCCCAAAACCCTATCACCCTATCTTCTCCTAACTCCTGACTCCTGACTCCTAACTCCTGCTCAAGACTAAATCACTAAAAAGTTTAAAATAGCGACGGCAACTACTAAAATCGCCCAAATTGCCGAACCCACATAGAGAAGGGGTTTCGATTGGTCCCAGTTTTGGGGGGAAGCATAGGCAACGGGGACACCAATCACCATCAACAAGGAAAATAAAACTAGGGCAATGAGAAAAAATTGAAAGACAATAGACATGATTGGGTTCTCCTAAAACAGTTGATATTAGATAATTCTCCCTGATAGTACCCTACCAAATTTTGTTACTTAATGGAAATAAGAGATAGGGATTAGGGGATAGGGGATAGGTGGTGGGGAAATCGGGAAATTCAACTAATGCCCCAAAACCCTAAAACCCCAAAACCCCCAACCCCTAACCCCCAACCCCTAAAACCCCAAAAAGAACTATGGATTTAATTTTATGTCATCAAACGGCGGATTTTGACGCTTTGGGGGCAGCGGTGGGTTTATCGTTGCTGAAAGCGGGTAGTCGCATTGTGTTAACCGGGGGAGCGCACCCAACAGTAAGGGAATTTTTGGCCCTGCATCGGGATGAATTCGCTTTAATTGAACTGCGTAGTGTCAATCCGTCCCGTATTCGCTCTTTAATTATCGTTGATAATCAGTGGCGGGAGCGTCTGGGAAAAGCCTCCCAGTGGCTCGATTTAGGGCATTTACAGGCGATCGAATTATATGATCATCATTTGGATAGTGAAAGCGATATTCATGCCTCTAGCGTCCATTTAGAGGCGGTGGGAGCCACCACGACTTTAATTGTCGAAGCTTTACAAAAAGCCCAGATTAAACCAAACTCGATGGCAGCGACGGTAATGGCGCTCGGTATTCACGTTGACACGGGTTCCCTGACTTTTGCCGGTAGTACCCCCAGGGATGCCTATGCTTTGGCTTGGTTAATGACCTGTGCTGCTAACATTAAAACGATCGCCCAATACTGTCAACCGAGTTTTTCCCCGCGCTTACAGGAGTTATTTAGCCTTGCTTGGGAAAATCTAGAGATTAAAACGATCCATGACCGTAAAATCGCCCACGTTCTCCTCCATACCGCCGATTTTATCCCCGGTTTGTCTAGTGTGGCCGAGCGCCTACTGGAATTATCCGATAGTGATGCGCTACTTTTTGGCCATAGTTATAGTAAAGACGAGGAAGATAATTCCCGACAGCGTTTAACTGTGATTGGTCGCTCTAGGATCGATGGGGTGAATCTATATCAGCTTTTTTCCCCCTATAACGGTGGTGGTCATGCTCAGGCCGCTTCGGTGAGTTTTCGCGATGTTCAGCCAGTTCAACAGTTAAATCAACTACTGGGGGACTTAATTGCCCAAATTCCTCCTTCTCCTACTGCTAGGGACTTAATGTCTTCTCCGGTGCGCACAATTCGTCCCGATACTTCCATATCTCAAGCCGAGCGCATCCTTTTTCGTTACGGCCATTCGGGGTTATCGGTGGTAGATGAGCAGGATCGCTTAGTTGGGGTGATTTCTCGTCGTGACCTCGATTTAGCTCTCCATCACGGCTTTTCTCGCTCTCCCGTGAAGGGATACATGACTTGTAATCCGAAAACTATTACCCCCGACACTTCTCTTCAGGAAATCGAGTCGCTGATGGTAACGTATGATTTGGGGCGTTTACCTGTACTAGAAAATGGGCAGTTAGTCGGTATCGTCACTCGTACAGATGTATTAAGACAGATTCATCAAAATGAGCGGGTGCGTTTTGAAGGGGTTGCTTTGGTTTCCTGTCTTTTACCGACGATTAAAGAGCGTTTAGAGCCGATTTTGTGGTCATTCCTGCAAGCTGCTGCCGCTGCCGCTCAAAAACGCGGTTGGCATCTCTATCTGGTTGGGGGTGCGGTGCGCGATTTACTTTTAGCGACAGAAAGGGATACTTTATTGTTACAGGATATCGATTTAGTGGTGGATGGCTGCCATCGCGCCGCCGATGTGGGTGCGGGGGTAGAGTTGGCTAATTGTCTACAGGAAATTTATCCGGGGGCCCGGTTATCGATTCACGGGGAATTTCAGACGGCGGCTTTGTTATGGCACAAAGATGAGCGTTTTGGCTCGTTATGGGTGGATATCGCCACGGCACGCACGGAATTCTATCCCTATCCTGCCAGTAATCCCCAAGTGGAGGCTAGTTCGATTCGACAGGATTTGTATAGAAGGGATTTTACAATTAATGCTCTGGCAATTCGCCTAACTTCGCCGAAAGAGGGGGAATTACTCGACTTTTTTGGCGGTATGTTGGATTTACGCGCCCAACAAATCCGGGTTTTACACGCTAATAGTTTTATTGAGGATCCGACGCGCATCTATCGAGCGGTGCGTTTTGCCACTCGGTTAGGATTTGTTATTGAACCCTTGACAGAAAACTATATTAGGTATGCGATCGAAAGTGGAGTTTATGATCGCTCGCGGCAACAAAATCAGAATGCACCCGCTTTACAGTCCCGTTTAAAAGCGGAGTTGAATTATATTTTAGAGGCGGATTACTGGGAAAGTGCCTTAGAAAAGTTGGCTGATTTGGGGGCTTTGCACTGTTTACACGGGGATTTAAGCTTAAATCGGGCTTTATGGCGACAATTGCGCTGTCTCAGTCGTTGGTTAGATTGTTTAAGTCTGGAATTGCCGGTGAATGCTTGGTTAATGCGGTTGGAATTATTAATCGCTTCTCTGGCTGTAGGGGAAAGAATAGCGATCGCTAATAATTTACAATTGCCCAAAGATAGTGGGGAGCGTTTACAAAAACTAGAAGTTATGGAAAGGGAGATTAGCAATAATTTTGCTTATGATCGACCCGTTAGTCAAATTGTCAGCTTTTTCAATGGTTATCAGGTTCCTAGTTTGTTAATGGTGGCGGTGAGAAGTGAGACGAGGATTCGGGCTTTAATCTGGCAATATTTAACTAAATGGTCGCAGATTGAGGCTCCTATCCACGGCAATGACCTAAAAGCTTTGGGTTATCAACCAGGTCCCCAGTTTAAACTATTACTTGCGGCAGTGTTGGGGGCGACTTTAGATGGAATAGTCAGCAATAAAAGCGAAGCTATGGCTTTTATTGCTAGATTAACTAAGTCAGCAGATTAGGTATCGGCTGCCCCTTCATTTTCCGAAGATTGTCTTTGATCGCTGGAATAACCGCCTCTACCTCCTCTGGTGGTGGTACGATTAGAGGCAGCCCGGAATTGACGAGCGTAGGCGCGGTTGCGTTCAGCTTTTTCTTTTTTCAAATTACGACGTTTAGCCACAAGAATCTCCTTGGGATAATAGATAAACAAGCGGGGAAACGAGCGCTCGCTTCCCCCATTGACAATGAAAAGAAGTTAGGTAATCATAGCCTAGAATGGTTACGATCGGGGATTAGTAGCGACGCTCCCGATTGCGATCACCACCAGCGAAGGAAGATCTGGGTTCTTTTTCACGAGCTTGATTGACTTTTAATTCTCGTCCCATCCATTGAGCGCCGTCAAGAGCGGCAATAGCGGCCGATTCTTGCTCTGGGGTTTCCATTTCCACAAAAGCGAAACCGCGTTTTCTTTTCGTTTCCCGATCCATGGGGAGGTGAACGCGCTTAATTTTACCATATTCGGTAAAAACTTCGGCTACATCCTCTTGGTCAACCTCGAAGGGGAGATTACCAACATAAATTGACATAAAACCTATCCTTGCACAGATAAAAACAACAGATTTGTAGAGAACCAAGATTTCGGGAACTAGCTGAACCAATACTAAACAGAAACGCTTTGACCATTAATACTGACAACGAGCCGCAGTGCCGACTTTTATTCTCGATTTCCATCCTAGCACATAGCTATTAGCTTTGATTGATTCTCCCGCTCCCGCCACCCGAGCAGATAAACTAGACTAGAATGCTGCCCTAGAAAATGCCCTAATTATGAGTTTATCCCCCCATCCGATCGAAACTGCCCTAAAAACCCTGGCAGGGAAAGCGGAAAATTCCATCAAAGAAACAACAACCCTAGAAGACTTGGAACAGCTAAGGGTGAATTATCTGGGTAAGAAAGGAGAATTATCGCAGATTTTACGGGAAATGGGCAAATTAACTCCCGAAGAGAGACCGCGCCTCGGTGCGATCGCTAATGAGGTCAAAGAATTAGTACAATCGCTGCTGGAATCCCGGCGAGAAAGTCTAAATAATGCCCAAATTCAAGCGAAATTAGCGGCGGAAACCCTCGATGTCACCCTACCTGCTCTTAGCCGTCCTTTAGGGCGAATTCACCCCTTAAATAGCACAGTTGATCGCATGATCGATATTTTCGTCGGTCTGGGTTACAGCATTGCCACTGGGCCGCAGGTAGAAAGCGATTATTATAATTTTGAGGCTTTAAATATCCCTGCTGACCATCCGGCCCGGGATATGCAGGATACTTTTTTCTTGAGGGATGGTCGTTTATTGCGGACCCATACCTCCCCGGTTCAGATTCGCTACATGGAAAGTCACGAACCCCCGATTCGGATTGTGGCCCCGGGCCGCGTTTATCGTCGCGATACCGTGGATGCAACCCATTCCGCGGTTTTCCATCAAGTGGAATTATTAGCGGTGGACCAGGGATTAACTTTTACGGATTTGAAAGGAACAATTAAAGAATTTCTTAAGCAAATGTTTGGGGCCGATTTACCGGTTAAATTCCGCGCTTCCTACTTCCCTTTTACTGAACCCTCGGCCGAGGTAGATGTGCAGTGGAAAGGCAAATGGTTGGAGGTGATGGGCTGTGGTATGGTGGATCCCAATGTCTTAAAAGCAGTCGGTTATGACCCCCAAATCTATACGGGTTTTGCTGCTGGTTTTGGCGTGGAAAGATTTGCTATGGTATTACATGAGATAGACGATATTCGCCGTTGTTATAATAGCGATATCCGCTTTCTCCGCCAATTTTAGGGGGATAAACCCGATGGTCATGAGTGAAGATTTAACCAAAAAAAGACTCCTATCCGTGGCTTGTCATGCTTCGATCTTTTTGAGTGCTACGCTGGTATCGGTGGGGATTCCTTTAGCTATTTATTTCATTTCTGATGATGAAACGGTGAAGGAAAACGCCAAAGAAGCTTTAAACTTTCACCTGAATATGTGGTTATACTACCTAATTGCCGGGATTCTAGTTTGGGTTTTAATCGGTTATTTGCTCTTAGCGATTCTTGGTGTGGTGAATATTGTTCTCCCCATTCTTGCTATTCTGCAAGTCTGGAACGATGCTTATAAGGTTTTCCGTTATCCTTTTATTTTCCGGGTTCTGTAATTAATTATCGGGGTTGAACAGATTTCAACCCTTTTTTAGTCCTGTTGCTGCTAGAAAAATAACCTCTGGAGTTTATGACTAAAATTGTCATCATCGGTGCGGGGATAGTAGGGGCCACCATTGCCTACGAATTAAGCGCCGTCGAAGGATTAGAAATTACCCTCATCGATGAAAAAAAACCGGGACAAGGAGCAACCTGGGCAGCTTTAGGGATTTTAATGGGTATTATCAGCCATAAAACTAAAGGTAGAGCCTGGAAACTGCGGCAAGAAAGTTTAAAACGTTACGAAACCCTCCTTCCTGAGCTAGAATCCCTCACTGGACTGACTATTCCCTGTAACCGTGATGGCATTGTCCTCCTGCGATCGAGTGCCGAAGACGAAGAAAATTGGCGCAAGTTAGCGCAAATCCGCCAAGAACAGGGATATTGTCTAGAAATCTGGGATAAAGAGACTTTAAACCAAAAATGTCCCCAAGTGGCCAGCGAGCATCTCCAGGGTGCTATCTATTCTCCCAGTGATCATCAAATTAATCCGGTCCTGCTCACGGAGGCTCTCGTCGCTGCTGCGGCAAGAAGGGGGGTAAAATGTCAATTTGGGGTAAAAGTTGAAAATTTCGGGAAGACAGAGCTTCATAGCTCTAGTTTGAGGCAATGTACCCATGTTTATAGTTCTAATGGTATAGAGGAAATCGACTTTTTGGTTCTTTGTGCGGGAATCGGTTCCACTGCTTTAACTGAAACTCTTACCCATCCAGTGGAGATCCGACCGGTTTTAGGGCAAGCTTTACAGATAAAATTGACGCAGCCCTTAGAAAGTTCCGATTTTAAGCCGATTTTAACGGGAAATGACCTGCATATTCTGCCTTTGGCCAGAGCAGAATACTGGATTGGAGCAACGGTGGAATTTATGGACGAAAAGGGCGAAATTATCCCTGATACTACCCTATTAGAGCAAGTGTATCAAAAGGCGATCGCTTTTTGTCCCTCTTTGGCTGCGGGTGCGATCGTGCGTACTTGGTCCGGTAAGCGACCGCGACCGGAGAAAAAATCCGCTCCCATCATCGAATATTTGCCCGGATACGATAACGTTATTCTGGCCACGGGACACTACCGCAACGGGGTTTTATTGGCCCCCGCTACCGCTAAAATCGTCAAGGAAATCGTCTTCATCGGCCCGCGTCCTGTAGGGGCGAAGCATTCGGGCAATAACCTATCGGTGAAACCATAGATTTTCTATCCGAATGCTTCGCCCGTACTTTTTGCTGCAAACCCTAAATTAGTGGCTTGCCGATGTAGTCTGCTTAATCTCTCGGATTTACTGCCCTTTTCCTTTCGTTTTTAACTATGAGCAATGGCGGGAGGAGCGCGTGTTTACTCATCTTGCGCTGATAGGAAATGCGATCGAGATACTGTTCGATAAGCTTGTTGAGGATAGTTCCTTTGTTCGGGATGCTTAAGCTTCAGCAATCCCTCATCTATCATCGGGTTGACATAGTGATTACGAATAGTATCAGGTTCTCTTCCGAGCAGTTGAGCTAATGTTCGGAGGGGTAGATATTGTTGGGAGCATAGTTCAAGAATCACTTTTCGTACCGAGTCTTTACTAGAGCGGCCTTTTCTGCGTATGGGTTCAGCAATTGCCTCTAACTGTTCGTAATGTTCGGAGCTTGGTTCGTAATGTTCGGAGCTTGGTTCGTAATGTTCGGAGCTTGGTTCGTAATGTTCGGAGCTTGGTAATAGAGAAAGTTGCGCTAAAGAATTCTGGTTAGATAGGGTGTAGCTTGTTCCCCGACACTTACCTGACTGGTCTAACCAGCCATTTTTAACTAAATTACGAAGGTGTTCGCTAATATCTCTGGGATGTTCTGATCGATAACGCTGAATGTCAATATTACTAATTTCATCAAATTGATGCGCTAATACTAATATTATCCTATCAAGATCACCTAACTGACGGTAAGCATCCCCGATAATCCTTTTTAATTCCACTTCAACTGCTTCGGGAATAAAACTTGTCATCGGTAAATTAACAGATGTAACTTCTAGGTCAAGTTTTTCCGAAACTAGGGGACTCAACCATTGTTGTTCTTTCCAGGCACGAAGAATTTTTCCAAATCCAGAGCCAGCTTTTTCACCTAATCCGAGCATTTGAAACATTTTTTGTAGATGAGGATTACGAGGATCGCTAGTGCCGCCTTCATAGAGACGTTGTAGGGGAATTCTCAGACGACCGGGATTAGAAAACAGATAGCCATCGATAGATTTTACCACCTGTATAGGCCGTGAAGACTGGTGATCGGCGTGGATTAAAGTATTAACTAAAGCCTCTCTTAAAGCTTCATGAACATGGGTTTCATCTTTACGAACGGCATCTTTGTCTAATTGAAAAGGAACATCTAAATTATTAATTAATCTGCCATAAACACGATAATAAAAGTTAAATAAATTAGCTTCCCATTTACCATCAAGAGTTAAGCGATATGTCCATCTTTTTTCAAGATCGTCAGATAATTTTTCCTGATAGTCGAGACTATAATGGGGGAAAGCATCTAAAATACTGCGTTCTCGTCCAAACATGAGTAAACCCGCTACAGTTAATCCTTCTTTGCTAGAATTTCTATCTCGTCGCCATCCTCCTAACTGATGGAGTAATTCTTGATCATTGTATGCTAACCAAGGATGGTCTGGTTCTCGATTGCTAAACCGTTGGCGAAATATTTTCAGAGTATCAGTATCAACATCATTGAGATTAAAATTATCTAAAAGTTGAAAATCTTGAGGTTCATTGCTGGCATCGCGAAACATTTGCTGTATTTCTTCTTTTGAACAAAGATAATCTCCTTCATGATTGCGCTTATATGTGCCAGTTATCGGATTATTGTTGATATAAACAGGACGTTGAATCCGGGAGGCTCTGGGTACATGAATAAGCAGCAGGTTTTGATGATTAATGAGTCTCAATTGAACATCGGAGTTAGAACAGAGGGCAATATTCAGTTTTTGACTATTATTGTGGGTATCCCAAAATATTTTCTGATAGTTTTGAGGGTTGTTGATGCCAGTAATATTTAATTTACCATGTTTTTCACTAACACCCAAAATAATGTAACCGCCATCGGTATTAGCGAAAGCTGAAAGAGTTTCCCAAATGTCTTTTGGCAAGCCTCCCTCGGCTGATTTAAACTCATATTCTTGGTCTTCTCCAATATCAATTTGCTGCAGTAGTGTGTCAATTTCCATGCTAAAATTCGGCGATAAATTTATGGATGCAGTTTTTGCTGTGAAAATGAGCAACTAGCCTGAGTTCGAGGTCGGCTAAAACTCTGAGACTATCGTCGGCTGAAAGTTCGATGTAGAAGTCATGGTAAAAGATACTTAAACAAAACTGATCTTAAATCGCCAATTCAAAAATGAAACGCACGACTCCTTAAGAGTTGACAGAGAAAGCCTCATGAGGTATTGTCCGATCAATACAACAACAAATCCCAAAAACTAAGCCCCCAATATCTTAACATAGAACAAAGAAACTTGCTCTACCAACTTAGTCAAGAGGGAAATTTATCTCAACGGCAAATGGTTGTCTTGCTCGGATGTCATCAAAGCACGACCAAAGCGATAATTAAGAAGTAATCAAAGTTCCCTCGGATGCTATCTAGCCGATGACCCTATCTGAACAAGAAAGACAACAACTCTGCGACACTGCTCGGGAAGTGGCGAAACTTTCCTATTCTCCCTATTCCCGTTTTCGGGTGGGGGCAGCGGTCTTGACCAATAAAAAGATTTATGCTGGTACTAATGTAGAGAACGCTAGTTATGGCTTGAGTTTGTGCGCGGAAAGGGCAACTTTAGCGCAAATAATCGCGGCGGGCGATCGAGAAGTACGGGCGATCGCTATAGCCTGTATCGATGGGGTAGATAAGGATGATATTAGTCAGTTAACTCCCTGCGGGGCTTGTCGTCAATGGATAGCCGAATTAGCGCCGAAAGCAGAGATTATTATCTGTGGAAATCAGCAAAATTATCGTTTTCATCTCTCGGATTTACTGCCTTTTTCCTTTCGTTTTTAACTGTGGGTAAAGCTGACCAAAAATCATTAACCTCTCTAATTTATACTAATACCTCTTCATTATCGGGAAAATCAACTTCCTCTAATAACTCAATAATTTTGCCTTTTTTAATTCCTTTAACTAATATAATATCAACTCCTTCTAAATGATCTGGATCGTAGAAGTTAACATAGAGAGGATCATCAAAAATAGTTTTTGCTTCCTCAAATGATACTAGGTGCTTTGATAGAATTTTTATCCCAGTTAAACTCCATAAAGCCATTATAGTGCTACTCACTGAAACTGATGGCACATTGAGATGTTTTGTCTATCACTTAAACGGGATATATTCAATTATATTGAACCATTCGTCAGGTTCAGAGGCCTTAGCAATCAATTCTAAATCCTTGACAAATTGACCAATAGTGCCTCCAAGTTGATGACCAAAAATTAAACCTGAAAACGGTTTGCCTTTTAGTTGCCAAGTTTCGGCTAAAACTCTAAAGCGAATGTCTTGGGTAAAGAGAATGCGCTTAAGCTCAGTTACTCTTAGCAAAAGTTGATCATCAGGTAGTTGTTCGGTTCCGTCTTCAAATGCTGTTAATACATCTATGCCTCGGCGACGCAACTGTTCGGTAATTGCTTGGGGAACATGAACATCCATGTACAAGGCAATAGTCATTTACAGTAGCCCTTTTGCTTTCATACGAACATAAAAAGGCGACTTGGCAGCTTGATTGGTCATATTTTCTTGTACTTGTTGCCATTCCAGGGTGATTTCTTGGTCAATTTCTTCTTGATGGTCAAAATAGTAACCCATGGCTGCATGAGCTTCGGCTAGGGTTAAATAAAGGTGTTGACGACAGATTTCTTCTACCGACCAACCATAGGCGATGTAGTCCATGACAATTTGAGCAACGCGGATACGCGGTAATCTTTGTAAATGTGCGGGTTGGTCGTCACTTTTTTCTATGTGTGGATAGGTTAGAGCTAACATAGGGCCTCTAGTTAATTGATTTGACCTATTCTAACAGTTTTAGGCGTTGCTGAATCAAGATATGGATGCTAATTGTGTATCGTATCCACAACCAACGCTTAGGACTAGGTTTGAAAAATTGTCTAGGGGACAATTCATACTTAAAATCAGCAAAGCCGTTTCCCGTTCAAGAGACGCATTACACTTGGTTAATATACTACAAGCTCGGCACAGTATTAGGCAGTGCCTTCGGTATTGTACTGAAAACGTCTAACTGATAACTGTTATTAGTCGGTTCACCCTCGGACACTGGACGAATCTATATCTACATACCACAAATTCTTAAGATATTTTCCCTGTGATTCTAGTTCTGGATAAACATTGGCTGCATGAATGCCAATTCTCTCTAATTGTACACGCAAAGGTCTTTTACATTCTTGCGGAATATGGGCTACACAAATAAGGTCTTGATTTTCTCGATTTAGATGAAGTGGACGAGGAATCCTGCACTCAATACCTTTTCGCTTAACCTTTTTAACTAAAAAGTCTGGCTCTTCGGGAATTGTTATGCAAATAATTAACTTAAAATAAAATTCGATGAGAGCGCCTACGCTCAAAAGTATCTGAAATCCATATAGGGAAGGACTTAAGGCATCAACAGG
>VYLQ01000062.1_pt1 | contig 32195 bp, 28 predicted proteins | sample 5115351 | NCBI WGS metagenome assembly VYLQ01 (sample SAMN12291776, study PRJNA351875) | freshwater metagenome | isolation source: freshwater lake | place: USA: Michigan, Lansing Lake | collected 2013-08-14 | reverse complement strand
TCGTCTATGCCTCATCTTATTGCTCGAAGAGTTGGTCTCCACCAGAGCTCTCCTCCTCTTCAGGTGAGGCCGGAATATTAAGCACAATCAATCAAAAAAGCACCAACCATTTTTTCAGTACATTACCAATATATAATACATGGAGGCAGATGCGCTTATAATGCTCAAAATTCCAATCACATACTTAGTGGCCTTGACCGACAAAATAGTTTTCATTTTGGCATTATTGTTTGAGTTATCTTAGAAGCGCCTTGGTTCGTATCGAGTGCCCTCAGCCCAGGTTAGTGTCGACACTAACCGAGGCTGAGATGTTCAAAACCCCATCAAAAACTCCTTCAACGATTCAAAACCAGCGTCCATCTGAATTGATTTTTTATCCCGAAGCATAAACTCTTGCAAGCGAGCTGGCAATTCAATGGTATCATTTACGCTTTCTTCCACCACTTCTTTGAATTTGGCAGGATGCGCGGTTTCCAAAAATATCCCAACACTGTCGTCTGTTTGCAAATACTGTTGCAGTCCCAAGTAGCCTATCGCACCGTGTGGATCCATTAGATAGTGTTGGTCGCGATAAATAGTACGCATTGCCTCTTTCGTTTGATCATCGCTGAAGCGACAACCTTTCACATCGGCAGTCAGCTTTTCAAAATCATTCTGATACAACTGCTGCATGCGCACAAAGTTGCTGGGGTTCCCTACATCCATCGCATTGCTGATTGTGGCTTGCGATGCACGGGGTAAAAAAATACCAGAGGTCAGATACGTCGGAACGATGTCATTCGCATTGGTGGCCGCAATCATCTGATGAATAGGCAAGCCCATCTTCTTCGCTAATAAACCGGCTGTGAGATTTCCAAAGTTTCCACTTGGAACTGAAAACACCACGCGTTCATTTTGGATTTTCAATTGCGCAAACGCTCGGAAGTAATAAAATGACTGTGGTAAAAGTCGAGCAATATTGATGGAGTTGGCCGAGGTTAAAAATAGCTTTTGCTTCAACTCCGCATCACCAAAAGCCTGTTTCACCAATCGCTGGCAATCGTCAAAGGTGCCATCGATTTCTAAAGCGGTAATATTTCCACCCAACGTAGTGAATTGTTTCTCTTGAATCTCACTCACCTTGCCCGAAGGATACAACACCACCACACGAGTTCCCGGCACATTGTAAAATCCATTCGCCACCGCGCTACCAGTATCGCCGGAAGTTGCCACGAGAATCGTGATCTCGCGATCTTGTTGCTGTGCAAAGTAACCTAGCAAGCCCGACAAAAAGCGCGCACCAAAATCTTTGAATGCTAACGTGGGTCCGTGAAACAACTCAAGCGAATGAATTCTGTCGTGTACATGAACCAGAGGTGAATCGAATTGCAACGTATGATTCACCATGCGGCGAATGTCTGCATCGGGCACATCTCCTTGCAAAAAAAGATTCGCTACTTCGTAACCGATTTCCTGAAAAGATAATTGAGGTAATGATGCAAAAAATGAATCGGGTAGTACCGGAATTTGCTCCGGCATAAACAACCCACCATCGGGCGCAAGCCCTTGAATCACGGCTTCACGTAATCCTACTTCTAATTTTCGATTGCTGGTACTATAATATTTCATGCTTTATCGATCGCTTTTTTACTAAATGATTTTGGCTCCTTCCGGATTAAGTTTTGAAATCACCACATCCGTCTTTAATTGATGTTTGGCAAACTCATGTTGCATGGCCTTCGCTACACGTTCAGCAATATCTAGTCGCGAACTTAATGCAAACAATGTAGGCCCTGATCCGGAAATACCACAACCTAATCCACCCGCTTCAACCGCTGCAGATCGTACCGCTTCGAAACCGGGAATGAACGCCGAACGTACCGGTTCAGCAATCACATCTTTCAATGAGCGTGCAATCAAAGCGTAATCCGATTGTGTAAGACCCAACATCAGTCCGGCAATGTTACCACTCTGCGTCACGGCATCACGCAATGTAACGGTGGGTCGAAGCACTCTCCGTGAATCGGATGTTTTTACTTCAATATGCGGATGCACCAACGTACAATACAATTCCAACTTCACATCAATCTTCACTACATCCAGCGGTTGATAATCGCGTATCAAAACAAAGCCGCCCATTAAACTGGGTGCCACATTGTCGGCATGCGCCGATCCACATGCAATCCTTTCAGCCTCCATCGCAAAAGGCACCAACTCTTTTCGCGTGAGGCGATTGCCCATCAAATGATTGATAGCTACCAATGCAGCTACTCCACTTGCGGCGCTGGAGCCCATGCCGCTGCCCAAGGGCAAATTTTTAAATAGTTCAATCTCAACTCCAACTTTTTCGCCAATGGCTTGCAGATACGATTGAACCGCCACACCGGCTGTATTTTTTTCAGCCTCGCGTGGCAAGCGACCGCCATCACCAACGATCGATGCTATTGAAACCTCGCGTGAATCGTTTAATGTGAGCACCACTTCATCGCCGGGATGATCTACCGCAAAGCCAAGCACATCAAAGCCGCAACAAACATTGGCAACCGTAGCCGGAGCAAACGCTCTTACTGAATTCTTCATCTTAGTTTGTATAATTTCCGATTCGAATAATATCTGCAAAAACACCCGCAGCCGTCACTTCAGCTCCTGCACCCGGTCCACGAATAACCATCGGACGCTCTTTGTAGCGCTCGGTGGTCAACAGGATAATGTTGTCGCTTCCGGCCAACGAAAAGAAAGGATGATTCGCTCCCACCGATGCCAGTAATACGCGTGCTCTTCCGTTTTCAATCACTGCCATGTAGCGAAGCTTCTCTCCTTTTCCATTGGCTTTGTCAAACAAACCGGAATAGTGCGGGTTGAAATTTTCCAATCGCTTAAAAAATTCCTCTACCGACATTTCACCTCTGCATTCTTCCGGCACCAGGTTTTCTACTTGCACATCCGAAAGCTCTAACGCTAAGCCGATTTCGCGCGATAGGATCAACGCCTTGCGCGCCACATCCATGCCATTCAAATCATCGCGCGGATCTGGCTCTGTAAAACCTTTTTCTTTTGCTTCTTTTACAATCTCACTAAACTTACGGTTGCCATTGAACGAACTGAAAATAAAATTGAGCGTACCACTTAACACGGCTTCAATCCGTAATGCTTTGTCACCGCTGATCAATAAATCATTTAACGTGTTGATGACCGGAAGCCCTGCTCCTACATTGGTTTCATACAAGAAGCGAACACCTCGTCTGCTGGCAGTCGATTTCAATTTTTGGTAGCTTGAATACGATCCGGAGTTAGCTTTTTTATTGGGTGTAACGATGTTTATGTTAGAAGAGAGAATACGCTCGTAATAACCGGCCACTTCTTCGCTGCTGGTACAATCCACAAATATGCTGTTCGACAAATTCAAAGCAACCATATTTTCAAAATAGGCCGCCATACTCATGCTGTGGTTGCTGTTCAGTAACAAATCAACGCCCTTATCCAAAGCAATGCCCTCTTCCTGAAAAAACATCTTGCGACTATTGGCAAGTCCTACGAAGTTTACTTCCAAATGATTTTCTGCCGCGAGTTTTTGGTATTGCTGGTTGACCATGCGCATCAGTTCTTTGCCAATCAAACCAGTTCCCACTAAAAAGATATTCAACACCTTACGATCTGACAAGAAAAACGCCTCGTGCAACACATTCAATGCTTTCGTGGTATCCGATTGTTGAATCACTGCAGAAATATTCAACTCCGAAGAACCTTGGGCAATCGCATTGATATTCACACCAGCCTTTCCCAACGCACCAAACATTCTACCGCTCGTACCAGGGTTGTGCTTCATCCCTTCTCCTACTACTGCAATAATAGTCAGGTTGTTTTCCACCATCACTTCGTCCATTTCGCCTCCGCGAATTTCATATTGAAACTCCAACTCAATCGCTTCCTTTGCTTTTGCTGCGTACAATGTTTCAATCGCAAAACAGATCGAGTGCTCAGACGAAGCCTGACTAATCAAAATGACATTGATTTTTTCTTTGGCGAGAATTCCAAACAACCGCATGGATACACCCACCACACCTTGCAATCCGCTGCCTTGCACATTCAGCAAACTGATGTTGGCCATCGACGAAACACCTTTGATCAAAAGTGACTTACCATTAGCATCTGCTTTGATCACTGATCCCTGAAAAGTTGGATTGAATGTATTTTTAATCCAGATCGGAATCTGTCGCGTCATGGCTGGTTGCATGGTAGCCGGAAAAATAACCTTCGCCCCAAAGTGTGAAAGTTCCATCGCCTCCTGATAAGTCATCTCGGCAACTGTAAATGCTTTCTTAACCTTACGTGGATCGGCTGTCATCATACCATCTACATCGGTCCATATCTCCAATGATGAGGCATTGAGCGCCGCAGCTAAAATAGCTGCGGTGTAATCAGATCCACTTCGACCAATCGTAGTGGTTTCACCGGAAGGTGAAGTACCTATAAATCCGGTGACTATCTGAAGGGATGGATGTTGTTGAAAATGTTCTGCGATGAGTCGATTCGTAGAAGCGAAATCAATTTTTGCGTAGCCAAAATTGCTATCCGTTTTTACCACCTTACGCGTATCTAAAAATTCCGCATCAATACCTTGTGATAAAAATCCTTCCGCAATAATATAAGCCGACAATCGCTCACCAAAGCTCATGATATAATCCAACGAACGAAGGGTTCTTTCCTTGATTAAGAAAATACCATTCAAGATATCTTCTAACTCATTGATCGTGATTTTCACCTGAGCAATCACCGCGCTTTGTCGTTGCAGTTCAACCAATTCGCGCACGGCGTCGAGGTGTCGCTTTTCAATTTGTTCAAGCTGTTGCTTGTAGTCGGTATTGCCTTGTAGTGCCAACGTGCTCAATTGAATGAGCGTATCGGTCACTCCGCCAAATGCAGAGAATACAATGGTAATTTTCTCTTGAAGCAAATAAGGCTTTACAATTTCAATGACTGATTTGATGCGAGTGGGAGTAGCTACCGATGAACCTCCGAATTTTAATACCTTCATAAACTAAAAAATAAGAATCAATAGAAATAATTGCTTGGTGCAGAGTTAAAAACAAAATTGTTTATGTCGCTGATTTATTCAGGCGATCAATAAAAAATAATAATGGGTGGAGGTTAATAGATGGAGGGAGCTACCCCGTAATAGTAGTGGTTGTAATTGTTGTAGCAATCACAAGAATTGAAATAGATGTTGTAGCGTTTGCCATAATTCTCATGCAAGAAGAGCATAGCATCGCACTAATGCAAAATTTTTTAAGAATTTTTAATCAGAAAGAAAAAACAAACTAACGGTTAGTAGTATTTTCTGGAGTGTTAATGCTAGCTTTGCTTATCGAAATTGTTAAACTTAATTTCGCGCTATGGAAGAAATTATTTTCTTAGTCGAGGAGAGTCCTGAAGGAGGATATTCTGCAAAAGGATTAGGTGTTTCTATTTTAACAGAAGGAGATACTATTGAAGAATTGCAAACGAACATTAGAGATGCAATTCATTGCCATTTCGATATTGAAAAGCCAAGATTGGTGCGGTTGCATATGGTCAAAGAATTGGTATTTGCCGCATGAAATTACCTAGAGACTTGAGCGGAAAACATCTTATAAAAAGCGCTGAGAAACTAGGCTATTCCATAACCAGACAATCCGGAAGTCATATTCGCTTAACGACTCAACAAAAAGGTGAGCACCATATCACCATCCCGAATCACGACCCGCTGAAGATAGGGACTCTCTCTGCAATTATTGGCGAAATGGCAATCCACTTTAATATTTCAAAAGAAGAAATCTTAAAACAATTATTTGATAAGTAATGTCCCGCAAGAAGAAAAACCCAAAAGACTCGTTCGTTAGCATGACTGAATTGGTACTCCCCAACGACACCAACACATTGAATAACTTAATGGGTGGAAGGTTAATGCACTGGATGGACATCGTTTCAGCTATCGCCGGACAAAAACACTGCAATAGCATTGTAGTGACTGCCTCGGTGGATAACATTTCTTTTCGCGAACCGATTCGATTGGGTGATGTGGTTACACTCCGGGCAAAAGCAACGCGTGCCTTCAACTCTTCGGTAGAAATTCGAATTGATGTAGATGCCGAAAATATTCCGGAAGGAAAAAAGATAGCCAGCAATTCTGCTTACTTTACATTTGTGGCGGTAGATGCCAACGGTAACCCGGTGCCCATTCCAGAAATAGAACCCGAAACAGAAGAAGAAAAAGAATTGTATCGGGGTGCTTTGCGCAGACGCCAACTTCGTTTGATCCTTGGCGGCAGAATGAAGCCCAGCGATGCACACGAACTGAAATCCATATTTGATATTAAAGAATGACCGAAGCCGAAGTAATCTATTCCGATACATTGTATGAGCTACCAAGTCCAGTTACGGTAGTCATTGAAAAACCATGGACTGCCATTACTCCGGAGGAAAGGACTCAACTTTCTAAAATTCTGAATGCTCTGAAACTTGGGATCGACCGTGTACGAATCATCCATCAATCATCTTTAGATTTGAATATGTTGGTGGACAGCCCCAGCCACGTCATTGTTTTTGGCTTATCCCTTTCGGGTGTAAATGCCTATGAGGCTCTGAACGTTTCCGACAAAAAGGTGGTGCTGGCAGAAAGCCTTACCTCACTCCTCCCCGATGATGCTGCCAAAAAGAAATTATGGCTGGCACTCAAGGCTATGTTTGGGCTTTAGCGGATACGAAAAAGCCATCAAAAACAGTATTTTAAAATATTAGCCCTTCTTCTATCTTTGCCACACTTTTTAAAAGCCTGTCAAAAGGACGGGTGTTCATTAATAAACTAAACCTGTATGCAAAACCTATTGTATGTATTGCCCCTTTTCGGAGTGTTGGGCTTATTGTATGTTGTTTGGAAAAGTGCCTGGGTAGCCAGCCAAGATGCCGGCACCGACAAAATGAAGAAAATTGCCAGCCACATTGCAGAAGGTGCGATGGCATTCTTAAAGGCTGAGTACAAAGTATTAATCATTTTCGTAGCCTGCGTGGCCGTTTTATTGGCCGTAACCGCGAATAACACAACATCTTCACCTCTGGTAGGGGTATCTTTTGCATTGGGTGCTTTCAGTTCTGCGTTAGCCGGATTCATTGGAATGCGCGTGGCAACCAAAGCAAACGTACGAACAACCAATGCAGCCAGAACTAGCTTGGGCAAAGCCCTTGAAATCGCCTTCGTAGGTGGTTCTGTTATGGGTATGGGTGTAGTGGGTATCGGAGTTTTAGGTTTGAGCGTTCTTTTGATCGTTTATGGAAATATGTTCGGCATGGACACGCAAGAAAATGCAACCCGTGTCATCACTATTATTACTGGTTTTTCATTTGGAGCCTCTTCAATAGCTCTCTTTGCACGCGTGGGTGGTGGTATTTATACTAAAGCTGCTGACGTAGGTGCTGATTTGGTAGGTAAAGTTGAAGCTGGTATCCCGGAAGACCATCCTTTGAACCCAGCTACCATTGCTGATAACGTAGGTGATAACGTAGGTGATGTTGCAGGTATGGGTGCCGACTTATTTGAATCGTATGTGGGTTCTATCGTTGGAACCATGGTATTAGGTGCTGCTTTCATGGTGCCCGGTTTCAATGATCAATTTAATGGTCTTTCTGCCGTGTTATTACCACTTGTTTTAGCGGGAGTTGGTATCATTATGTCATTCGTAGGTACCTTCTTCGTAAAGGTGAAAGAAGGTGGCGATCCGCAAAGAGCTTTGAATATGGGCGAGTTTTCTTCTTCCATTGTAATGATCATCGCTTCGTATTTCATCATTACATGGATGCTTCCTGCCGAGTGGACTTATAATGACTTGTTATACCGCGATGCTGCTGGCAATCCTACAGTTCGTGTAATGACCTCCTTAGGCGTATTCTGGGCAACCATCATCGGTTTAGTAGGTGGCGTTTTGGTAGGTTTGATTACTGAATATTACACTGCTATGGGCAAAAAGCCCGTATTATCAATCGTTCGTCAATCTTCAACCGGTGCAGCTACCAACATCATTGCAGGTCTTGGAGTAGGTATGATGTCTACCATGCTTCCAACACTCGTTATCGCTTTTTCAATCATTGGAGCCTTCTATTTTGGCGGATTGTACGGTATTGCCATTGCAGCTGTAGGTATGCTTTCAAATCTTGGAATTCAGTTAGCTGTAGATGCTTACGGACCTATCTCTGATAATGCCGGTGGCATTGCGGAAATGTCTGAGTTGCCGAAAGAAGTTCGTTCAAGAACCGATAAGTTGGATGCCGTTGGTAACACTACTGCTGCTATTGGAAAAGGCTTTGCTATCGCTTCTGCTGCTTTAACAGCATTGGCTTTGTTCGGTGCCTTTATGACTACCGCTCAAATCAACTCCATCGATGTTTCCAAAGCTAATGTAATGGCCGGGCTCTTCATTGGAGGTATGCTTCCATTTGTATTCTCTGCCCTCGCGATGGGTGCCGTAGGTCGTGCCGCTATGGCGATGATTGAAGAAGTACGCAGACAGTTCAATGATATTCCATTGTTAAAGGCTGCCTTAGCCGTGATGAAGAAAAATGGCGACAAAGACATGAAAGATTGGTCTGCTGAAGATCAAAAAACTTTCCATGATGCTGATGGTTCTGCCGAATATGGCAAATGCGTAGAAATATCAACCAAAGCTGCTTTGAAAGAAATGGTACTTCCTGGTCTAATGGCGGTTATCGTACCAGTTGTTATTGCCTTCTTACCCGGATTTGGCGTGGAAGCCTTAGGTGGTATGTTGGCCGGTGTTACCGTGTCAGGTGTATTGATGGCGATCTTCCAATCAAACGCAGGTGGTGCTTGGGATAATGCCAAAAAGAGCTTTGAAGAAGGCGTAGAAATCAACGGACAGATGTATTACAAGAAGTCTGAGCCACACAAAGCAGCCGTAACCGGCGATACTGTGGGTGATCCTTTCAAAGATACTTCAGGGCCTTCGTTAAACATCCTCATCAAATTGATGTCCATAGTAGCCTTGGTAATTGCTCCTTTACTGGTAAAAGGAGTTCCTGCAACTGCTAAGACTGAAGTAAAACCGGTAATTGAATCCATTACCCCCTCTACAGAAGTAAAACAGCCTTAATTCAAACAAGGCATTCAAGCGATAATGAAAAGCACCGGAAGTTTTCCGGTGCTTTTTTCATTTTAAAGGGTCAATCACTATTTTTAGCGCTCATAAAAAATCAAACGATCAAACCCCATGAAGCATTTATTCTTTGTTCTAGCCGCTACGTTGTTTAGTGCGGCAGGTATGGCCCAGAACTCAGTGTTTGGGAAATGGAAATCCATTGATGACAAAACAGGAGAAGTCAAGTCGATAATTGAAATCACCGAACGAAACGGGAAAGTGTATGGCAAAATCATTAAAATTTTTCCCACCGATCCAAAACGCACTGACCCCATCTGTGATAAATGCCCTGCTGACGACAGCCGCTATAACAAAAAGATCATTGGAATGGAGATTATGTTAGACATGGAAAAGGATGGCGATGAATACTCGGGGGGAAATATCCTTGATCCGGAGGTTGGCAAAATTTACCGATGCAAAATATGGGTGGAGGGCAATGAACTAAAGGTTAGAGGTTACTTAGGTCCATTTTATCGTACCCAATCCTGGCAGCGTGCTTAACTTAAAAGTTGTTTTATCTAAAAAAATGTGATCTTTAACGACATAAACACCCCATCCCATTACCTAAAGGTTACCAATTGTGGCATTACGAGTATTCAAATCCAGTTCTCAGCTAGACGAAAAGGAAATCTTTGAAAGGATTACAAAGGGGGATGAAAAGGCCCTTGAAATAATCTATAAGAAGTACTATCGCATGATGACCAAATTGGTGATCACTAACAGCGGTACCGAAGAAGAAGCGAGAGACGTGTATCAGGATGCGTTAGTAGTATTCTGGCAGAAGGCAAGATCGGGTAATCTGGTTTTAACTTCCAAGATGAGTACGTTCATCTACAGCATTTGTCAAAACCTGTGGAGAAAAGAACTCGATCGGAAGAAGCGCCTCTCCAATGAAGAAAAGGATACACCGACATCCATGGATATGGACAGCCCGGAACGAGAGAAGATCATGGCCAAGTGCCTGAACCAACTCGGTGAAACGTGTAGAAAGGTTTTGATGTATTACTATTTCGATGAGATGTCCATGCAGGAAATAGCCGAAAAGCTGGGATTTGCCAACACGGATACTGCCAAGACCAAGAAGTATAAATGCAAACAAAAACTGGATGAATTAGTGAAGGCTCAATATTCGGAGCAGGATTTTTTAGACTAACACAATCATGAGTAACATTGAATTAATCGACGACTATTTGACCAATCGCCTGAGCGATGCGGACAAAACTGCGTTTGAATCACAACTTGCTACTGATCCGACCTTACAAGCGGACGTAGAGTTGCAAAAGCAAATTATTGAAGGCGTACGAAAAGCCCGTGCTGCCGAATTGAAAACCATGCTTAGTCAAGTGCCGGTTTCAGCTCCTGTATCTTTCAGCTTGCCGGTAATGCGGATGGCTGCGAGTATTGTGGGTGCAGGAATTATGATTTTGGCGTTCAGCTACTACTTCAATTCGAACTCGAACGGGCCGCAAATGGCCACCTCGCTCGAAGACTCTATCCAAAAGGTAGACCCTGCTGATTTTGAGCCATTGGAAGAACCTACCGTTCCTGCAGTTCAAGAAGAAGTTAAAAAAACGGAACAACCTGAAAAGAAGGTGGAGGAATCCAGCGCCAAGGTTGCCCCTGTGCAACAGCCAAAGATTGATATCGTAGATCCAACCAAAGAATTGACGGAAGAACATAACGCATCCATCCCTGGCTCAGAAGCTTCGAAAACTGACCTTGTACGCTCTCACATGGCGGTAGAAGTAGACGATCACAACAAGAAGTACGGCTTCCACTACCAATTTGCGCAGGGCAAACTTTTCCTCTTCGGATCGTTTGACAATGGGCTGTATGAAATTTTGGAAATCAATGGCGAAACCCATTCGATATTTTTGTTCTACAAAGAGAACTTCTACAGTTTGGATGAGAAGTCCAGTGCCATCACTCCACTGGAAGCTATCCGAAACCCGGCGTTGATCAACAAACTCAAAGAGTATAAGAATAAGTAATTCGGATTTCAGGTTTAAAGGTTAGAAACCCTCTCCCATCGAGAGGGTTTCTTTTTATTATATTTGCAGCTTATGGAAGCAGTGAAGTCTAAATACAGGAAAAAGAAGCTCGGAAGCTATCCATATGTAAGCGTAGTCTTCAGCATTACACTCGCTCTCTTTGCAATTGGCGTATTTGGTACTTTGGTTATCTACTCGAAAGAACTCGAGAGAATAGTGCTTGAAAACGTTAAGATTCAGGTGTTCCTAAAAAACCAGCTTACGAAAGAACAAACCAACAAAATTCATACCCGATTAAAGTCATCATACTTTGTTTCGAAAACTGCGACAGACAGTGCCATTCAATTTGTATCCAAAGAATCAGCAGCCAAAAAATTTATCAGCGAAACCGGGGAAAATTTTAAGAAGTTTTTGGGCGAAAACCCACTTAGAGACGCTTATCTTGTTCGCATTGATCCAGTTTATCACAACAATGCAAGTTTCGAGAAAATCAAGAAAGAAATCGAAAAATTGGACGGTGTATTTGAGGCTTACTATGTCGAAAACCTCATCGAATCTATTAATAATAATGTGACAGGAATCGGATTAGTACTGATGGGATTGGTAACACTAATATTGATAACTGTAGTGCTCCTCATCAATAACACGGTACGACTAGCACTTTTCTCCCAGCGCTTCATTATCCGAAGCATGCAATTAGTCGGTGCTAAAAGATGGTTTATTCAGCGGCCTTTCCTGTTTCAGGCCATGTGGCATGGAGCATTAGCCGGAATCATTGCATGTTTCCTGCTCTATCTTTTAGTTTCTTTTGCCACAAGATATATTGATGAACTCAGTTTAATTCAAAACACCAACCGACTTTATCTTTTAGGAGGATCGCTGCTCGTTTTGGGTATAGTGGTGGCTGTTGCCAGCACTTATCGCGCAGTAGCTAAATATTTACGCTTATCTTTAGACGAATTATTTTAACATGAGCAAATTACCTTTCGGCAAGAAAAATTACCAATTGATGATTGCAGGTATTATTACCCTCATCATTGGCTTCACCATTATGGCGATGGATCAGGAAACCCATGGCTTTGGTTTTTTAGGTTTAACACTTGGGCCACTGGTGGTATTGTCAGGCTTTGTGCTTGAAATCTTTGCCATTCTGCATACGCCAAAAGAAAGCAAATAATTTCCATGTCTATTTGGGAGGCGGTTATTCTCGCGATTGTGGAGGGACTCACGGAGTTTTTGCCGGTTTCTTCTACCGGGCACATGATCATCGCATCTTCATTCATGGGTATCGCTTCAGACCCATTTACCAAAACATTTACGGTAGCTATTCAACTAGGAGCAATCGCTTCGGTGGTAGTTCTTTACTGGAAGCGTTTCTTTCAAACCTTCGACTTCTATTTCAAACTGTTTGTAGCATTTATACCGGCAGCCATTTTGGGGGTTCTCTTTAACAAGAAAATTGATGCATTATTAGAACGTGTGGATGTGGTTGCCATAACATTAATTCTGGGCGGCATCTTGTTTTTGTTCATCGATAAGCTCTTTCAAAAAATAGAAGAAGATGGCAATCAAACGGTAGTGTATCCGGTAGCGCTTAAAATTGGTTTCTTCCAAACCATTGCCATGATTCCAGGTGTTTCACGATCGGCTGCAACTATCATCGGTGGATTGACACAAGGTCTTACCAAAAAGATGGCAGCCGAGTTCTCTTTCTTCCTCGCAGTGCCAACCATGTTTGCAGCCACAGCTTATAAGTTGCTGAGCTTCTACAAAGAGGGCAATACATTCGGAACGGCTGAGCTAACTATATTGGCCATTGGCAACGTGGTTGCGTTTCTGGTAGGCATGCTTGCCATTAAATCGTTTATCGCGTTCCTTACTAAAAACGGTTTCCGATTGTTCGGTTACTACCGAATTATACTTGGCTCCATTTTGTTGATCCTTTCGTGGATGGGCATTCAACTGTCAATTGTGTAATGGAAATTACAGAAGGAAGCGTTTTGTTAATCAATAAGCCATTGAAATGGACTTCCTTTGATGTGGTCAATAAGTTGCGTTATCGGCTCAAAACAAAAAAGGTAGGTCATGCAGGAACTTTAGATCCATTGGCAACCGGATTGTTAGTTATTTGCACCGGCAAAATGACCAAGCGCATCGAAGAATTTCAAGCACAGGAAAAAGAGTATACTGGTTCATTTACGATTGGCCAAACGACCGCTTCGAATGATTTAGAAACTACGCCTACTGATCCGGTTGATGTTTCAACTGTTTCCGATCAAGCCATTCAAGCTGCTACTCAAAAATTCATAGGAACCATTCAACAAGTACCTCCGATTCACTCCGCCATCAAAGTAGATGGCAAGCGCGCTTATAAGTTTGCCCGCAAGGGACAGGAGTTGGTGTTGCCGCCACGGGAAGTTTCCATTTCAGCATTTGAAATTACTGACATCCAAAAACCTGTGATACGATTCCGAATCGTTTGTTCGAAGGGAACATATATTCGAAGCATCGCCCGCGACTTTGGGCAGGAATTGGGGGTTGGCGCCTATTTGAGCGAACTCGTGCGTACACGCATTGGTGCATTTCGACTGGAAGATGCTATTTCTGTAGAAGCTGTGCAACGACCTGATGAGACCCCTTCAGCAGTATGAGAATCTATCATCAAATAGACGACTTCACCCGACTGACAAATGCAGTAGTAACCAGCGGCACGTTTGATGGTGTTCACCTGGGGCATCAAAAGATTTTAGCCCGACTGAAAGATGTGGCAGAGAAGAGTGGCGGCGAAACTGTAGTGATTACCTATTGGCCACACCCGCGTCTATTATTGAAACCGGAAGATACATCGCTCAAGCTTTTAAACACCTTTGAGGAGAAAGCAGAACTGTTAAAAGAGCAGGGCATTCAACACTTGTTGCGCATTCCATTCACCAAAGAGTTTTCGCAGCTGACTTCGCAAGAGTTTATCTCATCCATTTTAATCGATAAAATCGGAACAAAAAAACTGGTCATCGGCTACGATCATCGCTTTGGAAACAACCGCGAGGGCAGCTTTGAACAGCTAAAGCTAAGTGCACCTACTTATGGATTTGATGTAGAAGAAATTGCCCGTCAGGATATTGATCATGTAACGATTAGTTCATCAAAAATCCGCAAAGCCCTCGAAGAAGCAGACTTGAATACGGCAACCCATCTTTTAGGCAGAAAGTATTCGATCAGCGGCCGGGTGGTGAAAGGCGACAAACTTGGCAGAGTGCTCGGCTATCCTACAGCCAACATCGATCTGGATTCCCGCTTAAAGCTCATTCCCTCAGACGGAATTTATGCGGTTACTATTTTACATGAACACACCCTCTACAAAGGCATGTTGTATATTGGCAACCGGCCAACTGTAGATGGTAGCAAGCGCGTGATTGAGGTGAACCTGTTTGATTTCGCAAAAGAAATTTACGGAGAAACATTGACTGTCTATTTCCACCAACTGATTCGTTTGGATTCAAAGTTTCAGGACTTAGAAGCGTTGAAAACACAGCTTGGCTTGGACAAGGAAGAATCGCTTCGTTTACTTTCAACGAAGTAGTTATCTCGTTTTTAAGATAAATACAACTTTTCCTTTTGATCGCTCCGGCTTCTTTCCGCCTGAGGTGGGGATGAGTGAATTTTTTCGAATCTCTTCTTTTAGAATTTTTTCTGCCTGAAGGCTGAGTCCACGATCTTTAGTCTGTACACTGATGATATCTCCATTCTCGTCGCACTCTATTTCAAATTCAATTTTGCCGTCTTCATTATCGGGGAGGTCTGGAATTTTAGGATTTTCTGCCCACGCCCAACCGGACATAGCCAGCGCAAAACCGTCGTCGCCTACGCCTCCTCCACCTGGTTTACCATAGAGTGCATTTACATCGGGCTTTCCTTCTGGATTTCCTTTGTCGCCTGCCTTACCCGGATCATCTCCTTGGCTCGGAGTTTTGGTGCCTTTGTTCGCTACCGGAACCTGCGTAGCCGGATCGGGCTTGGGATCTTTCTTGGTTTCTTTAGTAGACTCTGCAGGTTTGGCCTCTGCTACTTTATCTTTTGGTTTTTCTATCACCGGTTTCTTTTCTGGTTCTTTCACAACCACCGGGCTCTCTTCATTGCTGGTAACCGTCTCCGTAGGCGTAGAGGTATCTTTCACCTCCTCTTGTGGCGGTTGTTGCGCCTCATTTTCTTCTTGCGAAGGTTCTTCTGTACGTACAGGTTCATCGGGTTGAACATCTCCTCCACCTTGATCATCAAAACCAAGATTGATTTCTCCGAACGATTCTATTGGTGGATTGGGCGGGCTCCAGGCAACCAGAAAAAACAAGACTAGAAACACCGATGCATGAATCGCCAATGAAGTAAGAAAAGCAATTCGCTTGTTCTTTTTTTCTATTTCCTGCTCAGCGTTCATTGCTATTTCGGTTTGGTCGCTATTGAGACATTCGCTTTTAATGAAGTAGCAATTCCTGCCACAAAAACCAATTCGCGGGTTGGTACGCTTTCGTCAATATTTAAGAGTACGACCCCTTTCGGCCCAACTAGCTTGCTTTTCAATTCAGCTTCCAAGGTTGCTTTAGTAACCCTTTTATCGTTCACTAAAAACTGCAAGTCTTTTGTGATGGTAACCGCCACTTTCTGAATCTTAATTATGTTAGGTTTGCTAGTAGGTAAGTTGACAGGTATTCCTGATGTCGTAACAAACGAGGAAGTGAGCATAAAAAAGATTAGCAAGAGAAAGATCAAATCCGTCATAGAAGCCATGCTGAATGCGGGATCTACTTTATTTCGAGTTTCTAATTTCATGTGATGGTTATTTCTTGAGTTTTACAAAACACGTTACCGTGGCTCTTGCAACAAATCAATGAACTCAATGGATGAGTATTCCATTTTGTGCACCACCTTAGAAACTCGGGTAACCAAGTAGTTGTAACCAAGATAAGCGATAATGCCCACCAACAAACCAGCTACTGTAGTGATCATAGCTGTGTAAATTCCATCTGCTAATAATTTGGGGCTCACAGAACCTTCTTCCTGTGCAATCGAGATGAAGGCTTGCACCATACCAATTACGGTTCCCAAGAAACCCATCATCGGAGCTGCCCCAGCAACAGTTGCGAGTACAGATAGATTCTTTTCTAATTTGAATAACTCAAGCTTACCTACGTTTTCAATAGAGGCTTCAATGTTTTTGAGTGGACTACCGATACGCGCAACCCCCTTCTCGATCATGCGGGCTACAGGTGTATCATGCTGGCTGCAGAGCATCTTTGCTGACACAATATCTCCCTTCAAAACAAGCTCTTTGATTTTGCCCATAAATGCATCGGGGCTTTCGTTGGCTTTGTTCACCGTTCGAAGGCGTTCTACGAAAATGTAGATCGCTACAAACGAAGATAACAAGATGGGGATCATCAATGGCCCACCAGCTAATGCTAAATCAATAACAGAAACCGACTGGTCTGCCTGAGGTTGACCGCTAGCAACAATCTGTGCTAAAATCATAATTAATGGAGTTTAAAAAATATGCTGATAAACAATTATGCTAATCAATCAGCATAACGCAAAAAATCACAAGGTAGTACAGCCTAATACTTAATCACCCATACGGCATCGCCATAGTCTGCTTTTGATTCATCCGCAGCTGCTTGAGCATTCGCAAAGGTATCATGATCGCCAATTGCCAAACGGCTAAACTTTGATTTGCCAAATGGAGGTATGATTTTCGAACTAACACCTTTCGCACTCAATTTCTTGGCGTGATCCATCAGTAAGTCTGCATCTACGGCACTAGCCACTACTACAAAATATTTACCTGTTCTATCGGTCAATTTTTCGATTGTTCCCTCTACCGGAGTAGCCTTTGCGGCTGCTTCTGCTGCTAAACGAGCGGCTTCTTCATCTTCCTTCTGCTTTGCTAACCGCGCAGCTTCCTCTTTTGCTTTCTTATCATTCTCGATCTTTGCCAAACGCTCCATCTGCGTTTTCTTATTGGCCGGATCGATTACATATTTCCACACTAAAAAACCAGCCGCTAAAATCACTACTGTAATCATTAACCCTATTACAATCGGTGCTTTTGACCGGGGCTCGTCGGGTTCAGGAATAAATCCATGTTTATCATACTTCACTTCATCCGCTGCGCTTGGTGTCTCTTCGTGCAATACCACTGTATCACCCGTCTCAAATTCGATCGGCTCTACTTTGGTTTCTTCCAATTTCTCTTCTAATTGGTCGAGCGGTTTATAGTCTAAATCCGGCAAACCAAAATTATCTTCGTTTTGATTGTTCGTGTTTTCGTCTTCGGTCTTGAACGACATAAGCTTAAGGTTGAAGTTTAACTCAATATTAACTTACAAATAACGCAAATTCTTTTGAAAAAGCTATTCTAAAAGCTCCAACTAAAGCCTGCCATCGCCTGAAATCCACGCACTGGATAGTACAGGTAGGTTTGATACTGACTACCCAATACGTTATTAGCTTGAATGAAGATGTGTACCTGATCGGACAACGAATAAGTTGCTTTCAAATTAAGATCGGTTGCCACCGGAAGCTCCACTACCCCATTCACATAACCAGTTACATCATCCTTGAACACCATTGAATTTGCCTTTATTCCTCCCTGCAATGTAAAGTCCGCTTGAAGCTGGATTTTATTGTAGATGTTATACGAACCCGTGAAGTTGAGTTTGTAAGATGGACGATGCCATGCCTTCTGTATTTTATCGGTTGAATAACCGTAATAATCTCCACGCAAAGCAAATCGATAAAGGGCTGTTTTTGAGAATGCCAATTCCGCAAACAAATTGGTGCGGGTGGCATCATCATAGGTCACTACAAATCGTTCGGGGTGGTTTGTGCTTGTTACGCCTGTAAAAAGATTATTTTGATAGAAGTACAAATTCTTGAGGGTGGCGAATGAAAGTCCGGTTTGAAAGGCCACATTGCTTCCAAGTTTACCATTGATGCCGCCCAAAAATTCGAAGGTGCGATTGGTATGATTCAGGAGTACATTCTGCTCAAGCCATGCGTTCTCACGCGAAAGTGTATGTAATGATACCCGATCCATGCCGCCTGTAAGCCCGGCATACGCCTGAATTTTATCTGTCAGTTGGTAACTGGCACGCACATCTGGATACAGGTTCACATTTTTGACCGTACCCAAAGTGTCGTTCTGAAACGCAGCGGTCAATCCCACTTTCAGTTGCAAATTTTCGATGGGCGCAAATGTGTAAGATGGCATTACACGAAACAAGTGACGTGCCTGTGAGCTTCCGGAAAAATCGCGATTCATTAAGGTATAGTCGCCTGCTAAATCGATGTACTTTTCGTTGGCCACTTTTAAATTGCTTTTCAACTCTAATGAAATTTCTGTTTCCTTTGATTGCCGATCATCTTTTAAATACGAAAAACCACCGGTGAATTGGCAATTAAAATCTTTGCGTTGCACATTCTCAATTGTAGCCGAAAGGTTGATGATCGAATACGACTGTGATACAACAGATGACACGGGCATATTCGGATAAATGCCGTAAAATTTGGCAGCTCGGTTCTCGTAGCCCAATGATCCACCAACGGCAATTGCCCGGCTAAATGCTTTACCAAACACATTCACTTCGGTATTTCCACTCGCTGAATTTTCGTCTCCTACTGGGCCGCTTCCAAAGCTGCGATGAAACAACCTGGCGCCATAGTATTTGTTCTTGTCTCGTTTATTGGTGATGTACCCTTCCAGATAAGGCGAGGTGTAATTTCCAAAGCCTGCGCTAATGTAGTTGTTGTAAAGCTTATCAATGGCCGGAGACTTTAACTTGTGCGGACGAATGGAAGGATTGTATTCAGAAGCGGTAAAGCCGACATTCTTGTAGTCGTAAGTGATCTCCGGCTTAATGGGTTCCACAGGACGTGGAGGCACTTTCTCAAAGGTGCGCGTGGCAGGAGGCAGTGTTACTTGTCGATCCTTTATGATCACAATCTCCACATTTGGAATTTCCCCTTGATCTTGTGCATAGAGCGAAGTACTGATGGTGCACAGTAGCACGACTGACATCAGAACCAGATTTCTCATAATCGGCAAATCCATTTTTCTACTTATCATTATCAACGGTATCAGCTTTTATTTTTTGTTTTAACTCAGTTTGATCGATTTGAAGTAGTTTTGCCTTCGCAGCCAATTTTACTTCTTCCGTAGGGAAGTTATCAATCAGTGATTTCAATACTGCCTTGGCATTAAATGAATCGCCACTGGCTAAGAAATTGTCAGACAATAACAGATACGATTTTCCAACCCATTCTGTATACGAGGCAAAATCAGTATTGAGGCTTACCAATGTTTCGTAGCATTGTTTGTAATCTTTGCTTTGATAAAATAATTCACCTAACCGATACTTGGCTTCGGCACCATACTCATCCTGTGCGGAGTTAATGGTGGTCAGGTACTCGTCTTTAGCTGTATCAAAGTCGCCGGTAGCTTGTGCATTCTTACCTAAATACAGCGTAGCTTTATTCGCTGCCCCTACCAAACTACTCCCCTTTTCCAAAATGGTTTGTGCAAATACTTTTGACGAATCGTATCTGCCAACCAGATAATAGGATTCCATCAATCCGTTCCATGCGGTGTACAAATCTTTCTTAAAACTGGCCGTTCTTGCCAACTCCTTAAACTGCACCAATGCCTTTTCGTATTTTCCAAGTTTTAATTCCAACTCCGCAATGCGTCCCACCACCCGATTGACAAACTCAAAGCTTTTGTCATTGACTATCGAATAGTAAACCGGCAAGGCACCCGTAACATCGCGTTGTCGATAATAGGACTCGGCCAAATAATAACGGGCGTAGTTCAAACGTGGGCTGGCGGGATATTGATTGATGTAATTGATTAAACCTGTGATAGCGCGTTTATAATCCTGATTGGAATACTGATTCTTTGCTGATTCAAATTCCACTGCCTCGATGCCTTTCGCATCGGGATTGTTTTGCCGATAGGCCGCCAGGTACTTATCAAACTCATCCGAGCGACCGGCTAACTGAAGCGCTTCCTGCAAGGGCAAGAGCACATCTTTGGAACCCGGGTGGTTCGGATACTGCGTGAGTACCGTGATGTAGTCGTTCGCTGTTTTGGTGTAGTCTTTCAAATTGTAATTCGATGCAGCGCGCCGTGTATAAGCGTAGGGTGCAAATCGCGAAGTGGAATGCTCTTGCAGTAACTTGGTGTATCCGGCCACAGCCGAAGCGTAACTGCCCTGTTCAAAATCCAACTGAGCACGTTGAAAGATCGCTTCATCTACCACGCTGGACTGTGCATAGTTTTTAATTACCTCATCCAGTTCGCGTGTCGCCTCCGGATATTTTCTCAGAATACCATAGATGATACCCGATTGAAGATGTGCGTAATCTTTATCGGAAGTATTTAAGTCTATGGCTTCTTTGTAGCTGCTCAATGCATCGGGATACGACTTAGAAATGTAATAGCAGTCGGCCAACCGCAGTACACCATCCGGCAATTGCGCGTTGCCCGTCACTGCTTTATTGCCAAAATCTTTAAACTGAAAGGTAGCCTTATCATACTGTTGCAGATTGAAGAAGCAATACCCCATTCCGTACCGTGCCTTCACCAACCACGATGGCGATACTTCGGTCAAGCCCACAATGCGTTGATAATGATGAATAGCCGCATCGTATTTCTTTTGGATGGAGAGTGCTTCGCCACTCCAGAAACTGGCTTCCGCCACATAGTTGTTGTCGACCGGTGTTTGCAATGACTTCTCTAATGCGGCAACGGCCTCATCATAATTATCTTTATTAAAGAAATCGAGGCCTTTCAGTAAAGTTGCTTTTTGATAAGCACGATCTACCGCCGCACTGCGCTTGGGCAACGATTCGATGTAGTCGATGGCTCTGTTGAAATTATTGGCATTGACATAGGCTTGCGACAGCAACTCTTTCACTTCGTTGACATGCGCACTTCGCGGAAAGGCGGTAAGTAATTTTTCGAATTCAGCAATGGCCTGATCGGGACGCCCCATGTCGTAGGCTACTTTGGCAAATTGAAAAGTAGACTCTTCAACTAATTGTTGATCTGCTTTGTACTTACGGGCAATATCAAATGAAGTCAAAGCCATAGGTTTTTGATTACCCTTGAGGTAGAGTAATCCCAGGTAGTACGATGAGTAATATCCAATAGAGTCTTTGTCCGTAAATGATTGTATTAGGTACTGAACAGCCACCGTATTTTGTTGGGTAACGAAAGCTGAGTAGCCTGCCCGAAGCAGCACACCCTTATCGGCTCCATCCTGTTTATCTTTCAAATACGAATTGTACGCATTCACTGCGGAGGTATAGTCTTTCTTTTTGTAGTATGCTTCAGCCTTCAGCAGAGCTATCTCATCAGCATTGGCAATGTCCAGTCTGCTTTGAATGGAAGTAGTATACGTCACCAGCGATTCATAATCCCCTTTTTTGTAATAGACGTTGGCAATCAAGTAAGGTACAATGGTGGAGTATGCTTCGTTCTGTTCAGATCGTTTGAGGTCTATGAGTGCATTTTCAAAATCACCCTGACTGTATTCTACAAAGCCTGCATAATAACTGGCAGCCGGTCCGTATTGGCCTCCTTGCATCTTCACAAAGTTGAATTGATCCAATGCCTCTTTTAAAAACTTCTGACTGAAAAAGCTGTACCCTGCACCAAAGTGTGCGGCATTTTGCTGCTCGTCTGTTAAGCCTTTGTAATCAATTTTAGCATAGTACCCGGACGCCTTTTTGTAATTTTTTTCGACATAGAAAAAATTGGCTAAATCAAAGTTAGCAGTCGATGCTAGTGGATGGTTAGGGTAACGGGCAATAAACTCTGTAAACATCTTCTCTGCATCGCCATGATAGAGATTCAAAGCGCACACTGCTAAGCTATACTCTGCGTTGATCCGCTTCAGATCGTTGGATGTATGAGTTTTTAAATATTCAGCGAAGTTGGCACGAGCCGCTCCGAATTGCTTTTTTTCCATCAAGTCAATGGCAGTAGAATAGAGTCGTTCGCCTTTTTCTTGGGAAACCAAATCTTGTGCATGAACGGATGTAAATCCTATTCCGAGCACAAGCAGAAGCACCTTCATCAAATAACCATAACTTGTTTTATCACTAAGATTGAGACCGATCCGGCTAATCCCAATGCCTTTAGAAAATGAATAAGAACCCATGAATTCGTTTTTCAGAAAACAGATAACGGCAAGAGATATTGCCCTAAGTTTAAAAAATGTCATTCGTGCAAAAAATAATATGAATTACACGGAATCAAAGCTACTAATAACTTAACGATCGACCGAATAAATTAGTCAGATTGTATAAAAGTGATCCATACTCAAGTAATCATTTAACATGCGACAGATCGTCACATGGCGCTCATAACTATCAGTAGATCAACTTAAAAACCAGTTCCTTCAAAATCTGACTTTCATCTTCACTGCCCACATTCACTCCTTTTAATTTAAGATCGGCCTGCTTCAGCGAGTGGATGGCGTGAATCACCTGTGGCAGCTGAAATCGATGCAAAGCAGCTGTATAATCCTTTGCTGCAAAGGGGCTGATCTTGAGCGCAGTAACCAATCCACGTTCGCTTCGGTCTGGTGCAGAATAGGCCGCGAGGAGCTTGCTGAAAAACGAAAACAGAAAAGCTACCAAAGGAATAGCAGGGTTCTTTTTTACGTTGCCTTCGAAGTAGTTTAAGATCTTCGTCAGCTGAAATGCGTCTTTTTGAATCAGCGCTTTCTGCAATTCAAAGATGTTGTATTCACGGCTGATACCCACTTGTGCCATCACATTGTCGGTGGTAATCACCTGCGACTTATCCGTGCCGATCAGCACCTTATCAATTTCATTGGACAAGCGATTGAGGTCGTTGCCCACATATTCAGCCAGCAAGTGAATGGCAGAGTCTTCCATCTTATACCCCTTTTCTTTTAGGTACGAAGCAATGAAGTCGGGCAACTGGTTTTCATACGGCTTTTTGAAAACTGCCGAAGTGGTAAGTTGGTCTACTTTCTTACCCAACTCTTTTCGTTTATCCAATGTTTTGTGCTTGTGACACAAAACCAAAATGGTAGAAGGAACTGGGCGCTGAAAATAGTCTAACAGCAATTTGGCCCCCGCCTCTTTTTGCAGGTCGGGGATGTCCTGAGCTTCGCGCACAATCACCACCTGACGCTCGGCCATCATCGGAAATCGCTTGGCGTGTGTGAGAATCACATGCGCCGGAGCGTCTTTTCCATAAATTACCACCTGATTAAAACCCTTTTCACTGTCGCTCAAGGCATGGGCTTCGATGTAGTTTGCAATCAAGTCGATGTAATAGGTTTCTTCGCCCTGCAATACATATACCGGGTCAAACTTTTTAGACTTCAGCGAGTCCAGAATCTTTTTTGCAGCTGCGTCCATGTTAATCTCTGATTCTTTTTTTATCTGCTAATTGAAATGAGGTAACCCCTCCTACCACTGCCCCTGCCAAATGAGACTCCCAGGAGACGTGCGGATCGGATGGTATGACACCGTAAAATATTCCACCATAGGCGATAATGACGACAATCGATATGAGTAGCGACCAGAAATCCTGGCGAAGGAAACCAAAGAAAATGAGAAAAGATGCCAAGCCATATATCAGGCCACTGGCACCGATATGATAGGATACCCGGGGACTAAACAACCACACCAGCAAATTGGTAATGAAGTAGCTTCGGAAAAAGACAACACCTGCTATGCGGTCATAAAAAAAGAACAAGGCCGTTCCTAAAAACAAAAGCGGGAACGTATTGGATAGAAGATGCATGTAGGAGCCATGCACCATGGGGGCCGTGAAAACACCAATTAACCCTACCCAAGTTCGCGGCAAGATGCCTAAAACCCCTAAATCAATTTGATAAAAGAATTGGATACTGAAAGCCAGCCACATGATGAAAACGAGCCGGAAGGGAACGGTAGAACTGTTGAAGAAGTTTCTTTCTGACATCAATACGTGGATGGGTCGGTAATCATCGGCAAATTAACATATTTTGCCTCTTCATTACCTATCGATTTTAACCCAAGCAGCCCTCCGGATGACTCAGCAATCTTTTGTGATATCTCGCGAAGGCTTTGGTAAAATTCAACTGCAATCAACCTGTCAATTTTAAGGAGAACCGCATTCAATTCTTGCAGATCCATCGTAATCAGTGGGTTGCGTTGAGTTGCTTCATAGGGATAGGATTGGATGAGTATCTTCAACTTATCTTCAAAGTCCTCGCCTACCACTTTATAAAACTCGATCAAATGCGAATCTGCCTTTTTCTGCTTTTTATTGGCAAGGTCGATGGCCTTGCGTATTTCTTTCCGATCGATATCATTATCTGCCCCGGCGATCAAAATACAAACTAATAACGGAGCCCGGAGTACCAAGTCACTCTCCGAAGGAGTTAATCGAGCTAGTTGCGCTAACATGGGCTATCAGGGTTTAATTTTTTTAAGAATCTATATTTGTAGTAAATTTCAAAACTTTTAGCCCCATTAACTAATACAATTCGAGTACTTTTAAGATCAAGTAATACAGATGTACGAAAAAGACCCAATAAAAATATTTGTAGTAGAAGATGATGCGGCTTATTCCAAGTTTTTGAAATACGTGCTCAGCCTCAATCCGGATTTTGAAACGGAGTTTTATACTACCGGTAAAGAGTGTCTGGATCACCTCTACCTACGACCTTCGGTGGTAACGTTGGATTACTCTCTACCCGATATGGCGGGAGAAAAAGTATTAAAAGCCATCCGCGAGTTCGACCCGAATATCAGTGTGATCATCGTTTCGGCCCAAGAAAAAATTGGTACGGCGGTGGAGCTACTCAAATCGGGAGCCTTTGATTACATCACTAAAGATGAAGATGCCAAAGAACGCATCTTGAACTCCATTAAAAACGCACGCAACAAAAGTTCGCTCATCCGTGAAATCGGCAGGTTGCAACAAGAGATCTCTGTTAAATACGATTTTGAAAAGAGCATTATCGGAAACAGTGCCGCAATCAAAACGGTTTTTGAGAATATTGAACGGGCTGTGAAATCGCAAATTACCGTCTCCATTACCGGCGAAACGGGTACCGGAAAAGAATTGATAGCAAAGGCTATTCACTATAATTCTAAACGAAAAAACAAACCCTTTGTAGCGGTCAATATTGCTGCCATTCCTTCTGAGTTAATTGAGAGTGAACTATTCGGTCACGAAAAAGGTGCATTTACCGGGGCTCTTCAAAAGCGCATCGGTAAGTTTGAAGAGGCCGAAGGCGGCACCATCTTCCTGGATGAAATTGGTGAAATGGACATTAGCTTGCAGGCCAAGCTATTGCGCGTGTTGCAAGAAAAAGAAGTTGTGCGCGTTGGCGGAAATCAAACCATCAAGCTTGATGTGCGGGTGTTGGTTGCTACCCATCGCAACTTGCAAGAAGAAGTGAAGGCTAAAAAATTCAGAGAAGATCTTTATTATCGATTGCTGGGATTGCCCATTCACCTACCCCCTCTTCGCGAACGCGGTCAAGATGTAATTTTGCTAGCCAAGCATTTTTTGGATCAGTTCACAAAAGAAAATCAACTCTCAAAGATTAAAATCAGTGCCGAAGCACAAGCCAAATTATTGCAACACTCTTTCCCGGGCAATGTGCGCGAATTGAAATCCATCATAGACTTGGCAGCTGTACTTACGGATGGCGACGAACTAAAGGCGCAAGATATTTCATTCAGCAGCCCGCTGAGTTCTGAATCGATGATGCTAAAGGAAATGACCTTACAGGAATATACGTATACCATCATTCGAAACTACCTGAATAAATACGATGACAATGTATTGGAAGTGGCCCAAAAATTAGATATTGGCAAATCCTCCATCTACCGTTATTTAAAAGAAATGGAACAGCTCGGCATCTGATCATGACTTCATTAGCTAACTATGTAAAAAAAGGAGGCTTCTACAAAGCAGTTGTAGAAGACGGCTCCGATATCATTTTCATTATCGATTACGAAGGTAAAATTCTGTACCACAACAGCTCGGTACAAGATACACTTGGCCACAAGCCTCAGAGTTTAATCGGTAAAAACTTCTTATCATATTTGCTCCCCAGCACCGCGCAAGAATTCAAGGCAATTTTCGCAAAGATTAAAAAGAAGTTATATCACGAAGGTGTAGAGTTTCAGTTTCTCTGTAAAGACGGATCATATAAATACCTGGAATTCAATTCCATCAACTTAAAGAAAAAGGAAAAAATCAGCGGGTTGATTTTAGATTGTCGAGATATTACACAACGAAAGAAAGATGAAGAAGAATTGCAGCGTGCGCAAAAAGCCAAAGAGCAATTTCTTGCCAACATCAGCCATGAAATCCGAACTCCTATCAACGGCATTGCCGGCATGGCTACCTTGTTGGGGCAGCGACCCAATGAAATAGAACAAACTATCTATCTCAACGCTATCAAAAGTGCCGCCGACAATCTAAAGGTTATCATCAACGATATTCTCGATCTGGCTTCCATCGAATCCGGCAAGTTAAAGTTTGAAAAAATCGGATTTAACATCAACGATTTACTCCAATCACTGATCACCACATTCAATCATCAGGCGAAAGAAAAAAGAATCACTTTATCATTTGAACTTGACAAGGAGGCCAATCATATTTTCTTTGGCGATCCGGTTCGTTTAAATCAAATCTTGATTAACCTGATCAGCAATGCGCTCAAGTTTACTCATAATGGTTTCATCAAAGTAAAATGCGGATTGCTAAAAAAAGAACGCAACAATTACTTTCTGCGCTTTGATGTATGGGACACAGGTATCGGCATACCCAAAGATAAACTACAAACCATTTTTGAAAGTTTTAGTCAGGCCGATACGAGCGTAACCCGAAAATATGGTGGAACCGGACTCGGGTTGACGATTGTAAAACAATTGGTAGAATTGCAAGGCGGCACGATATCGGTAAAAAGTACTGTTGACAAAGGCTCTGTTTTTTCGTTTGTCATTCCCTATCAGAAGGGAGACATTAAAGCACGTGTTAAGAATAACTTCAATTCGGAAACAAATACACAAAGAGAGTTAGTAGGCCTGCATGTGCTTTTGGTTGAGGATAATGAAATCAACCGGCTGTATGCAACCAGTATTTTAAAAACATGGGGTTGCGCTATTGAAAGCGCTGAGAATGGCTATATCGCTACCGAGAAAGCTAAGAACAACAACTTTGACATCATTCTGATGGATATTCAAATGCCCGTGATGGATGGCTTTGAAGCAACAAAAACTATACGAAGCTATCCAAAACCAAAATGCAATGTGCCCATTATTGCACTTACTGCCAACGCTACTCGCCGCGACATTGAACTATGCTTAGCTGAAGGAATGGATGATTGTATTGCTAAACCTTTTACCCCCGAAGACCTTTATCACACACTTAATAAACACTCACGAAAAGGTAAAAGTATCCCTAAAAGCACACCTGCAGCACCCACCATCAAAACTCCGTTTGACCTGAGTTATCTTCGCACCATTTCCAATAACAACGAAGATTTTATCAAGGAGATGATCGCCACTTTTATTCAAACGCTTCCTTTAAGTATTCAAGAGATTAAGGATGCGTCGGCTACTAACAATTGGGAAAATCTGGGTCGTGGTGTTCATAAAATCAAGCCCTCGATCACACTCATTGGATTAAACGATGCCAAATCACTCGCCATGGAAATTGAGGCCTTGGCAAAAACACAACAACCAGCCGAAAAAATATTTCAACTGGTTGAAGAGTTTTGCTCCATTTTAACGGAAGCTATCGAAGTCTTGAAGAAAGGAAAATATTAATCCCAAAAAAGTCATTAGACTTTTTTGCACTTCGTGCTGACGATTGAAAATGACCTAGTTCACATTGCTTCTTTAAAGTAAGATCTTCGTTCATTTTCAATGTAAGGTCTTACGACTCCTACAGTTGTGTAAGACTCGTAGGAGGTTAACCCCGATAATCCTGACTCAATTATCAGGATTCATCGGCCCGGAGGGCAAAACTGTCAATCCTAATGACAATTTTGGGTTAATTCTGATTCATCACAATCAACTTTTTGTAAACTGGTATCTCTCCTTCGCGGCCTATCAATACGAAGTAAACTCCATTAATTAATTCGGATACATCTACAGTTTTAGTGCCATTTGCACTATCGTTGAAATCGCCCTTCATCACAAATACGCCTCGCTGATCTGAAATCTTCCAGACTGCTCCCGCAGGGAAATCGCCATTCACAGCAAAGTTAAATTTGCCGTTGGCCGGATTAGGATATATCTGAAGGTCATTGATCGAAGTAGCAGTAGGTGTTTCTGGCTCCACTCCTACTATGGTCGATCCCACCTTCTTGGTGCCTATGGCCATAATTGTACTTTGATAAATCTCACCTGTATTCTTATCCTGAATAAAACCAATCAATTTAAGTTTAGTCCAGTCTTTGATTGGCACATCGAGTTGCGTTTCTATTGAAGGATTGGGACGTACTGCTACATCACCCTTCGCAAATCCAGTGGTAATCGTAATTCCATCCGGCTTGGTAGGGTCGCTACCGAACAACAACTTGCGAAGCACATTCTTATGCAAACGGTTAGGCGTAGTGGTAGGCACATCATCCTCTACCAAAGCTACCTGAGCAATCAACGGTACATTTACGATCGTATCCGCCGTGATGGTCATTTTCACATTGATGTAGTTGCTCTTGTTGTTTACTGAAACTGCAATGGTGTCAAGCTTCAATGTAAACTTAGAATCTTTCAAGGCACGTCTTTCGATCTCGCGACTATCTCTATTGAGGTCATTCGGATTTTTATTATAATCAAATTTCCGTTGTCCGTCAATAAACGATACTGGCGGCTGAGAGACACCATAGATTGCTGCCCGGGTATTCGGATCATTCGGGTTTTCGGCATTAATCAAATCGACACCCGAATAACTGATGTGGTACTGAATATGATTAAAGTCGCTCTTGCCATTCGGTCTGATTCCTGAAAGTGGATTGATTTGCTTGTCATAGAGAATATTCAAGTAGTCATCAGCCGCTAAACTTGGGGTAACAGAAGAATTGGTAAAATGCTCGACTAATACAATTCGCTTCTTCTCACCAATGAAGAAGTTATCAAAAGCAAAACCATCGTAGGTACTGGATGATTCATTTCCATCATTGCTGGCAAAGGCAACACGTACACGAACCTGACTACGTTTTGCGATTGGTACAAGATCTAAACCATAGCGGGCATTTTTCCACTTTCCTTGTTTGCCTGTCCAGCCATACGATTGTTGACCAGGATTAGACGGCAAACCTTTTTCGTTGTACCAGTTTATTCCCTGATCATCAGAAGTACCGGCAGTCGGTCCGATCAATTCCCAAGTATTGCCTCCATCAATTGAATATTGAACAACTGCACCATCAATATTTCTTTCTGAATCCGACCAATAGTCAAAAGAAACCATGGGGCGCTCCAGTTTGGTCAAGTCAAAACATGGTCCATTCACCCATGAATCTTCTTTCTGATAATAGGTCGCATTGGATGCAAGAATATTCTCGCCAGTCCACCAGGCTTTGCTGCCGGATGAAGCTGACTTGATCGTACTGCCACTTGGCGTTCCTCTCACCCAGCTATTCGGTCCAAAAATAACGGGCAGTGCATTTACCGCACTTAACTTCTTCGACTCTCTAAACCAATCTGTATCAACCAACGCTTCAAATGTATTGAAATAAGGAGTCGTCAAATTCGGCTGAACGGTGGTACCACCCAACAAAATCGTAACTGTTTGCGAGATTGTATTAAAGCAACCATCGTTTGTCTGAACAGTCAACAATACCGTTTTGGCACCCGGTGTAAGATAGTTATGCTGAGGATCTTTGTAGGATCCGGTAGTTCTGTTTGCATGAGTACCCACAGGCACAGATAGCGTTGCGTTTGGAGTAACGGTAGTGAGTATATCGCCATCACCAAAATCCCATGTATATTTCTCAATAACGCTAATCGTTCCGGGCTCTGTCAAATCTTCAAAGATGGTCTGATCGTTTGTACAGATGTTAGACCACTTGTAATTCGCAACAGGTACATCACCCACTCGAATAGGTAGAATAGTGGAAGCCTGGCAACCCTGATCTGTCTCAATATCCAGCTTAATGTCATACAATCCTGGGCCACCGGCATTTGGTGCACCGTAATTATAGCTAGTATTCTTTACATCGGCACCTGCACCATTGTCATCAAAATCCCACTCCCACTTAACGATGGTACCATTAAATGCATCCACTGGTGGCATGCTTGAATTGTCATTCAAATCAATGGCATCTTTTACGCATGAATTTGTTGGTGGCAATATCTTGGCAATAGGAGTAGCGAAGATTTTAACATCACGTGCTTTCAAATTGATAGCACCGAATTGGTTTTTATACGTGTAGAGTATACGATAGGTATCTGATGGCAAGCCATCTGTCTCCAGAAAGTAATTTGTACCATCAAATGAAATGGGTGCCACGGGGCCTCCAAGAAAACGGGGAACACTGGTCATAGCCGTTTCTGGCCCAAAGCCTTGTGTTACTTCCGGAGTACCACGAATCAGGATTTTACCTTTGTTCGAACATAAAGCGAAGTTTGTTCCATCAAAGTATACCGGATTGTTGATAGAATACTCTAATCTGAAGTCATTAACTGTTAAAGGGTTAACGATGATTGATATGAAATTAGATCCAGTGCATCCGTTAGCATCTGTGTAGGTGTAAGTTACTTTATTGATGGTAGCCAATGTTCCATCATAAACGGTTGCACTGCTAGGATTAAAAGTTGTAACATCAAACAAATTACCGTTAATATCAATGATGGTTGTACCGCTAATTCCAAAGCCCGGAGAAATCGTAAACAGTCCGCCTGCGTTTGCGCCCGTAATCGTAAAGTTAGGAGCATTCTCCACCACCGAAGTAGATGAATTTAAAATAGCGGGGCTAGGCAACTGATTTATCTTCAGATTCATCTGATCGGAAACACTCAAGCAAGGGCCTAATCCATCCGGATCATTGGCTGTAAGCGTTAATGTAATGTTTTGGTTAACCTCAGAGGGGTTGTTAAAACTATAATTCGAAACCGGACTCACCGTATTTGAAAACGATCCGGTTCCTCCTGTCCAAACGACACCTGCAGGTGCAAAAGTTACAGCACCTTGCAAAGCAATGGATGGGACATCGCGGCATAGAGCCAAATCAGGACCTGCCGTAATCAGCGCCTTCGGATTTACACGAACATCTACCGTGAATGATTTTCCCACACAGCCATTGATACCTGTCGGGTTAACCGTGTAATTAATCACTTGAGGCAAGAAAGAAGTGTTTACCAGCAGATCAGAAATAACAGATGTCGTTTGTGCACTGGTTGTATTTGCGCCCGTAATGTTCGGATTGGCAGTAGCTATCCAGGTAAAGGTTGATGGTAAAGCATTCGAAGCATTGATATTTCCCTGGATATTGTAATTCACAGGTGAGCCACTACAAATTAGTGGGGTCAACGCTGAAGGGATCAACAAAGTAGTTCCTACAGGCTCAGGTTTCACTGTGATAGAAATCTGGAAGATAGCACCAACACAACCATTCACGCCGGTAGGTGTTACACTGTATACGACTGTTTGATCCGCATTGGTGATATTGACCAACTGATCGGTGATGATTGAGCCAGATTGCAACGTTGAGCTTTCTCCGGATACATTTGCATTTGAGGCAGCAATCCATTTGAATGTACTACCGACGTTATTACCCAACAATGCAACATTGTTAATCAGGTTGTAATTTGACTTGACGTCACTACAAGTGGTGAATGTGTCTGCAACGCCAACCGGTTCGGGCTTAACTGTTACCGTGATCGTAAAGTTATCCCCTACGCAACCGCTCACTGTACCTGTCGGGGTTACTGTATAAACCACCACCTGATCTACGCCGGTCGTGTTGATCAATGTATTATTGATCACATTGCCCGTCTG
>VYLQ01000061.1_pt1 | contig 32249 bp, 31 predicted proteins | sample 5115351 | NCBI WGS metagenome assembly VYLQ01 (sample SAMN12291776, study PRJNA351875) | freshwater metagenome | isolation source: freshwater lake | place: USA: Michigan, Lansing Lake | collected 2013-08-14 | reverse complement strand
TATTCTAGCACGCTAAGAATTGAGTTGTCAATCGTGCTTCGCTATTTCTATGCTGGTCGGCTTTTCATCTCATCGGTAAAACCGAGAGCCTTCAAGCCGACATTTCAGGTAAAAAAAACGCCAATTCAAAAATGAAACGCATCAACCTCAAGAGTTGACAAAGAAAGGCTCATCAGGTACTGTCTGATCATTAACAAAAACAAATCAGACCCAAAAATGAGCCGCCCACATCTTAGACATAGGCCAATTCAGACTTGAATTTGCCAAATTAAGGTTATATCTGGACTTCCCCCGTATAAACATACTAGCTATGGCTAAAAGTCTTACAGAGCCTGAGTTAAAGCAATATAATACTAATGGACTACTGGAGACAAAATCCTGAAGTCCTTACGCAGATAGGGTTTGAGGCAAAAATTTTCAAATTTGACCTTTCGACCATTATAGCTTGTTTCGGGGCAGAAAACCATCAAAAACATGGCTACAGAGGGAATCGCTGACTCTAGAGATTAATGACACCATCTGTTACAATAAGGTTAGCGATCACTATACAGCCAACTCTAGGTCATCGCTCTACTCCAGATACAGTCAACGGTACAGCCATTTTCAAGGGAAAATGTACCCAGTAGCGGCTTGTCAACTTTTTCTGAGAAGCCCCATGCAGTAAGGGTTTTGTTGATTTTTTAGTATTTCTGTATGGGGGAAGTCCAGTTATATCTAGGCTACACATTAATCTTGCCCCAGTGTGTCCTAACACGAGCAAAATCGGGTGACAACTGCAATGCTCGATTTCTGGAGAAAAACAGAAAGGATGGGCAAGTAACCCATCCTTAACTTATCATTGACGAATAAATTATCGTTTCCAAGTGACTTTTGGTAGGATATGATTCATATCTACCCGATTTTTATACTTGGTGGCGAAGTTTAGGAGGGAATCGAGGAGAGAATCGGAGAGATAGTGAGGTTGTAGGCCTAGGTCGAGTAATTTCGTGTTTTTAGCGTTAAAATAATGTTCCTCTAACTCGATGCGCGGGTTGTCAAGATTGTTAATCTCCACATTTAACCCTAATGCAGAACCAGCTTTTTTCACCATCAGTGCCAAGTCACCGACGCTAAACAGTTCGGTAAATTGGTTAAAGACGCGAAATTCCCCGGATTGAGCGGGATGTGCGATCGCTAATTCCAAACAACGCACGGTATCGCGGATATCTAAAAATCCTCGCGTTTGACCACCTTTACCGTACACTGTTAGGGGATGACCGATCGCCGCTTGAATACAAAAACGGTTTAAAGCAGTACCAAAAACCCCATCGTAATCGAGACGGTTAATTAACATCTCATCCATTCCCGTTTCTTCGGTGAGGACTCCATAAACCACCCCTTGATTGAGATCTGTGGCTTTTAAACCCCACATTCGACAGGCAAAATGGATATTATGGCTATCGTGGACTTTGCTGAGATGGTACATACTGCCGGGCTGTTTGGGATAGGGTAAAGTATCCTTACGACCGTTATGTTCGATCGTGATGTAGCCTTCTTCAATATCTATATTCGGTGTGCCATACTCACCCATGGTTCCCAGTTTCACTAGGTGCGCTTCGGGAAATTCCTCTTTCATCGCGTAGAGGATGTTTAAATTGCCAACCACGTTGTTAACTTGGGTTAAAACTGCGTGTTCGCGATCGATCATGGAGAAGGGTGCAGATCTCTGTTCTCCGAAGTGAACAATGGTGTCTGGTTGAAACTGTCGCAGGGATTGAATCAGAAAGTCGTAGTCATTAATATCCCCGACAAAAAGATCGATCGATTTTCCCGTTAGATCTTGCCAGCGTTGAATCCGATGAGATATGGGTGCGATCGGTGTTAAGGTATCGCAGCCTAATTGTAAGTCCCAATAGCGACGAACTAAACTATCAAGTATGCCTACTTCGTAACCTATATTTGATAGATGGAGTGCCGTTGCCCAACCACAATAGCCGTCTCCGCCAATAACCAAAACTCTCATACAATATCTGTAAAGTTTATACACTCGTCCTTGGTAACTCTAGCAGTTTTGTGTCACCCTTTACCAACTTAGTCCCCGTGAACATAGCGGGGTGTGGGGTGTGGGGTGTTAGGGTGTAGGGTGTTAGGGTGTAGGGTGTGGGGTGTGGGGTGTGGGGTGTAGGGTGTGGGGTGTGGGGTGTAGGGTGTGGGGTGTGGGGAAGTGGGGAAATGGGGAAATGGGGAGAATCAATAAAGGTAGTCTATTGACAACTGCTCACTGATTAGCACTGTCCACTGAAAACTCAAATCTGCTCACTGATGACTGATAACTGATAACTGATAACTGATGAGGGTGTTCTAGAAAACTTGACAAGGGAACGGATTGCAGGGAAACTCAGCTTGTAATCGGTGGGCTTTGCTGACGAGAAAACAAAAGCCAAAAATTTAGATAAAAGGCAGTTTTTTTCGGTAACTCAGGGCTTATCTGCTTTTTTAGTTTTTCTTTTCTACTTTTTACTTTATTACTTGATCTTATGCGTTGGCAAGCTCGGCAAAAATCTTCGTTTCCTTCCCTTCCCCTATACGGATTTTTGGCATTTATTGTCACTTGTCTGATTATTTGGGCAATTTCTCTCTATCCTCGTTCTAATGCTCTGGTGGGGGGTGATTCTCTCCCCGCACCTTTTAGGGAGTTTCAACCGGAATGCGCGGATTATGTTCTAGAAAATAGTTCTTTTAAGGATATATCGAGAGTTTTTGATTGTAAAACCTATAAAAACCTCTCCGATCGAGTGATTCTACCCCTATCTCTCCAAAAAAACGATATTAGTCTCGATAATTGGCAAAATAACTCGGCAACAGCGATCGAATTGGCTCCCTGGCCAGAAATTCATCCCCGCGCTCAAGGGACAAAAGTGCCGATTTTAATGTATCACGACATTTTACCGGAAAAAGAGGTATTTTTTGATGTTACTCCCGCCGAATTAGAGGCACATTTTCAATTTTTGCAGGAAATCGGGGCAACTCCGATCAGCATCGATTGGTTAATTTCCCATCTGCGGACAGGGATCCCCCTTCCCGCTAAACCGGTTTTATTGACTTTTGATGATGGTTATGGGGGACATTACCAGTATGTCTATCCTTTATTGAGAAAATATAACTATCCTGCCGTTTTCTCGATTTATATCAATAAAATGACTCAAAAAACTGGCAGAACCAGTGTCACTTGGCAACAACTCCAGGAAATGGCCGCCGATCCTCTAGTCCAAATTGTCTCCCATAGTGTTAGTCATCCCCGGGATTTAAGATTATTGTCCGATGCAGATTTGGAGCAGGAAGTCAAGCAATCGAAACAAATCTTAGAAAAAGAATTGGGCATTGCCATTAATTATTTCACCTATCCGGAAGGGAAGGCGGACGATCGAGTGAAGGAATTCGTCAAAAAAGCGGGTTATCGGGCGGCTTTATCGATGAATGACCTAGATGAGCATTTTGCGGGACAATCCCCCGATTTACTCACGATTGGACGCTTTGGGCAATCGCGCACGCGAGAAGTTGTACCGCAAGCTTGGGGTGGTGATCCCTTACCGCGTAGGGATGGCGGTTTTAACTTTGCCACCACCATCCAAAAACGGGAAGTGGAATTTTCAACTAATACACTTGTTCTAATTAGTGGCGGGATTCCCAAAACCATCCACGCTGATAGTCGCTATCAAGTGGAGGAAATTATCGCTGGTACAGAAGCGATCGCAGCCGTGGATGGCGGTTTTTTCTCTCTCAAGGAATTGGACTCAAATCAGATGATCGGGCCGGTTTTAAGCCAAAATGGCGGCTTTATCCCGGGATATGAGGGAGAAATCGGCAAGTTAGAGGGTCGTCCTTTAGTAATCATTACCGATCGATGGGTGCGTTATCTTCCCTTTGATCCTGCCCGTCATAATACCCTAGAAGGAATTGCAGCGGAGGCCAGAGATGATCTCAAGGTTACGGATGCTTTTGTCGCAGCCGCTTGGTTAGTCAAAGATGGACAACCACAATCGCGAGAATCCTTTGGTACACTTTACGGTTTTGATGCCCTGCGTCACCGGGCTTTTTGGGGAATTAATCAGGCAGGACAGCCAGTAATCGGGGTTTCCAGAGACCCGATCGATTCCATGGCTTTGGGAGAATTATTAGTACAGGCAGGTTTTCGGGAGGCAGTGATGTTGGATTCGGGAGCAAGTACCTCCCTCGCTTATCAAGGTCAATCGCAAGTGCATTATACTCCCCGTCCCGTTCCCCACGTTGTCGCTTTATTTCCCCCCACAGAAACCTATATTGTTCCCATTAGTCATGTGGGGATTCCCTGTGTAATTTTCGCCGATTCCTGTCCTGCGGGGAGTTAGGGGACAAAAACTTATTAACCAGAAAACGGCTGAAGCTATGTATCTAAGAAAGCTCTCAGGGCAATTTTGTACTTGTTTTTCAGCCGTGGAGAAACCAGACCACCTTGCTGAATCTGTGCGAGAATTGTGGCTGAACAAGAGCCTTTTGGAATCGGACTACCCGCAGTGATTAAACTGGCTAATTCCGTGGCATCCATCTCCCGGGCAAATTGATAGGCAATCACAGATTCACAGACGATAAAATTCGGGACACCAAGGCCGGGCAAAAGCACACAAGTAGCTTCTGAACTGCTTCTTCGAGTTGTAACATTGACAAATAAATATCTATTTTCAGAAGTCTTTGCGATCGCAATATAGAGATGTTGCTTATTAGGGGGTGTATCGATTAAAAAGGCATCCCCCAGCTTGACAACCAGACTAGCCATGTAAAGCTCCATCTAAATAGGCTTCTCGCTGGGCTTCTTGGCTAATATCTTCGATTTCCTCCTCCGTTTTACCCATAAATCGCAAAACATCCTCCACTAAAATTGGAATAGCGGAACCATGGGGATCCTTCCATTCTGGCAGATCGTGAGTCCATTCGGCTACATGAAAGGGATCGAGATGGCCAAAAGTGTTGTAAACCTGTTTAAGAATCATTTCTTCCTGTTCACAGAGTTCTTCATTGCCGGGATATTGCAGCAGGTCAACATCATTAGAATCCCGAGGAGAAATATATTTCGACCACAGGGGTAAGGCAGAGTCCACGGGTTGTCCTTTAATCAAATCATAAACACCCCTGAGAACTGGACCATAATCCATTGATACATATCTATCCCCGGTAATTGGTTGATCCATGGTTTTTAAAGCAAGACGGTCAGCTATATAGAGCATTTTCAGCAACCCTAAATACTTCATCGGTTTGCCGTGTAGCTTTAAGAGTATAGCAGCGGCTTCCACTGCTTTCTCTGGATGAAACCGAAATTTGATCGTCATAACTACTATAAATTCACTGCTTTTTTATGACACTTTTATTACACTTTTATTATAGTTATTATTTTACATCGGCCACATTTAAGATTTTGTCCCAGTGGTTGAGGCTTCTAGCCTGATTTCTAAAAGATGCTGCCATCGGCTGCTATAGGTATGATCGAGTTAAACCTTAGCCCAAGAGTCTAGCATGGAGATCGAACGTCTTAACGCCCTTTCCGATAATTATATTTTCCTCCTCTACGATCGCGCACAAAAAATCGCAGCCGTGGTGGATCCGGCCGAACCTGAACCCGTTTTCAGGCGATTAGAGGCTTTACAGGTGGATTTAGTCGCTATTTTCAATACCCATCACCACGGCGACCATGTGGGGGCTAATCAGGCTTTAATTAATCGTTATCCCCATCTTTGTGTTTATGGGGGAAAGGAGGATCGCGGTCGCATTCCGGGCCAGCAGCTGTTTTTAGAGGAGGGGGACCGGGTGGAATTTGCCGGTCGCCGGGCCGAGGTTTTCTTTGTCCCCGGCCACACTCGCGCTCATATTGCCTATTATTTTCCCCCGGTTAACCCCGGAGATTACGGCGAGTTATTCTGTGGTGATACCCTGTTTTCTGGGGGTTGTGGTCGTTTATTTGAGGGAACCCCGGGGCAAATGGTGGCTTCTTTAACTAAATTGCGATCGCTGCCTGACCAGACCAGGGTTTGGTGCGCTCACGAATATACGTTAAATAATTTAAAGTTTGCCTTGACAGTTGACCCTAATAATGCTGCTCTGCAGCAGCGTTATCGGGAAGTGGCGAAAAATCGCGCTGAAGATATTCCCACGATTCCGGCAATTTTGGGGACGGAAAAGCTGACTAATCCTTTTTTGCGCTGGGATAGTCCCGCTTTGGCCATGACCATGGATAGCAGCGAACCAGTACAAGTGTTTGCACGCCTGCGGGGGAAAAAAGATAATTTTTAGCAGTGGCTAGGGTTTGCTGAATAAGCTTGTTGGTGGGGTGTCGGGTGTGGGGTGTGGGAAAAAGTCCCTGAAATTTCCCCCCGATCACTCCCATATCTGGTACTTTTTGATTGACAAAAAGTCTAAAAGTCTTACCCAACAAGGTTTTTAGATTTATTCAGCCAGCCCTAATTAGTCGATGCTGTCTTTTGAGACTCCGAGCCGCTCGTCAATCAACATGGAGATATTTCGAGAAATTCTCTCAATCTTCATCACTGATGATCGGGTAGGGAATCAGACTTTCATAATCTTCTAAACTGGCACCAGAGAGACAGCAGTCAATAATTGTTTTACCCAGAGGATCTAGATCGGGTTCGAGAAATTGCTTAATCTGACGAGCAAAAAATTCTTTAAGAATCGTAGCCCTTCAATCCCCTTCTCTTGCCCTACCTTACCTTAAGGGAATCGGTTGGCACTGACTTTGAAGATACTCAAGCAAAGGCTTGACACTTTGAGGTAAGGAGTTATCGTCGGAGGAAATACTATATCTATTTCCGTCCTCAGTCTCAATGACGATCTCATAATTAAAGAGATCGGCAGCATTTTCTGTCCTCTGGCTTTGCAATTGCAAGATGCCACTTTGCTTGACTAAGGACTGCAATTGGGCAGCTTCGTCAGGGGAAAGTAATTGGGTATCAATTTCACATCCCCTGATCAAGCCAGCAAATCCCCCTGACTGTTGGAATTGAATTTTCATCGACTTTTTAACCTCACTATTAAATTTGCCGACACGACTTGGCAATTCTGAGAAGGCGGACAAAAATAACTCCCTGCTTGCCTCACTTTTCGACCCGGCCAATTGTTGTCCTATCTCTACTGGCTCTCCCAGCATTATCGGGTAGAATGTATATGGCATTACAAAAGCTTGCACGGTGAGTTAGGTTGGATTGATAAATTTTGATTGAGTTTGAATGCTAATTGTCGCCTAACCCACCCTTGTCCCTTAAAAGCAGTGGTAGAACGTTCCACACTAGTACTCTGTCAATTTTAAAGTGATGGGTTTGAGACAAGCAGGGGGAGCAGAGGGGGCAGGGGAAGCAGGGGGAGATTTATCCCTCAATTCAATCTTGACAGACTACTAGGTTAGAAATGGTTCCTAGTCTTCTTGTGGTAGCTCTGGTAGAGGCGGCAGAGCGATCTCTCCACCTGCCAATGACGTAAGTTGCTCGACAGGCACGGGCGCGAGTTCCGCTCCTCCCATCAGGGCAATTCCCTCGCTGCCAGCACTGGCCATGGTTTCTAATGCTTCAGGGGAGAAGAGGGTGAAAGCGGCAGTGCCCCCCTGAGAAGCCAGTTGCTCGACAGGCACAGGCGCGAGTTCCGCTCCTCCCACCGGAGAAATTCCTGCGCTGGCAGCACTGGCGATGGACTCTAATTCTTCAGGGGACAAGAGGGTGAAAGCGGCAGTACCACCCTGAGAAGCTAATTGCTCAACGGGTACGGGGGTCAGTTGCGCCCCTCCCATCGGAGAAACTCCCGCGCTGGCAGCACTGGCCACCGCTTCCGACGTTCCTGTGTTGATAAAAAAGTTAAAATTCACCTTGCTAACCTCCCTGTAACTTAACTAAATGAACTCTAAGGAGATGGCAAAGCAAATTGAGTTGATGCCAATCTGCTCTGCCAATGATGCCTACAGTAGGTAAGCGTTAGTAATGTAGTCTACACCGCTGATATTTTGAATGTAGACATTGACCCGGCGACCAGTTGCTTTCGCAATACAAAGGAGATCGAACAAATTAGTAACCCCATCAGGAGTGGAGGGGTAGATTTGCTTCCAGTCGCTCACCCCTTCAATAACAGCAAAGGCGTACTTAGTGGGATAGGCAGTGTAGGTGTATTGGACGAGCCGATTGTTGTACCACATGATAATCTTCCTCACTCTTAAAGTAGATAAGCGTTGGTAATGTAGTCCACACCGCTGATATTTTGGATGTAGACTTGAACGCGGCGATTTGTACCTTGCGCTAAGCAGAGAAGTTTGAACAAATTAGTGACACCATCGGGAGTCGAGGGGTAGATTTGCTTCCAACCACTCACCCCTTCAATAACAGCAAAGGCGTACTTACTGGGATAGGCAGTGTAGGTGTATTGAACGAGCCGATTGTAGTACCATTGTCCCGTCGAAACCGTAATGTTAATTCCGACATCTGCCCAACCTTTGACCACGGCTTTTTGTTCCAAGCTATTAGCTCCGTAAAGGTCTCCCGCTACTTGGTAGGTCTTATTGGCGGCATCCTGGAAATCGGAGTTCTGACCTAGCTTGTCTTTTAAGGTGACATACCAGATGCGGCCCGCTTTCTCCCAAGCATTGCCCCCAATCTCGAGGGCTGCGTTGTAAAAGGCATGATTGGGAATGCCTGAGTTGATGTGAACGCCTCCGTTGTCAGCAGAGCCGGTGTAGAGGTCCTTCATGTGGGCTGGTTGGGGATCTTTGCCCAGCACTGGGTCATCATAAGCTGTTCCCGGTGCTTTCATTGAGCGGAGAGCTTGACCTTTAACCTTGGCAGTAAGCAAGCCGGCTCCAATCAACCAGTCAGCTTGTGCTGCCGTCTGGCCGAGTTTTCGCTGCTTGACCAGGGAACCGAAGACATCTGCCATCGACTCATTGAGTGCCCCTGGCTGATTTTGATAGACGAGGTTGGCTGTATGCTGCACTACGCCGTGAGTCAACTCGTGTCCGATCACGTCAATGGCTATAGTAAAGCGGTTGAAAATAGAGCCATCCCCGTCCCCATAGGTCATTTGCTGCCCGTTCCAAAAAGCGTTGTTATATTTCTGTCCGTAGTGTACGGTCGAAATTAACTCCATCCCGTTATTGTCAATGGAGTTGCGCCCGTAAATGTCTTGGTAGAGATCGAAGGTGGCTCCCGAACCGTCGTAGGCTTCATCTACGGCAGCATCACCGGTTGGTCCTTGCCCTTCCCGGCGTACCACTTTCGGACCTGGGAGTGTAGTTCCGTTTTGGGCATCGTAGATGGTTCGCTTCTTAGCTACTGCCGCCGCTTCCTGGGGGGATGCCACTGTCAGGGCGGCGATTTGTTGGCGCTCTGCCCGAAACTGAGCCGCAGAGATTAATGTTTGTCGCGCTAGTTCTTGCTGCTCAGGATCTCCCCGCTCTACAATATTCTCCAGCATATAGCTAGGAATTATGCAGAATAGGGGATGGCGATTATCGTGATGGTGATGTAAGCACTTATGCATCTTTACCATCCCTCCTAGTAGGTTCATCTACTTTCTATATTGACGAGAAATTTCTGAATAATTGCTAGGCGCAATAAAACTTAATATTTCAAGCTGTTAATGCCAGTAAATTATTATTAGTTTTTGTGTAATTTTTTTGACAAAAAACTTATTTTGTGCTAAATAGTATTTCTCTATGACCATACAATCGGGATCGCGCCGCCGCATATACGGTTCCGTATAATTAGCACTAATGCCATTGCGAACCCGACATACTAAGGCTTCTACCACTTTACCTCGGTTGGGGATGTCATAGTGGGACTTCATGATAGCCGTTTTTGGCATCTTTAACGGCTAATTCAATTAGTTGTTCGACATCTGCAGCCAGGGTGAAATTCGGGCATGATTGCAGAATATCTGTTAATTCTGACGGTAACGAGAAATCGGGAAGCGGATTGACTGCCATGTTCCCTCCTCCTGGTGAGGCTTTAAGTATTATTACTTAATATAGCTTCTTGTCGAGCAACTTAGATTAATCGTTGATAAAAATCAATATTAGACCCGCCGCAAAAGACCTGTCATACTAAATCCGTTGAGTATAGGCTACTGATGAAGAAAGGCAAGAGGCAATAGGCAAGGGGTAGGGTTGATTCATGAATCAACCCTACTAGGGGGTAGGGGGGATCAAAGGCAAAATCTATCTCTACAAGCTCAAGGGTTGCGGATCTAACTTCAAATCGGCAAGACTGACATCACCGTGACCATTTACCGCCACCTCTAGAGGCAAATTGCCGTGATAAGCTTGGATTAACAGGTTTTTTAAGTCCTCGATCAGGGGATAACGGGGATTGGCTCCGGTACACTGATCATCGAAAGCTTGTTCAGCTAAATGGTCTAATTTGGCCATAAATTCGGCTTCACTTTCGGGAATTACCTCTTTAATACTGGCTGGAATACCGATTTCCCGTTTTAAACATTCGATCGCTAATACTAATCTTTCCACACTTTCGGTCTCGCTTTCTCCTCCCAATCCCAGGGAATGGGCGATCCTGGCATAGCGCCATTTTACGTTAGGATATTTGTACTGAGAGAAGGTGGCCTGTTTAAAGGGGGCATCGGTGGCATTATAGAGGATGACGTGGGAAATCATCAAGGCATTGGCGAGACCGTGGGGAATATGGAAAATTGCCCCCAATTGGTGGGCCATGGAGTGACAGATGCCTAAAAAGCCATTAGCGAAGGCCATTCCTGCCATTGTCGCCGCATAATGGACTTTTTCCCGCGCTTTCGGGTCTTTAGCTCCGTTATGATAGGAACTGGGCAGGTATTTAAACAGCAGTCGGATGGCATCTTGAGCAAGAGCATTGGTGTACTCTGAGGCTAAAACCGAGACGTAGGACTCAAGAGCGTGAGTTAAAGCGTCAATTCCGCCGTAGGCTGTTAATTTTTTCGGCATATTCAGCACTAATTCCGGATCGACGATGGCCATGCTGGGAGTTAGGGCATAATCTGCCAGAGGATACTTAATATTATTACGGCGATCGGTCACGACAGCGAAGGGAGTCACTTCCGATCCTGTTCCCGAAGTGGTGGGAATGCAAACCATCAGAGCTTTTTCACCTAAAGGGGGCAATTCATAGACTCGTTTGCGGATATCCATAAAACGCATGGCCAAGCTCTCGAATTCTATCTCTGGATGCTCGTAGAGTAGCCAGATGATTTTGGCTGCATCCATCGGGGAACCGCCACCGATAGCGATAATCACATCGGGATTGAAGGTATTAATCACATTTAACCCCCGTTCGACGGTTTCTAGGGAAGGATCGGGTTCCACATCATAAAAGATATTAACCGTGATGCCGATTTCTTCTAAAACTTCCTCTAAAGCTGCGGTAACTCCTAGGTCAAAAAGAGGTTTATCGGTGACAATAAAGGCCCGTTTTTTGCCGGCTAATTCCCGAATAGCGATCGGTAATGCTCCGTATTTAAAATATACTTTTGGTGGTACTCGGAACCAAAGCATATTTTCCCGGCGCTCGGCTACGGTTTTAATATTTAATAGATGGGTAGGTTCGACGTTTTCGCTGATGGAATTACCGCCCCAAGTGCCACAACCGAGGGTTAAACTAGGATCGAGACGGAAGTTATAGATATCACCAATCGCACCTTGGGAGGAAGGGGTATTGATTAATACCCGGGCCGTTTCTACGTTGTCTTCAAAGCGCTTAATATTTTCCCGATTGGAGGGTGCGGTATAAAGCACGGCCGTATGACCTCGACCGGCAAATAAGACCAGTTTTTCGGCTTTTTTTATCCCATCTTCAAAGTCTTTAGCTCGGTACATAGCTAAAATTGGCGAGAGTTTTTCGTAGGAAAATGGTTCTTCTAAACCGATATTTTCTACTTCTGCGATTAGTAATCGGGTATCTTCGGGAACGGAAATTCCGGCCATGGCGGCTAATTTTTCCACCGGTTGCCCGACGATATCGGGGTTAATATGACCATCTTTTAGGAGAATCCCGACGACTTTTTCCCTTTCTTCGGGGGAAAGAAGATAGGCCCCGCGATCAATAAATTCCTGTCGAACTTCCTCATAGATGCTATCGACAACGATCACCGATTGTTCGGAGGCGCAAATCATGCCGTTATCGAAGGTTTTACTGAGAATAATCGAGGAAACGGCCATTTTTATGTGAGCGGTTTCGTCAATTAAAGCGGGGGTATTGCCAGCGCCGACTCCTAAGGAAGGTCTTCCCGAAGAATAGGCCGCTTTTACCATACTGGGGCCGCCGGTAGCGAGGATTAAATTAATGCAGGGATGTTGCATTAATGCTTGGGAAAGTTCCACCGATGGCTGATCGATCCAACCAATAATACCGGCCGGTGCGCCCGCTTTCACGGCCGCTTCCAAGACAATTTTGGCCGCTGCGATGGTGCAGTCTTTGGCTCGCGGATGGGGGGAAAAAATGATGCCGTTGCGGGTTTTCAGGGCAATTAGGGCTTTAAAAATGGCTGTGGAGGTGGGATTTGTGGTGGGTACGATCCCCGCTAAAATGCCCACGGGTTCGGCGATTTTTTGCAAACCAAAGGATTTATCTTCTTCGATAATGCCGCAGGTTTTTTCCTGTTTGTACTTGTTATAAATGATTTCTGAGGCAAAATGGTTTTTAATCACTTTATCCTCTATTACTCCCATCTCTGTCTCTTGTACGGCCATTTTAGCTAGGGGAATGCGAGCGCTATTGGCTGCTAACGCCGCTTTTTTGAAGATGAGATCCACTTGTTCTTGGCTATAGTTGGCAAATTGTTGTTGAGCTTTTTTCACCTGTTGAATCAGTTCTTCTAGCTCTTGTCTATTGGTAACTGTCATAACAATTTTGTAGAAAAAATTACGCATTTTATTTTCTTATAGCGTTTCTTGGTAAGGGATTCCCTAAATCTTGAGATTTTCTTTATAGTTTTCTAAGAATTGGTATTATAGAATACTAACAATTAAACCTGTTGACTATCTAAATTACTGCTTAAGACTGCATGGAAGCAGGGAGAGGAAGTTTGAGCATTTGTACTAAAATTTCCAAGATGCAGTTTAAATGCAGTACAGGTTAAGTAGGTAGGCACAATTATTTGTAGGACGGTCTACCACTTCTCTCAATATACAAGGTTGGGTTTCATGCTTCAACCCAACCTACCTTCATCTTATATTTAATTCCACCCACTCACCTAGAAACTTATAACGAGACAACTATGGGAGGAGAACCAATTTTACCCTAAAAAAAATAGTTGTGCTAGAATGGCGAAAAATTCTCGCAATTGATGATTATGTTAGCAGAATTAGCCGCCGCCGAAATCGCTAAAATCGCCTTTGAAGCTGTTATCGGTAAATTAACGGAAGGAGCAATGGATAAAGGTGTAGAATTGTGGCAAAAAATTAAGCAAAAGTTACAAAAGGAACCCACCGCAGCCGAGGTTTTAGCGGCAGCCGAACAAACCAAATCCGAGGCAATGATTGAACAACAAGTGGTTCCTTTTTTACAGGTAGAAATGCTCAAAGACCCCAATTTTGCCCAAGAAATCCAAACCCTAGCACAACAAATTATTACAATTAATCAGAATCAAACAGAAACGAAAACTCAAATTGGTACGCAAATTAACAAAGATATTAAACAACAATTGAACATTCAAGAAGTTAAGGGTGATTTAAATCTAGGAATCCCTCCTGAATGACTGGCGGATCTGCACGCAAAAGCAGACGCAATAGAAAATAATCGCAGTAGTCAAAGGGGTATTTTCAAGGGAGGAGATGCTCGAAAAAGGCTCGTCCATTGGCAGGGAAGAGAGGAGGAAATCACCCAAATTAAGCAGTGGTTTAATAATAAAAATGTTGCGATGATTGGCATCAAAGGAGTTGGGGGAATTGGTAAATCTACCCTAGCTAGTAAAATTTTTGAGGAGAAAATTACCCTCGCTCCTTCCCTAGGGGACGATGAAGATTTATTCCCAAAACGCTTTTGGTGGGAAGCGGGAAATCCGGGCGGATTTAGTGGTTTAGCTCGCCAAGTCCTGAGGGAATTTGGTTATCCCGTCCCCGAAAAAGAGACACAATTACAGGAAGCTTTAATCAGGCAATTGCAACGGCATCGCCACCTAATTATTATCGATAATCTAGAGAGTTTATTAGGGGAAGATGGTTCTTGGAATAATGAATTTTATCAGCAGTTTTTTACCGCTTGGATAGAAAAAGGGGACACTAGCAAAATTATAGTCACCACCAGAGAAAAGCCAAAAAATAGGGGTTTTAACCATTGGATTGAGCTAAAAGGTTTGAAACCACCTGAAGGGGCGCAATTGTTAGCAGAATCGCAAATAACAGGGGATATAGAGAACTTTTCTCGACGGGTGGATGGGCATCCATTACTATTGCGATTGGTGGCGGATTTGCTCTTAGCAGAATTTCCGCAAAACCCCAGTTTAGAAAGGTTAGCGGATTTGGGATTAGGAAATTTATCACAACTTTTGAGCGATCCGCAGGTGATGGGTAGCCATCGTCAAGAGACAGTGGGAATTGCTTTAGTTTTGGATGCTAGTTTTCAGCGACTTAGCCAAAGACAGCAGGAATTATTCACTAAAACCAGCATTTATCGTCGAGAATTTGATTCTCCGGCAGCCAAAGCAGTGATGGATAATTACCCGGAGAGCGCACTGTCCGAGATCACGGCAGATTTACGAGAATTGCAGCGACGATCATTATTAGAAGAAAAAGAGGAAAATCGCCAGCGAATTTTTAGTTTTCAGCCTTTAGTTTGGGAATATGCACAATACAAAGCCGGCGATCAAAGGGAATTACACCAAAAAGCGATCGCCTATTATCTTTCTATTGCTAAACCCGACTCGTGGGAAACCCTCAACGATGTGCAACCTTACCTAGAAATTTTCTATCATCTCTATCAGTTAACCGACTACGACAATGCTTTTGATATTCTCCGTGCTATCGAGGATTTTCTTACCCTGGGAGGCTATTATCAGATCTTAGCCGATTATTACCTGCAATTAGTCACTGTTTACCAACAACAGGAAGATCAAACCCACTGGAAATATACCGCATCCCTGACCAGTTTAGGCAATGTTTACAGATCCCTAGGAGAATACCAAAAAGCGATCGAATTTCATCAACAGTCCTTAGCAATCACACGGGAAATCGGTGATCGGGGGGGTGAAGGGAAATCCTACGGTAATTTAGGCGCTGTTTACTATTCCCTAGGAGAATACCAAAAAGCGATCGAGTTTTATCAACAGTCCTTAGCAATCACACGGGAAATCGGTGATCGGGGGGGTGAAGGGAAATCCTACATGGGTTTAGGCAATGTTTACTATTCCCTAGGAGAATACCAAAAAGCGATCGAATTTCATCAACAGTCCTTAGCAATCACACGGGAAATCGGTGATCGGGGGGGTGAAGGGAATTCCTACATGGGTTTAGGCAATGTTTACTATTCCCTAGGAGAATACCAAAAAGCGATCGAATTTCATCAACAGTCCTTAGCAATCAAACGGGAAATCGGTGATCGGGGGGGTGAAGGGTATTCCTACAATAATTTAGGCAATGTTTACTATTCCCTAGGAGAATACCAAAAAGCGATCGAGTTTTATCAACAGTCCTTAGCAATCCTTCGGGAAATCGGTGATCGGGGGGGTGAAGGGAAATCCTACAATAATTTAGGCAATGTTTACGATTCCCTAGGAGAATACCAAAAAGCGATCGAATTTCATCAACAGTCCTTAGCAATCGATCGGGAAATCGGTGATCGGGGGGGTGAAGCGTCTTCCTACAATAATTTAGGCAATGTTTACAGATCCCTAGGAGAATACCAAAAAGCGATCGAGTTTTATCAACAGTCCTTAGCAATCAAACGGGAAATCGGTGATCGGGGGGGTGAAGCGTCTTCTTGGTTTAATCTGGGAGTTACCTACTATAAACTCAAACGTATAGCGGAAGCGAAAGAAGCATATCTTCAGTCGCGGAAATTATTTCAAGCATTGGGGTTAGCAGGATATGTTCAAAAGTGCGATCAGGCAATTCGGCAATTAGAAACCCGAAAATATCCCTTAATCGTTGCTTTCTTTCTGGGGGTGGTGATGTTTCCTTTCGTTTTAATTGGGGGGATAATAGTGGCATTGTGGCGATTGTTAAAAAGATGGTTGAGGAAAGCATAATTAGGGGTAGGATGGGTTAAATATCCCTTATTTTTAACCTGAGTTTGACATCTGCTAATTTCCCCTTATAACTACCCTAAAGTGAGAAATTATAGTAATATTTCTAAGGATTGCCAGAAAAGAAAGAGCGCCACGCTGCTGTTCCGATCGCTCCTCCTAAAAGGATAATTAACGTCCAAACTTGATTTTTTTGGGTTCCTTCCACCTTTTCTAGTCTTCTATCCATCCCATCGACTTTCTCAGTTAGTTTTGCTTGTCCTACCTCTAGCTTAGTTAACCGTTCGTCGATTTTATCAAATTTCTGGTTAAAATCCTTCTGTAGGCTATCAAATTTCTGGTTAAAATCCTTCTGTAGGCTATCAAATTTCTGGTTAAAATCTTGTTGCAAGGTATCGATTTTTTGGTTAAAATCCCTCTGTAGGCTGTCAAATTTCTGGTTAAAATCCTTCTGTAGGCTGTCAAATTTCTGGTTAATATCTTGTTGCAAGGTATCGATTTTTTGGTTAACTTCCTTGATGCTGTCTTTGATTTCCTTGAGGACAGATTCAAGACTATAAGTAACGGTTTCGTTAGACATTTTGGTAAAATCCCTGGGAGTAATGATAGTACAATAATTTTATTTTAATCCTAAATCTGGTTATTAAAAACTGATTACCTATTGCCTAGGATTTAGTCTTATGGTAATATTTCTAGGGATTACCAGAAAAGAAAGAGCGCCACGCTGCTGTTCCAATCGCTCCTCCTAAAAGAATAATTAACGTCCAAACTTGATTTTTTTGGGTTCCTTCCACCTTTTCTAGTCTTCTATCCATCCCATCGACTTTCTCAGTTAGTTTTGCCTGTCCTACCTCTAGCTTAGTTAACCGTTCGTCGATTTTATCAAATTTCTGGTTAATATCTTGTTGCAAGGTGTCGATTTTTTGGGTGACATCTCGTTGCAAGGTATCGATTTTTTGGTTAACTTCCTTGATGCTGTCTTTAATTTCCTTGAGGACGGATTCAAGACTATAAGTAACGGTTTCGTTAGACATTTTGGTAAAATCCCTGGGAGTAATGATAGTACAATGATTTTATCTCTAGATTACTGGAGAGAACGTATCTGCAATTGGTAATAATTCTCGTCTAAACCTTGATTCTGCTTGTTATTAACCGAATTAAGCTGTTTTTGCAGGGACAAAATGCGATCGCCTGTAGCCGGATGGGTGCTGAGAATTGCGGGGGTAGAACCCCCCTGTTGTGCTAATTTTCCCATAAAGGAGATCATCGCCGTGGCTGCATAACCAGCCTCAGCTAGATTGTTTAAACCCAGTCGGTCCGCTTCTAATTCATCCTTGCGACTATTGGGCAGATTATAGGCGAGATTGACTCCCAATTGTACCCAAGTTTTTGTGTCTAATCCCGCCGCGCTGAGAAGTCCTTGGGCGAGGGCAGTATTGCGTAATTGGGTGATAGAATGACGACCGACGATATGGCCGATTTCATGGGCAATAACACTGGCTAATTCTGCCTCATTATCAGCCGTTTTAATCAATCCCGTGTGTAAATAGACAAATCCGCCCATAGTAGCGAAGGCGTTAATGCTATTGTCGCGCACCACTTGAAAAGTGTAGGGAAGGTCAGGGCGATCGCTAGTTGCCGCTAATCGCTGCCCGATTTCTTGGACATATTGGTTAATTCTGGCATCTTTGGACAGTTTTATCTTACCTGATTCTAATAAACCCTGATTGATCTGCCTACCGAGGGCGACTTCCTGCTGAGGAGAAATAGTGGCGAGTTGAATAACTTGCACACCGCGAAAGAGTAAATCCATCCACGAGCGCCCGAAACTGGGTTGGGGATTGACAATCCCGATACTCAGGGTGAGCAGCACAGAAATGATTGTTAATAGCCAAAAACGGGAGAAAATAGGGCGCATAGACGATTCGATCGCATAAAAACCTCATTCCCATTCTAGACAGTCCCTATCACCCTCTGTCTGCTACTGTCCCCGATTGGTTTGATAGACGTAAAAGTTAAATAAATCGAATAAACTGCCAACAAAAGCAAAGGTGACAGCGATGGTTAACATTCCTTGTAGGGGATAACCGCCGCCGAAAATGGTTAAAAATTGCAGGATTTGGCTAAAACCAGTCCGAGAAACCCAAGTAAAGCCGGGGACGTGACTGGTGGCGAATAAAGCAGCTAAAATAGAACCCACTAAGAGGACGGGGGCAACAAAACTTAATAGGGTGGAAAATAGCAGGGAACGGAGCAAAGTAAGCATGGATGCTGATCTCCAGAGAACTAGGGGGCGATCGAACGGGAATAAGAATCTATACTCGCTCCCCTATAGAATATACGTTCATCTCGGCTAGGGGCAGTTTTTTAAAGAATCTTAAAATATCATTAAGATTCTTGGTTAAGAACGATTAAGTGGTACACGGCGTCGGGTGTGGGGTGTGGGGTGTGGGGTGTAGGGTGTGGGGTGTGGGGTGTAGGGTGTGGGGTGTAGGGTGTAGGGTGTAGGGTGTGGGGTGTAGGGTGTGGGGTGTAGGGAGAAGCTTTTTTCAGTGATCAGTAAACAGTAAACAGTAATCAGTGAACTGAAAACTCACATCTGATAACTGATAACTGATAACTGATAACTGATAACTGATAACTGAAACTACCTGAAGCATTGATCCCCGTGGTGTGGTACTGTCAATTCAGTGTATTTATCGGCACTGGCTTAAGATTTGTCGCTATTGTCCTCCCCTTCTCCTGTCGCTGTTTTTGAGGCTTTCTATGACCGACATTCCTTTCACCCTAGACCAACTGAGAATTCTCAAAGCGATCGCTGCCGAAGGAAGCTTTAAACGGGCGGCAGATACCCTGTATGTCTCCCAACCGGCGGTCAGTCTTCAGGTACAAAACCTCGAAAAACAGCTAAATGTGCCGTTATTTGACCGGGGCGGTCGGAAAGCCCAATTAACGGAAGCGGGACACCTACTCTTAAGCTACGGCGAAAAAATTATCACTCTCTGTCAAGAAACCTGTCGGGCGATCGAAGATCTACAAAATCTGCAAGGGGGAACCCTAATCGTCGGCGCTTCCCAAACCACGGGAACCTATCTTCTTCCCCGCATGATCGGGATTTTTCGGCAAAAATACCCAGAAGTATCCGTACAGCTACAAGTTCATTCCACCCGTCGCACCTCTTGGAGCGTTGCTAACGGTCAAGTGGATTTGGCCATTATCGGGGGAGAAGTTCCCGCCGAATTACAAGAAACCCTGCGGATTATCCCCTACGCAGACGATGAACTGGCTTTAGTCCTGCCGATTTTTCATCCTCTGTCTAAGGTAGAAATGATTCAAAAAGAGGATTTATATCGACTAAAATTTATCACCCTCGATTCCCAATCGACGATTCGCAAAGTTATCGACAAGGTTTTAACTCGTTGCGATATCGATACCAAACGCTTAAAAGTGGAGATGGAACTTAACTCGATCGAGGCGATTAAAAATGCCGTCCAATCCGGTTTAGGGGCGGCTTTTGTCTCGGTGACAGCGATCGAAAAAGAACTACAAATGGGAGTTATCCACGCGACCAGAATTAAAGATGTGGAAGTACGACGCACTTTGTCGGTAATTATTAACCCGAATCGCTATCGCTCAAAAGCTGCCGAGGCTTTTACCCTAGAAATACTACCCCAATTCTCCACCTATCCCGAATATTTGGCTGACGACCACAACTTTGAACCAATTCCTAACTCGCAACCCGCCGAAATTATGAGTAAATAAGTCGATACATTTAAGCTATCTCTTGGGAAAATTACTGCCGGGATAAATTACTTTTTGCTCGACTTTAATCCAATGGAGACTTTCTAAACGACTTCTAAGATTAGTAATAGTTACTCCCAACTCGTCGGCGATCGCATACAAATGTCCCCATTTAGTCAAGTCACGGCCCTTGATGGCTTTCTCTAACTCACTCATCGCCATTAGTAAACAACTGGCAAAATATTGAGCTTGCCATTCAATTCTTTGGCTAGAATCAACTCTCCGACACAGAAAAGGTTGAATTGTCTCTAAGGAATCTCCCTGATTGATTCGATCCAAAAAGTTAGAGACGGCCGTTTGATTAATATGAAGGACAAAATGACCAATTTCATGGGCTAAACTCGAATTTTTAAAACCTTCTTTTGCCAAGGATGAATTTTGAGAATCTTTTAAGAATTTTACATCTTCATTAAGAAGAATTTTCTTTTCTGTGGGAATAATCATGGCGGCGATTTCTCCCTCTTGATCTGGCTTTATATCCGTCCATTCAATAGCCAAATCAAAATAATCGGCCGCTGCTTCCGCAATATCGCAATTTTTTAAGGGACGACGACGATTAGCTTTTACTTTCTTCAGAATATTGTCTGCCTGAGCTTCAATCTCTGCTTTGGGAATAAAACTATAGGGTTTAATAATATCCAAGATATCTACTCCTCTGGTTCTAATTTGGTCGCCTCAGAAATAATTTTTTGGGCAAAATTGGGATTGTCTTTCATGCGACGCAATAAAATCGGCATTTGTTGGTATTTTTGAACTAATTCTTTGAAGACTTTTTGATCATCTGAACTAAGTCGTCCCGCCAATTCCCCTAATGTTTGAGCATTTAATTTTAAATGAGTCGCTAAGGACTCAATAACCTGCTGACTAGGAGGATAACCCGCATGATCATTTTCTAGCTTCGATAGATAGGTATAGTCCACCCCAATCAACTTAGCTAGTTCTCTCTGACTATATTCCTCCTCTCGACGAGCTTTGCGGATAACCTGTCCAAATGTTTCTGACACTGCTTTTCTCTCAATCGCTCAAAAAAATTATATCAAGGGTTGACTATTTAAATTAACCTAGGCTAAAGTTAGTTCATCGGCGTTGATTATTTTAGTCAACACAAAAGTAAACACTAGGGAAAAAATCGTGTCCTCCCAGTTTCCCCAAAAGCGTTGGTATCCTCCGATGAGCTATAGTCTTTGGCGATCGCTAAAACCAGCGATTGGCTATGAGAATTGGCATTGTCAGACAAAACGGGGGTTTGAAAAAGCGCGAAACAAAGAACCAGAAGTTAAAAGGTTGCTATCACAAGATAATCAACCGCAAAAAATTGGTAAGTTGGCACAAAGAGGAGTTTTTGAGTTTCATCAAGAGCCGGTGAGATTATCTGATCCTCATGGGGTGGAACAAGTAGCAGAAATCCTGCAATTAAATCAAGAATCGCCAGAAATTCAAGCTAAGATTTTAGTGATTTTAAACAATTACTATCAACAACCAATTTTATTGAATCAAGAGATTATTAATTTATCTAGAGGCGATGAAGGTTATCCAGAACCTATTGTTATCGAGCAAGGTAACTATCGGTTTAATTTGTCCGCTGCCTTTGATTGTATTTTTAGAGAAGCTGATCACACCATACATATTTTAGATTTGAAAACTGGTCAATCTAATTTTGATCGTCGTCAGGCTCATGTTTATTTACTGGCAGCTAGTTACCTTTATCCTCAGGAAAAAATTGTCGCTTCTTTTTACAATTTAGAAACCCAAACAAGCTCAGAAAAGATAACCCTGTCTTCCGAGGCCATAGAAGCGGTTAAAATCGAACTAGCTTCCCTGTCAAAAAAACATCAGCGACAACTACAAAAATATAAAGATCACCCCGAAGATTTTTATCATATTTTTACGCCCCAAAGTGGCTATGCCTGTCGTCATTGTCCTTTTACATCGATTTGTGATTATGCAAATAAGGAGGTTTAGATAATGAGTTACACAGTAGCTAACACAGTCAATCCTTCGCTTTTTTTGAGTGAAATTACTTGCTTAACTCTCAATAATAGTTGTTGGAATTGTTTTAAGCTCAATCATCAAGTTACCAGGGAAATAGGTAATCGTTTTAGTTGGCAATTCAGTCGCAAGTTTCCCGAGGTGGTGGTTATTTTTGAAGATCATTGTTTTTGGGTATTAGCTAAAGATGAAAAATCTATTCCTTCTTCACAACAATGGAAAGAAGCTTTATCAGATATTCAAGAGGTTCTACGAGAAGATATTGGCGATCTCTATTATTCTATTCATTGGCTAAAAGACTTTCAGATAACAGCTTTAGTTAAAGCACAATTAGCAATTAGAATTCTGAAAATATTTGGTAAATTTTCCTATCCAATAGTTTTTCCGAAAGATAGTAAGACAACTGAAAATCAAGTACAGGTAAGGAGAGAAGTTAATTTTTGGGCAGAAATCATCAATGACACTTATCCAGCTATTTGTTTAACTGTTGAAAGTAGTATTGTCTATAGTGGAGATTTAGAACAGTTTTATGAAAATCATCCCTATAGACAAGATGCTGCTAAATTATTAGTAGGTTTAAAGGTTAAAGATAGAGAAACCAATGGAACGGCTAAAATCATTAAAATAGCGGGTACAATTGGGGAAAAAAGAGAGGATTTATTAAGAAAAGCTACGGGTTCAATTAGTCGAAGAAAATTAGAAGAAGCTCATCTGGGGCAACCAGTGGTAGCGGTAAAATTTGGCAAAAATCCCCAGGAGTATATTTATCCATTGGCAGCTTTAAAACCCTGTATGACAGATAAAGATGAGAGTTTATTTCAAGTCAATTACGGAGAGTTATTAAAAGCAACAAAAATTCCCTATGTTGAACGACAAAAACTATTACAATTATATAAACAGGAAGCACAAAAGACTTTAAATAACTTTGGGGTTCAGTTAAGAGAAACAAGCATTAACAGTAAAAAAGACCCCCAATTCTTTTGGACTCCTTCTCTTTCTCTTAAGCAAACTCCTATCTTATTTGGTAAGGGAGAAAGGGGAGAAAAAGGAGACATTATCAAAGGATTATCGAGGGGGGGTGTCTATAAACGTCATCGAGAATATGAGGATCCTGCTCGTAAGATTCGTTTAGCTATTCTCAAACCAGCTAATTTAAAAGTGGGAGATTTTAGAGAACAATTACAAAATCGATTAGACCGTTATAAATTTAATACCATTTTGCCACCAGAGAATCAAATAAATTTCTCTGTCGAAGGTGTAGGATTTGAAAAAAGAGCTAGACTGGAAGAAGCAGTTGATCAATTAATTGGAGGAGAAATTCCTGTAGATATTGCTTTAGTCTTTCTTCCCCAAGAGGATCGCAATGCTGATAATACTGAAGAAGGAAGTTTATATTCGTGGATTAAAAGAAAGTTTTTGGAGCGTGGAGTTATGACTCAAATGATTTATGAAAAGACTTTAAATGATAAGAGCAACTATAACAATATTCTCAATCAAGTTGTCCCCGGAATCCTAGCCAAATTAGGAAATTTACCCTATGTCCTTGCTGAACCTCTAGAAATTGCCGATTATTTTATTGGTTTAGATGTGGGAAGGACTCCTAAAAAAAATCTTCCGGGGAGTCTCAATGTTTGTGCAAGTGTGCGACTATATGGAAAACAGGGAGAATTTGTTCGCTGTCGGGTAGAAGATAGTTTAACCGAGGGAGAAGAAATTCCTCAACGTATTCTGGAAAAATTTTTACCGCAAGCTGAACTAAAAAATCAGAAAGTTCTCATTTACAGAGATGGTAAATTTCAAGGAAAGGAGGTTGACAATTTACTAGCAAGAGCTAGGGCAATTAATGCTAAATTGATTCTCGTAGAATGTTATAAGAGTGGCATTCCTAGACTTTATAATCTTGAGCAAAAACAGATAAATGCTCCCTCCAAAGGATTAGCTTTTGCTTTATCAACCCGGGAAGTTATTCTGATAACGTCCCAAGTGTCTGAACAAATAGGTGTTCCTCGTCCCTTACGCTTAAAAGTTCATGAATTAGGAGAGCCAGTAGATTTAAAACAGTTAATTGACACTACGTTAAAACTCACTTTACTTCACTATGGTTCTCTCAAAGAACCCCGTTTACCTATCCCTTTGTATGGAGCGGACATTATTGCTTATCGACGCTTACAAGGAATTTATCCTAGTTTATTAGAAGATGATTGTCAATTCTGGCTTTAGAGAGGAAAATTATGTATAATTCTCTTATACCATTTTTCTTTTAAAATTATTTTTCAGTTAATTCAGATTCAGTTTTTTTAAGTAAATCTGAGGCAAATCTTTCACTAAATCCCACTAAAAAAGCACAGGAAAAGATAAATAAATCCTGACGAGCTTTGTTGGTTATTAAACTAGAAGAATTTTTATCTTGGGTAATCATAAAATCAATTTTAATCAACGTATCTGAGCTAATTAAACTAAAGATAAAAATACCGAAAATTAGACCAATTAATGGTTTAAAGAAACCAATAAAAAAAGGAATGAGGGGGTCGTCATATTTTTGGTCTCGAAAGTCGATAATTCTGAGTAAAATACTCGCAACACTTCCCAACACTCCTGCTGTTGCCGCATAAACTAAACCATAAAATATATGCCGATTAGGATTTATCGTATCACTCGGTGATTTTAACTGTTCTGAATAACTACTAGAAGGAATGGGTACTGGGGAGTTTGCTTGAGGTAATGGTTTTGAAATAAGTGCCTCCTTTTGAGAGTATTGCTGTTGTAAATTATCATCAAATTGGTAAATTTCTTGAGCAGAAAATTTCAGGGCAATAATAGATAAAAAAGTTGTCATAGATAAACCTAAAAATATTTTGAATGGGACTGATTTTACAGAATATATATAACTAAATCCATTTAAAATATGTCCCCATAAAAAATAGCGATCATTATTAATTTCCTTGGCTAGATTAATTCTGAATTCTCGAAGAGCATCAACTCCGACTTTATTGGTTTTTGCCATGAGCAATATATATTTAATTTCCTCTAATAACAAAATAAATTTAGTTGGATCATTGTTAAAAATAAACCAACCAATTTTCCGGCTATTACTTTTTTTATAAATCAAATAATTCAGATGATGAATCTGTTGAACTAACTTAGTGAGTTCTAGTTGTAATTCAGGAGAAATTATCGGCAAAACCTCTAATAAAACTTCCCTAATATCCGCATTTAAGGCGTTAACATCGTCATTTTTTTTTACTGGAGTGGAAGTGATCATATTTTTGGGGACTTTTTAGATTGATTAATAGAATGAAAAGGCTACAGAAGAGAGAGGTTTTCAAACCAGTTTTTTGATAACTTTCTAGCCATAAGACGGTAGATTAACTGATTGAATTTCAAAAGAGCGAGAGTTCTTTAACCCCTTTCTCGTTGTCACATTAATAAAACGTTTGACCCTGGATAATTGTGATATATTTGTTACATTTAGTTACTTAAAATCAAATTATCCCTGGTTTGAGTTTTTGAATTTACATCAAAATCCTCTCCTCTTAAACAGCTATCTAATTGATCTTGTAATACATTTGCATTAATTGTCTCCGTGCTAATTAATACCAATTGGGTAAAGGGTGGATTATTACCCCATTCTTCGCCTATTTCTAAGGTAATTCTCGGCCCTACTTGTTGCAAAATTACTCTTCTATTGGGATATTCAACAGTAGATAAAATACCCTTAGCTCGCAATACAGTTACGGGTAATTTCCCTAATATTTTTCCCAGGGTTAATAACTGAAAAGGGCGAACACTTTCATAACTCCAAGTATGAAAGTTATCCGAGTGATTAGATTTTAATTGACTAGATACAGAATGAACGGGAAATGAGTCCCTAAATCCTAATAATAAATCTAGGGAAATATCCCCATAACTCCCTTTTAACAAACGCACCCATGGTGCTATTTTTTGGATAATTTGATTAGCATTAATTTGTGCTTTTTCATCAATCAAATCAATTTTATTGAGAACCACAATATCAGCGGCCGAAATTTGATCAATTAGCAAATCTTGATAGTTAATTTTTCCAGATGGTTCACAAATTTGGGGTAGATAGGTCGCATCAACTAGGGTAATAATGCTGTCTAAGCGAATTATTCTACTTAAAACTGGACGCTTTAGGGTTTGTAACAGGGTATAAGGGTTAGCAATTCCACTGGCTTCAATTAATATCTGATCTGGACGGAGAGATAGAATTTTGGGGAGAGAATTAACCAGATTATTTTGTAAATTACAACAAACACAACCTCCCTCAAGAGTGATTAGATCACCGTCTCTATTTTTAATTAACATCTGGTCAATATTAAGACTACCAAAATCATTAACCAGTATGCCAAAACGGCGATCGCTTTTACCCTTAAGAATGCGGTTAAGTAAAGTAGTTTTACCAGCACCTAAAAAACCCGTCAGCAGTGTTACTGGTGTCTTCCAGAGATTTGATGACAAAACCATTATACTTGTCCTCCCGATGGTTGTTTATAGATGACTCCCCGTTTCATGACAAAATCAACTTTACCAGTAACATTAATATCCTCAAAAGGATTACCCGGCATAGCGATAATATCAGCAAATTTCCCCACCGCTAACGCACCAATATTCGGCTGCATTAATAATTCAGCCGCTACAGTAGTTGCAGCTTTTAAAGCGCGTAAAGGAGTAATACCATTTTGAACCATCGCTGGAAACTCTTTCCAGTTATCTATATGAGGAAAAGTTCCTGCATCAGTACCAAAAGCAATCTTAACGTTACTTTTAGCTAAATTATCAGCACAAGCAATCAGTTGAGCGGCATATTTTTGATATTTAGCGTGTTGCCACGAAGAACGATTTTGCCAATATTCAGGATTATTAGCATTGCGAGCTTTTTCTAAAACAGTGTATTGAGTTGGTACAAGATAAACTCCTTTCTGTTCCATCAATTGCAAAGTCTCGGAACTGGCAAGATTACCATGTTCAATGGAACGTACCCCCGCATTAACAGCACGTTGAACCCCTTCCCCTCCATAAGCGTGAGGACAAGCAGAAATACCGAAATCTTTGGCGGTACTAACCAGAATATTCATCTCCTCTTGGGAATAAGTGGTTTGACTCGGATCGTCCGTAGGAGAGCTAAAACCCCCTGTGGCACAGAATTTAATCCAATCTGCTCCTGAGCGAATTTCTTCCCGTACTATGCGGATAATTTCTGCTGTTCCGTCTGCTACTTCAAATTTTTCTGGTCTGAACTGAAAAGCAACTAAAGAGGTAAAATCACCATGCCCTCCTTGGGCTGAAATCAGGTGAGGTGCTACTAATAGATCTGGTCCAATAATCCAGCCCTTGGCGATCGCTTTTTTGAGATCGACGGTAATAAATTCTGGATCGGGACAACCCACTTCCCTTACAGTAGTAAAACCGTTCATTAACAGTATTTTCAGGGGATTTAAGCTATAAAGGGTCATTAATGGCACTGTCACCATATAAGGATTTTCTGGAATTGTAGGATCTCCTTCACAGAAGGTGATATGAACATGACAATCAATGAAACCAGGGGTAACGGTGTGTCCTTTTAGTTCAATAATTTGAGCGTTGCTGTGATCAACTGTTGCAGCGATCGCAGTGATATTCCCATTTTCGACGCGAATTTCTGTCGCACCAAGGAGATTATCAGCCAAACCATCCCAATATTGATCGGTTACGATTACATAATTTGGGCTAGTGGAATTAGTAACAGTCATAGTTGTTTCTCCTGTTGTTGATTTTTTTTAGTGTTTTGATTAGTTTTGAGGTAGGCAATAGCTTAATATGTCCTTGATATTACTAACAGATTACGAGCTATTAATGAGTTACCAAAGAGACAGGTTATTCGCTCGTCTGTATCCTTTTAAAATGTTTAAAGGTATCGCATTAATGAGAGCAGAAAAATTATTGACATTCGTTTCTAGTTGACCTGTACTGGTGTTGACGCGATTCCACCAGTCAGTAGCAATAATGTTAGATTTGATGCCATTTAAACCAGCGAAAAAGCTAGAGAGTTCTTTAGGCACATTAGCTGGTACTCCACCAACTTTATAGTTGTACTGGGCCATTAATGACCACAGAAAATTATTAGATTGGCTTATGGAGTCGATTTGCTGTTGTAAATAACTCTGGACACTTGACCAATCGGTTATACTTGAACCACACCAATATTGTTTAATAGAATTGCTCCAAAAAGGTGTATTTTGTTGTAACCAATTCGATACACTGCTGTCAAACTCTAGAGAACCAACTACCACTCGACCAGAAGTTTGCCAGATATCTTTTAAGGTTTGAGATATTCCCAATGGTGGTATCAGTTGGTCTTGGCCAATGGTTTTTATAATGACATTAGACAAATCTTGATAATTTTGAGTTGTCCAATTTCCCTCAAAGTCATGTAAATCAAGAATTACAATTTCTTGAGGATTAGACGCTAAAAATTGTGTTACTTGATTGAGAACATCTACTAATTTAAGAGGGAGGGCAAAACTACCATGACACATCACAAATTGATCATCTCCCGATCCACTACCAAGCATTAATCTGAGATCAAGGGAACGAATACCTTGATTAAGTTGCTGATTAATATTTTGATATTGAGTTTGTACCCAGTTTTGGCTAATACTATCAGCACAATAAGTAGAAGTATCGTGAGTACCTGGCAGTGTTAACTCATTAAGATGGAGGTTTTGAATACAAGGCGCAAATAACTCCATCCAATTGTTAGCCCAATGTAATACGGAAGGACGTAATACACTGAAATCATCTGCTAATCCACCACTACCATAATTAGGTGTTGGATAAGGGGTAATTGGGCTTTGAGTATTGCCAGGAAAATAGCCAAGTCCGATAGTAACAACACCATCATGAATCCAACCCACAGCAGATGTCTTATTAGTATCAGGAGTAGGATAAATAAAAAGACCATTAGGAATATTTTGCCATTCAACGAAGACCCCATAACCCGCTTCTGAGGCGACAGGAGTTGATAATCCTTTCACTCCACTCTTTTTAGCGCGAATTGTAAATGTAAAGTTGCTTACACCGTCGAGGGTATAGGTAACATCGGAAGCATCATCTATACTGTCATGACCTACTGTTTCTTTAAACTCAGCATAAAATTGAGTAAAGGAATTAGGCCCAATATTAGAAGATGGATTCCACTCCATCTGGTAACTACCTGATTTTCCTTGATGGATGTTATATGGCGTAGCGTTGACAATTTGTATGTGAAATCCAGCACCCATATGAGTTACTCCTTAGTTTGTGTTTAAATGACTTTTATTGAATGTGATCGAACTCTTGAAAGCGATCGCTAAACAGGAAAAACTTTGATCGCTTTTTCGTAGTACGCCTGACGATCAGCTAGTCCGTTAAGACCACCATTGACTCGTCGGGTGATTTCTGCCACCGTTGCACCGCGATCGCAAAGAGCATTCATGTTATTGTTATGCCACCAAAAACCGCCACTGGTAAAAGGATAGGTGGTACTAACATAGTCAACTCCATTCATAACTTTCGGATCATGAATATAATTCGCAAAAGCTTGATAGTTGCTGCGTCCCGTTAGTTGAATAACGCCCGCTCCTTTATATTTGGGACCATCCCCTGGATCAATATTGCCTAGATCTTTCCGTCCGTTATACTCCTCACCGCTACCGAGTTCTTTCATCCATTTCAAGCCTCCACTTTCATGGGCAGTTTGGCTTAAGAAATGACACATTCGGGGGTGAGTGTTAATTTCAAAGCGATTTAAGCAAGAATTGAGGTCTGCTAATTGTCCATCGCTGATGACGTTACCGTAGATAGATTCAGCTTGAGTTTTGGAGATTAAATTACTACCGCCTGGTAATTCTTGAAGATCTAGTAAAAGTTTTGCTGAAGAGGCTCCTACGGTATCCAGTTCTCCTTCTTTAATTTTTTGCTTGAATTGCTCAAAGGCTTGTTTGGTTTGGGGTCCATAAATGCCATCAACACCATTAGCAGGAAGTAATCCGAGAACTTGCAAACGGGTCTGAACTTCTCGGCAAAGTTCGGAATCTCCTGCTAAGGAATCAATGGGTTTAACGAGGTTTTGTTGAATGATGTCTTCTAATTTCATAGTGTTGATTTCCTGGTTGAGGTTTTAATAATGGTGATCGCTAATTTAATCAAGACTAAAAAACTAAGATAGTTGAGCATCCATTGTATCTAAATCCTGATCAGATAGGGTTAGAGTATCAGATAAATTGTTAGTCAGTGGCCACTCAATATCGAGTAAATTAAAGTAGGCTTGAATATGTTGAAAATAAGCCTCTTGAAGAAACTGTTTCATTGCCGTTTTTTGTGGTTTTGTAAATATACCACATTGCCCTTTCATAGCAAAAGTTGTTGGATTAAGGTGCTGATAATTACAGTTTTTAACCTTTTGAATTTGTTTGTTTACCAGTAGAGAAATTTGTAAAGATTTAGTAATATTACAGGGTTGGTAAAGGGTGGGAATTTGAGCAAGTTGGGTGGTATTCCAGGCATGGGGAACAATGTCTAAACTATTCCATAATCGGCTGGAAAGATTGAGTCCTGTCTCTGTCGTTTCATAGTAATTAGCAAAGTCTTGATCGCCAGGGGTTGCACCGGCGGAAAATTGCGTATAAACCTTGACTTGTGTGCCTTTTGGGTTCCAGCTTGTCTGATTCTCATAAAGCCATAACGCCATAACAGGAGCTAAGGCTCCTCCCAAACTATGACCTGTAGTAATAATTTCTATTGGTTGTTTGGGCTGTTTTTGTATTTCCTGAGTCAGAAAGTCTAGGAGAGATAAATTGCTTGAATTTTTCATTCCTTGCAAAATTTTTATCCCCGCATTTGTTCCCTCAGAAATATTACCTTGTTCTGGGTTTGTGCTAGACCAGGGAACCATATTATGGGTGTTAACATCTTCCTGTAACCAGTCAAATACAGACTTGGGGTTAGTCGCGGCGATCGCCACTACATATTGAGGATTATTTGTTGTTAGATTTTCACCTTTAGCGACATACATAATATTGTCCCAGACCTGACTTTTGGGATCGTGTCCATAAATAACAGGACCCCAAACTATCGTCCATTGACCGATTTTTGTTTGGACATTAGAATCAGCCAAATCAGTTAGTAATTTGTTACTATCACTGATATTAGCCAACATCGAAAGACAGAAAAGAATTTGCTGTTGATCGTAGCTAGGACTCATTGAATTGTCTCCTAAATTTAGCAATGGTTGTTTTGAGAATGATTTGAGAGGCTACTTCATCAAGCAGTGGGTAAACAGTCAGTCTGGATAAACATTCATAATATACAGCCAAATAGTATCTGTATATTTTGTTTTTTCTGTACTACCCAGAAAGATTTCAAAATAGGAACTACTGTTATACACATGACGAATAATGTTACAATATTCGCTGTCTTCAATCACCTCAAAATTCGCCGCTTTATTGGGAATCAATCTGATAGACTGCCTTCCCTGATCCGCCGCAAAACATAGATGAATATCTAACGGGACTCCCTGCCAGGCTGGATCATCAAAACCAAAAACCGAAAACAATCTCGCATTGGCAACTTCTAGGGGAATATTGTAGGGTTTAAACTCAAAAGGAATCACCCCCGTATAGGCTTCTCCCTGTCTGTCACCAACAAAACTACAGGGAAAATGATTAAAATTCCATAACAAAGATCCATCCTCATTTTTAACGGTGATCACATAGGGATCTTTGCATTGATATAAAACCATTGGTTAACGACCTCCTAACTGGTTGTGCTAAGTTTTGTTGATTGAATCAGCGATCGCCTTTCATTCGGCTGATCCAAAAAGCGATCGCATCCTGTACTTAGAGTCTTGATAGACTTGTCCTATAGCGTCCTATGCGCTTAATAACCCGTCTTAGAATCTACCGCTCCAGCAACAATTCCAGTTATTGCCCAACCGACGGCAACTGGATCATCTGTCACCACACCAAAAACTAAGGCAGCGGCTGAAACAATATCACTGATCCATTCGTGATGCACACCACTAGTTGGATCGTTTGCTACTAACATTCCATTCTCAGGAATGCTTGAGCTTGGACTATAGGCTGCTATACTTTAGACGTTCATAATCTGAGATTTATTAAACTTCTGAAATCGTAGAGTCAGCAAGGAATCCAGTTCTTTTTTATGTTTCAGATGGGCATCATTCAGACATTCAT
>VYLQ01000178.1_pt1 | contig 32297 bp, 30 predicted proteins | sample 5115351 | NCBI WGS metagenome assembly VYLQ01 (sample SAMN12291776, study PRJNA351875) | freshwater metagenome | isolation source: freshwater lake | place: USA: Michigan, Lansing Lake | collected 2013-08-14 | reverse complement strand
TTGTAGCCTCTGGCAACAGCATAATCTTTTAATCGGTCAGCTTGTCTATCTAGATTGTCTTTATTTTCGGCGCTGGAAACTCTTGCATAAATGCAAGCTATCAAGTCGGGTTTTGAATGGTTGTCATCCGTTATGATAATTGTACCCGAAGGCAATTGATAGCCTGTTAAATTCCCTTGTTTCCACCACCTCCAAGCCGTTCGATAACTTATTCCTGTTTTTTTTGCATAGTCTGATAGTTTCATATCTATATATTACCATGCCTGACTATATCTGACCATATTTGTATTGAAACTTTACAATACCAAAAGTATTTAGTCCCCCCAGAGAACCCCCTTGAGCCACCTAGCACACTTTCCTCTTTTTGTCAAATTTTATGTTAAGAAAGATGTAACTAATGGATAGGGGGACTGTCAAAGATTAACCGTCTTCGTATTCGGGGATTCTCTCTTTTTTCTTCTCGGTAATATTGATGCGGGGGGGATTGTAATCCGGTTCCACGTCATCATCCCACATATCATCCTCGGCCTTATCTTCGTAATCGTCGTACTGAGGACGAGAAAAGCTTTCTGCGCGTTCTGAGCGAGCTTCTCCCCAGTTATCTTCTTCTTCCTCGTATTCTTCCTCATAATAACGAGCTTCGGCCCGTTTTTGCGGTGGGGGAGTGGCACGCAGGGGTTCTTTTTCCCATTCATCCTCACTCCAGCGTTCTTCAACGGGTTTAGCGGCCTCAACGGGAGTGCGGAGGGGAATACCCGTACCTAACTGATTTTCTGGGCGAGCAGCGGGGGTATAATAAGCTTCTTCTTCTTCTCTTTCCCAGGGGGGACGACCAATACCCAAACGTTCCAAAACTCCCACACTAACTTGGGTGAGACGTTCCTCGGCCCCTTCAAAGACGATTAAGCGATTCGGACCGCTGCTAACCACTTCTTCAATGGCAATTTCGTAGGTACTGATCAATTGTTCGGGGATAAGAGGCAATCCCAGGGAAGCGATGATAATGGAATGTAATTGACCACTAAGGGGATCAAATTGATAATCGCGGACTTTGCCTAAAGGTTCGCCGGTTTCCGTGATCACGTCACTACCGATTAAGGGAGTATAAGCATCGATATCGACGGATTCCAAGACGTTATCATCTTCAACGAGAACCACGTCTCCTGTCTGACTGATGCTCGATAAATACATATATTGAGGCATTCCCGACAGGGAGAGGATATTATCGCGGAGTCCCAGGGCAACCACTTCTCGTTGATCGATATCTACTAGGATATCTTTAACAACGCCGAGTTTTTTGCCTGTATTGCGAGTGATAACCTGTGTATTTAAAAATTCTGAACGTAAGCGACTATTCTCTGTGATCATTTTTTCCTATGGGTAGGCGTTAGGGCGTGGGAATACGAATTATTGTAGGCTTAATATATAGGGCGAGATTGAGGGTTAATTTACCGATATTAGCTTAGATCTTAAAGTTCCCTGAGATTAACACTTTTTTTGGCCTTGTTTGGGCGATAGTTTGGGGTGATAGATAAGGTTAAACCCATTTTAGCTAATTCTTTACATTTTTTTAGTAACAACAAAGCAGGAGCTAGAGAGAAACTCCCTTGACTCCTGCTGCCTAGATTCTGATTACATAGTTAAAGACTGCACCTCAGTTTCGAGCAGTTTAGCCAAGTCTTGCAGGAAGGAGGCTGCATCAGACCCGTAGATGACTCGGTGGTCACTGGTGAGATTAACCGTCATCTGTTTTTGCACTCCGAATAAACCATGATTGTGGACGACGATTTGGGGACGGGAAGCGCCCACGGCCAGGATTGCACCTTGGTTGGGGGGTAAGATAGCGGTAAAGCGATCGACTCCGAACATTCCCAGATTAGAAATGGTAAAAGTACCGCTATTGTATTCTTCTGGTTGCAGTTGTTTACTGCGAGCGCGATCGACTAAATCTTTCCAACTGCGGGAGAGGGAATAGATATCCATCTGGTTAGCAGAGCGCAAAACCGGCGTAATTAAGCCACCATCGGGCATAGCTACGGCTACGGCCACGTTAATCGCCCCGTGGTATTGGATTCCCGCGTCGCTATAGCTGGCATTAACTATAGGATGTTTAGCGAGGGTGTTGGCTACTGCTTTTGCTAACAGGGCCGTCATGGTGACACCCTTGGATTTTAGCTGTTGATAGAGTTGATCCAGTGGGTCGGTGGTGATAGTGTAGCCCACTTGGAAGGTGGGAACTTGTAAGCTAACCGACATATTCTGGGCGACGGCTTTTTGCAGAGTGGTGAGGGGAACAGTGCGACCGACCGGGGCGCTGGCTGGAATCGGGGCTTTAGGAGCCGCTACAGGCACGCTGACGGGTTGCGGGGGAGTAATGACGGGAGCGGGGGCGGTGCTGACTTTTCCTGTCGCTTTTTCTACGTCTTCGGCGGTAATTCGTCCGTGGGGACCGCTACCCACTAGGGTTTTCAGATCGACCTTTAATTCTTTAGCCAGTTTTTTGGCCCTGGGAGAGGCGACTAAACGACCATTCTCTTTAACGGTGGCGACGGGGATCGAAACGGGAGGCGGAGCGATTTCTGGGGTCTCTACGGGCTTGCTAGGGGCGGCAGCGGCGGTTTTTCCCTGAGCTTTGGCTAGTTCAATTTCCTCTTCAGTTTCGGCGATATAGGCGATCGCTTCCCCTACGGGTGCTTCTTGGCCAGCTGCCACTAAAATTACAGCGAGATAGCCATCATAAAACGATTCTACGTCCATGTCGGCTTTGTCGGATTCGACCACTAACACCGTTTCCCCTTTGCTGACTTTTTCCCCGGGGGACTTCACCCAAGAAACTATTTTTCCTTCGGTCATGGTGGAACTGAGCGCGGGCATGAAGATATCTCGAATCATGGTGGAGTGCTTCTATCTCTAATGTTTTGAGCCATAGCGCATTTTACCACAGTTGATGGGGTGTGGGGCTTTTCAGTAATCAGTGAGGAGTAAACAGTAATCAGTGAGGAGTAAACAGTAATCAGTGAAAAGCAAGCTCCGAACTTGTCACTTAATACTATTGACTGAAAACTCACATCTGGTAACTGGTAACTGGTAACTGATAACTGATAACTGATAACTGATTACAGAGGGAAAAAGAGAAGGGAAAACAGCCCCTTCTGTGCCGTATCTAGACAAAAATTGTTCTAGTTGCCAATATAGACCGGTTGTGCTTGCAGAGATTCGACCAAACCGCGCACGGCTGCCACCATAGCCACTTCATTATCCAATTGATTGATCGCCGAACCAACACCGATACCGGCCGCTCCAGCAGCGATCGCCATAGGAGCAGTGACAATGGATAAACCGGAAGCGCAGAGGACGGGAACCTTAACCGCATGGGAAATAGCGTGGGCTGCCGCTAGAGTCGGGGCAGCTTTTTCAATCAGTCCCAAAATACCGGCGTGACGGGGTTGACTGCTAGTGCCGCCTTCGGTTTGAATAATGTCAGCACCCTGACTAACTAAAGCTTCCGCTAGTCTCACCTGTTGATCGAGGGGTAGGAGATGGGGAACTGTTACAGACAGGGTAATTTCGGGCAGTAAGTCGCGAGTTTGACGGGTTAGGGCTAAAACTTCCGCCGCTTCAAAAATGCGTCCTTGGGCATAAAAACTATCGAAATTACCGATCTCAATTAAATCGGCTCCCGCATCCACTGCCATCACCAACAATTCTGGCTCGACGGCCGATACACACACGGGTAAATTTGTCAAGGCTTTTACGGCCCGAATTAGGTCAGCATTAGCGGCAATATCGACAAAAGTTGCTCCTCCGGCGGTAGCGGCTTTAACTACTGAGAGAACCTGCGAGCGATCGAAATTATTTAACCCACTGATCACTTTCAGGGCATGACGACGGGCGAAGGCTTGCTGTAAGGTAAAATTGATCATTAATCCACACCTATCTGGAATTCTCAAAAAACATTTTCCCACCTTCTCGCTGATCAGAGGGTGGGATTTGAGAATTATTAGGGAAATTTTCTTTAATTTAGGTTTTGATTCTCTTGGTTTTTGCGCTTGAGGTTTTGCAGTTGTTGCAGCAGTACCTCGATTTCCGCTTCTAAATGGAGATATTTCACCTGTTGGTCAGCTTGGTAGGTGGTGCGAATCTGTTTCATGGCGGAGGATTCCTTAGTTAGTACAGTTGTCATAGCGGTATCTATAGAGTGCTGATTATGTTTAATTGTTTCAATTTGTATATAGTACCTTAACAATGTCTTAAAGAAAACCTTTTGATGGTAGTTTCTCAACTGGCACAGGATTAAAGAGGGGAAAAATTCTTGCAACCAAGGGGATCGGAGTGCGATATACTCAGTCGCGAACGATATTGGCAAGCATGACCATGGTAGCGGTAGCAATTTTAGCGGCGGGTAAGGGAACCCGAATGAAGTCCAGCCTTCCAAAAGTTTTACATCCCCTCGGCAGTCGATCGCTAGTGGAACGGGTCCTTAATGTCAGTGAATCCTTACATCCCCGGCGAAAACTGGTAATTATCGGTTATCAAGGGGAACAGGTGCGAAACACTCTACAGCATCTTGAGGATATCGAATTTGTCGAACAAAAGGAACAGTTAGGCACTGGCCATGCTATTCAGCAGTTAATCCCCCATTTAGAGGACTTTCAGGGGGATTTGTTGGTCTTAAATGGCGATGTTCCCCTGTTGCGTCCCGAAACCTTGCAAAATCTTCTCCAGATTCATAAAAACCATGGTAACGCCGCCACCCTATTAACTGCTAATCTCCCAAACCCGAAAGGTTACGGTCGAGTTTTTTGTGATGGCAATAATCTCGTTAAGCAGATTGTGGAAGAAAGAGACTGTACCGATGCCCAAAGACAAAACCACCGGATTAATGGGGGTATATACTGCTTTAATTGGTCAAAATTAGCGGCGATACTGCCTAATTTAACGACCAATAACGATCAAGGGGAATATTATCTCACGGATGTGGTCAATTTTCTCGCTCCCGTCATGGCTGTGGATGTGGAGGATTGTTTAGAAATTAGCGGCATTAACGATCGCAAACAATTAGCCACCGCCTATGATATCCTGCAAACTAGAGTTAAGGATCATTGGATGGCCGCTGGAGTCACCATTATTGACCCCGATAGTGTCACCATTGAGGATACTGTCACCCTCAGTCCCGATGTGATTATTGAACCCCAAACCCATCTGCGCGGTGAGACGATAATCGCTTCTGGTTGTCGTCTCGGTCCGGGGAGTTTAATCGAAAATAGTCGCATAGGCAGCGATGTAACGGTCTTATTTTCGGTTATTTCTGATAGTCAGGTGGATTCTGGTTGTCGCATCGGTCCCTATGCTCATTTGCGCGGAGAAGCGAAAATTGGGGCTAATTGTCGAGTCGGTAATTTTGTTGAAATTAAAAAAAGTGACATCGGCAATAAAACCAATATTGCCCATTTATCCTATCTGGGAGATGCCACTTTAGGGGAAAAAGTTAACGTTGGTGCGGGAACAATTACTGCTAATTACGATGGTGTGAAGAAACACCAAACTATGATCGGCAGTGGCACAAAAACTGGGGCAAATAGTGTTTTAGTTGCCCCTTTAAAATTAGGAAAAAATGTCACCGTGGCCGCTGGTTCAACTATCACTAAAAATGTCCCCGATAACGCTTTAGTTATTGCTCGCGAAAGTCAGCGTGTGATCGAAAATTGGGCCGATCAGTTTCAGTAGGTTAATTCCGGGATATAAGGACAGAAAACTGTTGCTAAATTCCGAGATTAGAGTCAAGATAAACACTTTGATAAGGGCAGGAAAGAAAGAGGGGTTGAATGGTACTCAACCCTTACTTATACAGGTGAACTAAATAGGGTTTAAGGGGGATGTTTGCTTATTTAACGGCCGCGACGACCTGCTTTACCGACTACGCGAATATTTTCAGGAGATTCGGTAAGTTTAACAAGATTTCCCTGGACAGCGACGATATCTTGCAGTCCTCTTTCCTCCATTTCTGAAAGAATATCGATTCTCTCATTTTTAACCTCGAGAAAATCGATAAATCCTGCTAGAGAATCTGCTGAACGAAAATACTCCTCCAATCGCCGCCATAATTTTGGCCAAATTGGATCGATTGTTTTCAAGTCATCCTTATTTTTAACAGTAACTCCCGTTAAAGTTTTATCACTAGGCCAATAACCTTTTTTATCTTTCTTAGCCACTGCTAAAGCTTTGTTGAATTCTTGTCGCAATTGGGTAAAAAGCGTATTGTAATATAAGGGGTAGGCATAACCCTCTAGTACCTGCCGATAATTGACGGAATCTCTCAGTAGGTTAGCATCTAAAAATACTTCATCTCCATCTTCTCGCTCGGTATTTCCTGCGAAAACGAAACAAATCGGACGACCAGAACTGTCATCCACCATGCGCGCTAGAATATAGCCCTTGGGGGTGGGATTATTATTTTGATCGTAACCGATTAAATCGAGCATATTCTCTTTAGCTTGAGTCGATAAGGGTTTAATTGCCCCTTTTTCGATTGCGTCGATACCCTCGAAACGTAACTGCACAGTGCCGTTATCACGAGAAATATTCGGTCTTCGACCTTCTAATTCAAATAATAGGCGACGATTGTTTGCCAAAAAACGGACAGAATCCCCATCGGGTTGACCGAATTGTGGGGTAAATCTACCTTTGATGAGAATAAACGCCATAAAACCTCTAAGTAGTTGGACAAAATTAAGGTTAACTGTGGGGTCAGGAGTCAGGAGTCAGTAGTTGGCTTTTTTCTTTCTGCTCTCTACACCCTTCTCCCCACTTCCCTATCTCCCTTCTCCCTGCTCATAGACAATATTAACCAGTAATTTAGATAGGTCAATGGCTTATCAGTTCACTGTTTACTGTTTACTGTTTACTGATTACTGATGCGGGTTAAGGCCTTAAATTTGCGCGATGAAGCGTGAAATGTTATAAAAATCTCAGTCCTCCCTATAGAAAAGAGTATAAACTTTATGGCACGCACCGAGTCCACAATGTTAGATTTGGGGACAAAAGCCCCCAGTTTTGCCCTACCCGATGTGGTTTCGGGTGAAACTATCTCTCTGGACAGCTTTGCGGCTAAAACCGCTCTGTTAGTCATCTTCCTCTCTGAACATTGTCCCTTTGTTAAACACATTCAAGAAGAACTTAGCCGTCTAGGTCGCGATTATGCTAACACCAATCTGGGCATCCTCGCAATTAGTTCTAATGATGTGGAGAAATATCCCGATGATTCGCCCGAAAATTTGAAAAAAATGGCGATAACCCTTGACTTTAAATTCAATTTATGCTATGACGAAAGCCAAGCAGTGGCGAAAGCTTACACGGCAGCCTGTACCCCCGATTTTTTCCTCTTTGATAGTCAGCGCAGCCTAGTCTATCGCGGTCAATTGGATGATAGTCGTCCTAGTAATGGCGTACCGGTGACAGGCAAAGATCTCCGTGCCGCTATTGACAAGGTTTTAAGCGGTCAACCAGTACCGACGGAGCAAAAACCCAGTTTAGGCTGTAATATCAAATGGAAACCGGGTAATGAGCCACCCTATTATGGTTAATTAACGAAGGGTGTAGGGTGTGGGGTGTGGGGAAATGGGGAAATGGGGAAATGGGGAAGTGGGGAAGTGGGGAAGTGGGGGAATTTCAACTAAAACTCTAACACCTCAACACCCTAAACCCCCAAATCCCTATCACCCTATCTCCCGACTCCTGAATTCTGACTCGTAGCCCCACCAACAAACTTTTTGCCGCAAACCCTATTTCAATAGCGTAACCGATTGCTGTGCTAATAGGGCAGTACCATAGGCCGCTTGATCCTGTTTAGATAAAAGCACGGGAACCCCTAAATGACGCTGACGAATTATTCTCCAAGTCGGATTTTTTGCCCCACCACCCGCACTATAAACTCGCTCTAATTTATTGGCCCCCAATTCCTGTAAACGCTGATAACCTAAAGCTTCAATGCGGGCAATACTTTCTAGTAAACCATGCAAAAATTCTAGAGGATTATCGGGGCGAGGAGTCAGTTTTGCGGGTAAAAAAGGATCATTAATTGGAAAGCGCTCGCCCGCTTTTAGTAGAGGATAATAATCTAAATTACTTTCTTTTTGTCCATCTATTGCTAAACTATAATTTCTCAATTCTTGATCAGAAAAAAACTTCTTTAACACTGCTCCTCCCGTATTGGATGCCCCACCAGTTAACCACAAATTTCCTAAACGATGACTATAGATGCCATAGTTACTATCATCAACTTTCTGGCTACTTAATAATTTTAAAACTAAAGTTGAACCTAAAGATGTCACCGCAGCTCCTAAAGAATTAGCACCACTGGCTAAAAATGCCGCTATGCTGTCGGTGGTTCCCGTATAAATTACACAATCTTTCGGGATAGAAAAACGATTCACTAAATCCGGTTTAATAGTATCGATCGCTGTACCCGGGGCAAAAATTTCCGGTAATAAATTAAACATCGGTAAATTCTCTAACCAATCGGGATAACAGAGATTTTCGAGATCATAACCTAACTTTAAGGCATTGTGATAGTCACTGATTCCCAGTTTACCGTGCAGGAGAAATGCTAACCAATCCGCTTGCGAGAGAAAATAACGCGCTTGCGAAAAAATTTCTTGTTCACTCCACCAAAGTAATTTAGCTAAACTGGAGGTAGCACTAATCACGGGATGGTGAGGGGGTGCTATAGCTTTAATTGCTTCTAAAAAGGCAATTCCTCGCCCGTCATTGTATAATATTGCCTGAGAAAGAGGATTACCCCAATTATCACATAATAACACCGTCGAGGAAGTACCATTAATCGCGATCGATTTAAGTTCTGAACGCACCGAATCCCCTAGATTATCCAATAAATAAAATAGGGCCTTTTGCCAATCCTGAAAATTGGCATTAGTGAAGGGATAATGAACCTCAGCGACGATATTTTTGCTAGAATCAATAGCAATCGCTCGCGCTCCCGATGTGCCAAAATCAATACCTAAAGATAAACCCATTGATGTCTTCACAACCCCCTCATTCTGGCTACCATTGGGATGGTATCACTCCCCGATTCTTTGAAGGTTGGTACTTCCGAGTCATGATTCCGCAATTAGCCGACGGATTCGCCTTTATGTATTCTATACAAGACCCAAGCGGCGGTCAAGTCAATAGCGGTGGAGCAGTACAAATTTTAGCCATAGAATCTAATTATCTTGGTCGCACTTTTCCCGATACGGATCAATTTTGGGCAAGTCGTCAGGAATTAGCCATTATCCATTGGGGAAAAACTAACTTAAAAACCCGTCCCCGTCTGCTTTCTCCGTCAGATTTTTTTGAGTCTATTCGAGAAGGTTATCAAGCAACAGCAAACCAGCAGCAAGGACGAATTTATGATCCCGTCACTGGAGAAATCTGTCAATGGGATTATCGCATTGAAACTAGGTACAGTTGGGGAGATAACAAGCGTCCACCCCAAGCAACAGCAGGAATATTATCTTATTTACCGATTTTTGACCCGGGTTGGCAGATTTTAACTGCTCATGGTTTAGCAACGGGAATGATTACCTATCGGGGAAAAAATTACCAATTTGAGAATGTACCTTTTTATAGCGAAAAAAATTGGGGTTATTCTTTCCCCGAAAAGTGGTTTTGGATTAATTGTAATGCTTTCCCTGAAAATCCCGATTTAACCTTAACCGCAGTGGGTTCTACCCGGAAAGTTCTCCACTGGACGGAATCGGTGGGAATTATCGGTATTCACTGGCAAAATCGCTTTTATAAGTTTGATATCTGGAATTCTCAACTAAGTTGGACAGTGCAACCCTGGGGATACTGGGAAATGAGGGCAACTAACGAGAATTATACCATTGTCTTAATCGGTATCAGTGATTATCCTCCCGATCGCGTGCGTGTACCCACAGAAAAAGGTCTCTGTTTTGCTTGTCAAGATACCCTCAAAGGTAAATTATCGATAAAATTGGCTGATAGTCGTGGTAAAATTATTATAAATGCTTCTAGTGGTCTAGCTGGTCTCGAAATTGGCGGTATTTGGCCATCAGCATGGATAAAACGGTGAGTTAAATCACCATTGCGACGGGAGAATATCACTCTATTCTTGATTGATCGGTATTAACATAGAATTAGTTTTTGATCGCTAAAAAATTGCTTCATGAACCAACCTTCTCTCAATTTTGTTGAGCAATTAGTGATAGTAGAAGTTAAGGAACAGTTAAGGAATTTACCTGCTTCCTTTCGTCAATATCTCTCGGAGACTAAAATCGATCGAGTCATGAATAATGCTATCCAACTTTTGCCGCGCAGTTTCAAAACTTTGGCAGAGAAATATCACGATCCCCACACCCGAAGATTAAGAATAAGAATTGCTGTAGAAAGAGCAATCACTGATATGCTCGATGACCTAAAATTCTATTATGTAGCGCAGACAGAAGTGGAAGATGAAGAAAATATTCCCACGGAACTCTATGCTAAAAAGTGAGATAGCAGTAGCTGCATCTCAGACAAAATTGAGATGCAGCCTCTAGATTAAAAACAAAGACAAAAAACCATCTACTAATTAAAGATGATAATTATTTACTTGTCTAGCATTTTATCTAATCTTTCCTGAATCAATAAAGCCATGGAAGAACGCAGAAAAAATAAACCAAATAACCCCGCTAGACTGAAGGGAATAATGGCTACTTTGCTATAGTTGCTGTCTAATAAAAATATGGCTGAGATAATGCTAAATCCCAATAAACAAACATTAATTAATATTTTAATTGCCAGATAAATTTTTTTCAGGAGTCGTTCATTTTCCCGTGACTTAACTTGAAAAACTAAATTTCCTCGCTCGATTTTTTCCTCTAACTGACGGATCATTCTCTCGTTTTTATTACCTTTTTGCCATTGTTGTTTAAGAAAAGTGCGCGCTTGATTAGCTAGGGTAAGCATTGTGTTGGTAGTTCCTCCCGATACCGCTAGACTTTTTACAAAAGGTTGACTAGCTGCTAATAAATTATACTGGGGATCTAAAGAGCGGGCAATCCCATCCAAAGTGGTGACAGATTTAATAATAAAAGTCATTTGGGGAGGTAAGCGAAAAGGTTGCTGTTTAAACATTAAATACACTTGATCGCTAATTTGTTCAAAGACCCTCACATCTACCGGTTTATCGCGAAATTCATCTAAAAGAAACTGCACGATATTTCGTACGGGTTGTAGATCTACAACGGGTTCAATTAACCCCATATATATCAAAGTTTTTAAGACTGTTTCCGTATCCTTTCTCAAGATAGCGAAAAAGGTTTCGATCATTTGATCTTTAGCGACGGACTTTAACTCGAACATAGTGCCGAAATCGTAGAAAATTAACTCCCCTTCCTGACTAACTGCCATATTACCCGGATGGGGGTCTGATTGGAAAAAACCATCCTGTAATAGTTGTTTGAGATAGGAACAGATACCCAGTTGAATAATCCCATCTACGTTAATATTATTAGCTAGTAAAGTCTCTCGATCATCGACTTTAATCCCCGGCACATACTCCAAAGTTAATACCTTGCGGGTGGTATATTGCCAGTAAACTAAAGGAACTTTTACCTGGGGATAATTCTTAAAATTTTCCCGAAAGCGATCAGCATTTTTGCCCTCATGAATATAATCGATTTCTTGAAAGAGTAGTTCAAAGAATTCTTGATAGATAGCTTCTAAGTTATATTTTTTCACCGCAGGGAAAATATTTAACCAACGGGTGAGACGATGCAACAATTCAAAATCGAGATTAAATAGTCCTTCTAGATTCGGTCTTTGTACCTTAATAACGACTTCTTCCCCACTTAATAACCGCGCTCGATGCACTTGTCCTAAACTGGCACAAGCGAGGGGAGAAACGCTAAAACTTTCAAATAAATTATCTAGGGGTTGTCCTAATTCTGTTTCAATAACTCGGATCGCTTCTTGACTATTAAATTCGGGAACCCGATCCTGTAATTGGGTTAATTGTTCGATATATTCGAGCGGAATTAAATCTGCTCGCGTCGATAAAGATTGCCCAATTTTAATAAAAGTTGGTCCCAAATTCATGAGGCGATCAACTAACCATTGCGCTCTCCTTTGCCGTTTTTTGCCCCTATTAGCCCCCGTTAAACGATCCCAGAGCAAAAAAGTCAAAAACTGCGTTGTAAAGCTAAATATCTCCAATTGACGAACAATTGGCGATCGCAAACTTTGCTGCCAATGTAAAGATTTGGGGGAATCAAAAGGAGTAAGCATCAGTTATCATTTATCAGTTATCAGTTATCAGTTATCAGTTATCAGTTATCAGTTATCAGTTATCAGATGAACGTAGGTTGGGTTGAAGCATGAAACCCAACGCCCAATCATTTTACGCTACCGCTAACCCATCCTACAAATAATTGTGCCTCCCTACTTAATATCCACAGCATTTCTCGTCAAGGTGAAGTATAGATTAAACCTTGCCGAAGTAAGGATTCCAGTCGCAAAAATGCGCTTCATCCATCTGAGAAACGCTGTCAAGTGTTACCTTCCCGTTTGAGAATTCGCTGGTAAAAATCCTGATTTTCAGCTTTTAATCTCTGGGACTAGGTAAACCGAGATCTACCGCTAGACGATGACCACAAGCAAAACCGGAAAAGGCCACCGCGTTTAATCCTTGACCGGGGAAGGTACTATCTCCCACACAATAAAGATTAGGAATAGCTGTACGATTAAAGGGCATTCCTAATAAGCCTAACAGTTTTCTTCGCGGTATTGGGCCGTAACTGCCATCGATTCTATTCAAAAAGCGGCGATGGGTGCGGGCCGTGCCAATTTCGATATAATCTAATCCTGTATCTAGTTTGGGAAACAGTTTTTTCAGGCGATCGATGAGACGATTAGCAGCGGCCTCTTTTTTCTGTTGATATTCTTGGGGGGTCAGTTTTTGCCATTGATCGATCCAGCTAGGGGTGAAAGTATGAATGATATGATGGTCCCGGGGTGCTAGGGAAGGATCGAGTAAGGTAGGAATAGAAACAAAGATAGTTCCCTGTTCTGCTTCCATGTTTTCCCAATCTTCTAGTAAAATATGGTGACATTCGCTTCCTGATGGTAACACATCGGCCTTGACTCCCAGATGCAAACTCAGGAAACTGGGGGATTTTTGATAGCGTTTTTGCCATTTTTTTTCGCTGCCCGGGAGAGATTCCGGGGGGAGTAGTTTCTCGAAGGTATCCCAACGGGTGGCATTAGAAACAATCTTTTTAGCGTAGTATTCCTTACCATTGGTCAATTTTACCCCGATCGCCCGTCCTGCATCTAAAATAATCTCAGCTACTCTCGCTTGATACTGGATTTCACCACCAGCTTTTTCCAATCCCTCGACTAACTTGAGAGCAATCTGTCCCACTCCTCCTTGGGGATAGTTAATTCCCCCGTAATGGCGATCGCTAAAGACCATCCCCGCATTAATCATCGGAGTGCGATCGGCGGGTACTACCGACCAACAATAACAGTCCATGTCGATAAATTTCAATAATTTCGGGTCTTTAATATATTTTCTAGCCACATCTCCCGCATTTTGGGGTAAATACTTGACCAATCCCAAACAGGATAAAGGATGCTGGAAAAAAACCCTAGTCAGATAGCGGGGTTCTTCCAGCGATAGTAAATCCATACTATTGAGGCAATTAAACACCTGCCAGCATTCATCGTAAAAGCGCCGGATACCGGTTTTTTCTGCGGGAAAATGGCTAATTAATTCCTGTAAAAATTGTTCGTAGTCGCGATGAACTTTTAAGTCTAATCCATCCGGGAGATGATAATGGATCTGGACGGGATCGGCAATGGTTTCGATACTCATATCCACTGCTGCCAAAGCTTTGGTTAGGAGGTTAGTCGTCCCCTTTTTGCCAAAACCAAAAATCATCGAAGCACCCACATCAAAACGATAACCCTCTCGTTCAAAATAACCTGCGCTGCCCCCCGGAATCAGATAACTCTCTAAAACTAAGACTTTTGCTCCTTTTGCCGCTAATTGCGTCGCTGTCACCAATCCCCCGATTCCCGACCCAATCACGATCGCATCGTACTGATTACTCATAACCCAACTTTATAAATTTTTGTGTCAGTCTTCTATTGTAACCCTTGACTAGCGGTGATTTATCGGCTAGTTTGCGGGAGCAAAAAATTTTGGGGGAGAGATGAAAAGTTGGTAAAACGAAAAAAGTCTTGACAAATCCCGCCGCTTGACATAGTTCGATTCTGTGTGGAAGCAAGAAGAATAGGGGTAATTTTCCGTGAATATATTCTTCAAATCCTTGCCTAGCAAGACTCATCCGAACGATAAACACTGATTATCACACAAAGTCGAGAAAAGCCAAGTATTTTACTTAAAATTAATTAATCAAGATGTATAGAAAACTGGCGAACAAAATCCTTAAATTAGCTAATTCCCTATCTAGGTCATCGAAGCGCTCTCTTTTAATTGTCACCGATTGCCTGATTTTTTGTCTAACCATCTATCTGGCATTCTCGCTCAGGTTTAATCTTAGCCTCGAATATCAGCAAATTAGACCTTTTTTCGGGGAAATATTCAGCTTAATTGCCATTAAACTTCTAGTTTTCTATCTCAAAGGTATTTACAGTCCCGTAGTACGTTATACAGGGTTAGAATTTCTTTCCTCCGTACTGCAAGCGGTTCTCTATAGTTCAGGGGTTTTGATCAGTCTTGCCTACTTTCAAAGGGATGCCTTTTTGCCGCGTTCAGTCCTGATTATCGACGCATTGTTAACCCTAGTATTGGTTATCGGGGTGAGATTGTTGATTCGTTCTGTCTTTCACCGTCTGAATATTTACGTCAGTAGTCTGGATAGGGAACCGACAATTATTATCTATGGTGCCGGGGTTGTGGGTTGTCAATTGGCACGCTCCCTACAAAATGACCCCCACTATCGTTTATTGGCCTTTGTTGATGATAATCCCGATTTGCAGCAGCGAGTTATCCAAGGCATTAGGGTTTACCCTCCCTCTCAATTGGCACTAATGCACCAAAAACGGGCTTTTGACTGGGTTATTCTCGCTATTCCGAATGTAGCCAAGGCCAAAAAGCGGCAAATCATCGAAAGTCTAGAAACTTTACCTATCGACATTAAAACCGTTCCTCCCCTCTCAAAAATTTTATCGGGAGAAGCGACCATCAATCAGATTCGCAGTGTCGATGTCTCGGAATTATTAGGACGGGAAGAAATTCTACCCCATCCCGAACTTTTGGGAAAAAATGTCACGGGTAAAGCGGTGTTAGTCACCGGGGGTGGCGGTTCCATCGGTTCGGAATTATGCCGACAAATTGCCTTTCTCAAGCCAAAATGCTTGGTAATCTACGAATTAAACGAGTTTTCCCTCTACAAAATCGATCTCGATTTGGGTGAAAATTATACCGATTTACGCAAGTATGCCTATCTAGGCAATGTTCTCGACCGCAATCATCTGGCCCGAGTCATCCAACAACACCAGATTGAAACAATTTATCACACGGCCGCCTATAAGCACGTTCCTCTTGTGGAAGCCAATGCTAGTCAAGGGGTTTACACTAATGTTTGGGGGAGTTTAAATGTCGCTCAGACTGCGATCGAGAATTCAGTTAGTAATTTAGTTCTTATTTCCACCGATAAGGCCGTCAGACCGACTAACATTATGGGGGCCAGTAAACGCTGTGCTGAGTTAGTTATACAAGCTTTGGCCGCTTTACCCGACACTTTCACCTGTTGCGCTATCGTCCGCTTTGGCAATGTTCTCGATAGTAGCGGTTCCGTGGTGCCGCGTTTCCGGGAACAAATCGCCCAACGCAAGAATATTACCCTCACCCATCGCGATATTATTCGCTATTTTATGTCTATTCCGGAGGCGGTGCGTTTGGTTATGCAAGCAGGAGCAATGGCCCGAGGGGGTGAGGTATTCCTGTTAGATATGGGTGAACCAGTAAGAATTTACGATTTGGCCCTACAGATGATTCGTTTAAGTGGCTTGGAATTAGGGCAAGATATTGATATTGAAATCACGGGATTAAGACCGGGGGAAAAACTCTACGAAGAATTATTAATCGATACCGATAAAGCTTGTCCCACCGCTCATCCAAAGATTTTTTGCGCTAATGAACACTTTCTTGCTTGGGACAAATTGCCAATCAAATTAGAGCAACTGCTTAATTCTATTCAACTTAATGACCGTCATGGCTTAGTTAAGTCCCTGCAAGATTTAGTCCCGGAATACCAGCCTCCGCAGCAAATAGCCAGTAATTTGTCAAGTAAAAAGTAAAAAAGAGGAGTTTTATCTCTCCTCTTGTTGCCAAAATTTATTAATCTAATTGAACCGAATGCTCTTGTTTTAATTGCTTTTGGATAGTTTTTACCGTCTGCTCAATTTTATTGATTCCGCGAGAAGAAGGGCGATTTACTCTATCAGCTAGAGGAGAAGTTTGTTGAATAGCAATGCTTAAATAAAGAGGAAAAGCGAGGGTAAAGGCTAAAAAAAGACGTTGTAACATGATCCACTCCCACAAAAGTTTTTCAGCGATTATTTTAGCCGACTGAAACTTTTACCAGAATAACGACTAACTAGGAAAATTTAAGCTAGTTTGTGACAGTCTGGCAATTGGTGAGGCAATCCTAAAGAATTAGCGTTGAAACCCTCAACCCTAGAGCGAGAGTTTGATACATTGATCTAGGAACATGATCGATCGCCCTATCTATGCACAAAATTCCAGTTACTGTGATCACGGGTTTTCTGGGTGCGGGAAAAACTACCCTCATCCGTCATCTACTGCAAAATAATCAAGGCCGACGGGTGGCCGTTATGGTCAATGAATTCGGAGAAGTGGGAATTGATGGTGATTTGTTGAAAAGTTGTCAGACCTGCGACGACAACCCTAACGATAATATTGTGGAATTGACCAACGGTTGTCTGTGCTGCACAGTACAGGAAGAATTTCTCCCCACCATGCAGAAATTGCTGGAGCGACGGCAACAGTTGGATTGTATGCTGATTGAAACTTCGGGATTAGCTTTACCGAAACCTTTGGTTCAAGCTTTTCGCTGGCCGGAAATCCGCAACGGTGCGACGGTGGACGGAGTAATCACCGTGGTGGATGGTTTTGCTGTCGCTAGGGGTCGTCTGGTGGCGGATTTGGACGCTTTAACGGCACAAAGGCAAGCAGACCCCAATTTAGAACACGAAACGCCCATTGAGGAGTTATTTGAAGATCAGTTAGCCTGCGCTGACCTGGTACTCTTAACTAAAACCGATCTCATCAGCGAAATTGAATTAGAAAAAATTATTAATTGGCTGAGAACACAACTGCGATCAACGGTAAAAATAGTTACTTGTGCCGATGGACAAATTAGCCCCGATGTGCTATTGGGATTTAATGCCGCCGTCGAGGATAATTTAGCTAGTCGTCCTAGTCATCACGATCACGAGGAAGAACACGATCACGATGAGGAGATCAATTCCGTGCAGTTTTGCCTCGATTTTCCTGTAGATGCCCAAATTTTGACCCAAAGGATTAAAGAATTGGTGGCCCGAGAAGATATCTATCGGGTCAAGGGATTTGTTAACGTGGCCAATAAACCGATGCGTATGGTGTTACAGGGAGTCGGCGATCGCTTTGATTCTTTCTTTGATCGACCCTGGCAATCCACGGAAATGCGGCAAACTCGCTTGGTCTTTATCGGCCGGTCTCTTGATAGTCAGAGAATCGAGCGGGCCCTAACCAATTCTCTCCTTTAGCTATCAGCAGTCGGTCATCTTTGTATCAGTTATCAGTCTTCTTAGCTTACAATATCTTTGTCTTACCCATCAATTTTTCGAGCTTCCCCTGTAGAAAAAGTGCGAGAAATACAAGAAACCCATTAATATAATCTAGCAGTAAGTTATGACAGCGTTTCTCATAATAGATAAAGCGTAACCTAATTTGGTATCGACGACCGACTCCCCAAAACGAAAACTTCGTACCTCACCATCAAGATAACTGCTGTAGTTAAATTTATGAGTAACAATCCTTCCCCTTCTTTAACATTAAAAAAAACAAAAATTACCGACAGGAATATCACTCTCTCCCATGGCAGTGGTGGCAGGGCAATGCGGGATTTAATTAACGAGATATTTGTGAATAACTTCGATAATAACTTACTGGCAGCCCTTGAAGATCAAGCCCGATTTGAGATTAAAGATTTAGCTAAAATAGGCGATCGCTTGGCATTTACCACCGATTCCTATGTGGTTTCTCCCCTATTCTTTCCGGGGGGTGATATTGGCAGTTTAGCAGTCAATGGAACCGTTAATGATTTGGCTGTCGGTGGGGCAATTCCCCTCTATCTCAGTTGTAGTTTTATCCTCGAAGAAGGTTTATCGATCGACACCCTAAAAACCATCGTTACCAGCATGAAAATAGCCGCCGACAAAGCAGCGGTAAAAATCGTCACCGGGGATACAAAAGTCGTTCCCAGAGGACAAGGGGATCAAATATTTATTAATACCTCTGGAGTGGGAGTAATTGCGGCCGGAATCAATTCCGGGGCCAATAATTTACAAGTTGGCGATCGCATTTTGCTGAACGGTTTTCTGGGGGATCACGGTGCCGCCATTCTGATTGCCAGGGGCGAATTAGACCTACAATGCACAATCGAAAGCGATTGTCAAGCTCTGAATTCTTTAATTTCTGCAATTCTGGCAGTTTGCCCAGAAGTTAAAGCGATGCGGGATGCCACTAGAGGCGGATTAGCCACAGTTTTAAACGAATTTGCCCAAAGTTCAGGGGTGGGAATACAGGTGCAGGAAACGGCGATCCCCATCCGGGAAGAAGTGCGAGGAATGTGCGAATTATTGGGCTTAGAACCGCTTTATCTGGCAAATGAGGGCAAATTAGTCCTTGTCGTGCCTCCAGAGTTTCGGCACTAACAGAATTCTCGATATTTTAGTCGGTGAACAATTACCGAGAATATGTTAATTAGGGTTTGCGGCAAAAAGTTTCTCGTGGGTGCAGGGTGTGGGGTGTGGGGTGTAGGGTGTAGGGTTTTACCGATTTTGAGGTAGTCAGTTACCTAATTTTCAGGGAAAAAGTACCTGAATTTTACCCCCGATCACTCCCAGGTCCGGCACTTTTTGAGGTAAAAAAAGTCTAAAAGCCTTATCCAACAAGGTTTTTAGATTTATTCAGCCAGTCCTAATTAGGGTTTGCGGCAAAAAGTTTGTTGTTAGGGTTAGGAGTCGGTCGTCAGTAGCCGGTCGTCAGGAGAATTAAGAATGAATAATAGTCAATTAAATGGTCTATTTACAGATTTTAGGCAATTTAATCCTTATTTTTGCCGTTTTTGAACCCTCAAATAGTTGGGGTTTTGGGGTTTTAGTTGAAATTTCCCTGATAACTGATAACTGATAACTGATAACTGATTACTGATTACTGATTACTGAAAATGCACGAACTAGGAATCACCCAAAATATTATCGAACTTGCCTTAGAACATTCCCGAGGAATGAAAGTTAAGCGGGTGGTGTTAGAGATTGGTAAACTAACGGCAATTATGCCAGAATCGATCGCTTTTTGTTTTGATACCTGTTGTCAAGGTACTAATGTAGAGGGGGCAATGTTAGAGATTCTGGAAATTTCTGGTTTAGGACAGTGCCAAGATTGCGGAAATGAGCTAGAACTAGAATATCCCTACGGAATCTGTGATCGATGTGGTAGTCGTAATATAGTCATTTTACAGGGTCAAGAATTAAATCTCAAATCGTTGGAGACAGAATCCTTATGTGTGTAACCTGTGGTTGTTCTGATAACTCGGAAGTAACGGTAACTAATCCGCAAACGGGAACCCATGAACATATTTTAGCCGATGGTACTGTTATTAGTCATAGCCATCACGATCACGAGCATGAGCATGAGCATCCCCATCATCCCGCGGAAATTCACGCTCAAATTCATGGTAATATTCTCCAAGTTGAGCAAAATCTGCTGGCAAAAAATAATCTGTTAGCGGCACAAAATCGCGGTTGGTTGAAGGGGAGAAAAACTGTTGCTCTTAATCTGGTTTCTTCCCCCGGTTCAGGAAAAACTACCCTGTTAACTCGCACAATTGCCGATTTAAAAACTGCTATTCCTATCAGTGTCATTGAGGGAGATCAAGCAACAGCTAATGATGCCCAAAAAATTAGTGAAACCGGTTGTCAGGTTATCCAAATTAACACCGGAACAGGTTGTCATTTAGAAGCATCAATGGTAGAGAGAGGATTAACCGAACTCGATCCACCGATGAACTCTTTAGTCATGATCGAAAATGTTGGTAATCTAGTGTGTCCTGCTTTATTTGATTTGGGAGAAAATGCCAAAGTCGTCATTCTTTCTGTCACCGAAGGAGAAGATAAACCGATTAAATATCCCTATATGTTCCACGCTTCTCAAGTCATGATCTTGACAAAAATAGATCTACTACCCTACGTTAATTTTAACCTTGATCGCTGTTTAGATTACGCCTATCAAGTTAATCCCAATCTGAAAGTTTTTCAAGTTTCGGCTACCACAGGAGAAGGTTTAGATGCTTGGTACAGTTGGTTAAAATCACTGGTTTAAATTAAGTAGCAACACACCCAAAAAGTTCAGTCTAACTGAAAGAAAAATGACTCTAGCACTTAATCAAAATATTTATAATCAACTGTTGACTAAATTTCAACCCAAGATTATTGAAAATGAGGAAGAATATGAGCAAGCGCGTCATCTTCTGCTTAATCTAATCAGTAAACAGGATCGACTACCAGAAGAAACCGCGATGGTTAAATTGATGGCGACAATTATTAAGGATTTTGATGCCAAACAACCTCAACCCGAACCAGCTTCACCGCAGGAAGTATTATTACACTTAATGTCAGCTAACAACATGAAACAAGCTGATTTAGTTGGTAAAATTGGTTCTAAGGGTGTGGTTTCTGAGATTGTTAATGGCAACCGATCGATTAGTAAAGCTCAAGGGAAAATTTTAGGAGAGATTTTCAATGTTTCCCCCAGTGTATTCATTTAATTCTCTATTAGTTTTTAATGAAAACAGCCGTCATTGTTCCTCCGATTAAATGTCAAGGTATCAAAACTCAACTGGTATCATCAATCAAAAGTTTAGCGGATCAGCAAAACTTTGATCGTTGGATAGAACCCTTTTGTGGTTCGGAGTTGGTAGCTTTTAATTTACAACCCAAAAAAGCCTTATACTAAATCTAGTTGTTAAAAACTGATTATTTATTTCCCCTATTGCCTATTGCCTATTGCCTATTGCCTTTTTCCTCTCCTAACCAAGAAGTTAATTTTGTTCTAGTGCTTAATCATATTCTTTTGCCGCTTGTACTAAAGATAAAAGTTGTCCAGTTTGATCGGTTCCCGATACTCCTAAATCACTGTGACAGAGGATAACTTTTTCGCTTACCCTTGCTAATAAATCCCTTAAAACTCTCTGTAAACGTGCCTGATTTTCCTCTAATTCTGCTTCTGTTGTCCAGCGTTGATATGGACTTTCTCGCCAAAAAATCGGCGCTGCAAAAAGAGTAGCAGCACCTCCTTGTTCCCAGAGTGGAGAGGAACAATCTAGCCAAAAATGCCAACGATGACTAGAACGAAAAGAACGATATTGAAAGATATTGCCTAGGGTAACTGCTGAGGAAGATTTAATAAATTGTCGCACAGGATAGGGATTAGCAGTAATTGTACCACGGCGCAAAAGTTGGATAAACTGACTAATAGTTTCGCTGGCACTTTGAAAAGAGGGTTCACTCTCACGCAAACGGCGATCGATCTCCCAAAAATGTTGAGCAGTTTCCATTAATTCTCGCAAGGCTGCCAAGTGATCAAAGGGCAAATTTTCCCCATCGTTTAACAATTGTTCGATCGCTTGATTTAAGACAAAAATCGGGAAAAGTTTGGCTTCCTGCTGCTGTTTTTTCATCCCTTCGATCCAGTGACAAATTCTTTCGTAGGTAGTACAAGCTTTTTGTCCTAAGCGATCCCAACGGGGAAAAGTTTCGATCGCTAATAAACGAGGATTTTCCGGATGCACTTGATAACAATGATCGGCAATTAATCCAGCGCGAACTGGATCGATATCGGGAATTAAATTCTCTTCTTCATCCCAGCGATAACGGCTAAAAATCACCAGCATTTCGGCTATGGCCTCTTGGGGGGCTAAACGCCCCAAATTTTCATAAACAAGGGCGAGAAGGGTTAATAATGCCCGAATCAGAGGACAACTGATCAGGGGTCGTTGTTCGTTGAGGGGTTGAACGGCTATCCCGGCGCCGGTTAAAATTTCCATCAGGCTATAACGGGCGATTTCGTCTAAACCGGGAGCAATAACGGCGATTTCTTCGGGTTTTACCTGTCCTTGCTTGACTGCTTGAATAATAGCTGTGGCTGTCTTCCGTAATAATTCAGCGCGAGAGGTGGTTTGCAGGGAGATGAATTGATCGGGAAGATTGCCAAGATAGTTACCGTCGCTGATTAAGGAGAGAACCGTCTCGCTAAACTGAACAGCTAACCCGTCAGTGGTAGATAATGGCATAATTTGACAGCGTGCCGCTAATTTTTGTAGATAATCGGGATCGGCAGTTAATCCTAAGCGAATTTTTCCCTGGGGATTGTAGGTAAAAACGCTAAAACAATCATGATCGAGGAAAAAACTGAGTAAATCCTTGGCAATAGCCGGATAATCGTCCACATCGTCCGCAAAAACTCCCCGGAAGCGTTTTAATAGTTGCTGTTGATAACGACTATCAGGGAATAAATAGCGCCAATAGAGTTCGTAGATAATGCCATAACTTAATAAACCACGTTCTAGAGACCAATCACGCCATTGAATGATTAATTCTCCCACTTTTTCTGGTATTTCCTGCTCATTAATCGCTAAAACTCGTTTTAGATCTGTTTCTGATAATCCGTCGGCTAATCTTTCGGGTATCTTTTCTGCGGGAACACCACTAGCACCGGCTAATTGTAACAAATCGAGAACTTGACGCACGAAACGATATTCATTTATGCTAGTAAGCTGGAAGAATTTAGCGATTGCTGGTTGCCAGAGACGGGTGGCGAGTTCCTGCTCTGTTTCTGGGCGTAATCGGCGGGGAAATTGCGCTTTTAGCCCCAAAAACTCGAAAATTAGCGGCCAAAACAGGATGACTTCATCGGTGAGAAAACCTAAAGGGGTTTTGCAAAGAATCGGATAGCTACCCTTAACAGCAAGGGCCAATTGATCGGCTAATTCCCGTTTGTTATCATCGTTGGCAGCGAAAACTAAGACCGTTTGGGAAAGGGACGATAATTTTGATCGAGCGCGAGACAATGAATCCCCAGACTGACGTTGAGAAAGAACCCAGCGCCGAAATTCCCCGACTAAAGCGCTGGTTTTTCCCGATCGCGTGCCACCTTCGATCCAAATTGGTATGATTGACATCGTTTTTTCTGGATTGTATTTGTTAAGATAACTGATCGGTACTCTAGCTTTTCTCCCTTGTGGAAGTAATTGTTTTCTATGAATCTTAATCGGATTTTGCAAGGTGTTAATCAATGGTTATTACAAACTCCTGAACGTTCTTTAGATGAGGCCTATCATGCAGCTTTGAAGATTAAGGAGATAGAAGATAAGCATTTTCAAGGGCGGAAAGTGGCAGCGGAGTTCTCGAATTATGGCAGCAGCACCAATTCCTATTTTATCGCAGAAGTTAAAGGTTATCTGCAAAAAATTAAGGTGAGATTGACGGAGTTTAAAGCTAGTCGCTCGATCGTTAATACCTTCGGACCAAATCAACCGACAATTAATAATGGGGTGATTACTGTCACCACAGATGTTTGTCTGAAAAAACTTCAGTTTATCGATAGTATTATCGGAAAATATCAAGGTAATTATTGGCAAGAAGATATGGAAGATGTCCCCAAAAGTCTCCAGAACAGAAAGTTTGAGCAGGAAACAGCTAAAAATAAGACTTCTAGAAATCGCTCTTTTTTAGCAGCGGGTAGTATTGAAGATGAGGAAATAATCAAAAGTAATAAATCCCAAAAAGCTACGGAAAAACCCGGGGTTTTACCACGTTCTTTTGTCAATACTTTTAATCGCATTAAACAGGAAATTGATCCCCAAGCGGGAGAATCGGAGGAGGCAGTTTTAAAAAGATTTCGCAATTCTCGTTATAAAACAGCCATTTCTCTTAAGTTTATTTTACTGTTAATTATTGTTCCTTTATTAACCCAGCAATTAACCAAAACTTTCCTGATTACCCCCTTGGTTAATAAGTATTTTCAACAACAGGAACAGTTTATTTTTATCAATCAAGATCTAGAAGAAGAAGCTTTTTCAGAATTGAGAAGATTTGAGGAAGCTTTACATTTTCGAGGTATGATTGGTTTAGCACCCAAATTATCTAACGAAGAAATCGAGGTGGAAATTACTAAAAAAGCAGCGGTACTAAGTGAAGAATTTCGTCAACAGGGTCTCAATGCGATCGCTAATATTTTCGCCGATATTTGTTCCCTGATTGCCTTTGGTTTTGTTGTCGCTTTTAGTCGTCGGGAAATCGAGATTGTCAAGTCTTTTCTCGATGGCATTCTCTATAATCTTAGCGATTCAGCTAAAGCTTTTTTAATTATTCTCTTTACCGATATGTTTGTCGGTTTCCACTCTCCCCACGGTTGGGAAGTGATCCTAGAAGGGTTAAGTCGTCATTTCGGTTTACCAGAAAATCGCCAGTTTAATTTTCTCTTTATTGCCACTTTTCCCGTTATCTTGGATACAGTCTTAAAATATTGGATTTTCCGTTATCTCAATCGCATTTCTCCCTCGGCAGTGGCTACCTATCGTAATATGAATGAATAGGGTAAAATCAGGGAGAAACTTGATAATTTACCCTGCTAATTTTGGGAGGATAATTTTGATGCTGTCTCTTGTACTTTGGTGGGTTCTAATTGCAAAGCAGTGGCAATCTGTTCTATACTTAAACCTAAAGCTAGTAAACTGGCGATCGCTTCAGTTTTAGCTTCTTCACGACCTTCTTCTTTAGCTTCTTGATAAAGTCGAGTCTGTCTGAGATCATCTAATCCGAACATAGCTTCTAACTCCGTGCGACTAAGATTAGTAAATTTATAGGCTAAGGTTCTTTCAATTAATTCTATAACTTTTTGCTGGAAAACTAGATCATCAATTTCAGCGATCGCTTTTTCTAAAAGTGGTTTTCCTCGTTGCTGTGCTAATTGGGGTGTAGCGACGATTAACTGAATAATTCCTAAACCCAGAGACGGATCCGGACTATCGATTAATTCATCTAAATAAATACGTTTGATCTGTCCCGTTATCTCAAATCCCCGCAGTTGATAGGGAAAATTATTGTCGATATCCCTGGAGGCAAATAAAGCTACAGCCATCCAATCCTGAACGGGTTTATACTGATTGAGATAGATGACAATTTCTGTTAAAAATCGCCAATAAAAATCACTTTTATCCTGAAATTGCACTTCAACAAAGTAAATAATTAGTTCCGGTGCTGCTGTGGTCGGTAAAAAAATACCGTCAAAACGACGCGCTAATTCTTTGATTTCTCGCGAGGAAAATTGATAATTTTCAGCTTTCTGGGTTGATTCTCCCAGTAATTCAAAAATTAACCCCGGAAAGGTTTGCAAGAGTTGATAAAAAATCGTATCGGTCTTCACAAGCTTGAAAAAATCTAGATGTTTACTAACAATTACCGGCCGATTCAAGTCTGAATTGCATCACTATCTAGACTAAATTAATTATTTCCGCTGGCGTAAAAGTAATGAAACTCCACCAAAAATGCCAAAAATTAGCAGTCCTGTTATAGAACTAGGTTCGGGGACTGAAACCTGAACACGAACAACTTGACCTTGTCCCGGAATATAACCTTGATTAGAGATATAAATATCACCATCAGGCCCAATTGCTAAAGCCGTCGGGAAAAGTAGTCCATCACTGATGATGGATTTGCGATTTCCCTTGGGATCTATGTAGCTTAAAAGACCTGGACTAATATCAAAAGCTAATGAGCGAGTGGCAAACCCTAGGACATACAAGCCTCCTTGATCATCAAAAGCAATATCAATTATTTGGGTGAAGCCATCAGCATACACTTCTGGTTTATTATCAGTCCCCAAGCGAAAAATACGTGCCGCATTTTCTGGATAAGGAAATCCCGTGAATTCTGAGATATAAAAAGCTCCATCAGGCCCAATAGCCACACTGGTAGGAACTGATTGCATGGCAATGGTTTCTCCAGTAAAGGGGTCAGTTATCGGACGTTCAGGAAAGACAGACAAGAGAGTAAGTTCGCTACCATCAGTTTTAGCTTTAAAAAAATCGTTCCCAGCCGCATCGATGATATAAGCACTGTCATCTTTAATTAAAAAAGCATAGGGATTGCTATCAATGCCATCGTTATAGGGATTAAAAAAGCCCGAATTATTATTATCGGGATTAAACAACCCTTCATACTCAGCTAGGTCTGCTAACGTTGTCAGAGAAACCTGTCCATTGAGATTATCAATGGCGACCAGTTGTCCAAATTCAGGAACATTAAGCACTTGATCCCGTTGTTCTGGAGAAGACCCCAAACCAAAAACGGCATAAGCTCTTCCAGTGGAGTCAAATTGTATATCATGGATTCCGGTCGCATCAATAGCAGTAGAGAATTCTGGAATTGGTAAAGCAATAGACGGAAGACCGGTAACAATGCGTTCAGCTGTACCATTTTTAATGCGGGTTATCGCACCAGTGTTACCATAACAAACTACTGGTCCGTTAGGTCCGGCTCCCGGTGCGGGAATACAGGGGCCTGCGCCTCCTCTACCTGCTTCTGTAACATATAAGGCTCCATCGGGACCAAAGGTGAGACCTCGTGGACTTTCAAGTCCACTGGCGATTATTTGCAAGTTAGCCGCCTGTAAGGGGCCGCCAACTCCGAATATCGTTAAGGCTGTTCCTACAGCAACTGTCAATAATTTTTTGAGCATTGATTAATTTCTCCGTAAATATTCAGGTCTAGGGGTTGACAAAGAGAGAAAAATCAGCAGTGGGGATAAGAGAGACAACCGTATTCAAGGGGTGATGGACAGAGGACAAAGCCTGACGGAAGAAAGTTAAAACCGAAACTGCTCCTGTTATGCCAATCGGATAGGCGACGTAGCTCTCAGGATGCTTTTCAATGACGATTTTAAATTGTCTCATTAGACATCTCCATAATATTATCTAAAGACCAAAAGTTTCTCTAGTTAAGGAATCTACCCGAATAAAAATTATTTTAATTGCCTCATATTTTTTCGGTAAAATTGAATTAGCAACGATAGATATACATTCCAGTTGTCGAACTATTTAGTTAGTACATAGACTAAAGGCAAGCTGTGACTGGGTTATAATTTTTGGAGATCTCTATTATTATTTGTCGAATTAGGTTTCGCTGTCTTGATAATTTCGTAGAAATAACTTCGATATATAATTCATAACTCACCCTCATTAAAGTTAGCGGTGCTTTACACTACGTTAACTACAAGATCGGCACTATTTACCTAGCACAGTTGAGACAATCACAGTTATAGTAGCGACTGCAATTAAGCTAAATGCTAACTGAACTATCCATGGTGTAGCTTTTTGATAGTTATCGAATTTTTGGTTAAATTGCTCAAGTTCCTTTTTTAATTCTCGTAACTCAGTGAGTATCTGTTGTTGATTGTCTTGAGTATCCTCAGTTGTCAATGTCATGGGAAATTCAAGGGTTTGTACTGTTTGCTATTTCAGATCATAATCTATCTTGATTGATAACCTACCATGATCAAAGTTAGCGGTGCGTTACCCTACGTTAACGCACCCTACAAGACTGGCGATCACACAAGAGCGAGTGTCTAACTCGCTCTTAATTCAGACACGGAACAATTCGTCATAATCTGATATTGATGACAATACGAATGCTAGTTCCTCCCACAATCTTGTTAATCTGTTGGTCAGCAGAGAGTTCGTCCAGATAGCTTTCTGCATCGAGGAAAAGTTCAGAACCGATGGGTCGTAAATCCGAGTCAATTTTAATCGAAGCCATGTTTTGTCTCCTGGGTCAGGTCGATAGTGGATTGATTAAAGTCAGTTTGGTAAAATCCGACCAGTAACTGACTTTTCATATAGTCGCACATTCTCATTGTGTTCGTCAAGCGATTTGATAATTATTTTGAGAAACCCACATTCAGCACTTGATGACGCAAGTATATATACTTAACAAGCAAATCCCAGCAGATTATTTTGCAGAAGTGTTGAATGTTAAGATTTTGAAGATCATGACCAAGTTATGTATTCACTCTGATGATACCAAAAAGGACTGCTTATTGACTCCATTCTCAATGGTGAAGCAATTGAGCATCAGTAAAATACTGGTTTTGTGAAGTTTTATTGCAGGATTCAACACTTCTGATTATTTTGTCGAAATTTCATTTGTTAAAAAACAACGAAAACCATTGCGAGGTAAATATTTCCGGCTTTTCTGTTGTCTATAAATGATTTGGCAGTATATTTGGGTTCAAGTCCGACTAATACCATTTTTCAAAAGTAATGGCAGAGATGGTTAATTGCCCTCACCCCCAACCCCTCTCCCAGAAAGGGAGAGGGGAGTAAGATACCTGCTACGAATAAAGAAAAATGGTATAAGCTATTGAGAGGAGTATCAATTCATCCAATATCTCCCCCATGAGAGATTTAGACCAAAATACTTAAATAGCTGTAAGCCTTTCTATGACTAGGTTAGGTTAAATAAAAAATATTCAAAATAACCTGCTGGATGTGGGAGAAAAAATAGTTATATTTATTTCTTCCTGGGCCGATTCAAGTCTGAATTGGCGACTTACAAATCATCCAACAAGAGCGTGACTAACACCTTATCGACGCGATTACCGTCCATATCCACCACTTCCAAGCGCAACCTTTGCCATTCAAAATGATCGGCAGCCCCCGGAATCCTACCAAGATGGGTAATAATAAAACCACCTAAAGTGTGATAATTGCCCTGTTTTTCCCCGGGTAATTCACTGATTTCAAATAATTCTTTAAAATCTTCGATCGCCACTGTGCCATCGATCAACCAAGAACCATCTTCCCTCTGCACGATCTGAGCATCTTCAATATCATCTAATTGGGGTAAATCGCCGACAATTGCCTCTAAAATATCCTTGCGCGTCACCAATCCTTGAATCACACCGTACTCATCCACTACCAAGGCAATATGATGACCACTTTGCTGCACCAATTCTAACACCTTTAAACCCCTAGTGCTTTCCGGCACAAAAAGCGGCTGTTGTAAATCCTTCGTCAGGTCGAAACTTTCACCGGTTAAACAATCTGCCAATAAGTCTGTGACTTCGATTACCCCCAAAACCTCATCTAAACTGCCCTGACACACAGGAAAACGGTTATGATTGCTCTCAATTAGCTTCTGGCGGTTAATTTCGGCACTATCTTCCAAATCTAGCCAAATAACATCCGGGCGCGTGGTCATAATCTGACTTACTCGGCGATCGCCCAATCCTAACACCCTTTCCACCATATCCTGTTCTGCTTCCTCAAAGGTTCCCGCTTCGGTTCCCTGTTTAAGCATAATTTTCAATTCTTCTTCCGTAATGGGGGAATCATTATTATTACCGCTAATCCCCAACAAACCGAGAATCAGATTAGTCGATTGACTCAAAAGATGGACAACGGGCGAAACAATTTTTGATAACCTATCGAGAGGATCAGCAACGAGGATAGCGATTTTTTCGGGATTACTTAAACCTAACCGTTTCGGCACTAATTCCCCCACCACTAGGGATAGATAGGTAATAATTAACACCACTAATCCTAATCCCAAAGCTTGACTGTAGGGGGCTAAAACGGGAACTTGGGCCAATAATTGCGCTACACTGACCGATAAATTGGCTCCTCCGTAGGCCCCGGCAAAGATTCCCACGAGGGTAATGCCAATCTGCACCGTCGATAAAATTTGATTGGGATCATTGGCCAATTTTAAGGCCACTGCCGCCCTTCGATCATCTCTGGCTAATTGTTCTAAACGGACTTTGCGGGCCGAGACAATGGCAATTTCCGAGAGAGCAAAGACTCCATTGAGGAGGATAAGGAAGAAGATAACAAGAATTTCGGTAGTCGCCGAGAACATGGTTAAAAGTTACAGGTAAAAGGGCCGATAGTTGTTTGTATCATAGTGGGAGGATCGGTTAAGTTCAGTAAAGAATCATCTTGATTTTTAACGAGTTACGAAGGCTTGTGTCTGGAGAGGGGGTACTCTCAGTATAAATGGGATAGGATAAAGTTCGCGCTCTTAACTCAGTTAGCAGTGAACAGTCAAGAGTGACCTATTGCCAGTAAAAAAAAGTTGTCCCTGGGAGAGTGGGGACAAACTATCTCAATCTATTTGCCTGAAAAATTATGATCGCTACACCCGTATCATCGAAATCGAACCCTATCACGGAAATCCGCCCCGGACTACCGACTATTTGCGGTTGGGAACAGGAAATCGCGGCGATTGTTAATCACGATGATCCGATCTTTTTACCGACAACAAATCTCAACTTAGATAATATTAAGGCTGGTTTTGCCTGTGCCTTGCATATGCACCAACCCACCATCCCCGCGGGTGTTAACGGTGAATTAATCTGCAATCTCCAGCATATGTTCGAGCATCAAGGGGATGGTGATAACCATAATGCCAGCGTTTTTGCTTGGTGTTACAGTCGCATGGGCGATTTTATCCCGGAATTGGTGGCGGAAGGCTGTAATCCCCGGATTATGCTCGATTATTCCGGCAATCTCCTCTGGGGTTTGGTACAGATGGGACGGCAGGATATCCTCGATAAACTCAAATTAATCACCTGTAACAGTCAATATCAACCCTATGTGGAATGGTTGGGGACGATGTGGAGTCATGCGGTGGCTCCTTCCACACCGATTCCCGATCTAAAATTACAGATGCAAGCATGGCAAACCTATTTTGCCTCGATTTTTGGCCCGGATGCTCTGAAACGAGTCAAAGGGTTCTCTCCCCCGGAAATGCACCTTCCTAACCATCCTGATACCCTCTACGAGTATATTAAAGCTCTCAAAGAATGCGGCTATCGTTGGTTATTGGTACAGGAACATTCGGTGGAAAATCTCGACGGTTCGGGATTGAGTCAGGAACAAAAATATATTCCTAATCGCTTGCTGGCCCGTAATTCTCGGGGTGAAGTGATGGCGATTACTGCTTTGATTAAAACCCAGGGTTCCGACACCAAATTAGTCGCCCAAATGCAACCCTACCACGAGGCAAAATGCCGCGGTAAACAGCAAATCGGCGGCGTTTGGGTTCCTTCCTTAGGTTCCCAGATTGCCGACGGTGAAAATGGTGGCGTGATGATGAATGAATTTCCTCGCGATTTTCCCAATCCTTGGCGGGAAATGCAGGGGGGTTCCAGTGTGGCAGGATTTAACGGTACGGAATATCTGGAGTTAATCGAGGCTGCTGGCGTTAATCCTCAAGATTATCCCCCAATTCAAGCCGTACACCAGCATAAAATCTGGCAGCGAGTTAATCCCGAGGCCGCTACCCCGGAAGCAGTGGAACAAGCGATCGCTGATTTAAAACAGTCCGACCACCGTTTTAGCATGGATGGGGCATCTTGGACAAATGATCTCAGTTGGGTGCGCGGTTACGAAAATGTCCTCGAACCGATGAACCAATTAAGCGCTCAATTCCACGAGAAATATGATCCTTTAGTGCAGGCGGATCCTAGCTTCACCCGACGACCAGATTATCTGGAGGCACTGCTTTATAATTTGCTCGTGCAAACCAGTTGTTTCCGTTATTGGGGCCAGGGTACTTGGACAGATTATGCCCGCACTTTGTACGAAAGAGGCGCAGCCTTAACCCGATAGAATAGTAAGGTATCTAGGGCGCAGATTCTGCGCCCTAGTAGGACAAAAATATTAATCGGGGATGTTCGCCGATGACCATCGGTTTCCTGTCAACTATCTAGGATTTGCTGAATATCACTGGAAGCCTTGCTAAAAAAGGGTTTGGAGACTTTTTTGTCCAAAAAGGTGCCAGAAACAAACGTTGAGAAGCAGCGCCTGATACCAAATTTCTAAATCCATGACAGACATCCACGCTCGAATGCTTGCCAAGCCTGCATTCGTTGTGACGCGAATAAAGAAAAATGGTATCCTATTGGTGATTTTCTCTCACTT
>VYLQ01000080.1_pt1 | contig 32454 bp, 30 predicted proteins | sample 5115351 | NCBI WGS metagenome assembly VYLQ01 (sample SAMN12291776, study PRJNA351875) | freshwater metagenome | isolation source: freshwater lake | place: USA: Michigan, Lansing Lake | collected 2013-08-14 | reverse complement strand
CATCCATCCAAAGCCTTAATGCTTTGTTTCTGATGAATTGTACTGTACGAATAGCCTCATCAATGGCAGAACATTGACTTGGTTTGACCACGGCTTTCATTTCTAAGACAATCATCGTTTATCGACCTCAAACAACTATTTTTAGGCTAACGCATCCGCACAAAATTGTCAAGGATTCAATCGTGCTTCGTGTCACTGAGCCTTTACATTGAGCAGCCCGAGTGAGCCTCGCCGAACTCCTGTCGAAATGTGTCGAAGTGCTTTTTTATACTGGTCGGGTTTCATCCCGTCAGTGAAACTGAGGGTCTTCACCCGACACTTAAGATAAATCTTAACTAACTTGGGCGAGGGGTTTTGGTAGTTCCTTGCGACTTTCGAGAACGCGATCGATCAACCCGTAGTCTTTCGCCTGTTGTGGGGTGAGATAGAAGGTGCGATCCATATCTTTCGCCAGTTTTTCGGTGGTTTGTCCCGTATTTTTCGAGAAAATCTCTAACATCGTCTGTTTGTTGGCGATTACCTCCTTGGCACGAATCTGGATATCGGTGGCTTGTCCTTGGGCCCCGGTGCGATTTTGGTTGAGAACAATGGTAGCGTGGGGTAAGGAGGCGCGAAAACCCTTGGTTCCCGCAGAAAGAATCATCGCTGCCGTTCCCATGGCCTGCCCGATACAGATAGTATGAACGGGAGGTTTAATGTAGTTGAGGGTGTCACAGATAGCGAAAGCTTCGGTTTCGTAACCGATCGCGTCCCCCGTGTACCAGGATGTGCCGGTAGAGTTGATATAGAAGAAAATCGGTTTTTCGGGATCGTCAAATTGCAGGTAAAGCAGTTGGGCGATAATTAATTCCGTCACATCCACTCCGACATTGCGCTTGACATCATCGGAGGAAAATAAAGGCAACCCCAGATAGACAATTCTCTCTTTGAGCAGGAGAGATTCCAAGTCCGGTGGTGGTGTCCGATAGGCTGCATCCCCATAATAGGCAGTTTGTACCGCTTTAATCGCTGAGTTCATCGAGTTTTTCCGTCATACACAGTATCCTGCTTTTGATTTTAACGTAATCAGGTTGACCGATTGCGTGGGGGTAGGTTCGTCCCCAGTAATCCCTCCACAGCTGCCCGTGCATCTTATAGGTAGCTAGACACAATTAAGGGATTTGCGCTTTGATAATGTACCTTTTGGGCGAACGCAGTTCGCCCCTACATTGTGGACAAAATCCGTTACTGTAGGGGCGCATTGACAATCTCCGAAACCCTCTCAGGTTGTACTTTTGACTTTTGAATAGACCTCTTGCAAAAATCAAAAATCTTCCGTTAGGTGAGGAGTCTCCGAGCCAGTAGTCAGTAGTCAGGAGAATTAAGAATGAGCATTAATCAATTAAATGCTTTATTTAGAGATTTTACGCAATTTTATGCCTATTTTTCTCATTTTTGCCCTCTCAACAATTAATTATGCAAGAACTCTACTTTTGACTTGCGCGTAGCGCTAGACATTTTGGCTGCCAGGAACCTGCGCCCAAATGCCTATTTTCAGGCTGAGCGCTCGATGAAAATCTCTAGTCAGGGACTTGCGCTTTGATAATGTGCCATTTAGGGCTGGTCTGATTCTTCTACAGAGCGATTTTCAAAGCTGGGATATTATTCCTACGCAAGTCCCTATAGCGTTTTTCAGTCTGCTGAGGTACAAAAGTTATGGGTTTTAGGCAAAAGGCAAAAGGCAAGAGGCAAAAGGGAAGAAAAATAGGTGTACCTCACTAGCTTAGGAAACGCTATAATTACACATAAGCTGCCCGCGTATTTAAATTGCTTGTTGAGATAAGGCAAGAGGCAACAGGCTTCGGCCTTGCTGAAACGCATCTAAGATGCGTTTTAGCTTACTTACCATTTTTACCATCGGGAGCCATTAGAATTTCCTGATTTAATTGTTGGCGAATTTGTTCAAGGGAAAGTTGACTGAGTTTATTTTTATCATCTACCCGTTTCAATGCCTTGACATTTCTACCTAAATGCTGTAGGGTACGGACGGCACTTCATAGGTTAAACAAGAGCTAGAATCTCTGGAAATGCCTTGCCAGAGAGACCCTGACAACGAGGTATCATATATAATTGACCGGCAGATTTCTAGTCAGTAATTAGGGCAATTTTCCCCGTCACCGAACCAGTTTCTAGCAATTGATGGGCGCTGATAGCTGCCGCTAAAGGGAAGGTTTGGGAGAGATGAATAGTTAACTTTTTCTCGTCAATTAAACGCGCCCCTTGCTTGAGAATTTCTGTTTGATATTTTTGCGCTTCTGGCAGTCCCATCAAAGCCGGGGTTAACATTAATTCTAAACTGATTCGCAAATTGCGATCGCGAGCTTCTTTCCAGCTGCCCGTAGGTTCCAAAATCGTCACCATATCGCCGTACACGCGCACCGCTCGGCAAGTTTGTCCAAAAGTTTCCCCTCCCACCGTATCAAAAGCGACATCTACTCCTTTCCCTGCGGTTTCTTGAAGTATCGCTGCGACAAAATCGGTTTGTTTGGATAAAATCGGGTAATCTGCCCCTAATTGCCGCACTAAACGCTCTTTATCGCTATTTCCCACCGTCGTATAAACTTTAGCCCCTTTCAGTTTCGCCAATTGAATTGCGACATGACCAACACCCCCGGCCCCGCCATGGATCAGGACGCTTTGTCCCGACTGAAGACGGGCGCGATCATAGAGTGCTTCCCAAGCGGTGATTAAAACCAAAGGTACAGCGGCCGCCTCGGCAAAAGAAAGAGATTTCGGCTTGTGGGCTAGATAATCCGCCTCGATCAGGGCATATTCAGCATAATTTCCCGTGCCGGCCTTGCCTAGTCCGCCGCTACAAAAGTACACTTCATCCCCAGGTCGAAAATCCTGCACTGCCGCCCCAACGGCCTCGACAATTCCCGCCCCGTCACAGCCCAAAATGGCCGGCATTTGCTCGGGGTAAAAAGTGCCGCGTTTACGAATTTTTGTATCAATAGGGTTGACACCAGCCGCTTTTAATGCTACCAAAACCTGATGCGATTGACTAATTTTCGGGGTGGGGACTTCCTGAAGCTGCAGGACATCCAAGGCGGTCATGAGGATAGCTTTCATTCTATCTATTCGGGATTAACCCACATTAACGTCTGGCCAAATTCTACCGGTTCACCGTTAGCGACGGCGATCTCAACGATTTGCCCGGCCACTTCCGCTTCGATTTCGTTCATCAACTTCATCGCTTCGATGATACAGACCGTTTGTCCGACCCGGACTCGATCATTTTTTTCCACGAAAGACGGTTCATCGGGAGCGGGAGCGCGATAAAAAGTGCCGACCATGGGAGAGGTAATCGCCAGCCATTTTTTATCAATAGCGGCGGCCGCGGGTTCGGCAGTGGGGTTTTCCGGGGCCGGGGTGGGACTTGCGGCTACCACTGGAGGGGCGACCGGGGCTGTCACCACTGGCAAGGGAGCGGGGAGAGGCCCAAGGGCAGTATTAACGGTTCCTTTGCGGATATTTAGCTCCAAATCTGCACTTTTCAAGCTAAATTCACTGATATCCGTTGCTGCCAATGTTTTGATCAGTTCTCGAATTTCGTTGTAATCAATAGTCACCGCTCTGAAATCCCCTCGCAAATAAAAAGCAACAAATCCAAATTCGCACCCACCAAACTGTCGATTTTTTCCATCTAGCGGCTAAGTTTTGGGAAACAGGCTCAGAAAACTGGCTTTAGTCCTAAACCCGTCCCTAATGCCTCATTTCTGGGCTTCTGATCACAATTATTCCCGTCCCAGATAGGAACCATCCCGGGTATCCACTTTAATCCTTTCACCGATGGAAATAAACAGGGGAACCATTACCTGCGCTCCCGTTTCTACGATCGCCGGTTTCGTGCCACCGGTGGCCGTATCTCCCTTGACTCCCGGATCTGTATCGGTGATTTCCAAGATTACCGAGGTGGGCAATTCCACCTCTAGCACTTGCTCATTCCAAAAGAGAATATTGACTTCCATTCCTTCTTTGAGATACTTGGCTCGATCGCCCATTTGTGCCGGGGTGAGAGTTGCTTCCTCAAAAGTCTCCATGTCCATGAAGACAAACTGATCGCCTTCTTTGTAGGTGTGCTGCATGGTGCGCTTTTCGATCGTGGCTGAGGGCAAGGTTTCCCCTGCCCGGAACGTCCGTTCTACCACGTTGCCGGTCTGGACGTTTTTTAACTTGGTTCGCACAAAGGCCGATCCCTTACCCGGTTTGACGTGCAGGAATTCTACCACCCGCCAGACAGAGCCATCTATCTCGATGGTTGTGCCGCTCCGAAAGTCGTTACTCGAAATCATGAAATGCTGTTTAGGCCAAGAAAGATCAACATTCCATTTTACATACTCCTGTACCCAAAAAAACTTTTTTCCCGCCCGTGCAGGTACGGAGGAGGTGGGAGGTGGGGCAAGCAAGGGACAAAAGCTAACCACTTACCCTTTCTGCTACACATCGAATTTGAAGGGGAATTTAGGGGGATTTCCCCCCAAGTAGCAGTAAGTTGTGGTTACTTGCTCAGATTCGATCGCCCATTGCCACAATAATTCCTCTTGACAAAATCCCACCAATTGACATATACTCATTTATATAATGGGAATCTGTGCCTGCCTGCGACCCCCTCATTTTCAGGCAAGATAGACTGAAGAAAATTGAATTTATCTCCGTATTATAGCGTTTCCCAATCTCATGAGGTACACCAAAATCTTAACTCCTGACTCCTGACTCCTGACTCCTGACTCCTCAAAACCTAAGACTCTGCACCTCACAACTAGGGGAATTGCTATAAGTAGGGAGGCACAATTATTTGTAGGATGGGTTAGCGGTAGCGTAAACTATGCGGGCGTTGGGTTTCATGCTTCAACCCAACCTACGTTCATCTTATAAGCTGTTCGTAATTTAAATTGCTTGTTGAGATCAGGCGGTCGGCAGGGGGCAGGAGGCAGGAGGAAAAATCGAATATGCAATTTAGATTCAAAACAGCTTATTTAATTCCACCCACCTACTTAGGGTTTGCGGCAAAAGACGCGGGCCGATGAAGACGCAAGGTTTTGAAGCACGATTCTCTCAAAATCTTGCACCTGTTTCGCTCGTAAAGCCACAAAACCCCTACCTTGCCTACATTTCACATTTATTCAGCAGACCCTACTTAGAAGAATCAGACCAGCCAGATGGCAGATTATCAAAGCGCAAGTCCCTTACTAGAGATTTTCATCGATCACTCAGCCTGAAAATAGGCATTTGGGTGCAGGTTCCTGGCAGCCAAAATGTCTAGCACTACGCGCCAGTCAAAAGTACAACCTGAGAGGGTTTCGGAGATTGTCATGTCCTAACCGCCGATTCGGTTGCGATAACATCTCGAAGGCTCTCCCCCTACCTAGGGTTTGCGGCAAAAAGCTTTTCCTGGGGACAGGGTGTGGGGTGTGGGGTGTGGGGTTTGAGCGATTTTCAGGTGGTCAACTACCTAATTTTCAGGGAAAAAGTCCTGGAATTTTCCCCCCGATCCCCGCCATGGGGTACTTTTTGAGGGGAAAAAAGTCTAAAAGTCTTATCCAACAAGGTTTTTAGATTTATTCAGCCAACTCTACTTAGGGTGATCAGCAAACCCCCGCAGCGCGGAGGGCGCAGGTTGCTTGCGCCCCTACAGTAACGGATTTTGTCCACAATGTAGGGGCGAACTGCGTTCGCCCAAAAGGTACATTATCAAAGCGCAAATCCCTAATATCATTGTCGGGAGCGATTGTATTCGCCCTCTTTAACGGGGAATAATAATACAATTAAGAATGCAGTCAATCCCCTTAATCTCGATGGTCAATAAACTATACTACGGTGATAACCTAGAAGTGCTGCGGAAATATATCAAAGATGAATCGATCGATCTTTGTTATATCGACCCACCCTTTAATTCTAAACGCAATTACAACCAAATTTATAACAACTTAGGCAAGGAAGATCAAGCACAAGCACAAGCGTTTGTGGATACCTGGACATGGGATAATCACGCTAACGAAGCTTTAGAGGAAATTCAAAGCAACTATCAGGGTAAATTTACCAGTCAGACTATCGATTTAATTGACGGTTTGACTAAAGTTTTAGGAAAAGGCAGTCTTCTCGCTTATCTGGTGAGTATGACTCTGAGGATTGTGGAAATCCATCGAGTTTTAAAATCTACTGGTAGCTTTTATCTCCACTGCGATCCCACTGCTAGTCATTATTTAAAAATAGTTTTAGATACGGTTTTTTGCTCTCAGGGGGGTGATTTTAAAAATGAGATTAGCTGGAAAAGACAATCGGCCCATAGTGACGCAAAAAAGAAATTTTGTGATATTGTCGATATAATTTTTTATTATGTTAAATCTTCTCAAGCTAGTTTCCATCCTCAGTACGGAGAACACGATAGTAATTATGTTGAGAAATTTTATAGACATGATGATAATGATGGGAGAGGAATGTATAGATTAAGTGATATGGCTAGTCCGAATCCACGGCCAAATATGATGTATGAATGGATGGGGTTTCCTTATCCTAGTAAAGGCTGGCGTTACCAAAAAGAGACGATGCAACAGTTACACGATCAGGGTAGAATATATTATCCTCGTCATTCCGATGGTCAATTTAACACAAAAAAACGGCCACAGTTAAAAAGATATCTGAATGAGCAAGAAGGCTCTATTATTACCAATTTATGGACTGACATTCAATCTTTAAGTCCTCATGCTGCCGAAAAACTCGGTTATCCCACGCAAAAACCGGAGGCATTATTAGAAAGAATAATCAAAGCAAGTAGCAATAAAGGAGACATAATTTTAGATGCCTATTGTGGGTGTGGAACGACAATTGCTGTAGCGGAGAGATTAGAGAGAAACTGGATTGGAATTGATATAACCTATCAGAGTATTAGCTTAATGTTAAAGCGATTAGAGGACTCCTTTGGTAAAAATGTTTTAGATAAAATTGAACTGAACGGTATTCCTAAAGACATGGAATCAGCGCAAGCATTAGCCACTAAACCCGATGATCGTACCCGCAAAGAATTTGAGAAATGGGCGGTTTTAACCTATAGTAATAACCGGGCCGTGATTAATGACAAAAAAGGAGCAGATAAAGGAATCGATGCTATTGCCTATTTTCAGGGAGATAAGGACAACCGCGAGAAAATTATTTTTCAAGTAAAATCCGGTAATGTCAAATCGGGAGACATCAGAGATCTACAGGGAACCATGACACTACAAGGGGCTGCCTTGGGTATATTTATCACCTTGAAACCTCCTAGCAAAGATATGGTTCAAACGGCCAAATCTGCGGGAATTTATCGCGGTCGTTACATGAGTCAAAGTGTCGATAAAATTGAGATTGTGACGGTACAAGAAATCCTTGAACAGAAAAAACGTCTCGATGTTATCCTCACCTTTGAAGTCCTGAAAGCTGCCGAAAAACAAAGGGAAACCCAAGGACAACAAATGAGTTTAGATATACCCTTCCCTGAATAAAACTCCTTTGGTTATTTTTGGGGATAGGGTGATAATTTTGTTAAAATATAGGTCAGCCTTAACCTATAATTGAATTGAAAATGTATGATTCTACCTGTAAATTTATCGCCCTTGAATATTCGAGAGACTTAGCCACTTGGTTACTGGGTAAACCGTTAGAATTAACAGAAATCAAACCCTCAGAATTATCCCTAGAGCCAATTAGAGCCGATACTTTAATCTTTTTGGAGTCGGAAGAATTAATCTTACATATCGAGTTCCAAACCGACCCTAAAGAAGATATTCCCTATAGAATGCTAGATTATGCCACCAGACTCTATCGACGCTATCCCGATAAACCTATCGAGCAAGTGGTTATTTATCTGAGGAAAAGTGACTCCCCCAAAGTCAGACAAAATGATTATAAACAAGGGAAAACCTCTCATCAATTTGAAGTGATTAGACTCTGGGAACAACCCTCGGAACCCCTATTAAAGGCCCCCGGACTGTTTCCCTTTGCCATACTCGCTCAAGCTGAGAAACAAGAAAACTTACTGCGGCAAATTGCCCAAGAAATCGAGCAAATCAGCGATAGTCGAGAACAAAGTAATCTGGCTGCATCTACCGCTATTCTAGCCGGGTTAGTATTAGAGAAAGACATCATTCAACGATTATTGAGGAAAGACATCATGAAAGAATCAGTTATCTATCAAGAAATCTGGTCGGAAGGTTTACAAGAGGGACGACAAGAGGGACGACAAGAAGGAGAAGCTAACCTAGTTTTACGTCAATTAAATCGGCGGATAGGGGACATTTCTCCCGAATTATTGCCCAATATTCGCAGTCTTGACCTAGAACAGTTAGAAAACTTGGGAGAAGCTTTGTTAGATTTTCAGTCACCACAAGATTTAGAACAATGGCTGGAAAATTGCCGAGCAAGTTAGTACAAATAAACTAAATGCGGTCTATCCATTCCCATGGAAGCAGCAAGCTCTCAACTCCCTTGAGAGTAGTTCGCATTTTAATCTATTCCCCGGTAGAGATCGGCGATCGCTAACTCTAGGTTAATACTTGGCAGGATCACCCGATCGCCTGTCTCGTAAATAGTCGTTTCCCATGTCCCCAGAGAATTACGACGACGGCATTCCACGCGCTGGATTTCTTGGGAAATTAATACATATTCTTCTAACGTTTCTATCTGTTGATAATCTTGGAATTTTTCGCCCTTGTCAAAAGCGGCCGTACTGGGGGAAAGCACTTCCGCGATCAGTTTCGGATAGCGTTTCAGATCACGATCTTGGCGATCGCGAGGATCGCAGGTAACAAAAGCATCGGGATAGTAATAAAACTGATCTTGATAGTTAACCTTGACATTACCCGAGTGAAACCGACAGTCTGTAGAGTCGCCTAAATGTTCGTCAATTACTTTGAGAAAATTGAAGGCAATGCGCTCGTGATTATCCGTACCGCCGGCCATCGCATAAACCAAACCACGTCGGTATTCATGGCGGATCTGGCTCTGGCGCTCGATAGCGAGATATTCTTGGGGACTGATGTAGTTGGGAACCGCGATCATAATTTCTAGGGGAAGCCTACTATTAATTATAGTACGAGAATGGCTCTTCTCCACTTTGTGTGATAAGTTTTGCTTATAGAACGTGAAATGCTTATCGGGCAAGACTTTTAGGGCTATTTTGATGATCAGCGATGCTCAGACGTTCGGCGATGCTCAGTCGAACCGTCGGGCCGCGGAAGAAACTATCAGTATAGACCTCGTTTCCACACAGAAACCAGAAGAGCCAAATTTCCAATACTCAGTTTAAATTCAGTACAGCTTAACCAGATTACTTGGAGTAGATAAAATCTCTGCAAAACGGGTTTGAGTCTCAGCCAAAAATTTAGAAATCGTCTCTCCTTTTCAACAAATATCTGATGTTTTGCCTCCACAGGATTGACAGTTTTTCCTTCTTAGCTGAAACTGTCTTGCTTAGTATTAATCCAGCCCCTTATTTAGTTGTAATCCGTGAAGATTTGCGATTAACTTCTCCTGCCACTGGTAAAGATTTAACATGAGAACCTTGAAACTTTTCCATATTGCTGACTCGCCACATAGACAGAGGAAAAGTAATCGCAAATAAACCAAAAACTCCCACTAATATCCAGACGATATCGTGCATTTTCCGCGAGGAAACCTTTCTAACTTGAGCGTCCATTTTGTCACCTCCTAGACTTTAAGTTAAAGGTAAATAGGGAAATAGTGGATGCCATGACATGGCCGTGGCGGCAATCATGAGGGCAAAAAACCAAAAGAGAATGGTCTTAGCTTTTATCTGGCGATCTTTCCAAAGATAATGCAGTATCGGCCAACTGACTAACCAGCCAATTAATAACATCGTTTCTTTGCCGGTATAACTGCCAATATTACCCCACATTTTGCTAGGATTTTTACTGCCAGGTATCCAACTGCCCAAATTCCCAAGAAAAGTTTCTACGGTTTTTGAATGGTCTGCATCGGAAAAATGGTGAGAAACCATCATTAAAAAACAGCCAATACCAGCACTAATAATTGCCGCTGCTGCTGGGCCAGAAGTGGCGGGGGAACGTTTGGCACCTTCGGCTAAACCTTGGGGAAATTGTTTTAAAAAAGCCCAGATTTTTCCATACCAAGGACTATCGACGTAACGTTGGGTCATCAGATTTGTTCCTATTTTTTTCGTAACTGTGTGAAACCGAAAAGTCCCACCGCTAAGAGTCCCATAATGGCACTAGGTTCGGGAACAGACTCTAGGAGAAAAGCCCTGGTTTCCTGCTGTCCTAATCCATTGGTAAAAGTGCCAAAACCGATAATTTGGCCGCTTTCATTAATCCCGGTGGCTTGATTTAAAACCCATCCCGTACCATTGACAAGTAAATCATTCAGGTCTGATAGTTGACCATTTTGCCAGAGAGTGGCGTGGGCGACTCCACTAGCAAGATTAGAAAAGCCCACAATTTGACCAGATTCGTTAATACTTAAAGCATCGCCTTGCGTACCACCAAGACTGCCTAAATTAATCAAATTGCCGTTATCCCAGAGGAATCCGCTAGAGGTTAAAGTGGCTCCTGAACCATTAGTCGCTTGAACAATAACTAAGCCATTTTCGTTAAGATCTCGGGCAAAACTTTGGGCGAATCCGTTGGGAATTCCTAGATTAGTCAGGACAAAATTACCATTGGCATCCTGCTCCCAAAAAGCGGCACTGTAAACATTAGTTCCGTTCACTACAGTATCGGAGTCCACATAACCAACGATTTCGGTGTTGTCACTGATAGCTAAACCGAAATTTTGATCGCCACCCAGACTAGGTAAGTCGTTAAGAGTGCCATTTTCCCAGAAAATAGCGTTTCTTCGATTGGTTGCAAAGATATGATAACCAGCAATCTGATTGCTGTTGTTGATGTCGATAAAATAACTTTCCAGGCCACCAAAGTTATAAATGTTGAGGTCGTAACCCCCGGAACCGTTAGGAGTCCACAATAACGCCCGGTCTGTGGGTCCGGCGGTTTCATCTCCCGCACCGACAATCATCCCTGCGTCATTAATAGAACGAGATAAACCACCGCGACCAGGGAGAGTGACGGCGGTGCCGCCATTAACTGGGCCAGTAAGGGGTAACGCTGTTATCGTGCCGTTTTCCCAGATATAGCCGCTAGAAGCGGTATTACCGGCGGTGCGGGAACGACCGACGATTTGACCTTGGTTGTTAATGCTGGCTGCCCTCGTATCCGTACCATCGGGGCTGAGTGTACCCAAGTCGGTGATTTTATACATCGAACCCGCTAGGGCAGGAGACACAGTATGTAAGCCGAAAACAGTGGCTAGAACGAGCGAAAGTTGAATTTTAGTCATTTTTGAGGTGAATAAGCAAATAAGGGTTTACAGAGCCTGAATTTTGGCGACACCGAGGCCGCTAACGAGACCACCCATAGCAAAAAACATCATTGCCATCAGAGCAATGCAAGTGGCTGTTAACACCGGTCGGTTAGCTTTGTCTAAAATTGAGTCGCCGTATTTCCAGAGAATCCAAGTGCAGGCCACGCCTAGGGGCAAGGTAAACAAGACGCTGAATTCGTGGTATTCCATGAGGACGTATTGACCGAGGGGCGAATTTTCTTTTAACCAAGCGCGCGCGCCGCCAAATTCTGAACCGGCCCGATAGCGCATATAGGCTAAATTACCAGTGGCGATCGCTAAAAAAGCGAGGACGCTGGACCAGAAGCTGAGGGTTCGCATTTGCCGCAAGAGTTTGCTAGAACCTCTTAACAGGGGAAAAGCGAGGTGGCCTGCGTAAACAATGACGACTAGGGCTAATAAAGAGCCAAAACCGTGAATTGTGCCTAACCATCGCTGCCACGGACTCGGATGCAGGAGATTGACGAAGGGCAGGAATAAAAATAAGCCCGCCGAGAGGATTCCTAGCCCATAAACGCAAACGGTGGCGATATCTAGGGTTTTGGGGAAATCAATTTTTTCTGATTCTGTGGTATGAGATGACATCGGTTTCTCCTTAACGGTCTAGAGAAGCTAAATGAGAAATTATCTCAATTAGGTCGAACTTTGATCAAAAAAGTCCAGTGAATACCTGTGTCCAACCATCAAAGGATTTTTAGACTCAAGTTGACGCTAAATAACGTCAAGACTAGAATTTAGACATAGACAAAGCTGGCGCTAAATGATTCTAGTAATCACTTAGCCTCAACTATGCACTGCTAAAGGAGCGACTGGCATCGCTTCTTTGGTTTAATCAGGCTCTAGACTAATTTTCTTGTCAACCATTCAGTCTAGGGCTTTTTTTTAGCCAAGTCTAGTATCAACAATATTTTTTAATAATTGAGAATAATTCTTAACTGCTTGGAAGCTATTCCTAAGGGTGTCACACTACGGCTATCGGTCTTCTCCCCACTCCCCCCCGCAACCCTCACGAAGTGGTCTCCCCACTGCGGTAAACTAAATGAGATGATCCACGGGAGTTATGACTATGACCACTCACTTTATTAGTGCCGAAATCGACCTACAGGAAACCCCGCAACAACTGCAGCAAGAAATCGAAAAAGAATTGGCCAAATGCGGTGAACCCTTGCGTTGGGCAATCACAGAAGTAGATACCGAGAATAATCAGGTAAAAGTCGAAGCGATTGTCACCACTGCCTCGTGAATTCCCGTCCCTATACCGCCGTACTAATTATTCCCACCGGCATCGGGGCAGCGATTGGCGGTTATGCTGGGGATGGCATTCCCGTAGCCAGAGCGATCGCCCAAGTTTGTGATCGCCTAATTACCCATCCCAATGTCCTCAACGGCGCACAACTGTACTGGCCTCTAGCCAACACCTATTATGTGGAGGGTTACGCTTTAGATCGTTTTGCTCAGGGGGATTGGGGATTAAGTCCCGTCCATCAAAATCGCATCGGGTTACTATTTGATCGCGCCATTGAATTTGACCTCTTGCAAAGACACCTTCAGGCTGCCGATGCTGTCCGGGCCACCCTAGGCTTAGATCTCACCGATTACCTTATCACCGATGCCTCCTTAAATGTGCAGTTGCGAGAGGCAGCCTCTGGGGCCAGTTGGGGAACAATTGGCAATCCCGACAGCTTGCTGCGGGGAGCAGAAAAACTGATTAAGCAAGGCCGGGCAGAAGCGATCGCCATTGTTGCCCGTTTTCCCGACGATCCCGATAGCATTGCCCTGGCTAATTATCGCCATGGTCAGGGGGTGGATCCCCTTGCCGGGGCCGAAGCGGTGATTTCCCATCTGGTGGTGCGACAATTCCAAATACCGGCGGCCCACGCTCCCGCTTTAAGTCCGCTGCCCCTCGATCCGCAACTTTCCCCCAAGGCCGCAGCCGAAGAAATCGGTTATACTTTTTTACCCTGCGTTTTGGTGGGTTTAAGTCGCGCCCCCCAATTGGTCAAGCGGCCCGGTCCCGATGCTATTTGGAGCCGCGAGGTGGACGCGCTGATCGTTCCCGCCAGTGCTTGCGGCTCTAGCACAGTCTTAAGTTTTTGTCAAGAAAAAAATGTACTGATTGCCGTGCAGGAAAATAGTACAAGAATGAAGGTGGACCCAGAACTTCTGGGGGTGAAAGCAATTAGGGTACACTCGTATATGGAGGCAATCGGTGCGATCGTTTGTCAACGGGCCGGGGTTAGCCTCCCATCTCTTCGCCCTCATTTAAACTCTTTACGCTGTTTATCCGAGAATCCGTGACTAATTCCCCTAATTCCGAATTTGATCCCCTGACACGCACACAAGTCCTCACCATTATGGCGGTAACGGCGATTATCTTGCTGGTAGTCGCCAAAGTCTGGCAATATTTCGGTGCGATCGCTATTCCCGCCATTCGCTGGACTCTCCCGGATTTCCTGTTCGGATTAGCCTTAGCGGGGGCAATTAGTGGAATTAGTGGGCTTCTATATCGTTTTTGGCCTAGTTATCGCCATAGTGCTAACGCTTACTTAGAATTAGTCATTAAACCTTTAGCATGGCCCGATTTAATTTGGGTTGGATTACTGCCGGGGTTAAGTGAAGAATTATTATTTCGCGGGGTGATTTTGCCGGCTTTGGGCTTAAATATCTTTGGTTTAACCGTTTCTAGTCTGATTTTTGGTATCCTCCATTTTAGCGGTTCCCAACAATGGCCCTATGTTATCTGGGCAACTGTTGTCGGTTTTGCCCTCGGTTATACCGTCATCATCACCGGTAATTTATTAATCCCGATCCTCGCTCATATTATCACCAATCTCCTCGCTAGTTTTCTCTGGAAATTACAGCATAGTAATCAGTAATCAGTTATCAGTGGGGAAGTTATCAGTGGGGAAGTTATCAGTGATCAGTAATCAGTAATCAGTAATCAGTGACTACTCCCTACTCCTGTCTCCTCTAAAAAATATGGAAGTACAATTTCGCGAATTTAATCCTTTTGATGTCTGGTTTTGGCTGGAATTTTCGACGGTTCCCTCGAATATGGAACAGCAATATGTAGAAGAAGTTTTTGCCTCTTGGTTTTATTTGGGTAAATTAGGGGCTTTCAATGCGGAAAACCTACAGGTACAGGAGGTGGGAGTCGATATTAGTTATATGGAATACGATCCAGATCTGGCCGAAAATGCCTTCATGTCACCGATGCACAATATGACCGATTTTGAATACTTAGGTACTTGGGGACGTTGTTGGTTTGACCTTGGTACTAGCGATCCTATTGCTTTAGATATTTTAATCAATGCCTTGACCCAATTAAGTAAGGATTTTGTCGATATTAAACGGTTAATTATCGGTGGAGAAAATCAAGATTGGCCAGTTAGCGATCGCAGCAATTATCTCTTTAGCGAATAATTAGGGTTTACTGAAAAAGTTTCTTGGTGGAGTCAGAAGTCAGTAATCAGTAATCAGTAATCAGTAATCAGTAATCAGGAGATTATTTTTATTTATTCTCCCATCTCCCCACACCCCACTTCCCCACTTCCCCACACCCTACTTCCCCACTTCCCCACTTCCCCACACCCTACTTCCCCACTTCCCCACTTAACAACATCTATGCTTAATCTCGTCTCCCTTCCAGAAATTCCCGCCGCCGCTTGGAAACGTCCTCTGGGCAAAGGTTGGGAAAAACCCTACAGCGTCCGCTACGCCAGCAATTTAGATGATGGTCCTTGGCATGGGATGCCTCTGGGGGGATTTGGGGCCGGTTGCATCGGACGTTCCCCCAAAGGTGACTTTAACCTCTGGCATCTGGACGGTGGTGAACACAGTTTTAATAGCCTTGCGGCCTGTCAATTTAGCATTTTTGAACAAACAGAAGACGGAAGCGCCCAAGCCTACGCTATGGCGACGGAAAGCCCCAAGGATGGAACTTTATCGCGCTGGTCGTGGTATCCAGCCGAAAAGGGAAGCTATTCGGCCCTTTATCCCCGCAGTTGGTACGAGTACAAAGATGTTTTTCAGACTCAATTAATTTGCGAACAATTTTCACCAGTTTGGGCGCATAATTATCAAGAAAGTAGTTATCCTATTGCCCTATTTGAATGGACGGCTCATAATCCCACCGATAAACCAATTACTATTAGTATTATGCTGACTTGGCAAAATACAATCGGTTGGTTTACTAACGCGATTAAATCCCCGGTGGTTAAAGTGAGAGATGATGGTAGTCCCGTCTATGAATATCAATCAAAATGGGGGGAAAGTGAGGGTAATTATAATCAATGGATTGTCGATAATTTCCGCGTTGGCTGTCTAATGCGTCGGGATTACGAAAACCCCGGGGAAGGGGATGGACAGATGGCGATTGCTAGTATCACTAATCCGAGTCTAGAGGTATTTTATCTGGGTAAATGGAACCCTGCTGGCGATGGGAGCGAAGTTTGGGATTATTTCGCCATGAATGGCTCTTTACCGGATATTGAGGACGAAACCCCCGCCCAAAAAGGGGAACAAACGGCCACGGCCATGGCGATTCGTTTTACCATTCGTCCAGGGAAAACTGGCAAAATTCCTTTTATTTTAGCCTGGGATTTACCCGTCACGGAATTTGCTCAAGGAATTAACTATTATCGTCGTTATACGGACTTTTTCGGTCGCAATGGTCAAAATGCTTGGGCGATGGTACGCACGGCTTTAAAACACGGCGACACATGGCGAGAAAATATTATTAACTGGCAAAAACCGATCCTAGAACGCACCGATCTGGCCGATTGGTTTAAAATGGCTTTATTTAACGAATTATACCTGTTAACTGACGGCGGCACTCTCTGGACGGCAGCCACGGAACAGGATCCTATCGGTCAATTTGGGGTCTTAGAATGTATTGATTATCGTTGGTATGAAAGTCTGGATGTGCGTCTCTATGGTTCCTTTGGGTTATTGATGTTATGGCCGCGCTTAGAAAAGGCCGTCATGGAAGCTTTTGCCAGGGCAATTCCCACCCACGACGACACTCCTCGGATTATCGGTTATAACCAAGCTAGTGCCATTCGTAAGGCTAAAAATGCCACTCCCCACGATTTAGGTGCGCCCAATGAACACCCTTGGCAAAAGAGTAATTACACCAGTTATCAAGATTGTAATCTCTGGAAAGATTTAGGCAGTGATTTTGTTTTATTAGTCTATCGGGATTATTTATTAACGGGGGCTAAAGATGAGGATTTTCTGCGGGAATGTTGGCCGTCAATTGTCCTGACTTTGCAATATTTAAAAACTTTTGACCTTGATAACGATGGGATTCCCGAAAATTCCGGCGCACCAGACCAAACCTTTGATGATTGGCGTTTACAGGGAATTAGTGCCTATTGTGGTGGTTTGTGGATAGCGGCACTAGAAGCGGCGCTTAAAATTGGGGCAATTCTTGGGGAAGATACGGCAATTTTTGCCAGTTGGTTACAGCAATCTCGCGCTATTTATCATGAGACTCTCTGGAATGGAGAATATTATAATTTAGATAGTGGTAGTGGTTCCGATGTGGTGATGACTGACCAATTATGCGGTCAATTTTATGCCGGTTTATTGAGTTTACCAGATGTGGTAGAAAATCAATACACCCAATCAGCTTTAAGCAAGATTTATGAGGTTTGTTTTCTCAAGTTTCATGGGGGAAAATTTGGGGCTGCTAACGGTTTAAAACCCGATGGTACTCCCGAAAATCCTGACGCTACCCATCCCCTAGAAGTTTGGGTAGGAATTAATTTTGGTTTGGTGGCTTTTTTGATGCAAATGGGAATGGAAAAGCAAGGATGGCAAATTACCGAAGCGGTGGTGCGACAAATTTATGAAAATGGCTTACAATTTCGCACCCCGGAAGCGATTACATCGGTGGGAACTTTTCGCGCCTGTCATTATCTGCGCGCCATGGCTATCTGGGCAATCTATGGGGTTTTGACGGAATTTCAGGGATAAGTTTTCTTGGAGATATCTCTCTTTCCTCAACTTCAATTAAGTATTTAAGGCTCTCTTGGGGTTATGGTGATCAGCAAATCTTGTCGAAAAAAGGGCGTACGCTATACGCCCCTACCAATCACACCACGCGCGGCGGTAGGGGCGCATAGTGGTCAGTGAGTTGATCGAACTGCTTGCGCCCATAATGTAACATGGTGAACATTTTTCAGCCAATGTCCAAGAGAGCCAATAAAACTAACTGTAACTTAGCTAAATGGATTGAAAAGCAAAATCTCGCAGCCTTCAAAGTCACGAATATTGCGCGTTACTAAAGTCAGTTTATGACTTTTAGCTGTTGCGGCAATTAGCATATCAGCTTGAGAACGAGTATGGATTAGAACGATCTTGGCGAGGAGGAACTTCTATATTATAGTTTTCTTCAGCACAAATTTGTCGCAATTCTGCTAAAGCTTGGGATAGGTTATCAAAATTTGTTTGAGTTTCATGGGCAGCTAATTTACTCTCTAAGAGCAATCTTTCTTCTTCAGAAAGGGATTGGATAATTTGGACGAGAGATTCAATCAATTTGGCATTCATGGTTTTTTCCTCTTTCCCCTCATATTTCTGTTACCCAAAACGAAAAGATAACTGCTGTATTTAAATGGTTACAGTTTATTTTAAATAAATCAAGAGATTTAACCCCGGAATCGTGCGCGAGAGAGTCCAGATAAGGAGAGTGATATAAAAGATGCCGATACCCCATTGATACCAAACTAAAAAAGAAACAATAGCGGGTAATTCTTGATCGCGAACTCGCCAATCATTAAAGCCTAATTTTAGCAAATTATTGAGACTTAAATCATAATAATTTAACCAATTCCAACGCTTTTGCCAAGGAATAGGAGTATAACGATCGCGAAAGAGGGGAAATTCGGGAACCACGGGTAAACGGGTGATTAATAAGCGTAATTGTCGCATACTACTATCTTGCAGAAAATAGGAACTATTCATTAAATCGTGATAGCGTCCCCGACGATAAAGTTCGATAACTAAAATTAAGGGTAAGGGGACAAGAATTAGGGCAATAGCTGTTAAAGTTAGCAGGGGACGACTAGCAGATTGAAGGATATTAAACACACCTGAAAGGGTGAGAATAATATAGCTAGTTACCATACAAAGGATTTCATAACCATTAGGAATTACTGGTTTAGGAGTGAGACGACGCACGCGATCAATTAACCAAAATAAACAGCCAAAATAGGCAAAAATTATGATTCCTGTGCCGAAAACTAAACTAAAATTTGTACCATCTTGACTTAAGAGTAATAGTAAAGTAAGGAAAGAAGTATGCAGAAAATCAGCTACCCAAGTGAGATTAATTAGGCGAATAAATGAGATATTCTTCAGTTTTTGTTTTAACTGTTGTAATCGCAATTTTTCGGTTTTGTATTCAATTTGGTTAGCATCGGCAATTTGTTCTAGGGAGCGAAAATTACGAACTAAATTTCTTAAAACTGTTTCATTTCCTGCTAGGTTTGGTAAATAAATTGCTTGACCAATTACCCCCCTATCTCCCAGTATTTTCGCTTTATCGGAATCAAAAGCTAATCCTGATACACTTAAATAACTATTTTTAGTAAAAGTGGAATTACTAAAATCTACCTGATCTAAAAGTTTCACATCTTGAAAACTAACCACACCATTAAAATAACTAGACCGGAAAGCACCCGATTTTTCAAAAGTGGCATTTCTAAAGGTTAATAAACTTAAAAATCTACTCTTAGAAAATAGCGGACGATCTCGCCATTGACTTTGGGAAAAATTGGCTTCTTTTTCCCAGAAAGTACGGGTAAAATCGGCGGTTTTATCGTATTTGGTTTGATCAAAATAAGCTTCGGCAGTAAAATGACTGCCATGGAAGTTAGTAATACTTTTAAAATGGGCCGTGCGAAAGATGGCTTTATTTAAAAATTGACTTTGACTAAAATTTACATCTCCCATAAAAGTGGCTTTGCTAAATTTCGCTACCCTCGCAAAACGGGATTCTAACCAATTACTTTCACGACTAAATTTTGCTGCCATTGCTTCGACAATTTGCAGAAAAAAAGTCTTAGAAAAGTCCACTTCTCCCATAAATACGGTTCCCTGCAACTTCACCGGTCCGCGAAATACTGTGACATTAAAAACTGGTTCGTCGCTATCGAATAAAAAATTTTCGTCCTGTTGTAATAACTGTTCTTCCGTGGGTGATAATAAGGTAGCGAGAGCTACTTTTGTTAAAGGAGTCGGTAAACCCAGACGGGAAGCGATAAAATTGCCTTGAATTAAGGAATTACTAAAATCTAAACCTAGGGGTTGTTTAGCGCGATTAATTTGACCTTGAATCTGTTGATAAAATTGTTCTTGCAGTTCTTTATTTTCATCGCGGATATCGATAACTAAATTGGCTAAATCGATAGTAGTCATCCCTTCTTTAAGGACGGGTGCGCTTAAACGTTCCTGCAATAAAGTTACTGTTAAGGGAACCCTATCCACTACTGCCAAACTAGGGAGAGAATGTACACAGAAAAACAGAAAAACAATAATTAGTAACCAGCAGCCTTTCAACAACGCACCCACGACAGTTATTTTCCTAAACAAGCTTGGATAGCTATTTCTAAGTCCTCTTGGTTTAAATCGGTGATAACAAAGACTTCCTGCACACTTTTTCCTGTCCTCGCAATCAGCTTAAAACCACCACGAATTGGCACTGAGATACGCAATTGTAACCGCGGACAATGACCTTTTGAGCGAGAAAGTACCCCCGGGGTGACAGTGGTGATTCCTTGATAGGTAATTAACTTTTCTAATACCGCAATCAACCCCGGAATATGAGTAGAATGATTCCAAACTAAGCGACCATTATTCATAATTATGCGGCCTCTAGGGGAGCCATGGTTAATCCTTCCCGTCGTAATTGTTGGTGATAAAGTTCCGCTTGTTCTTGGGGACCTGTCCAGACAATTGCTTGTCCTTGGTAGTGAACTTGATTAGTTAATTCCCAAGCTCGATCGGTAGTCATATCCGGGATATATTTAATTAAACAATTGGCCACATGATCGAAGGTGTTAAAGTCATCGTTGAGAACAATAACTTTATAGTTGGGATAAGTCTTTTTGATAACTTGGGTGGACTTATCTAAGGTGGTACTAGGTGCGCTGGCCATAAAAGTTACAATAGGTCAAGGTTTTTGCGGTTAAATTCGAGCATTTTGACAACAATTAAGCGGCAAAAGCCACAGAATTATTATTCAAAACCCGGTGATAGTAATTTAATAACTGTTTGGTGGCCGCTTGCCATGCCCATTTTTCGGCTTCTAGACGCGCATTTCGTCGTAATTCCTCTCTTTCTGCCTTGGCGGTTAGTAATCTTTGGGTGGCACTAATTAAACCTTTTTCATCCCTAGGATCGAAGAGATGACCATTAACTCCATCGGTGACAATATCAGGAATTCCCCCTGAATTTGCCGCCACTACCGGACAACCGGCAGCCATGGATTCTAAGAGTACCAAACCGAGGGTTTCTGTGCGTGAGGGAAAAAGAAAAGCATCTGCGGAAGCAAAAGCGGAGGCTAATTCTAACCCCTGTAAATAACCGACAAAATGGGTATTTGTCTCAGCAAAATGACTTGTTAAAGCTTCCCGATGGGGACCATCTCCCACAATAGCAAATCTTGCTTCGGGAATCGCTTCTAATACTGGTTTAATGCGATCAATTTCTTTTTCGGCCGAGACCCGACCAACGTATAATAAGAGGGGACTATCGGGGTTATTTTGGGATAATTTCAGTCTCATAGCTGGGGATTTTAAATGAGGTTGAAATAATTCCGTATCGACTCCCCTTTGCCAAAGCTCTACCTTTTCAATGCCACGACTAGATAATTCTTGCACCATAGCAGTGGAAGTGCAGAGATTTAAACTTGCTTGATTGTGGGCCAGTTTTAATAATTCCCAGAGTAATCCTTCTAGGGAACCTAACCCGTAGTGTTGTAGGTATTGGGGGAGATGGGTATGATAGGAAGCGACGAGGGGAATGTTCATAGTTTTGGCAAAATAAATGCCTCCCAATCCTAAAACAGCCGGGTTAACCACATGAATAATATCGGGTTTGAACCTCTCTAAAGCTTGACCGACTGAAGGCCGGGGGAAAGCCATTTTTAATTCCGGATATAGGGGTAAGGGAATCCCTGTAACTCCATGAATTTTAGCACCTTTGTACTCTTTTAAACCGCCATCGGGAGAGAAAACTAATACCTGATGACCTAATCTTTGTAGGTGTTCAACGGTATGTTTAAGACGGGTGACAATTCCATCGATTTTCGGTAAGAAAGTTTCTGTAAAAAGAGCAATTCGCATAGAGAAAACAAGATTAAGTAATAATTAAGGACACCTGAAGGCAATTAACTCCCCAATTAATCATAGATCAGAAAGGCCAAAGGTTTTAATCACTCGATCGCTACCTTCGATAACCACCGTTGCTCGATAATTATCGCCGATTGCTGCGGTCCATAATTGCCATTCCCCCGCCACATTGTCTAATTTTAAGGGATTGAGGCCCACTTCCACTCGATCGAGTCCCCCGCTAATTCCCGTTCCCAGTGCCTTCAAATAAGCCTCTTTTGCCGTCCATAACTGAAAAAATAACTTTTCCTTCTCGGCGGACTTTTCAACAAGCTCATGTTCCCTAGCACAAAAAAACCTTTTTGTCAAGCTATCTAAATCTTTCATCTGGCGCATTTTCTCTAAATCTACCCCAATGCGAGCGGTTAAAGTCAAGCCACAGATTGCCATCTCCTCGGAATGGGAGAGATTAAACTGCAATTGGTAGTTAATACTCGGTTTTCCCCGTTCACTGTAGATAAACTCGATTTTTTCGGGACTTATCGCCAAATATGACCCTAAAATCTCGCGTAAACATCCCCTAGCCACCAAAAAACGCCGCTTGTGTTCGGGAAAATGGTAACGATTAGCTCTAATTATTTCATCTTCAGAGAGCAAAGAAGCCAGTTTTTCTCGTCTATCCCCAGAGGGATCGAGACTGATAAAATAGAGATGAACCTCATCGGTAGATATAAACATTAAACTCAGAAGCGTTCAAATAATTAATTATCGGTAAATTTTACCTTAAAATGAGAATTGCCGACTCAAGAATTTATCCACCTTCTAACTCTTGACTTTGCAGCACACCTATGAACTTTTTTCATACTGAAGACCACCTCCAACAGTTCGGTACAGATATTTTAGCAACAACTTGGCGAGAATTTCCCCAATTAGCTCAAGAACAAATTGCCCTAACTTGGATAGTATATGATCCTCCTGTTATCGTCAACACGGGGGGAGCAATTTCTCACGAAGAATTCTGGAAATATTCCCCCCGCGGATTTAGCTATCGCGGACAAGAAAGAACCTATCCCGCTAGTTTAGTGAAATTATTTTATCTAGTAGCAATTCATGAGTGGTTAGAGGGTGGAATGATTCCCGAAAGCAGCGAATTAAATCGCGCCATTCGTGACATGATTGTTGACTCTAGTAATGATGCTACCAGTTTAGTTGTAGATCTGGTCACGGGAACCACTAGCGGTCCAGAAATTGCCGCTGGTCCCTTTGAAACTTGGAAGCAACAACGCAACATAGTTAATCGTTATTTTCAATCCCTAAGTTGGCCAGAATTAGCGACAATTAACGTTAATCAAAAAACTTGGTCTGATGGTCCCTATGGACGTGAACGCGCTTTTTTAGGGGAATTAATGGAGAATCGCAATATGTTAACTAGCAATGCAGTGGCGCGTTTAATTCATACTATTGTCGGGGGGATTGCGGTTTCTTCCCAACGTTCCCAAATGATGATGTCTTTACTAAAACGAAGTCTTAATCCTGCTGATTGGACAAGTCAAGGAGATGATACACAAATCTTAGGATTTCTGGGACAAGGATTACCAGAAAATAGTCAAATTTGGTCAAAAGCTGGTTGGACAAGTCAAGTGCGTCACGATGCAGCCTATATTGAAATTCCCCACCATACTCCCTATCTATTGGTGGTATTTACCGAGGGAAAAGATAACAGTCAAAATCGCTCAATTTTGCCTTTTATTTCCCAGAGAGTAGCCGAGAAAATTATGCAGATTAATTAATTGAAGCTGTCAGTAGGATGGTTTTCTCTCCCGGGTGCATCTCAATTTTGTAGAAGTATCTATATTGCATTTGGAACCACGCGATATTACATTTGGGCGCAGGCAATATTACATTTGGGCGCACGCGATGCGCCCCTACCATTGGCGCGATAATATTATTGTAGGGGCGAATTGCATTCGCCCTCTTTTAATAACTTCTGCTGCTCACCATAAGTGAGAGATGGGGTTTGTTCTTGCAGCTGAAATACTCGATTAAGTAAGGATTTAGTCTGTGCTTCACCTTGACGAGAAGGGCTATGACCATTTAAACTAACAATAAGTTGTTCTTAAGTATTTCCTCAAATGTGTGACTTTCAATCCTAGCCATTGTCATAACGAAAGGGAAGTGGAGAGTAAATTAATCGTCCAGTATTTACTCCCCAAACTAGGCTACAATGCCGAACATTGGTATCAACAAGTTAGCTTCGGTAAAGTCCGCTTAGATTTTCTTGTTTCCGCTCAAAAACCTATCAACAAAAAGCAGTTTTTATCCTCTCACTGTCTAATTATCGAAGCTAAAAACCCCAGAGAAAAGCTGATCAATCATCGTCACCGCTTAGGTTATTATCTCAACTACTTTAAAGTGCAGTGGGGATTATTAACCAATGGTTATGAGATTCAACTTTATCAAAGAAAGCCCGATAAAATTTATTTAGTTTTTAGATGTTCTGGGTTAGAAATTGCCTCTCACTTAGAACAGTTAAAATCTCTGATTGGCTACGAAACCTTATCTTTAGGTATTCCACCGCTCAATTCTCCAACAATCAACCACAGAAACCCCATGAAAACCATCGCAATTTATCATCATAAAGGTGGTGTCGGCAAAACCACCGTCGCTACCAATCTAGCGGCAGCTTTGAGTAAAAAAGGCAAGCGAGTATTATTAATTGATATTGATGCTCAAGCTAATAGTACCTTTGCCGTTGGTTTAATTAAGTTTCAATTCGATGATGATGATGATTTAAAAGATAAAAATGTCTTTCATTTGCTAGATAACAGTAACCGCATTTTTATTGAGAATATCGTCAAAAAGTCTCAAGGATTCAATCATCCAGAAATTGATGTTATTCCCTCTCACATATCTTTAATTGCTAACCAAGCTAAAATTAAAGATAATGCAGCGGTATTTGCTAGATTGGCAAGAAAATTAGAGAAAGTAAATAATCAATACGATATTGTAATTATTGATGCACCTCCCGCACTTGATTTATATGCACGCATTGCTTTAATTGCCGCTGATTATCTGATAATTCCTTCTGATCTTAAACCATTTTCTAATCAAGGATTAGATAGCGTTAAAAACTTTGTTCAAGAAGAAATTAATGAAAGTCGTGGAGATTTGGGCAAACCAACACTACAAATTTTAGGCGTTCTACCTTCCAAAATTTCCACCCATGCTCAATACTTAAGATATAATTTTCCCAAACAAAAACAAGTGATTCCAGACAAATATAGTTTACCCTTGATGGAATCAACTATCTCGGAAAGAATGCCTTTATCTCGCTGTATAAATCAATACGTTACCGTGGGAAATTTAGAAATTCCTGCCCCCCAATCTATAATTGATTATGCCGAACATCAAGCTGATGCGGGAGTATCAGCAGCAGAATTTGAAGCCTTAGCATTGGAAGTTTTAGCTAAAATAGGAGTTAAATAAATGTGGAAATTTTTACGAGTCGATATTACTGATATTAATCCTTCCGTTACCAGAGAAACCTTCTCCGAAACTGAATTGGAGAATTTAGCCAATCTTATTATTGAAATGGGTGGAATTATTCGCCCTACTATTCTCAAAAAAGCTGACAATAAAAAAGTTGATGAACGTTATGATATTATCAGTGGAGATTTAGAATATTATGCTTCTGTCATCGCCAATCAGAAAGTTCCTGACATCGAGATGATTAACGCTTTTGTGGTTGATAAAGAAGCGGAGAATATTGCTTTACAGCAAATGCAGTTATTATCTCCTTCTCCTGGGTTAATTACCACGCCAGAAAAAATAGATAATCCTCTAGAATTGAGGGTGAGTAATCTTGAAAAACGATTAGAAACCCAGTTACAAGCAATCCGAGAGGAGTACCAAAAAGAAATCAAAAGACTGGAAGAAAAAATTATTATTTCTCCTCATCCTAAGTCGATTTTAGAGCTTTTAAATACCTGTGATGCTAATCAGCTTAAAAAAGGGGGAATTCCACCTGCATCTGTTAATGACTTTCTGAAAAAACGTTCAGAAAATCCCTTTGATTCTTTGGAAGATATCCTAAATCGCCCAGTGTCAGGAGTTAAAGAGAAAAGATTAATTAAGCTTGTCGATTATTTGCTGACTTCTAATTGATTTTTCTGGGTGTGTTACTACATGATCGATGTTATAATAATGGAAGATCAGTAAAAAAGCCTGATCCGATAGCTGGCAAAAATTAACTAGAAGACGGGTGAAAAGAGAGAACTTATGATAACTACCCCAGTAATGGCTGCTTCTTTAACAATTCCTCCCCTAGAAAACGGCGATAAATTAACTCGATGGGAATTTGAACGACGTTATCAAGCAATGCCCCATCTCAAAAAAGCGGAATTAATTGAAGGAATTGTTTATATGGCATCTCCCCTCAGATTTGAAAGTCACGCCGAGCCTCATGCTAATATTATCGGATGGTTAGCTCTCTATAAAGCGGCGACTCCCGCTGTTAGATTGGGTGATAATGCCACCGTGAGATTAGATATTGATAACGAACCCCAACCGGATGCCCTATTAAGAATTGAAAAGGGAGGACAATCGATAATTAGTCAAGATGATTATGTAGAAGGCGCGCCGGAATTAATTGTCGAAATTGCCGCTTCTAGTGCTTCCTACGATGTTCATCAAAAATTAAATGTTTACCGTCGCAATCAAGTCCAAGAATACCTAGTCTGGCGGTTTTATGAACAAGAATTTGATTGGTTTCGGCTACAGGCAGGAGAATATATTAAACTAGAACCCGATAGTGATGGCATAATGCGCTCCCAAATCTTCCCCGGTTTATGGCTAGATAAAAACGCTTTATTAATGGGCGACTTAGGAAAAGTTTTAGTGATTTTGCAGCGGGGGTTAGAAACAGCAGAACATCGAGATTTTGTCCATAAATTAACTGATAATCACAGCTAGATTTTAAAATTAGACAATTATTCTTTATCCACTGTCCTATAATTACAGAAAGAGTATTTCTGGCTTGCAGTTTTACCCCCAATCATCTCGCCCCTGATAATCTTCTCATCACCTTACTTTATGTCAAATCTAATCCTTTTCTGGCATCGTCGCGATTTACGTCTCTCGGACAATATTGGACTTAGTAAAGCTAGGGAACGTAGTCCGAAAATTATCGGGGTTTTCTGCCTCGATCCTGCTATTTTAGAAGGAGATGATATCGCCCCTGCTAGAGTTGCCTATCTCCTCGGTTGTCTAGAGGAATTAGCCAAAAATTATCGCCAAAAAGGTAGTCAATTACTGATTATTCGCGGCAACCCCAGTCAAACACTCGTCAACTTAGCCAGCAATTTATCGGCAAAAGCAGTTTTTTTTAACCTCGATATCGAACCCTATGCGCGTCAACGGGATCAACAGGTAATCGCTGCTTTACAAACAAAAGGAATTGAGGTAGAAACCTTCTGGGATCAACTTCTCCACGCTCCAGGGCAAGTCCTCACCCTCTCAAAAAGCCCCTACACCGTATATACTCCTTTTTGGAAAAATTGGAGCCAATTAGCCAAAGCCAGCCCCAAAACCCTAGAAAACCTGCAAGGATTAGACGAAAATGAGGGGGAGAAACTCACAGAAACTATTAACTTACCAACCCTAGAAAATTTAGGTTTTACTTGGCAAAATCCCTTACCCCTCACCCCCGGAGAAAAAGCCGCTAGTAGCAGATTAGAAGAATTTTGTCAAGGGGTTATTAACAATTATCAAGAAGATCGTAACTTCCCCTCTGTCGATGGCACCTCGCGCTTGAGTGCCGCTTTAAAATTTGGGGCGATTGGCATTCGCACAATTTGGACGGCAACCCTAGAGTTATTAGAAAATTGCCGCGCTCAGGAAGCGAAAGATAGTATTATCACTTGGCAGCAAGAGTTAGCCTGGCGGGAATTTTACCAGCATTGTCTCTATTTTTTCCCAGAATTGGCGGTCGGTGCTTATAGAAAAGAATTTCGTCATTTTCCTTGGCAGGATAACGAAGAACATTTTCAAGCTTGGTGTGAGGGAAAAACCGGCTATCCGATCGTTGACGCGGCGATGCGACAATTAAATGAAACGGGATGGATGCACAATCGTTGTCGCATGATTGTGGCGAGTTTTTTAACCAAAGATTTAATTATTAACTGGCAAAAAGGCGAAAAATACTTCATGCAGAAACTTTTTGATGGCGATTTAGCCGCTAATAATGGTGGTTGGCAGTGGAGTGCCTCTAGTGGCATGGATCCGAAACCTTTAAGAATTTTTAACCCCGCTAGTCAGACACAAAAATTCGATCCAGAGGGGGAATATATTCGTCAATGGTTGCCGGAATTAGCTTCCGTAGATACGGAATATTTAGTAACCGGGAAAATCCCCCGTTTAGAAAGACATCGTTGCGGTTATCCTGAGCCAATTGTCGATCATAATCAACAACAAAAAGAATTCAAACGACTCTATAGTAATCAGAAGCTAAAACGGTAACTAGGGTTTGCGGCAAAAAGTTTTTCGTGGGGGTAGGGTGTAGGGTGTGGGGTGTGGGGTGTAGGGTTTTACCGATTTTGAGGGGGTCAATTACCTAATTTTTAGGGAAAAAGTCCCAGAATTTTCCCCCCGATCACTGCTATATCCGGTACTTTTTGATTGACAAAAAGTCTAAAAGTATTACCCAACAAAGTTTTTAGATTTATTCAGCAAACCCTAACTAAAGCGACGGTAAAACTAGCTACTTTTGACCGGCTTTAATCTGGTTCCAAACATCCTCTAAACTTAGATATAACACAGGCACAACAATTAAACTCAACAGGGAAGAAGTGACTAAACCTCCCACAATTACCATCCCCATCGGTTGCCGCAATTCCGCACCAGTACCCAATCCCAAAGCGATCGGAATCATGCCTAAAATTGTCGAACAAGTGGTCATTAAAATCGGTCTTAACCTAATCATTCCCGTTTCTAAAACCGCTTGCTCCCGACTCCAACCCTGTTGACGCAATTGGTTAGTATAATCCAGCAATAACACGGCGTTTTTATCGAGTAATCCCAAGAGGAAGATAAACCCGATCAGAGAAATCATACTAAACTCACTACCCGTTACCAATAACCCCAACATTGCCCCCACAATCGCTAAAGGTAAACATAAAGCGATGACGATAGTTTCTAGCAGTCTTCTGAATAATAGCCATAAAACTCCTAACATTAAAATTGTCGCTAGGATTAAAGTGCGACCAAAACTGCCCAAAACATCACTACTTTGAGAAGAAGTACCCCAACGCTGTAAAGTTATCCCTTCCGGTAAAGGAATCCCTTCAATTTTAATCGCCGCATCTTCTAATCCTAAATCCGGACTGAGATTAGCACTGAGAAAAATCGCCTGTTGACCATTTAAACGCTCGATCGCCAAAAAATCCCCCCGCTCATTTAATCTAGATGATAGGGAAATATCCTTTAACCCGGCGATTTTAGCGGCCTCAACCCGCAATTTCTCGGCACTATCGCGCAATAGCTGCAAATCATCGCTTTTAATCGCAATTTGGATCGGCTTTTCCGCTTCCGTCTGCACAAAAGGAATGTCCTCGACACTGACATTCACCCCTCTAATTGTCGGTAAAATTTGCCGAATCCGTTGCTGCACCGCACTGGTGTGAGATTGACGATCGCTCTTCAGTGTAACGTGAATTTTGCCCCGATTCGGCTCACCCCGTAAACCGGCGATCATAAAAGTCGATTCCACTTCCCCATCCTGCAAAATCGGCGCTTCTAATTTGCTGCCATCCCGGACAGTGCGACGCAGGAGAAAACTTTCGGGAGAACTCGCTAACTGGGAAATCCAAGCGAAACTATCGCTAGAACTCTTAGCCGTCGGTTTATTAGGGCTAATTTGCGTTATTTTCGGCAAAGGAGACGTATAAACTAGATTAAACTCGCCGCGATCGAGTCGGGGAATAAATCCCCTAGAAATAAAAGGAATCAGGGCAATACCCGCCAAAAAGGTAATTAGGGCAATAGCAATGACCAGCAAACGATGACGCAGTGACCAGTTTAAGAGCCGTCGATAGGCGTTCTCAATCGGTCGCTTTTGTTTCGTCATTTTTGCCCGTGACTGCGGTTTCAGCCAATATACTGCCAAAACTGGCGATAAAGTTCTGGCGATCAACAGAGAAAAAATCACCGCAGCCGAGACAGTTAAACCGAAGGGTTGGAAAAACTGTCCCACCGCACCCCCCATAAAAGCGACGGGTATAAACACGGCAACAATGGTTAAAGTGGAAGCAGTCACAGCTAATCCAATCTCCCTTGTCCCCTTGAGTGCCGCATTTTTCGGGGTTTCCCCCGCGTCGATTAAACGGGAAATATTCTCCACATCAACGATCGCATCATCCACGACAATGCCAATCACCAAAGCGAGGGCCAGCAGTGTCAGGGTTTCCAGATTAAACCCATAGATTGCCATGATAATGAAAGTCCCCAAAAGAGATAGGGGGATAACCAGAGCAGAAATGATTGTAGCGGCGAAACTGCCTAAAAATATCAATATAACCAGCACCGACAGCAAAACTGCCAAGAGTAAATCATCGATCGTGCCTTGTAGGGCAGCGCGAATATATTCCGCTTGGGTTTCAGCTAAAATTATCTTGACATCGGGCAGTTTTTGTGCTATGTCTTTAACCCGTTTTTCTGCGACCGCGGCCAGATCGAGACTATTAGCCGCACCTTTTTTGATTACCTGCACTGCGATCGCTTCTTGACCGTTAAAGCGCACCAGCGTGGGTAATGGTCGGGTTAAACTTTTATGGGGATTATCTTGGCTAACTGTACCTTGACCGAGTAAATTAACTTTAGCCGTACCCGGGAGAGCTTTTAAGGGTGGAATTAAATTATCTTGGGCGATTTGGCTTAATTCTTCTAGAGTTTTCTGCTCACTCACCAGCGCATAGGTGACTGTTGCCGACTCATTTAAATCAACGGGGATAACTTCTGTGGTAGCTTGAGAGGGTAAAGGGACTTGCGAGATAGCCTGTTTAACTGCTGCGGTGGCCTTGTCTAAATTTGTACCAATTTTAAAGAAAATACTGATTACTGACTGTCCGGGGGCAGTAGTCGAGGAAATATCACGACGACCCGGGAGAGAGAAAAGGGGATTTTCTAGGGGTTTAGTTAATTGCTGTTCCGTGGTGATAGCAGTAGCTAAATCCGCTTGGGCGTTAATTATTACGACTGGAAAGCTTATATCGGGGAAAAGAGCGTATTTTAAGGAACTAAAAGCTAAAATTCCCGCCATGGCCACCGCTAACCAGAAAGCAATGGTTAACCTCGGGGCATTAATCGCTATTCGAGAGATATTCAGACGTTCTCGCCATGATTCTTTCATCTTTGTTGAATAAGTGGGGTGTGGGGTGTAGGGTGTGGGGAGTTTTCTCAGTGAACTGATAACTGGTAACTGATAACTGATAACTGACTCCTAACCCCATGGTAGATGTTGGATTTTTGCAGGAGTTCTATTTTCCGACAAAGATAAGTAAAAATTATTTATTTACTGCAAAAACTTGAGAATATTTAAATTAACATTTCGCAATATTTATAAATTCTTAAAAATTAATTGAGAAAGATTTTTATTTAACAACGATGTTGCAATGGTTACAGCGATTTGATAGAATTTCATAGTCGGTTATTCTGTGCTTTTTTGGACAGTAATGGTTGAAACCCTTGCCACACCTAGAAGGTGATCCTAATTAAGACGGGTAAATCAGTCATTTTCACCCACAACGATGATCTTTTTTTTGTGTAGTTTTATTGCAAAAAAAAAGTTTTTTTGACAAAAAGCAGAAAGTATGATATTGGAGAAGGTAGCGGGGAGAAGGGAATTATGAATTATGAATTATGAATTGGGGAGAGTGATTGCCTTTATTTAGAAAACGGGTTTCTTCAAGAAACCCGTTTTCTTGCAATATTAATTTCTGTTACAGGGGTCTTGAAAAATTGGCGATTCTTTGCATAAAATAGCCGCAGTCATCCTTTCCAGTCAATGTCATGACTTCTCCCCTGTTGCCGATTCTTCCTGCTGTTGACGATGTTTTGTTCAATTTTGCTGAATCTGATGGCTTGAGTCAAGTTAATCAGGTGAATAGTGCGAGAAATCAGGGTTTAACCGCACCGGAATTAAATACTGTGGTTTTCCTCGATGCTGGTGTTACCGATTATCAAAGTCTCCAAGCTGGGGTAATCCTCGGAATCGCCACCGTTATTCTCTCCCCCAATCAAGACGGAATCGAACAAATCACTGCTTTTTTACAACAAAATCCCCAGATTACCACCATTCACCTCGTTTCTCATGGTGCGCCAGGATGCTTATATTTAGGGAATTGTCAACTCAATTTAACAAATATTTACGATTACCGCCAACAGTTACAGAGTTGGGCAAAAGACATCTCCAAAAATTTATAAGTCAGTCACAGCAAGGAAGAGAGGCAGATTAGACCAAGAGTCAAAATTAGCTCTCAAAACCGATTAATCAGGGCCAAAAGAGACAAAATCCAATTTTGACGGAAAACTATGGCTAATTATAACGTCAATTACTTCCCCTGATTGCTCCCATTCTATTACTTCTAAAATTAGCGCATCTCAACCTTACTCA
>VYLQ01000058.1_pt1 | contig 33149 bp, 31 predicted proteins | sample 5115351 | NCBI WGS metagenome assembly VYLQ01 (sample SAMN12291776, study PRJNA351875) | freshwater metagenome | isolation source: freshwater lake | place: USA: Michigan, Lansing Lake | collected 2013-08-14 | reverse complement strand
CTCGAACGCAAATACTCACGTTAGCGGCTAGCCGTCTCGGTGACCTGAAGGAGAGACGACTTTGAGGAAAAAGTTGTAAATTGTCATCTAAATCATAAACATTATGTCGACCATAGAATTAAGAAAACGTCTCATAGAAAAAATACAAAAAACAGAAAATGACGACCTCCTTGAGGAGGCTTACAGACTGTTAGGTTTAGAAACTGAGGACATTGAAATTTACAAGCTAAACAATGATCAAAAGGAAGCAATTAGTGAGGCTAGAGAACAAATAAAAAATCGACAATTTTTGACGGACGAGTTAGCAAACAAAGAAATTGACGAATGGCTAAACTCAATACAATCAGAGACTTTCCGAAAATAGGCAAACTAACTGACGACAGAAATGCCAGAATAAAAGTTGTGAGGGATTACTTGATCATTTACGAAGAGACAGAAACAACTATTTACATACTGACTGTTTGGGACGGTCGACAAGACCCGGCAGAATTGGTGAAAGTTCTAAGATGACGGCCAGCCGCTAAACAACGTATTTGCGTCAAGCGGGGTTGACGCGTAGTCCAACGTGTTCGTATCTTTAACGCGTTCGGTGTCGGCGATCCGCCTCCGCCAAACGTTTCGGCGGGGCCAACAGGACGTAGCTTCGAAAGCCCCACTCGAACACAAATACTCACCTTGTGTGCCATTTTATGAGTTCGTTTGAGAAAATATTAGAACAACAAAACGTCCCTGACGAGAGCAGAAACCTTAAGAAAGGCGAGGTTAAAGAATTGTTATTGGACTCTTTCAAAGAGATTTTGCCCGACTTTGAATTTACGACTTACAGAAACAGCACTTACTATTTTCTGAGGACGAAAACCGTTCGTGGACTTGAATTATATGAAACACTCAATATAACATTTGGACTGAAGGACAAAAATTTCTCATGTTCAATTGGGTCCTTCCTAAATAAAACATACTTACTCAGCTCGACTTACAACAACGGTTTTTTAGCCTGTCATACAGACTTACTAGCTGTTAAATCAGGTTCGGGTGTTTCAAAACTTGAGGACTCTTATTACTGGCATAATGGTAAATTAGTAGCGGTTGACAAAGTGATAAAAAAGATAACGACTGACTTCAAAGAATACGGACTTCAATACCTTGTTGTAAGGCAACAACGACTTGAGACAAGTGACCTCGTAAAACATGGACTCGACTTTATTAAAAAATTAACGGTGGACAAGGGAGAACTCCGAAGAGAAATTAAAAAAGAGGTGAAAAACGCAGAGTGGGTAGTATCGAGAATAAAGCATCCTATATTCATTCAACTCAGGGACGAACTGCAAAGTATTCCTAATCAATCAAGAGACGACCGACAGAAAATATCAGGACTTACTTTCGAGTTGGTTGAATACTATTGCGAGAGATAAAACGGCACACAACAAATAGCTGTGGCAAGCTGGCGGGACAGCGAGTCATTGAAGTTTGTAGTTCTTTATTTATCTTTAATGCGGTGGACAGGACGAAGGTTTTTTTTGCCCGCCTGCGACAAGCCAAACGTTATGCCCAATTATGACAAGACCAACTTTACAAATAATTACAGTATTATTTTTAGCAATTGCAAGTTGCCAAAACAACCATTCAGCGTCTGACAAAAAAATGGAGACATCAATAGATAAAATAAAGCGAGACCAATTAGTTAAGAAGTATGACTTGCTTAAATTCCCCGAAATAAAACAACCGGTTCTTTTGACAGTTGACGAATTTTTTGACGGGAATAATGATGAAGCTTCGATAGCACCCAATCTTGAGACTAAGAGACCAATGACTGAGTATTACAAGATTCTTAAAGGACTTGCCGACAACCCTAAAACTATTGACGCATTTGCTGAATTAAAGGATGTGATGGTATACGACAATGGGCAACTTAATGACAATGAATGGTTTTATACAGACGTAATTTATTTTGTAGGTGACTTAACTAAAGAAGAAATAAAAGAAGCGACTAAAACATTACAACCAGACGAAGTAGAATATGATACCGAAAATAGAATAAAAGGGCTTAACAAAAAATACAAAGACAAGAAAGTTGTATATGTGTGGTGGGACTAAAATAACTGGACATAACAGCACCTGCCCAAAAGGTGGGGTTTCGTGTTTCAAAGACAGTTTTGTGGTTAATCAAACATTAGTTTTTCAAATCATGTTTTGTGGTAAAAGTCCCGCTCTTCGGGTAGCTGCATACCTTTAGCGGTAATTCATTTTGGGACAGATGAGTCATAGAAAACAAGAAATGAATATTCCGACCGACTGGGAAATTAAACGTAACGAGTTTTACGACATCGACCCGTTTGACAATTCACCAGCAAACGATAAAGACGTTTTGATTTTTGTTCAAGAAGACATGCTGAGGATTAAAAAAAGAAATTACAATCTTGACTTAGGTTGGTACGGAGTAGACGACTAGAAAATGAATGGACTGGATTCTGCATTTACTTATATCGTGGTGACAATTGAAATAAATGTGACCTTTTAGAAAAATACAGAACTAAGAATAAGAAAGACGTTGTTGAACAACTTCATCGTTTAATCACATCGGTTGACAAAGGAGAGTATGATAATCTTGTTGGGCATAGAATTGACGAGGACGATATGACAAATCAAAATTCAATGACGGACTTTAAAACATACTCGGTGGAAAAATGAACTGACGCTAACAAAAGCTTGTGGCAAGCGGGCGGGACTGTGCGTTATTGAAGTGTGTAGTTCTTTATTTATCTTGGTGCGTTGGAAAAGGTGCAGTGCGGGTTTTTAATTATACTACAGTAATAAGCTAACCGTTATCGGTATTGACGACTTGGAACATGATTGACAAAGCGAGAAAAAAACAACCTGGAGAAATTGAAATTCTCATTGAGGACGTAGAGATTATAATGGGTGAGGACATTATTCATCTTGACCGAATACTCAACAGCGTATACTGTTCTTATTGTAAAAATAGTTACAGTGGGACGATTGAGAATTACACAATTTATTTGAATAAACTTGACGACATAATTTTTGAAGGACAATGTAAAAAATGTAAAAATCGAGTCGCAAGATATGTAGAGACTGGCGAGACAATTTCAAAAGCGGAAATTGCAAGACATATAAGGACAGTGAAAAAAGAGTTTAAAACAATTAAGAAAAAAAAATAAATAGAACGTCTTGCTTTCGCCAGCCTCTAATGCTGTGATTATACGATAACGAGGTGATGTGTTGACATGACGTTTTGTTTTCTTAATTTCGCTTATGCTAGTGGGACAGAACACAGTTTCAAATTCCCGCCATTGATATGAGTATCTTCGTGTAGTCGGTCATTTTAGTATGAAGATTAAGTTTCAATATTTGATTATCGGACTGACACTTCTTAGTTGTTCAGAGTCGTTGAACAATCTAAGTGGAAAGAACCTCTATAACTACACTTACAATTCGGATTTCTTTCCAGAAAAGGTAATTCAAAATAAACACTTTCATGCTCACTCATATGCAGAAATAATCCGTCAACTGAATGAGAAAAGTTTGGCGGACAGATCTCGGGGACACGAAATCATTCGACTGACTTCTATCAGATCATTTAGTAATCATTTTACCATTTTGATAGAACGAACGGACGAAGGAGTTCTGCTGACTGAGAAGGAAACCTACCGTGACTCTCGACCAAGCGACAACGGAGACTCGACCAAAATCATTTACAACGTCATCGAATTTGACTCGTTGACTGGCAAATACATGGATGTAAGAAAGTTCATGCCCGTTGGGAAATGTCCCGGAATCGAAATCGAAATCGAACGAAAAACAGTGAACCCATTACTAAAAAACGAATCAAGAGCTATAAAACGAGAGGACTGGAACCGTTTAACCAAGCTACTAGACGATACTTCATTTTTTGAAATGTTACCCACCGACAACACCGCATTGGGTTTTGACGGTAATCATTTTGTACTCGAGACACATTCTAAGAATGGATATTATGTTGTCGACAGATGGAGTCCAAAAGAAGGAGATTTTAAAAGAATACTTGATTATGTAATTGGACTGACCGACCGTAAAGGTGTGGATAACTAATACACGAACCGCCAACATTATGCTCAATGGTGCGGTGATGTTTAGCTCAAAGTGTTATCTTCGTTTAGCGTTTGGTGTCGGGGACCCGCCTTCGCGAAACGGCTTCGGCTGGGTCAACAGGACGTAGCTTCGAAAGCCCCGCTCGAACGCAAAGATTCACTTGGCTGGCAAGGCTTGGTGACGGTTTAGCGGCTCGTTGAAAATTGCTAAATTGGGGAATGATTCAAAGAGTTTATATCGACACATCCGTTATTGGAGGATATTTTGACGAAGAATTTGAGTTGTATACAAGACTGTTCTTTGAGAAGGTTGAGCAAGGAAAATTTAAAGTCATTTTATCAGACATATTAACCACCGAGCTGCAAGGTGCGCCCGACAACGTTGTTGCCTTTTTCAAATCGATTCCCAAAAAACAAATCGAGTATGTTGACCAGACTGAAGACTCCATCCAATTAGGCGAGGAATATTTAAAAGAAGGTGTAGTCGGAAAGACGAGCCGAACTGACTGCCGGCACATTGCTCTTGCGACTTTAGTTAATGCAGACATTCTAGTCAGTTGGAATTTCAAACACATTGTTAATATCACAAGAATCAGAGGATACAACTCTGTAAATATTAAGAACGGACATAGAATTTTGGAAATAAGAACGCCACGAGAAATTTTAGAGTTATGAAAAACGAGACAAAAACAAAAAAGACGTTTGATGCTGTTGAATTTATGAGACAGAGGAGAGAACAGATTTCAAAGGACATTGAAGGAATGACTCCGAAAGAAGAAATCGAATATTTTAAGACGAAGGCTGCCGAATTTAATAAGCAAGACAAGTGAGAGCAGGCCCAGCGCACAACAAAATGCTTTTGTAATAGCGCGGTAACGTGTAAGTTTTAAGTGTTATCTTCGTTCCAAGTTTGGTGTCGGGGACCCTCCTTCACTTAACGCTTCGGTTGAGCAAACAAGGCGCGGCTTCGGAAGCGAACTTCTGCAGAAGTACAAACGTCAACCGTAATTCAAATTAGTTATTTTAAAAAAGTGTCTTTATAATAAGATTTAAGTAAATGAAAATATTTTTATTAGTAGCGCTAGCCGTTTTTTGTTTCGATAAGATAGCATACACACAGGAAACGAAGTTTATAATTAAACGAAATTCCGAGTACACTGAGGAGTATTATGTTTTAAAGGATGATAAAAAAATTAAACACGGAACATATGTTAAATATAAAAAGCCGGGGATTTCCATTTCTACCTATTCTATCTCTTTTGGCCCTAGTCAATTACACATAATCGCTAATGGGAATTATGAAAACGGATTAAAAAGTGGTTTATGGGAATATTATCACGACTATAAAAATGGCCATTTTTTGACAAACAGCATTAAAGTCAGAGGCCATTATCTAAACGGAATGAAGCAAGGGGTTTGGACATCCTATTATCTTGATTCAATCCCCGAAGTAGTTCAAGGTAAAGAAAATGGCACGCAAAATAAATCAAACTCTCTAAACATTAATATAACCCATAACGCAACAAATCTTCAAACAATTGGTGAGTATCTCAATGACAAAAGGGTTGGAGAATGGGTCTCATTTGACTACCTCGGTGATGAGTTTCAACGATATGATTTTACCAGAGAAAAGTTGATTAAAGACAAATCGCTTAAAGATACAGTGGACATAAACAAAAATAGAAAAGCATTATTCCTTGGTGGCGCACCCTGTTTATCTGATTTTTTATTAAACGAAATTCAATTTAGCTACCCTTTATCTAAGATAAATTTCGACTCAATTTCAATAGTGGTATCCTTTTTAATAAACAAAGAAGGAAATGTACTTCAACCAGAGATCCTTACATCCAACGCACCAAAAGCATTTGACAGCGAGGTTATCAGGTTGGTTGCTTTAACCAATAATAACTGGCTACCATCGATTCTCAATGGCGAACGAATCGATACAAAATATAAACTACGTTATTTTATGGTACGCGAATCGACAACCGAATTTCTGATTGATTTTAAACCTATTTTTGACTGATGGAAGTATGCGAGTTAAAAATAGCACCTCTGAAGAAACACAACATTGGCAGCAACCGCATAAAAAAATGACAGCAAAGATTCTTGGGATACTATTGATCGCATTTTGCCTAACAAATTGTGACAAGAAGACAAAGATGGATCGGGATTTAATAACCCACAAAACTGACCGACAAATTACGGAGGCCGAGATATATTCAACACTCGAATATATTATAACTGAACAGAAGCTAAATAAGGACTACGGACTCAAAATAATACCGGCCAAACGTTGTGATTCAGGTAAAGAAGATAAAGAATTTTTAAGTGGTCTTATTATTACAACAGATCAAAAAGATTCCCTTGCTGACGATAGCATTGCAATTCCTTTAGTCCATGACCTAGGACTACAAAAATGCCTTACTAAAGAAGAAGTAGACTTCATGCTTTCTCAGAAAAAAATAAACAAGGAGTTTAAATGGAACAACTCAAAGCTTGGATTCAACCTCGACAATCATGATAATTGGTATGAATTCTCAGTTCCACTTTTTAACAAAGACAAGAGCAAGGCAATATTTTTAGTTTCCAAATTATGCAAAGGTCTTTGCGGGACAGAGCAGACATTTTTGGTTGAGATAAACGGTGGTGTTCGAACTTTTAAGACGGGATACCATTATATCCATTGAATAAAAGCTTCGAATATATGCGGCAGCTGCCAACAGCCTGTTTCTGCAAAAGTTCTGTGACGAGTTAGTTTATAGTTTTATCTTCGTTCAACGTTTTCGTTTCGTGGGACCCGCCTTCGCGAAACGCTTCGGCTGGATAAGCAGGACGCGGCTTCGGAAGATCGCTACTGTAGGAGCACAAACGTTGTAGCTCATGCACTGGAAAAAGACACCATGAAAAGACTTATACTATTAACCGTCATAGTTGTTGTTGGATGTAACCAACGGACACGAAAAGACACCGCAGTCAAAATGGACTCCGTTAAATATCCATTGCTAATTGACAGTGGAAGGAAAATGGTTCGTGAACTCGGACGAATTGAAGATGGAAAATGGACGATGTACTTAGATACGACTACTTTCACAAAGGGAGAACTATACCGACAAGATTCCTTGCGACATCCATTGCTTCAGTTCTACCTTTCATATCCAGAATGGAAAACAATTAGCTGTATTATCGCAGTCGATGAAAGAGACTATGGGGATAAGGCAATGATTGGACTAATTGAAAAAACGGGAAACCTAAGAATCAGCTATCGGGGACAAAAACTCTATCTTTTCCCAACAAAAAGGAACACTATAAAGGAAGGAGAATGGAAGGCGACATTTAAATGCGATTCATTGGAAATTCAAATCTCAGGGCTTTTAGAAAACAAAAGAATCTTAAGAAGCCTGACGGGATTTGGCGAACTTGTTCTTCGGACACCCAGCATAACAATAAATGAGAAGATATTTATGGTGTATGAAAAAGAATAGTTGTAAACGCGCACGAGCGACTACACAAGCCATAAAACATATGCTGTATTGTAGGTTCATAAAGTGTGTGCTGTTAGTTATCTTTATCCCGATCCGTATTGGAGATAGCATGCCGTTTTAAATTCTTGCCTAATCGTCTAATCTAAAATTAACATCAACATTATAACAACATCAGATGAACAAATTACGAACGACATTCATTTTGACAATTTGTAGTTTAACAATTTTCGCTCAAGATAATGTGGCAGATGAGCTAAAAAGCCTATCGGATAACAAACAGTACGACAAGATAATCGAGCAATACACCTCAAAATCTAAGGACTATTCCGCAAAAGCTTTGTATTATATCGGACTTGCCTATTACATGAAGGAAGATGACAATAATTGCATTAAGTTTATGGACTTGTCGATAAGTAAAGACAGCCAAGACCCTGCATCGCATTACATAAAGGCTTCAACATTGAACTATATGAAAAAATACGATGAAGCCATAAAATGTTTTCAGGCAGCAATTAATATAAAATCAGACGATGCAGAATTTTATAGCGGCCTCGGAGACTCCTACTATCAACTTGGAAACTTAGACTTAGCACTCGCAAGTTACGAAAAGGCTACTGACCAAAATGTCTGTCCAGACAGACCCTATTCGATGATCGCACAAATCTATTCTGACTTAAAGCAAAACGATAAAGCGTTGGCAGCATTTTACACGGCGAAGGTAAAAATCTCTAAAGAATCTTCCTCATATATAAATGCACTATTTAACATCGGGCTACTTGAATCTTTAAAAGGCAATTATGATAACGCAGAGCCGGCATTTGTAGAGCTACTTCAATTGGACCCAGCCGACTTCCATTCCTACGCTAAACTTATTCAAATCTATTACCACAGAAAAGAGTATGAAAAAGCAAAGCCATACAAAGACCAACTGTACGAAGCGCATAAAAAAGGATTGTTAAAAGACAATCTAAAGGATATGTTTTGCTTTGATCAATTCAAATGGAAGGAATACTTAATTAAGGTGTTTGAACGTTATGAAAACGAAAACAAAGGGAATATCTATAACAAACACATTTTTTATGTCACTGACAATTCAGGTAAAATTGTCTTGCGAGTTCAGACTGAATTTTCTCCCATATCAATTGAATTAGGTGGCCCAAAATATTTATTGTGTGCTAACAAAGGCAGCACGCATCTTAATCCAGGCATTGGGTTTAATGACGACTTAAATTATGACATTCTCAAGATTGAAGCCATTAAGCTTTTTGAACGATATATGAAATGAAAACTACTACTAACAAAAGTATAGTTAAGGAAAGCACCCAAGTATAACTATCATTGCTCGTAACAAATGAACCCATACAAAACTGACCTCTTCATATTCGTTGGACTATTAATCGTTGTGGCTTTTATTTTGTTATTGAACAGTGAAAAAGAGACAATCGACATCCAATTTCATGATACATACTTCGTGTTGAGCAGGTTAGAGTTTGCACTTAGTTTGTTAGGTCCAATGACATTTCTACTATTCTTTATTCGTGGTCTGCTTTTAAAATTCAAATCAACGGGTGCGAACATCGGGCTTATGATCGGGCTCGTTCTGATTAGTCTTATCACCTACCAGATTATTGAATTTAAGGTAGGGTACTTGAATAAAATAAAATCGCTGGACCCAGAAGAAGTAGGCGACCGAGGGCAATTTTATGTTGACTTAAATGCTACCATCCATCGAGCCTGGGCAATATTGATTTTCTGGTTGACTGCAATAGTGCTCCTTGTTGTAAGAATAATTAAAATAGTAAAAAAGCCTTCAGTAGTAAACTAAATCATTTCGTAAGCAGGAATAAGCACTAGATGAAACCAACTGCACAGTACGGTCCTCATAAGTTCGCCCCCCTCCTATCAATATTCACATTTCGTTCACATCTTTTAACAATTCGTTTACTAAAACAGATATAAAGACTTGTAGTTTTGATGTAACAATTAAATCGGCACTAATATGAAAAAAGTTATTTATACGCTGGGCTTACTGTTGGTTGTGGTAAGCGGACTCGTATTTGCTAACCGTGTAACCAAAAGTGAAGCTTCTAAAAAATCGACTTCAACTCCCCCATCTGCTACTGAAGTGAATGCGGTATTGAAGAAATGGGAGGCTACGCCCGATGGCATAAACTTTAAAAAATGGCAAACATCACCTGAAGGTCAAAAAGTGCTTGCCGATGCCGATAAGATAAGAACTCATATTCATGATTCTACCAACATGGAAGCCGTTGTAACCTCTCTTTCTCTTCCGCTGGGTTCTCGATTAGGTTTCGGGGTGATGGTCAGGATAAATGGTGATGATTATATCCTTAGTTTTGGATTGGAAACGGCGAATGAATTTCAGCAACTGCGTAGTTTGAAAGTCGACGACCAAATAGTTATCCGAAGCCATTCCGTATCGTACGCGCCAAAGTATTCCTACCCAATTGTATCGGGCAACTACGTGGAACGAGATCGTACAATAATTTATAAACGTGCTCCGCGTTTGGGTGGCTGCTGAGTAAAGACAACAGATTGACTTACGAACGAACTGAAAGCAATCTGGTTTATAACCGACAAAGAAGTAAATGAAAATCCTGGTATTTATATTCTTCCTGTTGACTTCTCTGATTATTTACATTTGGCTTAAACGTAAAATTTATAATAATCGAGCCATCAGCCAACGAGTTGTTCTTACCTACGCAGACCAAAATTTTTTAATTGAACAAGAGCTGCCCAAGACTGGAGTAATTCATTCTAAAATAAGAATTGGAAAGACGAATGATAATTTCATTGTTCAACTGGACATACCGATGAAATATGGTACCATTAGTTTTAGCGAGATTGTAATCAGGCATCGGCACGTGAATCACTTTATCGGTTCAGCCAGTCCGATTCATGTGCATCTGCTGCTTCCAAAAGTAAAGCTCGCTCAGGATACTTATCAATTTGATGATTTTAACCATGCCGCCTGGTTGATCGTAGAGCGCGCATAAAAGCCGTTGCCGACAGAACCGGACTAAAACAATGATACATCGCATAGCTTTTCTGGAACGCCAGAGAAGATATTCGAAGGACTGCGAAATTTCTGAGTTGCCTATTTTTTACGCTTATGTCCAAAGTGGGGATTACGAAAGCTTGGTATTGCCAACAAACAATATTGCACTCCAAATCCGACGTTCATATCAAACCCATTGTAAGGTGAGTAGTATGCACCCACCGATAATCCAATGCCCCAATTGTTTGGATCGATCAGGTGTTTCTTTTTTTAGAGCTGGAAGTGACACATCACTTGCTTTGGATGTTTCTTTAGGGTATCTAAGCTAACGTGCTTATGGCTGGCAATTACCAACATACTTTTTTCTATTTGCACAAAAGAAATGACCTGCCGAATCATAAAGCGTAACTCCTAAGTTTATTGAACGCAAAAAATTTTCGAAGGTAGGTGCTTGCAATGCTGTGAGTGCATCGGTGCGCTGCATATAGTTTCGCTGCGCAATGGACGTTACTTTTTGAACGAGATGACTAACAATAGAATCAGATAAAGACATGATAAAACTCTAGACTGCGAAAAGCTACCAACAGCAAAACCCATTGTCAAATTTTGTAGTGGCAAACTTTAGATGTGCATAAAAAATACCCCTTTCGGGGGATGACTGGAAGTGAAAAGACCATGTTGTGTAGAATAAATACCCTTTTCGGGTTATTGATCTTCCATAGCATCCAAGCCAACTTTGTGTAAAAAATTAATGATATGAAATCAAGACTTATCCTTCTTCCACTACTATTTGCACTAGGCTGTAGCAAATCCGCTGATCCCACCTCCGCTGCCAGTTGCCTAGTTTCTAAAATTGAATACACAACTTATAATCTTGGTAATGTTTACACTACAGGCACTTTGTCCTTCGTGTATGACGGTTCCAATAAACTTATAAAAATTGATGGCTTTTACGCTATTGAATATGTTTGGGAATCTGGTCAAGTAAAAAGTGTAAAACTGCTTGGAAATAAAATTGAAGATTGGATTTATACCAATGGGAAACTTTCAAAGATAAATAGTGCCGGAGCAGGAGGCTCTCAAGGTGATGTAGTTCTAAATTCAGAGGGTCAGCCGACAAATATTGGTGGCAATGTTTATACATATGATGCTAACGGTAATGTTTTGACAGAGGGAGGAAGCGGGGGTTATCAATTCTCAAATTATGACACAAGCCCTAATTTTGGTAAACTTCTTGCTGCTAGTTTAAACCTCAGTTTTTTTCCAAGACCTTATCAGTTCCCTTTGAGAAGTGGCGCTTTGCTGGGAAAAAATAACCACCGACAGAGGAGTGAAGCTACTGGCAGCCCTCGTTCGATAGCCTACACATACAATGCCAAGGGGCAAGTAGCAACGATCACTGAGTCTGTTTCGGGAGCCGTAAGCACCGTATATACTATCAGCTATTCGAATTGTAATTGAAATTGGGAGCGTACTGAAAAACACTTTGTAGTTATTCACTTTTACCACAAGCAAACAAATCTAACCCTATCAATCTTATGAAAATACAATTTCTTCTGCACAAAGCGGTCGCTTTTCGGTAGGCGCTGAGGCTGCCCTGCCTCTGGGAAATAATATTTATAGTAAAGGCTCATACCCCTATGGTGGAGGCCTTTCATTTAGGTACGAGAAACCGATAGGCGATAAGATTGCCGTGATGGGAACAGTGGGAGGTCAATATTTTTATAGCTCGGTCTCTGCGGGTAGTAACCTAACAACATATAGCCTCATTGTAGTACCAATAATGGCCGGGGGCAAATACTATGTAAAGATCACCAAATGGATTGTATGGATCGTTTGAAATGGGATTAGGGGTCTCCATTGGTAGTTTTTCGAGTGTTACCTTTGTACAGGGCCAGTCCAAAACTAGCGAGAGCGGTACCACAACTAATTTTTGCTTTCGCACCCGGCTTTGGATATCACCTTTCGCGTGCCGACTTTAATATGACGTACCAATCTATTGCAGGAAATGATGGCTCTTTCAACACATTGAATTTGAGAATCGCTTTCGTTTTTGGAAAGAGGTGATTTCTTGCGGTGGCTTGTATTCAAAAACCAATGAAGCCGTCAATTTGAGAATCGAAAGACAAAAACCAAATCACTTGAACATGAAAGTACTATTATTCGTAGATGAATTCTATTGTTTTATAGTGAGCGAGTAGAAGGCTTACCAATGCCCGTTTACCCACACAGAACCTCTCCATGATTTTTTCCAATAGCCTTCCTGGTAGCTTCTGCTTCGTCTGGGCATAGCCCAATAGCCATTTCATTGTGTCTGTATTGAGTGCGGTACTACGCCTTCAATCGGGCATACACTTTGGGGTGGCAATTGAACATTTTGTTGAAGGATTATAGAAATACAAAACGCTGAGTTCGATATTATTTCGAGAGTTATTTCCATCTCCAGCCGTGTCGTGCGAAACAAGCTCGGTGTCAGGACGACTCTAAGCGAGAGCAACTTGCCGTCAGACACCTTTACTCACAAAAAAATTTATCCATTAGTACTTATCTCTTCCTGTTTATCCAGCCTCAGCTTCTCATAAATTCTTGACCAACTTACCTTCTCATCACAATCTTGACGCTAGTACTAGAGGATACCGTTTTAAAAATAATCAAATCTTATCTTGCCATTCATCTTTACGGAATTTCTAAGTACTGTAACTAGCGCATCCAATACACTTCTTTCTTCAAAATTGAATTGGCTTATATCGATCATTTCTAATTGCCTCAAAAATAATTCAACATCATTCGTTGTAAGGCTCCAATTCGATTCCTCATACCAAGCTGTATGCATGTGATAAAACAGGATTATTCCCTCCCAATGACCGTGATTATTAGGTTTTATTTGCATCATAATGGAATCAAAATATCCAATCCACATAGCAAGCGAACAATGAAGATTACCGTCAACATCAAAATGCTTTATGGTCATTCTTGGTTCTCCTTCAAATCCAGCATAAAAATTATAACTTAGATTCATAACTATTTTAGTCGGCTTCCAAAATTCCCCGATGAAATAAACAACTATCTACTTCTTCGTCACCAGATCTTCTTTGGCGGCCCACAGGGCAATGTCTTGTTTGCTGAGAGCGGCAGCCATCATATCGGGAAACTTATCGGGTGTACATGCAAAGACCGGTATGCCGAGCGATGCCATGTATTCTGCATTGCCGTGATCGTAACCGGGTGCGCCGTCGTCGTTGAGTGCGAGCAAAATAATCACCTGCACCCCCGCTTCCACCAAACTTTTGGCACGCTTGCGCATCTCTTCTTGGTTGCCTCCTTCAAACAAATCGGTAATCAACACCAGCACGGTATCGTTGGGCCGCTGCACAATCTGCTGACAGTAGGTGAGCGCACGGTGTATGTCAGTGCCCCCTCCTAGCTGAACACCAAAGAGCAATTCCACGGGGTCATCCAACTCCTCTGTTAAATCCACTACGTTGGTATCGAACACCACCATCTTCGTTTGGATGGCCGGCAAGGAAGCCATCACCGCTCCAAAAATTCCGGAATAGATGACCGAGGTACCCATCGATCCACTTTGATCCAAACACAAAATGACATCCTTCAGCGATCGTCTCTTTTTTCCAAAGCCAATGCGTGTCTCCGGGATAATCGTTTTATAATCCGGCTGATAGTGTTTTAAATTTTTCAGAATCGTCAGGTGCCAGTTGATTTCCTGATGGCGGGGTCTGCGGTTGCGACTGGATCGGTTCAAGCTTCCCATAATGGCCTGCTCGGTGGGTTGCGATAGTTTCTTTAGCAGATCATCGACTACCTTGCGAACCACTTGCCGCGCGGTGTCTTTGGTTTTACTAGGAATCACTCTGCTCAACGTCATGAGAGTAGCCACCAAGTGTACATCGGGCTCAACGTTTTCCAACATCTCTTTCTCCAGCAACATCGAAGTAAGATTCAGTCGCTTCAACGCGTCTTGTTGCATCACTTTCACCACTGTGTTTGGAAAATAACTGCGGATGTCACCCAGCCATCGACTGACATTTGGCGAAGAAGGACCCAGCCCTCCTTTTCTCTCTGCATCGTACAATGCTTCCAGAGTTTTATCAATCAGCAAGTCATTGCCTTGCAACTGCACAGCGGTGCCATCGTTGGCACCACCTCCTAAAATCATTCTCCACCTGCGGATGTGTGCTTCATTCTCCATGGGATGGTCGGGTTTCAATTCCTAATAATTGCATCACCACAGGCATCGCCTGCATAGCGCGCTCGTGATCGATATGTGCTTCGTTGGTTGGAACGGTGAGTGTGGTGGCTGCGCCTTGCTTAACTTTCTCTCCGATCTTTCGGCGTTCTGCTTGCGAGAAGTGGGCAAACGTTCTCCGCATCAGCGGCAGCAGAACAATAAAATCTTCTTCTGATAAATTTCGAATCCACTCGTTGATCAAATTCCACAAGATATGGTCGACCAGCAGAATGGTGCCACTGCCTTTCAAAAATCCTTCGACCCACGCCGCAGCCAGCGATGGATTGCCCGAGCGAGATAGTGCATACTGAAACCGATTATTCAATTCTTCAGCGTCTATTATTTTCGCATCTGCCAACAGACGAGTGGAATATCCTGCAATCAACTGTGCTGTGCCGGTGTGATGGCAGATAACCCGCAGGGTATCACTCCACAATTCTTTTTGTTCAGGTTGATTCAATAAAGAAATGGAATCATTCAGCTGTTCCATTTGGCCTGTAATCTTCTCTGCCGATTCATCATCTACCGATACACAGGCCGGAGGCAACCCTACACAAACCCGTGCAATCATGGCGTTCACGATTTCCAGAATCATGGCTTCGTCTGTCTGACGCACATTGCCGTAGCGCGAAATCGAGACCAACGGTGGCAGCGCCTGCAACAATTGAAGTGTATCGCTCGAGGCTGCTGCCAGATGATCAATCTGGTGGATCATCACCTCCGTAGCAGATGGCAGGTTGGCCGGAATGACTTGCTGTAGCAATGTGCATACACCATCCAGACTGTTGGATTCTTTCGCCTGATGAATGATAAATTGACCGGTGGCCTCTTCCAAGGTGTTGCCCCAATTCCCCTTCTCAATAATGCGAATGGAATACTCCGGCTCCCACTTTAACTGCCACTGTTCTTTGAACGTGCCCTTGCCCCGCACTTGACTCAGATGGCCCCAACTCACACCCATCAGCAGCAGGCGATGCAAAAAGACACTTCGTTCCAGATGCATCTCTTCGCGCAAGTCGAGATTCAATTCTTTGATTCCTGCTTCCGCAGGTAGTCGCAATTTTTTTTGCAACTTCTCCACATCCTGCAACAGCGGTGGCTTCGGTATTTCTGTCGGCACGCTGCCAATGGTGTCGCTTACAATCAGCTCGTTGCGGATCAACTCCAATAAGATGGAATCGCCATTGCACAACACCGACCAGGTGGCCTCGTTCAACTCTTCTAAACCTACTTTGCTTACGCCGCGCAACGAAGAAAGTGCTTCCGCCAGTCGCACCGCTTCAATGATATGCGCAGTGGATGTATCCATTTCTTTTTTGCGAAACAGTTGTGCCACACGCGCCATCCACAGTGTACCATCGTCGGTGGGATGTTTCCATACATGGTCATACCACCCCGGCGATTGAATGCCCGCACCGTAACCACTATCAAATGTCAGTCGATTGTACGTCCACGGTATCCACGTAGTTTCTACTTTTACTTTGGGTAAGTTTTTTAGTGCATCTGCATCTTCCTTCGCCTTGGGCATGTGAACCAACGCCGGTGCATGCCACGCACCACACACCACGGCAATGGTGGCAAACGATTCTTTCTCTGCCTGGCGAATCATTTTGCGCATGTGTGCTTCGCGCAATTTTTCAATGCGGTCCTCTTTTTCAGGTATGGCGGTGCGCACGGCCTCCATCGCTTCGTGAATGGCTTCAAACACGTCCGTGTCTTCCTGCCGGTGTTCAAACATGCTCTCCCACCATCGCTCACCATCTGTGTATCCTGCTGCTTCGGCCAGATAACCGATCGGATCATGAAATGCTTGTGCCTTTGTTTCGGCATTGGCCAGCGAGGTATCTGACGGAGGCTCTACATCTTTTTGCAATGCTTCCTGTTGCAATGCCAGTTTGTGAACCAATGGCAAATCCATGAATCGAACCGGTGTATTATTTCGCGCGCCAAACTGCAATGCCTGCCACTCGGGAGAGAATTCTGCAAACGGATAGAATACCGCTTGCTGAGGTGCATCCGGGCGATAAGCTAAGATGGCCACCGGAGGACGCAATGCACTGTGCGCAGACCAACGCAGCAGTTCGTCTCCTTCGGGTGGACCTTCAATTAAAATGATATCAGGCTTCGTCTTTTCCAAAAATGCTTTCACATTTCGGGCAGAGCCGGGTCCGTGATGACGGATGCCTAAAACGTGTACACTCATACACCCAGGTCGCGGCAAGCTCTATAAATATCTTTCCACTCATCGCGGGGCTTCACCACTGTTTCCAGATATTCCTGCCACACGATTTTATCTTGCACCGGATCTTTTACGATCGCTCCGATGATGCCCGCAGCAAGATCGGCAGCTTTCATCGATCCATCGCCGAAGTATGCCGCCATGGCCATGCCATTATTCACCACCGAAATTGCTTCGGCTGTGCTGAGTGTGCCGGAAGGAACTTTCAACTTGGTTTTGCCATCGGTGGTAACGCCAGATCGCAACTCGCGGAAGATGGTGACGATGCGTTTGATCTCTGCGATGGCGGGAGGCTCTGCCGGAAGTTCCATCACTTTTTCGAAGCTGGCCACTCGCCTCCGTACAATGTCTATTTCCTCGTCGATGTTATCGGGCAGCGGCAGGATCACGGTATTGAATCTGCGCTTCAGTGCGCCGGACAATTCGTTTACACCTTTGTCGCGGTTGTTGGCGGTGGCTATGACGTTAAATCCTTTGACGGCCTGCACTTCGGTGTTGAGTTCCGGAATGGGCATTGTCTTTTCAGAGAGCACCGTAATCAACGTGTCTTGTACATCGGATCCAATGCGTGTCAACTCTTCAATGCGCACAATCTTTCCATCTTTCATGGCTTTCATCACCGGTGTTTCCACCAATGCCTTTTCGGAAGGACCATGAGCCAACAGTTGTGCATAATTCCATCCATAGCGAATGGACTCTTCACTGGTGCCGGCTGTTCCCTGCACGATCATGGTGGAATCGCCGGAGACGGCGGCAGCCAGATGCTCAGACACCCACGACTTGGCTGTGCCGGGTAATCCATAGAGCAACAGTGCACGATCGGTGGTAAGTGTGGCCACTGCTATTTCCATGAGACGTTGGCTGCCAATATATTTGGGCGATACTTCAAAACCGTTTTTCAGTTTTTTTCCCAGCAGATAGGCTACCACCGCGCCGGGTGATAGTTTCCAGTTGGGCGGCTTCTTGCCCGTATCTTGTTTTTGAAGTTCTTCCAGCTCTTGCGCAAATTGTTGCTCGGCATGTTGACGTAATACGGTTGACATATTAGATGGATTGTAGGATTTGTTTTTTTAAATCGAGAAGTCGGTAGAGTTCATCGGACTGTGTTTTCCAATAGGGTTTCTTCTGATCATTCGCCGGTGTAAATGTGTCCAACTCATTCACAAGCTGAACGGGAATACGTACAACGGCTGATTTATAGAATGTGCGATTGTAGGCATACACTTCCAATGCTGTGAATGTGAGGATCGTGCGCGCTATGGGAAGACTCCACTCCTGCTCTTGTTCCAACATAAGGGTAACAAACTCATGCGGTTTCCTGGCGAAGAAGCGCAAAACAAATTGCTCGCGATTGCCCGAAGGAAGTGCCTGAACCAACGGTATCAACATCGTAACCAAATGATCGGCTTCGGCATGCGTGAGCAAATCACTGATCCATGTTTGATCGTTGAAACGCACGGCGGCTTGTGCCCATGCAGGTATGTAGAAGGATGATTTTTTATTTTTTTGCGCCAACTCAATCAACGTAGCCGTAGTGGTGTTTAACTGTGTATTCCAATACGAAGGCGGCACATTGGAAATCAACTGGTACAGTATGTGTTGTTGGTCGGTGATTTGTTTGTTACTGCTCAGGTTTTCGATTCCGGTTTTGAATATGGTTTCGGGCACCGACAATGTCTCGTCCACATCGATATACGTTTTGCTGATCATGCCCAGCAATGCCTTATCGGTTTTTATTTGTACTGCATTTTTCACGGTGCTCCAATACGTTTGCACAATGGCGGAGTCGGGAATTGACTTGAGTAGTTCCAGTATGAGTGTGTTTACCTTTTGCGCCTTTTCTTTTAATGATTCCAGCCACTCCATATCAGCCTTTGACACGTTGATTTTGAAAAGCTCCAGAAACGCAGCTTTCTCGTTGGCTCCCTCTACACTCCAGGTAGATTGCAGAAGGGTTCTTGCTTTGTTATCGCGCTGCAAGCGCAACGTACGGAGTATTTCTTTGCGCTCGTCGGGTTTACCGGTTTGCCACAGTGCATCTACATCGGATTCGCTGGAATAAAAATTCCAGGCGGGATTGAGTTGACACAACCATTCTCCGCGCTTGCCACAAATTTTTCTGATTTGATTTCGAAGTTCTTTTTTAGCTGCGGCGATGTCCAACAACTCCGGAATCAATTCCGGTTCAGCCACCATCTGCTTGGCCTCCATTCGATCAAGCCACACATGCAATAACGCAAACAACTCTTCGGCCAGAATGCTTCTGCAAGTAGAGGTGGACAGCGGAGAAGCGAAAGGATATTCTTCTGCATCTGAGACCGTACCGATGAATGTATGCAAGTCGAGGGCTTGCGCACCTGCCTGTCGGTATTGATACGCCATGGAAGTCAATTTCAAAAAAGTATCTTCGGCATCTACAACGGGCGGTAATGACACTTGGCTCATAACCATCGGTGGCAGATCGTCCGGCTGTAGCGGCATCTTGGCACTACCCAGCAACGACTTATCAACGATGGCATTCCAAAATTTCATTTCTTATCTATTAATTGTTTGTTTGCTACGCTCTCAACTCAAACCAACATTTTATACTCACCATCAACCCAAACACCCAACGGTTCAAACGTGGTCTCTTTCCCCAAAGCAAATAGCTTCACGGGCAATCCACCACTCAGCGAAAGTAGTTTCCATGGCAATGAGAAAGTTGCATCGATGGCCACGCCTGCTCCGGTCTGATCGCGTAACCACCACAGGTTGTTTGCGAGCAGCGGCACCACACCGTCAATCACCACCGGAAAATTTTCATAAAAAGGATTTTTTGCCATCATCTCGCTGGTGGACTGTAACACTTCATTCCATGTATTTAATCCGGGTACTTCGCTTTTTTGTGTAGTCAATTTCTGATGCTTGATCAACGCACGCAGTGGATGTGCGCCCTGAAAAAAACAAAGCTCTGCTTGAATCCATGAACCGGGAACGATGTTCACCTCGGGCACTTGTCCACGCACGTAAAATTGGAGAACCAGCGCAAATCGTCCGGAGCGAATGCCATACAACCAATTGCGCTCCACCGTGAGGCTGTCTTCTTTCTCTACTTGTTTGGCGAGCACAAACCAATCATCCGAAATTCCTTGTTCGGCTTTTACTTCATCCAGACTTTGTGTGAACCCGATCCATGTTTTCACTTCGTGTTGCAAGGCGGGCGGCAAGGATTCTAAGCGGGGAAAAGATTCCAGCAACAAATACAAGCGTACCACTTGATCTAAAAAGGGAGTCTGCCAAGCTTCGCGATAAAAAGGAACCGCCCCTAATTTACGAACGAGGTTGGCCAGTCCGGGAGCCTGCGCATCTACCATGCGTTTGGCCATGGCTTCAAAATGAGCAGGACCTTTTCCGGGAATTGTCAACAGTCCATTGCGCACAATGTCGTGCAGCCATAAACGTAGTTCGCTCATCCCCTCTTCCACACGCTTCGCACGATTTTCCTGACGCTTCGCTTGTGCTGCGGTGTCTACCGGTTTTTCTTTGGCCTTCTTCTCTGTTTTCTTTTCTTCTTTTTCGACACGCTTGTCCAGCCAATTACTCACCCAATCCGGCTCTTCGGCAACAGTGAATAATTTGCGGTCGCGCACATAGAGTAGCGACAATCCGAGGCCATGCTTGCAGGGAAACTTGCGGCTGGGGCACGTGCATTTGAATGCCAGGTTGACGAGATCGACTTGTGTTTGATACGGAAGTTTTCCACTGCCCTGACATTCGCCCCACAAGGCACGCTCATTGATTTGGCGTTTACCCCACTTGGCGGGGTTCGCTAATTCCTTTCCTGATTTTTTAGAACTCTCGTCGGGTGCCAGCGAAAGTACTTGGTCTTCAGATAAATCCATCTCCTCGTCAAATGCCATCATCGGCACGACTTCAAATAAAGCATTTTCGAAGAAAAAGCCAACCAAACATATTTGTTTTCAGGTACCGCTCTGTGTGTAAGCTACAGGCGGAAATCTGGTTAATATGTTCTTGTTTAAAATTTGGTGCCTCCATACTTCTAATTTTTCTAGAGAAAGCATTTTTGTAATGCCCGAAACTTTGAATGCAAGTTGCAAGTCTGCATTAGCTACAGTTTGACATTCCCTATTGGAACATAGTCGAATAGCGGAGATTCACACGGAAAATTTAATATACTTTGAATGTTTTGCACGAGAAAGAGCAATAAAAACCTACTTTTTGACATTTATGAACAAATATTGGGTATTTTTCGCAAAAATTAGCCCAATGATTATAGAATTTAAGTTCAGTAACTACCGTTCCTATAAAGACGAAGTAGGCTTTAGTATGGAGGCTGACGCTTCGAAACAAAAAGGCAATAACATTTTCGAAACTGAATTGATTAGTGGACAAAGCATTAAATACTTAAAGACTTCAGTTATTTATGGGGCTAATGCTTCCGGAAAAACTAATGTTATTAGAGCAATGCATTCCCTATTTCATTACATTTTATTTAAACCTAAGGTAGATGAACGTATTCGACTTTATGATCCTTTCAAATTTGATTCAAAAAGTGAAGAAGAACCAAGCACCTTTGAACTAACTTTTATTGGTCCCAAGAAATGCAAGTACCATTACAAGATTTCTATCAATAGGACTACCGTTTTGAGTGAAGAACTGAACTATTACCCAAAAAATAAAGTCACAAATCTATTTTCGAGAAATACGGAAAATGCAGAAGGGAAAATACACATTGGAATTCTTGGTGATAGTCTGGATAAAAAACGTATCAATGTTTTTGAAAATCAATTATTGTTATCCAAGTTTGGAGATGATGAACCAAATGGAATTTTAACAGATGTATTTATTCATTTTCAAAATTACTTCGTCTTTAACGCAACAAATCAGAAACATTACGATGACCTGCTTGTAGACGTAAATAAAGAATTATTTAATAACGAAGTTTTAAAACGAAAAGTATCAATTTTACTTCAACAGACAGACACAAAAATCTCTGACATTCGCATCCACCAATTCGATAATGCATCGATTGAAAAACTTAATCCAGCAGCACAAGCTGCTATCCGAAAGAGTCCGTATAGAGTATATAGTATACACAATGTTCTTTCCAAAGACAGTCAGAAAGATATTGCAATTATGGATTTTCTTAATGAATCAAGAGGTTCGCAAATGTTATACACGTTTGGGGGCAAAATGCTCAGCACCTTAGAAAAAGGCGGTGTATTAGTTGTTGACGAACTTGATACCAGCTTACACCCATTTATCACTAAATTAATCGTAATGATTTTTCAATCTCCAGTTATAAATAAACTAGGTGCACAACTAATTTTTACAACACATGATGTATCCCTTCTAAATGAAGAATTATTACGAAAAGATCAAATTTGGTTCGCTGAAAAATCTGACACAGGCATCTCTCAATTTTATTCATTACAGGATTTTGACGGGCTACGTGAAGACACCCCTTTTGAAAAATGGTATTTAGCAGGAAAATTTGGAGCAATACCTAATATCCAGTCTATCGAAAATATTTTCGCGGATGCCTCAAATATTTAGAAAGAATATACTGATAATCTGTGAAGGAAGCACTACAGAGCCTAACTACTTTGATAGTTTGAGAGACCTTTCGATTAAGCAAGTCCCCGAGTATAGAATCAAGATACGGCCACTTCCGGAAAACGATAAAATTGAAATAACACAGGCATCTCCTGCTACTCAAAGACAAGGTAGAAAATCCCGACAAATAAATAACGTAGAGGTAAAGGAACAACCAGTTCCTGAAGAATATGCAGCGCAACCTTTACGTTATGTCTGGGAAGCTCAGCAAGGATTAGTTGATGGAACTTATGACGAAGTCTGGGCCGTTTTCGATTTAGATGAGCATCCCAGGCATGCAGAGGCATTTACCCTTTGCAAAGAAACAATTAATGGCAAAAGTGTTCAAATTGCGTTCTCATCAATCTCATTCGAAACTTGGATACTTTTGCATTATGAATTTAACACTACTGCCTTTGAAAAATCACAGTGTAGGATTCAAAAGGAATCAAATTACTGTGGACAAAACATTCATGAGCATGATTGTCACGGAGAACGGTGTGTAACCGGATACCTAAAAATCAAAGAATTTATTGAAAAGGAAAAAGATATCAAAAAAATCAGTTTCCAAGAACTTAAAGATAAAATACCAAAAGCTTTAAAAAATTCAGTTGATCTTCGAGCTTACCACCCTAAAAATAAGCCAATTTATAAGATAAACCCAGTAACCACAGTGGATCGCTTAGTTTTTAAATTACTGCATACAAAATTTGACTATCAATGGCGAGATATTGACAGTGTAACTATTCATGACCGAAAAGTTATTGTGACAAAACATGATGGTTTACTTAAGATAAGCGTAACAAATTTGACTGACACTAGCTTCATTCTACTTCCTGAGCATTTATGGCTATTAAGTACAAATGGGGAAAGCATGCTTGTTGGAAGAAGAGAATTAATAAATCCTCAAAGTTCATCTTTAAGTCAAGTAATCAATTTGACAACCATACATAATTTTGAGCCGACCTATATAGGTTTTGAAATTAGAGTTGGTGTGAATGGAATAGCAGAAATACCAGTCAAGTAGAAAATAATTCAATAATCCATTGTGGAAATGGCCTCCGGCAACTACATCAATTATTTCTGCTGCCTTTAAGAATTTTTGTTTTACAAGATTCTCATCCCAATGTACATTAAGCAATTTTTCACAGTAGCGAACCATCTCATGTGAATTAGCTCTTGGAAGAGAAGAATTATCTACCAAAAGACGAAACAAATAAAGTATATAATATCTCGCTGATTTCATTTTAGAATTGATTGCTCCATTTCTAAAGAAATATTCAAGTTTATAATGAGCAAATGCTTCCACATAATAAATGTCTGAATCAGGAATTACTGAATTTTAGGATATTAAATGTCTTTGCATTTTTTCTTTGCGCTCTAATCTCCTCACAACCTTGGATCAATCTCTTCACTCTCCAATGCCAGCACAGCAAATACACATTCGTGTACTTTTCGTAACGGCTCTTTCCTGACGAATCGCTCGAGTGATTCTACACCCAAGGCAAATTCGCGCAGGGCGAGTGAACGTTTGCCGGAGAGTCCGCGTTTCTTTAGGCGCACACTGTTTTCTGGCGCAGTGTATTCCGGTCCGTAAATGATGCGCAGGTATTCTCTGCCGCGGCATTTGACTGCCGGTTGTACTAATCCTTTCTTGCCCGTGGTAATGAAATCATACGGTTTTATCACTATCCCCTCTCCTCCTTTTTCTGTCAGGTCGGTCCACCATTGTATCGTTGCATCTATCGCAGTCTGATCATGCAGATCCACTACGCGATAAGGTGTGGCCATCAGCCACTGCGGATCATGCGCACACAAGGCAGCAATCTCTTTCATCTGCCATTCGTGATCTTTGTCCACGTGCGCAGCACCTTCCGTAGCCAGAATATGAAACGGTGCTAGTTTGTAATCGTCTACACTATTTACTGGCCAGCAATAGTTTCGGTAAGCAACGGTGTAGTCAGCAATCATTTCCTGTTTGGCTGCATAGCTTTTCCTCAGTGCCACTATGCCTTCCATTTTTCTTTCACCGGTTTGATCTAAAATATCCATTACGTTTGTCAACGCCGCTGAAGCGGCAGCTCCAACGGAAGCATATTGCTCTTTCAGCAACGCCTGTGCTTTGGCCGACCACGGCATCAACTCTGCATCCAGACAAACCCAATCGGTTTGAAAGCGCGTCCAGAAGTCGGCGCGGGTCAATGCCCGGTTTACCCGATCAATAAATTGTTTTTCCAGTTCACGATCGGTAAAAAAGTTTCTGCCGGTGCGTGTATAGCAAACACCAATACCTTCTTGCTCAATGCCAAAGCGTGTGCGAATGGCTTCTTCATCTTTTCCTATGACGAGGATGGCGCGTGAGCCCATGTGCTTTTCTTCGCACACGACTTTGTCCACTCCCTGACTTTTGAAATAGTGGAGCGCCTCAATCGGATGTTCGAGGTAGTCACTCAGTGCACTGGTTTCGCACGGCGACATGGTGGGTGGCAGGTAGATGAGCCACTTGGGGTTGACGGCAAACCGGCTCATCACCTCCAGCGCAGCAATGGAATTTTCTTCGCGGACTGTAATGTTGTTGCGCAGTCGTGTGGCAATGAGACGTTTGCCGATCACGTCGGCCACATCTAGCACATCATCGTATTCTTGCTGCTGGCTCAGTGCCTGGGTTTCATTCCAATGCAACGGACGGACAGGCTCCGTATACACCTGCAGAGCATCAACAGAAACCAACTCTTCTTCGGGATAACGTAACGCTGTCAGTTTTCCGCCAAACACACAACCGGTATCAATGTCGATTGTTCGGTTCAGCCATTGTGCCCGTGGCACAGGCGTATGTCCATACACCACCATAGCTTTGCCGCGGTATTCCGATGCCCAATTGAAACGAACTGGCAATCCAAACTCATCGGTTTCGCCGGTGGTTTCTCCGTACATGCAAAATGAACGCACCGCTCCACTGCCTCTGCCGTGCATCACTTCTTTCAACCCGGCATGTGCTACTACCAGGCGGCCACCATCCAATACATAGTGGCTAACCAATTCGTAGAGAAATTCTTTTACGTGATGGATGAAGTGTGCATCCTCGTTTTTTAATTGTTCAACAGTTTGGGCGAGTCCATGTTTGAGTTGCACATCTTTGCCGCTCAAATACTTGTGCAGCTTCATGTCGTGGTTGCCGGGCACGCAATAAGCGGTTTGGTCATGAACCATACTCATCACCAGTTTCAATACCGACGGCGAGTCAGGGCCGCGGTCTACCAAGTCGCCCAGAAAAATAATTTTTCGTCCGGTGGGTGCATGTACTTTAAAACCGTAATGGATAGAATCGCTTGCTACCCGGTCAACGGTGTAGCCAAGTTTGGTGAGCAACGAAGTGAGTTCGGTAAAGCAACCATGCACATCGCCAATGATATCAAATGGGCCTCTGTCTTCTTTTTTATCGTTGTACAGTTTTTCTCTTTTGATAGACGTGATGGATTCAATCTCTTCGACAGAATCGAGAAAATAGATATGCCGGAAGCCTTCGCGCTTCAGGTCTTTGATGGATCGCCTGAGTTGCGAGCGCTGTTGACTGATCACGTGCTTACCAAAATTTCTGTCGGGGCGGTTGGCATTACGTTCTTCGCACACTCTTTCCGGCACATTCAATACGATAGCTACCGGCAGGCAATGGAAACTTTTTGCCAACTGCACCATCGGCTTGCGGGCTTCGGGTTGCACGTTTGTCGCATCAATGACGGTGAGCAATCCGTTTTTTAAACGCGTGGATGCGATGTAGTTCAGTAAGGCAAACGCATCATCGGTGGCAGATTGATTGTTTTCATCATCAGACACCAGGCCACGGCACCGATCGGACGATATAATTTCTGTTTCCTTAAAATGCTTTTTCGCAAAGGAAGATTTGCCTGAGCCGGAAATACCGACCAAGACGACGAGGGAAAGTTCGGGTATTTTTATTTCTGTGTTCATTCCAACTAAATCAACGTTTTGTCCATAGTAAAAACTGCCATCTGGCTTGGTGCTCCTACATTTTCGGATTCTTCACCAATCGGTTTGAACAAGACACGGTATCCATGCTTTTCGGCTACTTGTTGTGCCCACGATTCAAATTCAAGTCGGGTCCACTCAAAACGGTGATCGGCATGGCGCAGCGAAGACGGACCGCCATTTTCAAACAGTGTGTTGTACTCGCGATTGGGTGTGGTGATGACAATCGTTTGGGGGCGGGCAAACTCAAAGACCACACGCTCAAAGGCATGCAGCCGGTTGAGGTCAAGGTGTTCAATCACTTCTACAATAGCGGCCCCATCAAATCCATATAAACGATCGTCGCGGTAAGTGAGAGCCCCTTGAATTAAATCAATGCGCTCCTTTTGACGCGGTGCCATCTCTTGCAACTGTAGGCGCTGGCTTGCTTTTTCCAACTCACGAAAAGAAACATCCACACCCAGAATTTTCTCAAACTGTTTTTCTTTCAAAAGCATTCGCAGCAATTTTCCTTCCCCACAGCCCATGTCTACCACGGTTTTGGCGCCTGCATCTTTAAGTTCTTGCAATACGCCATTCAGCCGTTTATAGTGCAATGTTTCTTTCGCCTGGTCGGGTTCGGTAGCAACCTCTTCTGATTCATTGGGCTCATCGCCTTCGAGTAATCGGCGCAACGCATTGTTTGTTAAACCGCCAATTCCTTTTAAGTAACGTCGCGTGATTTGTTCTCTTTCCGGATGATCTTTTAACCAACCCTTGCCTTTCTCCAATAGCTTCTCGACTTCCTGCGAACCAACCCAATAATGCTTTTCGGTATCGAGCACAGGAATTAATACATAAAGATGAGAGAGCACGTCTTTCAATCGGAAGCTGCCGTTGAGCCTGAGCGTGAAATATTTACTCATACCCCATTCGGTAAACTGACTATCCAGCGCGTGCCGCTCTAGTTGCAGCTGGTAGCCCAATGGTTCAAATAGTTTACGGATCAATGCCTCACCACCTTTGGGTGCGGGCAAAACAGAAATCGAAATATCAAAAGGCATGATCCGATCGACCAGTTCGGGACGCTTATGGCAGGTTCCATTCATGGCCGTGGAGAATGCTTTTGAAAGGGCCACACTCATAAATGAGGAAGCGACATAAGGTCGATCGTTAACATATTGACCCAAAGCGAAAGCGTTATCTCCATTGCTGCCCGTATTTCGGACTAACCCAATCGGATCAATATCCAACAGCAACGCTACTGTACATTGTGAGTCTGTAGCGTGTGGATAGAAGATATGTGCTTTGCCATTGGATAACTCAACAAATTGATACTTGTCCGGATGTTTATGCAACAAATGGCTGAGATCGGTGGCGGGGTTGTGCGTAGTTGATAAGGTTAACAGCATAAATCAATTTTTCTAATTCCATTTCTAATTTCCAAAACTGCCACCATTGTCGGTGGGGCAAAGGATTGGTCTATCCCAGCACATGCAATTCTGTGTTGAATCATTCGAATTTATACTTCAAATGTAGATTCGAACTACGCAGTTTTTCTGCGCAGTGAAAAAGGATGTATAAAATCTTTTAAAAAATTGTGTTTTGGCTTAGGCAGCGGGCACCTCAACCAGATAAGCTATTTATCATTGCCTATTGTGTTCCATTCATCGATATTTGACAAAATGAGAACGCAAAACTCAGCTTCGATTGAAATGATCCGGGGTGATATCACGCGTGTTCAAGTGGATGCGATTGTAAATGCCGCCAACTCTTCTCTGCTGGGAGGAGGTGGTGTGGATGGCGCTATTCATCGTGCGGGTGGACCTAAGATATTGGAAGAATGCAGGAAGATTATTGCACGACAAGGTGGTTGTAAAACCGGCGACGCGGTTATCACCACCGCCGGAGAGTTGCCTTCAAAATTTGTCATTCATACCGTGGGCCCCGTTTGGAATGGTGGTGAAAAAGGAGAAGCCCAAAAACTCGCCGATTGCTACCGGAAGTCCTTGCAAATGGCGGTTGACCACGGCTGCCAAACAATAGCATTTCCCAACATCAGCACAGGCATTTATAAGTTTCCCAAGCGGGAGGCGGCACGAATTGCCGTCAGCACTGTTTCTGATTTTCTTTCACGCTTGGATCAAAACATGAAAGTATTTTTTGTTTGCTGGGACGATGAAAATGCGCTGTTTATTCAACAGGAGTTAGATGGATGTACGAGCGATTAGGGATTGATTCGTGAAACGGGTATTGTTATTAAGTCTGAAACCTTAATACTGCGAATTTAAGTCTTGAGACTTTAAATGAATATTTTAAGGTTTTATGCTTTACACTACCATTTTTATCGGTAATAAGATCAGTAAAAATAGGATCAAGAAGTGTAAGATCAAATTCATCTCAAGCATCGCCACCCATAATGAAAGCGGCACTTCTCTCCATTTGCTTTCGGTAGTCAAACCCAATTCGCGACCTTGACGGACGTTAAAAATTCTGAATGAAGTAAAAGTAATAGACGTTTCGAAACACAGCATGTTGCCTACTGCCAATTGTTTTTTGTCAACTTAGCACGTGCGCACTGGTTCTACGATTGCTCTGCGGTGTTGTGAGTCTTGTCTATCCCTCGGATTGGTTTTTGATTTACGAAACGATGAGGTGTAACAAATTAGTACGAGTGTCTTTTTCTTTTCCGTTCTTTTTGTCTTGAAACAAAAAGAACCAAAAAATTCAAGAACGAAAGATGCTCCTCCCCTTTTTCCTGCACACGCTCGCCTTTCGTTCAGCCCTGCGCACTCGTTCTACGATTGCTCTGCGGTGTTGTGAGTCTTGTGTATCCCTCGGATTAGGCTTTGACTCGCGAAACGTGCGGGTATTAAAAAATTCTGAATGAAGTAAAAGTAAGAGACGTTTCGAAACACCGCATGTTGCCTACTGCCAATTGCTTATTGTCAACTTAGCACCATCAAGTTTCAGCCAACGCCCGAACTACCACCTACCCTTGAGTCATTGCGGATAGCTCGGATTAGGTTTTAATTCACAAATAAAGAAGAGTAAGAGACGTTTCGAAACACCGCATGTTGCCTACTGCCAATTGCTTATTGTCAACTTAGCACCATCAAGTTTCTGCCAACGCCCAAACTACCACCTACCCTTGAGTCATTGCCGATAGCTCTGATTAGGTCTTAATTCACGAACGGCGTGTGTTGAGAAAATCCGAATGAAGTAAAAGTAAGAGACGTTTCGAAACACAGCATGTTGCCTACTGCCAATTGCTTATTGTCAACTTAGGCCCCTAACGCCCAAACTACCACCTACTCACTTCCCTCTCTCCTCCAACTCCAACCACCGCAAGGTGTTTTCTTCAATTTTGGCAGACAATGTTTCTATCTCTTTCGACCATTCGTTGAGTTGCTTGTGGTCGGTGCTGCCTGCGTTTAGTAAATTGATAACTTCGGCTTTCTTGGCTTCGAGGCGTTCAATCTCGGTTGGTAATTTTTCCAGTTCGGCCTTCTCGGTCAGGTTGAGTTTCTTTCGCTCTTTAGGTGCTTCGGCCACCACCTCTTGCTTTTTTGGTGCGGACGGAGCGGCCTTTTCCATTTCCTCCTTCTCTTCGATCCACGTGCGGTAGTCGGAGTAGTTGCCGTTGAACGGACGAATCACGCCATCGCCTTCGAAAATGAAAAGCTGATCAACCAGGTGATCCATGAAGTAACGATCATGCGATACCAGCAACAAACAGCCGGTAAACTTCTCCAGAAATTCTTCCAGCACATTGAGAGTATCAATATCGAAATCGTTGGTAGGCTCATCTAAAATAAGGAAGTTCGGGTTCGTCACCAACACCTTCAGCAGTTGCAGGCGTTTCTTCTCGCCACCGCTCAACTTCTCTACAATGTTGTATTGCTTTTCGGAACTGAATAAAAAAGTCTCCAAAAATTTGGATGCGGAAATCTGCGAGCCATCCGCCATCGTGATGAACTCGGCAATCTCCTTCACTTCTTCAATCACGCGATTGGAAAGGTTAAGCGTCTCCACCTCTTGCGTGAAGTAGCCAATCTTGGTCGTAACACCGGGGATGATCTCGCCGCTGTCGGGTTGTGTTTTGCCGGTGAGTAAATCGAGGAAGGTGGATTTGCCGATGCCGTTCTTACCCACAATGCCGATTCTATCTTTCTTCTTAAACACATAGTTGAAGTCGTCCACCATCTTGCGATCACCATATTGCTTAGTGAGGTGGTGCAGCTCCATGATCTTCCCTCCTTGTCTGGCCTCCTGAATGTCTAACTCCAGTCTGTCCTTCTTGATATTCTGGGTAGCCTTCTCCTGCAATTCATAAAATGCTTCGATCCGGTACTTCGCCTTCGTGCCGCGGGCGCGGGGCTGCTTGCGCATCCACTCCAATTCCTTTTTCATCAGGTTTTTGGCCTTCGTCACTTCGGTCTTTAGCATCTCTTCGCGTTCGGACTTCTTCTCCAAAAAATAGGCGTAGTTACCCTGATAGCGATAAAGCTTACCTCGGTCAAGTTCTAAAATTACTTTGGATACGTTGTCGAGAAAGTAGCGGTCGTGGGTCACCATCAACAGTGTTACATTCTGTCCGGCTAAATAAGATTCCAACCATTCGATAGCTTCCAGATCTAAGTGGTTGGTAGGCTCATCCATGATGATGAGATCAGGCTCTGCTAAAAGTAACTGCGCCAAAAAGATACGCTTGCGCTGACCGCCGGAGAGTTCTTCAAACTTCTGGTCGAGGTCGGTGATGCCGAGTTTGCCGGTGATCTCCTGCACCTTCGCATCGTAGTCCCACGCGTTGAATTCTTCCATCCACTCCAGCGCATGTTGCATACGCTCGGGGGACACGGCGGGATCATGCAAACACTCTTCATACTCGCGAACCACTTTGGCAATTTTGTTTTTATCGTCAAACAAAATCTCTTTCACGGTGAGTACACCCTCTACGTTGGGTTGCTGGGTCAGGTATCCAAGTTTGATTCCGTCGCGGGTAGAAACCACCCCACTGTCGGGTTTGATTTGTCCGGTTAAGATTTTGATGAGGGTCGTTTTGCCCGTTCCATTTTCGCCTACGATGGCTACTTTTTCACCTTGGCCAATGCCTACGGTAATGTCTTTAAAAAGCCAACGATCGTTGTACGATTTGGAGAGCGATTCTGCTGAAAGATAGTTCACTTAAACCTGGTTATGCCTTAACAATATGAATTGAGTCTACTGACGAACCCTACCGGATGGCCAGACTTAACCTTGATAAGTATGATCGGTTCATCAAGGTTAAAAATTAAAGTGCGCAAGTTAGCACAAGCAACCTTCTTAGCCGCGCAGACTTCAAAAATATCGTTAGATTGTAATCAGGGTTAAGCTACCTGATATTGCTTTTTGTAAAAGCAAAACAAGCACATACCTAACTGAAAAAATGTAACAGAGGCGATGGTAAAAAATAGCATCATAGCACGCATCGGGTTTAATGTTAAACCAAACTTAATGTAAAGACATCAAATATCCTACTATTCAGTTAGTTATGATTTTTAATTTGAAGCTATTTTATTGACAATGAATTTATTAGAATCATTAAAAAAATCACCCTCGCCCACTCATTACAAGCAAATGATTGCCTACATAGGCAAAAGCAAGCAACGATTTTCGGAGTTGATTTTGATCTATTTGCAGGGCCCCGACCGCATTACGCAGCGGGCTTCTACCCTGTGGTTTACTTCGCCAAAAAGCATCCGGAGTTCATCATCGGGCAACTCGCCATCATCTTAAAGCATCTAGGTCACCCGCAGGCTACAGTGGCCATCAAACGCAATACCGTTCGTTTCTTGCAAGATATCACCATCCCCAAACGATGGCAGGGCAAGGTGACGGACATCTGCTTCTCGTTTCTCACGAGCCGTCAAGAGTCCATTGCTGTGAAAGCTTTTTCCATGACGGTATTGGCTAATATCGCGGCTGAAAATAGTGAACTGAAAAACGAGTTGATTCCCATCATTGAAGATCAGATGCCGTTTGGCAGTGCCGGCTTTCGCAATCGTGGTGCACGTGTTTTGAGACAATTATCAAAAGCAACCTGATGTGTAAGAACAAATTACTGTCAGGTTTGATGACTTTCCATAGCCGAGTATCTTGTAGCCTCACGTTAATCAGGAGGCTCCTACGAAGCCAATTTACCAGATTGATTAGCTATAAACAGGATGCTCCTACGGAGCTTCCTTCATTGTCTCTTTTTAGCAGCAGAATTGTGTGTTTGTCAATTGATTAATGAATCATTCCTTCAGTTCGGATAGAATACGCGTTGCACTCTGGAGGAATCTCCTGAAAACGTTGTGCTATTCAGGAGGCTCCTACGGAGCCAACTCAGCCTGATAGATTTTCTATAAACAGGATGGGGCTGACTAAAAAGTCTGATTGACGAAAGATTGAAATTCTATTGGTCTGTTTCATGAATTAGAAAAAAGTTTGAGCCATTTTTTGTTATGCGGCTTGTTTCCCTTGTTGG
>VYLQ01000063.1_pt1 | contig 33173 bp, 24 predicted proteins | sample 5115351 | NCBI WGS metagenome assembly VYLQ01 (sample SAMN12291776, study PRJNA351875) | freshwater metagenome | isolation source: freshwater lake | place: USA: Michigan, Lansing Lake | collected 2013-08-14 | reverse complement strand
TTTGGCGGCCAAAACGCCGAAGCCTACTGGAGCGTGGACGGCACCCAAATCACTTACCAAACCCGCCAGCCCGAATACCCCGACGAGCAGATCATCACGATGAACGCCGACGGCACCAAGAAGACGTTGGTGAGCACCGGCGAGGGTCGCTGCACCTGCAGCTACTTCTCCCCGGACGCCAAGCACGTCTACTTCAGCTCCACGCACGAAGTGAACAAGGGTGCCCAGGCTCCGCTGGACATGAGCCAGGGCTACCTGTGGAAGGTGAACCCGCAGTTCTCGCTGTACCGCCGCAACCTGGCCACCAACGTGCTCGAACCGATCCTCAATCGCAACGCCTACATCGCTGAGACCACCATTGCCGCGGATGGCAGCTACATGACGTGGACCAGCACCATGGACGGCGACCTGGAAATCTACCGCTCCAACCTGGACGGCACCAACATCAAGCGCCTGACGAACAATGTGGGGTACGACGGCGGCCCGTTCATCAGTTGGGATGGTAAGCAGATTGTCTACCGACGCGACGACCTGCGCACCGACACCGAAATCAACGATTACAAACGCCTGCTGGCTGAGAACCTCGTCCGGCCCGGCCGCCTCGATATCTGGGTGATGGACGCCGACGGCGGCAACAATCGGCGCGTGACCCGGTTGGGCGGGGCTTCGTTTGCGCCCTTCCTGCACCCGGATGGCCGCCAGATCATTTTCAGCAGCAACTTCCATGACCCCAAGGGGCGCGAGTTCGACCTATTCGTAGTGAACACGGACGGTACGGGCCTGCGCCAGATCACCTTCACGCCGGAATTCGATGGGTTCCCGATGTTCAACCGGGAAGGCACGAAGCTCATCTTTGGCAGTAACCGTTTTGGCAAAGAGCAAGGCGAAACCAACATCTTTGTGGCCGATTGGGTGGAGCCCAACGTCACTCGCGTGAAGGCGGAGGCCACCGATGACGTGTGGCTCTACCCCTTTGCCACCAACCAGGACAGCGACTCGTTCCTGCGCGTATGGGGCACGGGGGCTGACCTCGCCACCTTCACCGAGGACGGCGAAGATAGCGTGAGCCTGGTGCGCTTCCCGGCGCAAGAGATCCCGGCGGGGGACATTGTTTCGGCGCGGGTGGTGCTTACCCACGTGAACCCGGAAGGCGGCCAGCGTGCCAACGTTCGCAAGTATCCGATCGAGATTCGTTCCGTGAAGAGCGGCTTTAGCGAAAAGTCGTGGGCGCACGCCCTGGGGGCTACGCATTGGCCCGGCCCGGGAGTGCTGGGTTCGGCTCAGTTCGGCGAAACCCGCGAGGATGGCTCGTTCGAGATAGTGTTTGAGATCGCCCAAGTGGACAAGCTGCGCGAACTCCTGAGTGACCCGCTTGGCCCGGCCTTTGCGTTCACCAGCACGGCCCCGGCTTCCGAAGTCGGCCGCACGGGGGTTTACAAGTTCTTCTCACGCAACGCGCCGGATGCCGCCGTGCGCCCGCGACTCGAAATCACCGTCCGCTAAGTACAAGCACTAGCGCGGTGCGGTTTTGGTTTGCGCCTGGGCGAGGGCTTCGGCAATTGCCTCCCTGGGTGCTCATCGTTTGGCGTCGGGCCGGGTCGGCCAGTAGGTCAGCCAAGGTTTGAGCTAGCTCGGCGGGCGTGACGGCGACCACCGAGGCCTCCTCACGCTTGGCCATCTCGGCCACGTCACGGAAGTTCTGCATATGCGGGCCATGCAGCACGGGCGCCCCTTTCGCGAGGGCCTGAATGAGGTTCTGCCCGCCGAGGTTGGCAAAGCCGCCCCCAATCACCGCCACGTCGGCCACGGCATAGACATCGCCGAGTTCGCCGTAGGTATCGAGCAGGGTGATTCGCTCGTAAGTGCCCTGGCTGCGCCGCCCCACGGCCACGCCTTGCCCTTGCAGCCGCTCGGCGATGGCATCGGCTCGTTCTAGGTGGCGGGGTGCCCACACAACCTGCACATCCGCCAGTCTCGGGTCCGCCAATGCCTCGGCGACGAAGGCCTCTTCCTCCTCCCCGCGCGTCGAGCCGATGACAACCACCGGACGCTCGGGGTTCAGCCTCAATTCTTCACGCCACTTCTCGGGGTTGCTCTCGCCGGCGGCTGCTTCATCGAACTTACAATTGCCAAACACTTGGGCGTTCGTCGCCCCCATTTGGGTGATGCGCTCCGCGTCGGTCGCGGTCTGCATCAGCGGCCGATCCAAGAACTTCAAGAGCGCCGCGTAAAACGGCCGAATCCGCATGGACCGAGGGAAGCTGCGGTCGCTGATCCGACCGTTGACCAGCAAAGTCGGCACGCGCCACTGCCGCGCCACCCACAGCCAGTTCATCCATAGCTCGGTTTCCATGATCGCGAGCACCTGCGGGCGCACCCGGGCCATCGCGTTCAGCACAAACCGGGGTACGTCAATCGGCGCGTAGATGACGTAATCAAACAGTTCCTTAGGGCCATCTTTGGCGGCCTGGTAGCCGCTGCTGGTGGTCACGCTCAGCACGATTTCAGCCTCCGGCGAGCGCTCGCGAATGGCCCGCAGAATGGGCCGCGCGGCCATCACCTCCCCCACGCTCACGGCGTGCAGCCACACCCGGGGTCGCTCTTTGGTGGGCCGGGGCACGCTGTATTGCCCCACGCGCTCGTTCCAGTTCGGTGCGGGCGACCGCTGTTTGGTCCGCCACCACATCCACGCCGACCAAAACGGTGCGGTCAGAATCAGCAAGAGATTGTAAAGGAGAACCATGGACTACGGCCCGCTGAGTGAATGCGGCACGCCGCCCACGATACGGCGGAATGCTTCGAGGTAGAGGTCGCGAGTGCGCGCTACCACGTCGGCGGGAAGTTCCGGCCCCGGCGGGGTCTTGTCCCAATCCGACCGCTCCAGAAAGTTGCGCACGTACTGCTTGTCGAACCCCGGCAGGGCCACCCCCGGCTGATAGTGGCGCTCGTCCCAATACCGGCTGCTGTCGGGCGAAAGCGCCTCATCAATCCAGATGAGCCCCTCGTCGGTGTGGCCAAATTCGAACTTGGTGTCCGCCAAAATGAGCCCGGCCTTGCGGGCGTGCGCGGCCGCTTCGGTATAGAGGCTCAGGGTCCAGGCTTCCGCTTGGGCTACCGTCTCTTCGCCTTCGATGGCCACGGCTTCGGCGCGGGAAATGTTTTGGTCATGCCCAGTTTGGGCCTTGGTGGAAGGGGTGAAGATCGGTCGCGGAAGGGCGTCTCCATCCTTGAGCGCGGGCACCAAATCGTATTGATGGACATTCGCGCCCTGGGTGCGATATTCCTTAAAGAGCGACCCCGTGATGTAGCCTCGGGCCACACACTCAATGCCCAGCGGCCGCGCCTTGCGGGCCAGCACGCACCGCCCGTAAAGTTGGGGTTCATCAAAGCCGATCCGGTCGGCAATCACGCGATCGTCCCCGCTAATCACGTGGTGCGGCACACTTTGCCCCAGCCGCTCGAACCAGTACAGGCTCATTTGGTTGAGGATGCGGCCCTTGTCCGGGATGCCGTTGGCCATCACCACATCGAAGGCGCTGATCCGGTCGGTGGCAACGATGAGCAGGCAGTCACCGAGGTCAAAAACGTCGCGTACTTTGCCCTTGTACGGGGCCGGGAGCCCGGGCAATTCCGTGGATAGCAAAGCACTCATACGGCCATTATGCCGCGCCTCCCTTCAGCGCGCGTCGGCGAAGGGATAGGCGGCCCGGGTCCGTTCCAGGTGCTCTTCGTACCGCTTGATATCGCGGCCAATTTCGTCGGGGTTGCGGCCCGCGTAGCTTAGGGCGGCGCGGACATCCAGCTCGGACAGCATGGGCATGTACTCCAGCACTTGATCCACCGCACCGAGGCGGCGATACTCACGAACGACTTCCCAGATGGCCACCGGACTCGAAACCAACCGGGCCACCCCGCCCACATCCTTCTTGACGCGGGCCATGTCGTCGCTGAGTTCTTCTTGCTCGCTGAGCGCAGTCACCCGCTTCGCCAATACGTCGGGGGAGAGGTTGAGGTACGCGGCCGCTTCGTTCAGCTCCACCATGTCCTCTTGCACCGCCATTGCAGTCAGCTCAATCTGGAGGTCCGTATCGTGGGCGAAGATGGCAGCCAAGGCCGAGGCAATGCGGCCAGGACGCTCGAGCGCCATGCGCTCCACTTGCGGCAGGATCCAGGGCTTAACTTCGGACATGGCGTTACCTCGTAATCGGCAGTGAAGAACGCCCTTGTTCGTCCACCCTAGTTCAAGACGGAGATAGATGCTTACTCGTCGCAGGCAGGGGGACCTTTCCGGACGGCATCAAAAAACGTCGTGACCGCTTCCTTATACCTTTGCGGGTGGTCCAGGCGGGCCCGCCCGTGGCTGGAATCCGGAAACCACACGACCGAAGCCTGCGGCCCGGCAATCTCGGCCAACCTCTCCAGGGTGGCGCGCGGCACGAGCGGGTCGGCCTCTCCGTGCAAGAAAAGGATGGGTTTGCCGGCCAGCTTGGCCAGCGGCCCGTCGGTGCGGATATCCGAGGGGCGAATGCCTGTCATCCGCTGGGCAAAGTACTGGCTGGGCTTCAGATATTTGGCGTACTTGTTCCGTCCGATGAACTGCCACCAACCTTCCGCGGCTTCGTCTAGGCTCCCGTAAACCCCATCGAGAATCAGGGCGTCCACGGCCTCGGGTTGCTCGCTTAGGGCAAAGAGCCCTGCGGCCGCCCCCATGCTGCTGCCCATGTAGACCAGCTTGGCCCCCGGGGATCGCTGGCGGGCATAGGCCACCGCTGCCCGCACATCGTTGGCTTCCGTCGGCCCGATGGTAGACATCCGCCCGCTACTGCCTCCGTGCGCCCGAAAGTCGAAGAACAACGCACTGGGGCGGGGGTGCAAGTGGGCCAACTGAGGCACAAACTCGCTGCGATTCATGATGTAGCCGTGGGCAAAAACCATGACCACCTCGGGGTCGCCGTCGCACCACCAGGCCCGTAGTCGTTGACCATCCGTGGTTTCAATGAGCACCGCCTCTTGGGGGATGCCCAACTCGCCCGGCGCTATCCAGTGCGGCACGCGCATGGGAAACACGCTAAACCTTGCCGCCAGGTAAAGCGCCAAGAAGTACAGCCCCGCGACGCCCCCGGCGAGGATCGCAAGGCTGATAAAAACGGGCTGGAACCAACTAGGCATAAGACAGAACTGGATAGAATGAGAGCAACGCTGATGTTTGCTCTGAATTTCTACTCCGAGTTATACGACGATCTCTTGCTGAGCAACCGCAAAACGGCTACGATCCGACTCGGGGACAAGGCGGACAAGTATCAAACGGGCATGATTGTGTGGGTCACGGTGGGCCCGCGCTTTGGCCGACGCCAGAAGCTGTTCGCCGCCATTTTGGACCGAGTGGAGGTGAAACCGATCTCCGAACTCAGCCCCCGCGATATCGAGCGGGAGAACCCGGAACTGCGCAGCGAGGACGAAGTGATCGCGTTGCTCACGCGAATCTACGGGGAATTCGTCACCCCGGCCCATCTTTGTACGGTGATTTACTTCAGCCGTGTTGACGAATAGGTTTGTGCCCTCGTAGGTTCTCTCTAGGCAAGCTTTGCCGAGTTGACCGCAACGATGACCACCTGGATCGCGAACGCTGAACGATGCCAGCGCATGGACCAACGGGCCTCCCAAGAATTCGGGATTCCCAGGGACCAGCTTATGGAACGTGCCGGCAAGCTCGTGTTCGAGGCTATGGTCGAACTCTTGCCGGATGGCGGCTCGCTCACCGTGCTGTGCGGCAAGGGCAATAACGGCGGCGATGGCTTTGTGGTGGCCCGACTGGCCCACGAGCGAGGCTACGGTGTTGAGTGCCTGGTCGCGACTCAGAATCCTGGCGATCTCTCCCCGCTTTGCGCCTTGCAGTTTGAGAAGGCCGTCGCGGCGGGCATTACCCCCCACTTTGCCGGCGAAACGGGCTGGACAAGGCGACTCGAGAGCATCCCTTGCCGCGACTTGGTGATTGATGCGCTCCTCGGCACCGGTGTTACCGGACCGGTGCACGGCTCGATTCTGGAGGCCATCGAGGCTGTGAATCGCAGTGGAACCCCCGTGGTTTCGGTGGACATCCCGAGCGGTGTGCACACCGACACCGGCGAGGAACTCGGGGCGAGCATCTGGGCGCTCCGCACGTTGACGATTGGCTTGCCCAAGCCTTGTCTGTTCCAGGGCATTGGCATTGAGCACTCGGGGTTTTGGACGGTGGCCGACATTGGCTACCCCGCCGAAGTGCTGCGCGAACCCACCGAAGCGTTCTTGGTGAGCGAGCAGTGGGTGGGGCAGTTTTTGCCGGAACGGTTCCGGGCTAGCCACAAAGGCAGTAACGGCCATACGCTCATCGTGGCGGGCAGCCACTGGATGCCAGGTTCGGCGGTTTTGGCGGCCAAAGCGGCCGTGCGGGCCGGGGCCGGCTTGGTGACTGTGGCAAGCGTGCCTAGCGTGTGCCAGGCAGTGATGGCGCAGGTGCCGGAGGCGATCTTGCTTCCATTGCCCGAGGTTGATGGCGTTATCGCTCCGGCGGCGGCGGAGGTGATTCGCAACTACCCGCGTCGATTCCAGTCCGCATTGTTTGGTCCGGGCATTACGCACCAAGCCCCAGTGCGCGAGTTCTTACAACGCGTGTGGGAGAACTGGGAGCACCCCGCGTGTATCGACGCCGATGCCCTCAATTTGGTGGCCGAAGGCATTCCCCTTCCGACCGGGCCGACCGTGATCACCCCGCACCCCGGCGAGATGAGCCGCCTGATGCAGGAATCGATCGCGCAGGTGCAGAACGACCGCTTTGCCACGATCACCCGGGCCTCGGAGCAGTACCAAACCACAGTGCTCTTGAAGGGACCGTACAGCCTCATCCGCTCGCCGCGCGAACCGATCATCGTGAACAGCACCGGTAATCCCGGCATGGCCAGCGCCGGTATGGGCGATGTACTGGCGGGCGTGATTGCCACCCTGCTGGCGCAGGAACTTCCCCCAGCTCACGCGGCGGCGGTGGGCGCGTATTGGCACGGGGCGGCGGGCGACTGGGCGGCGGAGAATATCGGCCCCGTCGGCTTCTTGGCGCACGAAGTTGCGGATGCTTTGCCCCGGGCACGAGTTACAATGATGACAACGTGCGGATTGGATTCGTTCTCCTGTTTGGGTGGCTCGGAGCTTTAACGGCTTGGGCGGCCCCGGACTCGGTCAAACTCACCTTCCCCGCTCAGGCGGAGTACCTGGTGTGGGTGCAGAGCGAGTCAGAAACCTTCCTGACTGACCGCGCCACCAATATCCAGGGCACCAGTGGCGAAGTCAAAGTGGTCGCCGCCGGAGAGAAACCGAGCGTCTACGTGCTGGACGGCAAAACGAATCTCTTGGCGGTGAAGCCGCTGGGCGAGGTGAAAGCCGCCGCCTGGACTCTGAAGAAGGAAGACTTCACCCGCATTGCTCGGCTGGACCTGACCGCCGAAACCAGCAAGGGCAAGGTGGCCAGTGGCCTCTTCCGTGTGAAAACCGGTGACCAAACCCGCACTGCCCTGCTGACCCCCGAAGACAAGGGCCGCGTCACCCTGTGGAACCTGCCCCCCGGTCCGGTGGAGGTGGTATTCGAGACCAAATCGGGCGAGAAAACCCTCGCCACATCCGCCCAGCGTGTGGAGTTAAGCCGCGAAGCCGGCCGCGTGGGCGTGTTGGTGACCGCCGACGACGACGCGCCCGTGGTGGAGCAGGAGAAGGACCCTGCCACCGGCCAAGAACCCGGGGCCGCCGCCCCGGCGGGTGCCCGCCCAGGCGATGCCCCCGCGCCGCGTGCATCCGGTGGAGTTTCGCCCTTTGTAAGCCTGCTAACGGGCCTGATTGGCCTGGCCGCTGTGGGGGGTGTCATCTTCTGGCTGCTGAAGTACAAGGGCGACCAGGTGCAAGGCTTTTTGAAGCAGGCCGGGCTGGCCCAAGCCGCTCCGACTGCGGACGACGGCGACCCCACACCCCCCGTGGCAATCCCGCAGCGCCAGGGCCCCGGCGAGAAGATTGTCCTTGACCCCGTGGCAAACCCGGTGGCGACTCCCGTCGCCGCGCCCGTAGTCGTGCCCAGTAGCCCGCGCTTGGTGCTCAGTTCTGGTTCGCCGGTGGCCCTGGTCCCCGGCAGCATTGAACTCGGACGCGAAGTTACCGGGCCGTTGGCCATGCCTCAGGAGTCCAGTGTCTCGCGGCGGCACGCGCAGTTTGAGTGGGATGGCGCCCACCTCACCGTCACGGACCTCGGCTCTACCAACGGCACCTACGTGCGCGGTACCAAGATTTCGGGGCCGACTCCGGTGCTGCCGGGCGACACCGTTCAGTGCGGAGCCATCGTCCTTCGCTTTGAGGGCTAAATGAACGGACTCTTTCGCGTTTTGGTGCAGGGGGCCATCGGGCGGGCGCTCGCGGGCTTCCTCGCGGGGGCCTTGGTGTGGCTGGTGGTGGAACCCATGTTCCCCAAGGCCGGCAACCTTGGCATCGCTTTCTCCGCCTCGCCGGAATGGGTGCGGGCCGAGCGCGCGCTCATCGTCGGCACCATTCTCGCTATTGGCATCGCCTGCGGGTTCATTCAAGGCCTCGCCAAGGGGAGCCGGCACCACCTTTGGGTCACCACTCTACTCGCCGCCGTGTTCACGTTCGTTGGCGGGATGATGGGCTGGCAAGTCAGCGGAGTCATTTTCCAGGCGATGATGGGCGCGCAGGTGATGGCGCAGCGCGACGGCGACCCCACCACCATCGTGCGGGTGTTCACGTTCATCCCCCTCGGCATTGGCATTGGCCTCGGGCTGGGCGTTTCTCAGCTCAACGTGCGCGGCGCGATGTCGGGGGCCTTTGGGGGGCTCATCGGCGGGGCCGTGACCGGGATGATCTTCAATCCCATTTCCACCGTTTTGGGCACCGCCATGGTGGCCAACGCCAACCCCGGCGAAGTGGTCGAGATTGGGGCGCCGGGCCGCGCGGTGCTCACGGCGGGTATCGGGTTGCTGGTCGGTTTGTTTACCGCGTTGGCTGAGCAAGCCAGCCGCCGCGCGTGGGTGCGCCTGGTGGTGGGCCGCAACGAAGGCCGCGATTGGCCGATTGACAACCAGCAAACGCTGATTGGCCGCGATGAACGCGCGGGGATTCCGTTGTTCGGCGATGGGAGCGTGGCCCCGCACCACGCCACCATCGTCCGCCAGGGCGGGCAGTATCTGCTGATGGATGCGGGAACCCCGGCGGGCATCGGCCATAACGGCATTCGGGTGCCGCAGGCGGTGCTTCAGCACGGTGACACCTTCCAGATTGGCGGGCATCAGTTGCAGTTCTTCCTGCGCGGGATGGGACGACCCCAACCCGTGGCGATGGTGAACCCCGGCGCGCAACCCGCCCCGATGACGCCCATCGTCCAAAACCCCTCCGTCCAAAACCCCACCGCCCAGCCCATGCCCCAACCGATGGGCGCTGCCACCGTCGCAATTCCGGCACAACCCATGACGACGTCCGCCTACCAAATCGTGGTCCTTAGTGGCCCGATGGCCGGGCACCGGCAGTTCCTCACCGACCAATTCGAAATCGGAAGAGAAGGCACCGGCCTGCGGCTCACCACCGATAGCCAGGCCTCACGGCGACACTGCCTCGTTAGCATGGTGGCGGGCCAGGTGACGGTCACCGACCTTAACAGCACCAATGGCACCTACATCAACGGCCAGCGCGTGACGTCCTCGCCCTTGCGGCCGGGGGATGTGCTCCGCATCGGCGGTACCGAAATGCGACTGGAAAATCCTGTAGCTTAAAAGTGCCTAGACCTTGCCCTGGTCGAGGTTGACCACGGTGCCCATCAGGGTCTTCTCGGCCCCGCCGAGGTCGCCCTTCTGGATCGCCTGCATGGCCAGGGTGACTTCCTGCGCCTCTTGCCCGCGCCCCTGCGAGGTCAGGATCATCTGCGTCTTTTGCAGTTCGGCCATCGCTTCGGCGAGGTTGATCTGCTGCGTCTTGAGCCCCATGATCGTGCGCTCGACAATGCGCGAGGCCGCCGAAACCTCCAGCGCCCCTGCCACGCGCGGGTCCACCGGCTGGCTAAACCGCTCGCGGTCGGCGGTGAACTCCTGCACAAAGTCCACATCCACCGTACGCACCTGGCCGCTGGCGGTGTCTTCGAACGCCAACGTCCCGTTCATCACCCGGTAGTGCCCCAGCGGGTGGTTGGGGAACTCCAAATCGAACGCCTGGCGCAGGCTGTGCCCGCGCTCCAGGTCGGCGAGGTCCAGCGTGAACTCCCGCGACCCGGGGGCCACCTTGTGCCCGGCGGCTTCGCGCAATTCCACCCAGCGGCTGAGCTTGAGGCGTAGCTTGAGGTTGGTGGCGGCGACGCTCATGGCCGTGCGTAGCTCCTTGCCAAAGATCTCGGGCAACATGTGCGGCTGCGGGATGTAGTAGTAGTTCCCCCCGGCCCGCTTGGCCATGGCGGCAATCAATTCTTCGTTGTAATCCGGCCCGAAGCCCAAGAACGTGGCCGTAATCCCCTGCGCCTTGGTCGCCCCGGCGAGTTCGGTGAGTTCAGCGAACCCCTTCACGCCCGAGGTCGGCTCCCCGTCGCTCAGCACAATCATGCGGGTGGCGCGACTGGCATGGCGGCGCTCGGCCAGCATTCCGGCGGCCATTTGCACCCCGCCATAGAGGTCGGTGGTGTAGCCCGCCGTGAGCCCGGCGATGCCCTGCTTAATGCGTTCGCGGTCCGTCACGTTTTGGGGCGCCATCAGCACGTCCACCTTCTCGTCGAACGTGATGATGCTCAGCACGTCGTCCGGGCCGAGTTGGTCCACCACCATCTGGCAGGCTTCCTTGGCGTAGGCCAAGGGCGCGCCTTCCATGCTGCCGCTGCGGTCCACCACCAGGCACAAGTTGAGCGGCGTGCGCGGACCCGCCGCGCCCAAACCGGGCAAAGCCACCCCATCGCCAGCGGAAATCTCCAGCACAAACTGCTCCCGGGCCGGGCCGTTGGCCAGCGTGGCTTGCCGCCCGTTGATCACCGTCATGCTGATTCCGGGCGTGACCTGGAACGCCGTGGTCACCTCGCCGGTGGGGGCACTCAGGGGGCCTGCTGTCATCGCCTGGGTGCGATTCAGGTCCGTCGGATTCCCCGGACCTCCGACCATGGTCTTGTTCGGGTCGAACGGCGTCTGGCTCATGGTTCTAGTTTAGCTTGCCCCCGCCCCTTTTGAGCGGTATCTTGTGAACTATGGGTGACGCAACTTCGACCCCCCTCGTCGGCATTATCATGGGGTCGGACAGCGATTTGCCGACCATGCAGCCCGCCGCCGAGGCGCTCGAGGAGTTCGGAATCCCCTATGAACTCGAAATTGTGAGCGCCCACCGCACGCCCAAGCGCATGTTCGATTACGCTCAGTCGGCCCGTGCGCGCGGCCTGCGCCTCATCATCGCCGGGGCCGGCGGCGCCGCCCACTTGCCGGGGATGGTGGCCAGCCTCACCCCGCTTCCCGTCATCGGCGTACCGGTGGAAAGCCACGCGCTTAAGGGCATGGATTCCCTGCTCAGCATTGTGCAAATGCCCAAAGGCGTGCCTGTGGCCACGGTCGCCATCGGCAACGGACGGAACGCGGGCCTGCTGGCCGTGCGCATCCTGGCCACCACTGACCCCGCGCTGGCCGGACAACTGGACGCCGCCATCCTGCTGATGGAAAACGACGTGCTGCGCCGCAACGAGTCCGTCCGACGGACTACGGGCCGCCCCGAGTAAGCCGCCAAACTACAAGGCATGAGTGCCCAAATCCTGGACGGCCGCGCCCTGAGTACGCATTTCCGCGCCGAATTGCAGACCCGTGTCGCCGCGCTCCGGGCTCAGGGCATTGTCCCGCGCCTGGAGGCCATCGTGGCCGCCCAGGACCCCGCCAGCCTCGCCTACGTGCGGATGAAGCGCAGCTGGGCCGAGAAGGCGGGCATGGAAAGCGGGAGTTGGGAAGCCAACGAAACCACCACACAAGCGGAGCTTCTGGACCGGATTGCCACGCTCAACGCCGACCCCAACGTGCACGGCGTGCTGCTGCAACACCCGCTGCCCAAGCACCTGGACGAAGACGCCGCGCTGCTGGCCCTGGGGCCGGACAAAGACGCCGACGGCATCACCCCGGCCAGCCTGGGGCGGCTAACGGCGGGCCTGCCGGGGTTCCGGTGCGCCACCCCGCTCGGCATCATGCGGCTGCTGCAGCACCACCAAATTGAACTGGCCGGTAAGCGCGCCATCGTCATCGGGCGGAGCGTGATTCTGGGCAAACCCATGGCCCTGATGCTGCTGGAAGCCAACGCCACCGTCACCATCGCCCACAGCCGCACCCAGAACCTGGCCGACCTGGTACGTGAGCACGACATCGTGGTGGCCGCCGTGGGCCGCGCCGAAATGGTGAAAGGCGACTGGCTGAAGCCCGGGGCCGTGGTGGTGGATGCCGGCTACAACAAGGTGGAGGGCCGCACCACGGATGTGGGCGATTGCGAATACGACAGCTGCGCCGAGGTGGCCAGCTGGATTACCCCGGTGCCGGGGGGCGTGGGGCCGATGACGGTGGTCTCCCTGCTGATGAACACGGTGGACGCCGCCGAAGCCCAACTGAAAAGCTAAAGGAGTCAGGCTATAAGCCGGATTCTGTCTTTGTACGACGATTTCTCTCGGCGGCCTACCCGGAGGGTCACCGGGCCGGATCAGCCCCTCCCTATTTGGCCTTGCTGCGAATGGGGGTTACCAAGCCGAACGAGTTGCCCCGCCCGCTGGTGAGCTCTTACCTCACCGTTTCACCCTTACCCCGTGCCTTGCGGCCGAGGCGGTTTGTTTTCTGTGGCCCTGTCCGTCGGGTCGCCCCGCCCAGGCTTGCGCCTGGCACCCTGCCCTGTGCAGTCCGGACTTTCCTCCCCGGTTTCCCGAGGCCGTCGCCCGCCTGACTCCGCCCCTAGTGTAGCCGCTACGAGAGCAGGGGACCGGCCCCGATCTTTTGGGTGGTCTTAAAGTGCAGCTTGGCGACTTCCTTCAGTTGGTCCGCGCCGTGGGTGGCCAGGAACCTACGCCCCGCCGCATCCACCGGCGGCCCCGCCCCCTTGGGCAGGGTCATCGCAAAGCGCTCGCCCAGAGCGTTGAGGCGGGTGAGGAACTCCGCGCGGGCCAAGATGCTGGCCGCCGCCACCGCGATGTCGCGCTCCCCGCGCACCATGCTCACCAGCTCCACGCCGCGCCCGCGCTCCTTCAGCTTGCTGCGCAGGCCCTTGGGGTCGGCGAACTGGTCGCTGATGACGAGGCCGCAGTTGGGGACCTTTTCGAGGCAGTTCTCGATGGCCTGGGCGTGGCCCCACGCCAGCAGGCGGTTGAGGTTGAGGATGCGGGCGTACAGTTCGTTGTACTTGGCCGGGCCGATGGTGATCATGGCGTGCGGGCAGGTGCGGCGGATGATTCCCGCCAGGCGCAGGGCCTGGGGGTCGGTGAGTTGCTTGCTGTCGCGGACGCCTTCGAGTTCGGCGAGGTGTTCCGGGCCGACGTAACAGGCCGCGATCACCAGCGGGCCGAAGAAGTCACCTTTGCCGCTTTCGTCCACCCCGATCCGGGGCGTGGAGAGGTCGTACACTGGATCAGAGTCTGGCACGACTTAGTTGTGCAGGGTGAGTCACAAGCACACCCTGCTTAGGATTGAGTGTCAAGAAGCTACCGTGGCAGCCTCGACCTCAGATTCATGGCCGACCTAGTCGACCTTTCGACGACTCACTTTGAGTCGTCTTTCTCGTTCGGCTTGCGGGTGTAGACAACGAAAGCGCGCTTACCGAAGTCCTTGGCAAAAATCTTGTTGCCAGCTTCGTCGTACTTCCACGTCACGAACCGCTTGTAGGGCATCATGAGTGATGACTTGCTCCTCCCATCGGTGGTTTGACACACAAGCAAGCAATGGGACTCGCTGCACCCAGTAAAATTACTAGGTACCCGCTCAACCTAAATGGTGCAATAATATAGTTGGTACTGATATCGCGCCACAACGGTGTGTGTATCAAGGGGGTCACGAGCGTGCTCGAGGCCTCCTTAATTCTTTTCTCCGCCCTTCGACGGTTGCATTGGAGCCGCTAAAGAAGGCTCAAGCGTAAAATCAAGCCACGGCTTGACAACTAATTCGAACCACTTCACTACACGCTCAGCCTCCTCGATGCTTGAAGGCTGGCAAATCTGAACACGACAACCAAGGTCGGCCATTACGAGCGAGTGTGTGAAAGCCCTTTCGACGGAATGGATGGGCTCATCGTTCTTTTCCTGGATCCGGTTAACGCGGGCGACATCAGGCACGTCGTCGTTAGTATCCTCTGGCAAGTCATCCACGTCATCTTCTGACACCGTTTCGTCGAAATCCGTCTCGACGAAACGGCCGTCGGAGTCCGCCAGGTACGCATGATACAGACTTTGCTTGAACACGTCTGCCGCTAGCTTTGCTGCTTGCGGCAATATGCCATGATTGCGTTCCAAGAGCACATGAAGAGCTTGGGGTACCTGGCCACTCTCCCGACACGCTTCGTAGACCTCCTTGCTAAACGGAGAACTAAGAAACGCCGCTCGCAGGTTCGCGATCAAGTCATCATTACTTAGTGGACGCAATATCTTGCCAGCTAACTCCGTTAGCCGTAATCCCTTTTGGTGCTTCTCCACCAGGCCGAACTCTGAAAGTGCCGTCATGACCATAGCTGAGCCGCCATTGAGTCCGCTGAATCCTAAGATGAGTCCCAATTGGGGACGGTCAACAGCTGCACGCCCTACCTTTTCGCTAATCTTCTGGACATGGGCAAGGCACGCTGCCAGTGGGATTCGTGGGTGAGAGCGGCTTCTCTTCTTTTCGTCTATCGAGCTCATACGTTTGTGATACCCGAAAGGACGTCCCGCCTCGTCACATTGATTCTCGCATTTTCAATTGAATCGATCGACCGTGACGGATTTCCGCCAGAAGACATGCAAGGCAAACGCGGCTACTCCGTCAAGAATGGCGTTAGCGTTAACGCGGGCTTAACGTGAGGAAGCCGTGGCGACCAAAACCGTGATTGACAGGGGTAAAGAATCGATAAGGCACGGTTCTCTGACATAAACTTATCCATCACGCGGCAAAGCGGGAAGCTAGTGGAGCCACGCAGCAAGTACGTAGACATATATTTACCAGCAATCATGTGGCGAGTTCAGCTAGGATCGTTGTTTTTGGCCGCCGGCAGGAGACTCCGCTCCCAGTGCGATTTGCATGCAGAGAAAGAACTTACTCGCCGCGCGCCAAAAGTCCTACGCCCCCAACTGATCCGGGTTGAGCCCCTGCAGTTCCGGCAACAGGAAGATCCCGTCCTGGCGGATGAGTACGTCATCGAACCAGACTTCCCCGCCACCGTAATCCGCGCGCTGGATGTTCACGATGTCCCAGTGGATCGCGCTCTGGTTCCCGTTCCCGCCCGGCCCGGTATACGCATTACCCGGCGTGAAGTGGAAGCTCCCCGCGATCTTCTCATCAAAGAGCGTGTCCTTCATCGGGTGCAGCACAAACGGGTTGTAGCCCAGCGCAAACTCGCCAAAGTAGCGCGCCCCCTCGTCGGTGTCTAGGATCTCGTTCACCTTGTCGGTCTGCGCGCCCGCCTCGGCGTGCACAATGCGCCCGTTCTCCACTTCAAACCGGATGTTCTTGAACTCCGTGCCCTGATAAAGCGACACCGTGTTGTATTGCACCGTGCCGTTTACGCTCTCGCGCACCGGGCAGCTAAAGCACTCGCCATCGGGGATGTTGCGCCGCCCGTGGCAGCTCACCGCGCCGATGCCCTTGATGCTGAACTCCACATCGGTGCCCGGCCCCACCAGGCGCACCCGGTCGGTGCGGTTCATCAGCTCCACCAGCGGGCGGGCCGCCACTTCCATGCGCTTGTAATCCATGGTGCACACCCGGAAGTAGAAATCTTCCCACGCCGCCGTGCTCATGCCCGCTTGCTGGGCCATGCCCGCCGTCGGCCACCGCAGGGCCACCCATTTGGTGTTGGGGACGCGGCGCTGGAACACCACCGGGGCCGCATACAGCTGGCTCCAAATCGTCATCTTGTCGCTCGGCACGTCGGCCAGGGCGCTCACGTTGTGGCTGCCGCGAAGGGCAATGTAGGCCGTCATCCGGTCCATTTCGTCCGCTTCGTTGGCGGCAATGGTGGTGGCGTTGGCCTCGGTCATGCCCATCAGCAGTTGGCGGCGCACCACTTCGCTTTCTAGCCGCACGGCCACCTGCGCCCCGCTGGTTTGGGCCACCCGCACCACTTCGGCCACCGCATCCTCGGGCACATCAAAGGCGTGGATGAGCACGCGGTCCTCGGGCGTGAGTTGCGTGGAGTGGGTCACCAGGAGTTCAGCCAATTGCGTGACGCGCGGGTCGAGCATACGCTTCACTTTACCGATTTGTCCTGGTTTCCCTCGGCCCCGTGGAGGTTAGGCTTTGGGTCTATCCGGGGGCCTGAGTATGCTTTTGCGTTGGTCATGCCTCTGGGCGACATCCTTCTCGGCCGACGACTCGGCAACTCCGAAGACAAAGAACAAAAGATCGGCCCTACCACCGGTTTTCCGCTCCTCGGGATCGACGCACTTTCGAGTACCGCTTACGGTACGGAAGCCGCGCTCTTCGTTTTGATGTGGGTCGGCATGGTCGGCTTCAGCGTGCTCATGCCCATCACCTGGGTGATCATCGCAGTGATGACCATCGTGATGCTGAGCTACCTGCAAACGGTGGTCGCCTACCCCAATGGGGGTGGCAGTTACACCGTGGCCACCGAGAATCTAGGCCGCAAGCCGGGCCTCATCGCGGGCAGTGCGCTGTTGCTGGACTACATCCTGGTCGTCGCCATTGGCTCGTCGGCGGGCGTGGGGGCGCTGGTGTCGGCCTTCCCGCACCTCCAGCCCTACTTGGTGCCGATGTCGCTCGTTTTGGTGCTGATGATGACGATCATCAACCTGCGCGGGGTGAAGGAATCGGGGGCGGCCTTTGCCATCCCGGTTTATGGCTACATTGTCATCCTGCTGGGCATCATCGCCCTCGGCATCTTTAAGACGGTGCAGGCCGGGGGGAACCCGGTGCCGCTGGTTGCGCCCGAGCAGATCCACCAGACCACGCAGACCATTGGTTGGCTCTTGTTGCTGAAGGCCTTTAGCAACGGGTGCGCGGCCCTCACCGGGATTGAAGCGGTGGCCAACGGGGTGCCGTTGTTCCGCGACCCCGCCAGCAAAAACGCTCAGCGCGTCCTCATTATGGTCGTCGGCGTGATGGCGCTCATCTTCGCCGGTCTCGCCTTTTTGGCGAATGCCTACAAGACGCCGGCGATGTCGGCCGAAGAAGGTAACTACCGCACGGTGCTCTCGCAGATCGTGGCGGCGGTGGTGGGCAACGGCCCCGCTTATTACATCTTCCTCTTCTTCCTGCTGGCGCTCATGGCACTCTCGGCCAACACGGCTTATGCGGGCTTCCCGCGCATGTGCCGCCTGCTGGCCCGGGACGACTATTTGCCGCACGCCTTTGCCGCGCGGGGCCGCCGCTTGGTGTTCCACTACGGCATCTGGGTGCTCACGGGCTTTGCCTGTCTGCTCATCATCGCGTTTGGTGGCTTGCTGGAACGCCTGCTGCCTTTGTATGCCGTGGGGGTGTTTGTGGCGTTCACGCTCAGCCAGTTCGGGATGGTAAAGCACTGGAAGCGCCACCCCGAAGAGCTGGCCCAGAAGCGATTCCCGTGGCTGCCGAAGACTATCAACTTCATTGGCGGGGTTGTGACCGGCGTGGCCACAATCGTCATTCTTTACACCAAGTTCCAGCAGGGCGCGTGGCTGGCCCTCATCATGATGCCGGGCTTTGTGGTGCTGTTCCTGGCCATCAAGCGGCACTACATCGAGGTGAACCGCATGACCTCGGCCCACCACAGCATCGACACCGAGAACCTCGAGCCGCCGCTCATCATCGTGCCCGTGCAACGGTGGAGCTCGATGACCGAGCACGCGATCCAGTTCTCGGTGACGCTGAGCCCGGACGTGGAGGCCATCCACATTGCCGATGGCGAGGATGATGAATCCATCATGTACCTTCACCGCGACTGGAACCAGTTTGTGGTGGAGCCCCTGGAAGCCATCGGCAAGAAAGCTCCCGAGCTCATCGTGGTGCCCAGCCCCTATCGGCACATCATTCGGCTCATCCTGGATTACGTGCGGGCTAAGCGCAAGACGCACCCCGGCCGCCGCATCATGGTGGTGGTGCCGGAGTTGGTGGAAGCCAAGTGGTACCAATACTTGCTCCACAATCAGCGGGCACAGGCTCTCAAGGCCGCCTTGCTGCTGCAGGGCCAGCAAGACATCATGGTGCTCAACGTGCCTTGGTACATGCACCCCGAGCGCCGCGCCAAGGAAGCCGGACCCGAGGACAGCCGCCGCGACCGATTGACCGGGTTGTAAGGCAAGGGTTCTGGAGCTTCGCCAATCGAGTATTATAGGGGGCCGCTAACCGAACGCGTATGGAACCACGACAAAAGCAAGCGCTGTTGAGCGTCTGGATTGCCTTGTCGGCAGTGTTTGGCACTGTCTTCGTCACCTGGTTGGCGGTGAATTCCATTCCGCAATCCGGGATCGGCAACGACCGGGCTCGCATTGTGGACTTGAACCAAGTTCCGGAGCGTCCGGTGTCCGCCCCGGCGAAGACCCCGGCCCTAGTGACCAAGGCCGATCCGCCGGTTAAGAAGCCGCCGACGGTGGCGAAGCCGACCAAGCCGGCACCTGTTGAAAAGAAGCCCGCTGAATCGAAGCCGGTGGAAAACAAGCCCGTTGCGAAGGAGCCCGTGAAGATGGCCCCCGTGCAGCGCGCGGAGCCCCAACCGGCAGAATCCAAGCCGGCCGAACCGCGACAGACTCCCGGCCCGGTAGCCAAGAACGAACCGGCCCCGGCCAAGCCCGCCCAGCCGGCCAAAACGGATCCCAAGCTCGCGCTAAAAAAGCCGCGTGAGAACGCCAATCCGGCCCCCGTGCGCAAGGAAGAGCCGCGAGCCAAGCCTGAATCCAAGCCGAAGGAAGCCCCCAAGCCCGCCGCGCCCAACCTGCGCGACAAGCCCTCGGGTGTGCCTATGCGCATGGCGCCGGTGCCGGCTCCCCCCAAGGACAAGGCGAAGGACAAGTCCGACGTGATGATGCCGATTCCGGTGGAACCGGAACCCCGGATTGCACCGAACCGCCCCGAGCCGACCCCGCTGCTCTCCCCGCGCCCCAACAGTTTGCCCGCGTACTCGCCGGTCGAAGTCACCTTCCCGCGCCCTATGGGCCTCGTGCCCGCCCCGTTTGGCTACGCCCAAATCTGGAACGGCAACCGGGACGAGAAGCTCGTGTGCTTTACCTTCGACGACGGGCCGCACCCCAGCTTCACCCCGCGCCTGCTCAAGCTCCTGCGGGAGCAAGACGTCAAGGTCACCTTCTTCTTCATCGGGCGAAACGTGGATATCTGCCCGGACATCGCCCGCGCGGCCCTGGCTGACGGCCATGAACTGGCCAACCACACGTACGACCACATCCGCCTGACAGGTGTGCCCCCGGCGGTGATTGAACGAGAACTCACCGAAGGGGCGGCCTCTATTGAGCGTGCCACTGGCGTCTGGCCGATCGTTTTCCGCACACCGGGCGGCGGCTATTCGCAAGAAGTTCTCAGCGTGGCTCAGCGCCTTGGCATGACCATGGCGCAGTGGTCTTCCAACGCCATGGACGCCACCCAGGCCAACGGGGAGAACCCCTCGCCGGACCGCATTTATCGCAACGTGATGTCCACCATGAAGCCGGGCAGCATCGTTCTCCTGCACGAGCCCTCCAAGGGTTCGCTGGAAGCTCTACCGCGCATCATCCGCGATCTTCGCGCCCAGGGCTACCGCTTTGTCACCCTCAAAGAGATGATGGAACGACACGGCAACGAGATCACGACTTGGGAGGAAGCCCGCTCGCGCGGGGACTTCTCGCCGCGAGATTACGTCCTAAGTAAGGATGGTTAGCGCGCGCCGACTTCTCGCCACATTTACCCTCGTGGTGGTGGCGGTGGTCGCGTATGCCCAGGTTCAGCTCGATCAGAGCAACCCCCGCGCATTGCTTAAGACCTTTCCGGAGGTGATGCGCTCGGGTTCCCTCTCCGACGCGCTCCCGGCCCTGGATATCGACCGAAAGCCGGAGGACAACGAAGGCTCTCCTACCCCCGAACTTGAGCGCACACTGACTCATCTGGCTGAGGTGCTCGATGCCCTGGGGGTTGACCCTAGCCAAGTGCCTGAGAACCCCGGCGCCGACCGCCTGACGGTGCAGCCCGTGCGCAACGAGTTCGACAGCCTGGTCGGCAACGTTTCTCTGGTCCGCAACGGGAGCCGCTGGCAGTTCAGCCGCGAGACTCTCGCAGACCTGGATGCCATTCACACCGCCGTGTTCCGGGCGCGCTCCGGAGAAGGCACAAGCGGCGAAGTGGCCAAGGATGTGGTCGCCCCGGACGGATTGAAGTCTCCGCGCGACACCATGCGCACGTTCCTCACGGCGATGAACGAGGATCGCCCCGGAGAAGCGGCGGTCGCACTGGACCTGCGCCAAATCAACTCCGTCATTCGCGATGAGGAAGGCCCGCGTTTGGCGGCGCTCCTGCTTGCCATCCTCAACCGGACGGAGTACATCGACCTCAGCCGCATCCCCGACGACCCCGCCGAAGAGCCGTTCCTCTACCGCTCGTACACGCAGTGGGCAACGGGTCAAGCGGTGGGCAGTATTGTCCTGGCCCGCCAGGAGGATGGTGGCTGGCGGTTTACCCCCACCACGGTCAAGGAACTCGACGCGATTTGGCAGACGGTGAAGGACCAGCCGCTGGTATCCGGCACCAAGGACATCGACCCGGCCGCCCTCGATCCTTCGGCGTATCTCAAGTCGCAGTTCCCGCCGCAGTTCCACGGCAAGACGCTGTGGCTGGAAAACTGGCAGTGGCTGAGCCTGCTGGGGTTGCTGCTGGGCGCGGGAGCCATTGGCCACGGGGTGCGCTTGGTGGTCCGCATGGTGCTGCGTCGCACGCTCACCCCGGATCAATTTGCGGCGAATCGCCTGAAGCTCCGCACCTTTGGCCGGTCACTCAGCCTGGTCATCGCCTGTAGCGTGCTGCACGCGGGGCTGGCCTCACTCGGCTTGCCCGAGTGGTGGCGGGCGACTCTCCTGGTGGTGGCCAAGCTCGGCTGGGCGCTGGGTGGGGCGATGGCGCTGAGTGCCGCCTGGGATCTGGCCCTGGCGTGGTGGTCACGCCGGGACGAAGCCCAAAGCGGTCGCCGCGAGAAGCTCGTCGTGCCGGTGCTCAGTCGCCTCGCCCGGGCGTTCCTGCTCGTCCTCGCGCTGTTCGTGTTTTTGGCGGCCATCGGGGTCAATGTCACGGGCATCGTGGCGGGCCTTGGCATCGGGGGCTTGGTGGTGGCGCTGGCGGCCAAGGATAGTGTCGAGAACCTTTTTGGCTCCGTCACGGTGCTGGTCGAATCCCCTTTCCAACTTGGAGATTGGATTCGGATTGGCGATGTGGACGGCGTGGTGGAGGAGATCAATCTGCGCTCCACCCGGGTGCGGACCTTCCAAGATTCGCTCATTACGCTCCCTAACAGCCGCCTCATCACCGCCCACGTGGAGAACTTCGGGCGCCGCCGACGCCGCCAAGTCAAGACAAAACTCGGGCTCTCTTACAGCACCACGGTGGAGCAGATGACCGAATTCACGGCCCGTGTGCGACACCTCTTGGCCTCCCACGACTCCGTTTATGAGGGCGAAAGCTACGCCTACTTCGCCGATTTTGGCGAGAGCACGCTGGATGTTCGCTTACAGTTCTTCTTGCTCGCGGACACCCTGGGCGAAGAGCTCCGGTTGCGAGAGGAAATCATGACGGAAATCATTCAGATTGCCCAAGATATGGGCGTTACGTTTGCCTTCCCCACCCGTACATTGGTACACGAGCCCACCACGCCGCCCGTCGTGCCAAACTCACCTCAGGATCCCAAGTGATGATTTCTGCCCGTGCATTCTTCCTCTCGGCCACCCTCTTGGCCGGGGCCACCGTTTTGGCGCAACAGCGGCTCCCGAGTTACCCCGGTGTCCGCGAAGGGCAAGCCGCGCGCCAAGCATTGGCGAGTTCGGTTTCTTTGGCGCGCACCAGCGGCTGGTGGCAAGACAACTTCACGTTCATTCATCCGGTCGGCAACGACACGTTCGCATTTGACGCCCGCACCGGGCAACGCACGGCCCTTACGGCTCGCCCGACGCGCCCGGCCGCCGGTGGCGGGGGACGACAACCCGGCCGGGGTCGGCAGTTCACCACGCTTGCTTCACCGGACGGCTCCGCCCGCGCGGATTACAAGGATGGCAACCTGAGCCTGACCGAAAACGGCCGCACCACCGCCCTGAGCCAAGACGGCGACGAAGCCCGAGGCATCAAGTACGGCTCGGCCAGTTGGGTGTACGGCGAAGAGCTGGCCCAAAACGAGGCCTTTGGGTTCAGCCCCAACAGCCGCTACGTCTGGTTCTATCGCTTTGATGAAAGCCGCGTACCGATTTACTATCTCACGCTGAACCAGCGCGACCCTCAAAGCACCCTCGCCACTGAGCGGTACCCCAAGCCCGGGCAACCGAACCCGGAAGTCGAGCTTTACGTTTTTGACCGCCAGACCCGGCAAACCACCCGGATGCAGGTGCGCCCCGGCGCCTTTGACGAAGGAGTTGGGCACTACATCTTCCGGATTGGCTGGCTGGCCGACGGACGGCTGTACTTCCGCCGCGCGGATCGCCGCCAGCAAGTGCTGGAGCTCTGCGCCAGCGACCCCACCACGGGCATCACGAAGGTGCTGCAGCGCGAAACCAACCCCGAGGGCTGGGTGGATGGCGACTTCCCGATGTTCCCCGTGGGCAACGACCGCTTGCTGAGCATCACCGAACGCAACGGCTTCGCCAACTGGGCGTGGGTCACCATGGACGGCACGGTCACTCCGCTGACTAGCCACCAGGCCGAAGTCCGGCGCCCCGTCCACTTTGACGACCAGAACCAGGTGCTGTTCTACATGGCTCTGGACGGCAAGCGGCACGGCGCGCAACTGTGGCGCGTGGGTTACAACGGTCAAGGGGCCGCCCGCCTCACCGACCCTGAACTCGCCCACCAAGTGATGCCGAGCCCCGATGGTCAGTTCTTAGTCGTGACCTCACAGAGCGACACCGTGCCCCCGGTGGTGCGGATCATCGACCGCAACGGCCAAGTGAAGGCCACGGTGGCCGAAAGCAATGTGGAAGGCATCACGCGCGCGGGATACCGCCGCACGGAGGCGCTGACCTTCACCTCGGCCGACGGCCGCACCGAACTGAATGCCCGTTTGCACTACCCGGTCAACTTCGACCCGAGCAAGAAGTACCCGATGATCCTGCCGGTGTACGGCGGGCCGCTGGGGGCGTTCCAAACCAGCTGGAACCCGAGCTTTGAGCTCCCGGACAGCTACTGCGACTACGGGTTCTTTGTGCTGGAAGTCGAAAACCGCGGCCCGAGTGGGCGCGGAGTGGTGTTCAAGAACGCGATGTACCGGCACATGGGCCGCGCCGAGATTGATGACATGGCCAAGGGCGTGGAGATGGCCCGCACCAAGCCGGGAGTGGACGGCAACCGCGTCGGCATCATCGGCACCAGCTACGGGGGTTACACCAGCATCATGGCGATCTTGCGCTACCCGGACCACTTCCACGCGGCGGTCTCCAACAGCAACGTGAGCGACTGGCGCAACTACGACACCACCTACACTGAGCGGTATATGGACCTGCTGGAGCGCAACGTGGAAGGCTACGATGCGGGCCGCGCCGCCACCTACGCCGCCAACCTGAAGGGGGCGCTGATGATCTACTACGGCACCGCTGACGACAACACGCACCCGACGAACTCGCTTCAGATCATTGCGGCGCTGCAGCGGGCGGGCAAGTCGTTTGAAGTGCAAGTGGGGCCAGACGCGGGCCACTCCGCCGTCAGTTACCAGCGGAGTCTGGAGTTCTTGGTCGAGAACCTGATTCTCCGCCCGGCGACGCCCTAGTTTTCAGTCAGCCTTAGTCTCGCGGCATCGGCGAGGGCGCTTCGATATGCGGGGCGCCCATCGCCAGGAGCCGCGCCCAGTTCTCGTGGAGGTCTTCCAGAAGCGGGGTGCGCATGCGGCACGCGCGCACCTCGGCCTCGTCCACTTCGGCCATCACAATGGCTTCCTCCAGGAGCGGGGCCTGCCCCAGGGCCACCCCGTCTGGGCCGATGATAAAGCTCCCGCCAGTGAACCCCTTGCCCCCTTCAAATCCGCAAAGCATGCTCGCCGCGCCATAGACCCCGTGCTCTTCGGCCATCGCGCTCACCATGCGCTCGTAGCGCAGGAGATTGCCGGGCTTCTCGTTTTGGAATCCCCGCGCGGGCGAGGCACTCGGCACCACCACGAGGTGGCAGCCCGCCAGGGCCAGGAGCGTGCCCATGGTGCTGTGCCACACATCTTCGCAGATGAGGCAGCCCACGCGGCCGTGCCGAGTCTCAAAGACGCCCAGGTGGTCGCCCGGGGCGTGGAAACGGGCTTCGTCAAACACGCCGTAGGTCGGCAAAAAGATTTTGCGGTAGTTGCCGCGTACCGTGACTCGCCCGCCCTCGACCAACAGGTGCACCGCACTGTTATAGGGCCGACCGTCGCTCTGCTCGTAGTAGCCCAGGATGATCTCAAGCGGGCCAACCCCTTGCACATGCGGGGCGAGTTCGGCCGCAACCTGTTCGGGGCGCGCCGAGTGCTCGTCCGCGCCGCCCTCCAGGAAGTAGCCCGTCCAAATGCTCTCGGGGAAGACCACCAGTTCCGCCCCCTTTGCCGCCGCTTGATGCACTAGCTCGCCGATCCGCGCCGCATTGGCCGAGGCACGACCTTTCTCCGGACTGAATTGCGCCACGGCCAGCTGATAGGGCATGGCTTGTATTCTATGCCAAAGGGGCGTTACTCCACGTCGGGGATGGTCCCACGGCGGACATGGATCGATTCATCCGCCAAGTACGGCTCCAAAGCATCGCGCAGGATGTAGTTGTTGCCGGTCGGCATGAGGCACAGGCGGTGGCGAGCGCGCGTCATGCCCACATAGAGCAGGCGCTTGGCCTCCTCCTTCAATCGAGCGGAATACTGGTCATGCAAGGCACGCACGGCCGCTTGCTCCTTCGTCCCCGTGGCCCAGAGGTTGCCCTCCACGCTGTAGACCAACGAATCCACGTAGGACGGCCGAGAGGAGCCCCACAGCACGATCGCGGCATCAAACTCCAGCCCCTTGCTAGAGTGGATGGTGCGTAGCTGCACGGCGGGCGCGTCGGCATCGCTGGTGTCGGCGTCCGAGTCCCCGGTGGCATAGTTGTGGATGTCGCGAATCGCCTCGGCGAACTGGCGGGGCGGATAATCCGGGTAGGTCGTCGCCTTCACCAGCAGCTTGCGCACGTTGGCCAGGATCTGGTCGCGCCGAGGCAGGGTGGCGATATTGACCATGTAGGGCGACTTTTCCAGCGCCACGCCCAGCACTTCCCATGCCGCCATCCGGTCGGCGCGCTGGCGCAGGGGCCGGAACCAATCCCAAAATGTCTGCAGCGCCACCCGGTCCGCATAAACCTGCGGCTCGTAGTTCTCCAGCTGCGTGGCAATCTGTTTGCGGTTCGCCAGGTCCATCACCGCATCCAGGCTCAGTCCCACAAAGGGGCTCCGCAAGAAGGCGAACCACACAAAGTCATCGCGCGGGTCGCTCACCGCGCCCATCAGGTTCTGAATGTCCGCCGATTCCAGGCGGCTCCACAGGTGGCGGCCCGCCACCCGGCGCGGGATGCCCTGCTGGTCCAGCGCCTGTGCCACTTGCCCGAGCATGCGGTGCTGGTTGGCTAGCACGGCGATCTCGTTCAGGCGGAATCCTTCGCTCTTAAGCGCCTCGATCTGTTGCGCCAGCGACTGGGCGTAACTCATCCCCTGCGGCGTCGTCCACAGTTCCACCCCGGTGTAGCGCGGCGCCGGGTCGGCATCTAGGTCGAACTCGGGCACAAGGTCGTGGCGGAGATATTCCGGCCCCCACACGCGCCGGAACACGTCATCCACGAACGTCTGGATGCCCACGCCACTGCGGAAATTCTGTGCCAGCGATAGCGTCGGCCACACACTGGCTTGGCGCTGGAAACCCTCGGGGTCCGCCTGGCGGAAAAAGTAGATGCTTTGCTGGGCGTCGCCCACGTACATCTTGTGGGCAATGGGCATGGATTCCAGCAGGCGGTGCTGGGCCCGGCTGAGGTCTTGCGCTTCGTCCACGAACAGGACGTCGAACTGGCGCGAGAGCCGGGCCTGGACGAACGGGCGGGTTTGCACGAGGTCCACCGCTAGCCCTTCGAGAGCCGTCTGGTCGAACTCTTGCCGCTCCCACATGGCGGCATCCAGTCGGGTCACGGATTCGCGGAGAACGCGCATCCACGCCTGAGTGCGGCGGATATCGGGGCCGTCAAAGTCCTCGCGGTGGTCATCACTGTGCACCAGCGATGCCTTCAGGCCATGCGGCAGCTTCTTGGGCTTGGCGGCCTCTTTGGCGTCTGGGATGTTGTCCACGGGAAGCGGGAAGGCGGTGCCCATCCACTCGGAGAAGGCTTCGCACCACGCCTGGTACATGGCCTCGGGCTGGTTGAGGTGCTCCCACGGGTTGATCCCCGCCGCCATGTAGTTGCGGGCGCGGTCCATCATCTCCAGGCCGAGCTTTTCGAACTCGGTCGGGAAGCGCCGCCCGTCGCGCTTGGTCGAGCTGAGGTCGCGCAGGATCGCGTTGATCTCCTGATCGTCTTGGCTGAGGTCGGTGGCCGCCCCGTGCAGGCACTGCCAGGCTAGCGGCTTGGCCACGGCATCGCGGATGTCTTGGAACTCGGGATCGAGCCCCGCCACCAGCGCGTTTTCCGAAAGAATCCGGCGATAAAAGCTGTGGATAGTCTGGATCGGGCCGGTTTCGGCGAGGCTGGCGGCTTCGGCGTGGCCACTGGCCGTGAGCGCATTCACGATCCGCGTTTTCATGTCGTAGGCCGCCCGGCGCGTGAACGTGATGGTGAGGATGCGGTCCGGGTTGATGCCCTGCTCCACAAAGCGCAGATACCGGCGCGTGAGCACCGTGGTTTTGCCCGACCCCGCCCCGGCCCGCACCAAGAATCGGGGCAAATCAGACTCGATAATCGCTCGTTGCTCGGCGGAGAGGTTCAAGTCGTGCCCTCCGTGGCGGCATCCCCAAATTCGGCGTGGGCGCGGCAGAGCTCCCCGTAGCGGCACTGTTCACAGTGCGGCCCTGGCTGGGGGCGAGCGGTGCCGGAATCCAAAATGCGGAAGCCTTCCAGCGCCCGGTGCCGGGCGTACTGCCGGGTAAGCGACAAGGTGGCGGCGTGGACGATTTCCACCATTTGGTGTTTGGTGTCCATCCCGGCGCGTAGACCCCGATCGTTGAGAATGTGCCGCTGGCGCCCATTCACCACCGTTTCGACCTCAAGAATCGGCACCTGCCCCTCGCCCACGGGCAACTGGGACATCAAAATCATGATCTCCCAGAAGCGGTACGGGTCTTGCGCTTCGCTTGGCCCCGGCGTCCACTCCCACTTCTTGGCGTCGGGCAGGTTCACCATCGATGTGAAGAAAGTCACCGTATGGTTGGTTCTCTCAACTTCGAGTACGTCCGCTTGCAGCCGTACCGTGCGGTCGTCGCCTTCAATGGGCGTGAGAATGACGGGATTGGCTTCGCCCTTGCCACGCCATTCGTGGTATGTGCGGGCCAGATGCTCGCGGTGCGCCCAGCCAGTAAGGAGCTTCTTGGAAGCCACTTCAATCACGCGGCGTTCGGTTTCCGAGAGGAACGGCGCGATGGCATTCCAGCGCTCATTGTAAGCTTGGCGCAAGGCGGCCCTCGCTTCCTTCCCGTCCGGCAGCTGCGGCAGCCTGACGTTCATGGGCAGCGATGCAAACCGCATCAGGCTCAGCCGCTCAGCAGCCGGATAGAGCCGCAGGCGCTGCTCCACCACCGCCCGGAAGCCGCACAGCCGCGCCATGCTGAGTTGGGCGGGCGTCACCGGTTGGTCGCCGGGGCGAATCTGCTCTTGCACACCCACCTGGATCACTTCCGCCACCTCCGGCGGCCGCGTGGGCTGCGCCCAAGCCTCCACGATGTCACGCTCCGCCCGCGAGCGACACATTTCGGGAGGCGGCAAAGTCCAACTGCGGTCGTAGACTTTGGCGGCCAAATCCTCCTGCCCGGCGGCCCGCAACGTCGCGCGGATGTAGCCGGACTCAATGGTTTCCCGGTCGTCATCCACCAGCGGATACATCAGTGTTAATGAATCCTGGGCCAGCGCCACGGTGCGCGCCCAGCGGTCGCGTTCGGCCAGGGCCGTTTCAGTGCTGTTCGGCAACCAGTGACCTTGGTCGCGCAGGGCCTGAACGATGGCGTCGGGCAGGATGGTGTTCTCCCGCCGACGCACCGGAATCTTGCTCTCCAGCGCCCCCAGCACCCACACCTGGCGCACATCCTTAAGGCTGGACCCCGCCACCAAGAGCTGCACCCCATTCTCCGATTGCGCGGGCACGGTCACCATCTCGTTCGTCCACCACTGCCGCAGATAGATAACAAGTTGGGCAAAGCTCACCAGCTGCGCCCCGAAGATCGTCGCGTAGTCGGCCAGCGGACGCTGAAGGGCGGTGATCGCCCGGTCATCGCGCCCTTCGGTGGGGTCGCCGGGGTCAGGCGTGCCGTTGACGTGCATCACATCCCCGATGAGGGTGCGGAGATGGTCGCGCCACTGGATGAGAGTGAGCGATTGATGCCCGTACAAGGCCCGCCACTCCAGCGCGCACTGCAGCCATACCATGCGCTCGCTTTGGTCGCGGGCCCACACCGCCAGGTCGCCCCACGCGCCATTGCCTTCAAAAGCAAGTTGCCGCGTGATATTGTCAAGCTCGCCCCACTCGCTGGCATCCAGCCCCACGTAGCTCAGCTGCCCCACCCGGGCCAGGCTTCGGGGGTCGGGCTCATTCAGGGCTTCGAGCAGCTCCAAGCAGAAGCGCGCCAGGCCGTTGGTGAGCAACGGGGCGCTGTAATGCGCCCGAATCGGCACCCCAAACCGGCTCGCACTCACAATGGCCAGGGGCGCGTACTCCTTCACATCCGGCACCACCAGGGCCTGGTGCCGTCCGGGCGCGGGGTCGGCCATCGCCTCGCGCAGTGCCCATTCGCATTCGGCCAGGGCATCAAAGGCCGGGTGCAGAGCCAAGGCGGGCGGTGGCACCGGGGGTTCGCTCTTCTCGGTGAAGAGGTTGGCCCACCACACCGGCTTCTCGCTGTACACCACCGGCCACCCCATGCGTTCAGACACCCGGCGGTGGGGTTCGAAGAGGGGCGACTCCGCCGAAACCGCATCCACCACCACCCGCACGTCCAGGCCCATGGTTACCAGCCACTTCGCCCAGCGTTCGGCCAGCAGATGCTCGCTGGTGCCCATCAGCACCACCACCCCGTCGAACATCGGCAGGGGCTGCGGGAGGATGGTGAGAGATTGCCGCAGCCGGTCACTGCCCAGCAGCCGGTTTTGGTCCTTCAGCAGGGCCTCGGCGTGCGCGCCCAGGCTGGCCAGCCCTTGCGTCCATTCGCGCCAGGGGCCGCTCATCGTTTCGGCCACTGCCATCAATTGGTCCACGCCGATATCGGCCTGACGCAGATCGCTCCAGCAATCGGCCAGTTCCACCGCAAACCCGACGTGGTGAGCACTGGCGGCAAAGAGGTGGTCCGGCCCGAGGGTGCGCTGGGCGTCCACAAAGGCCGCGCACAGTTGCCCTTTGGTGGCAATGCGCCCCGCCGGAACCCCGCAGGCCGTCAGCAAGCGGCCCGCAAATTCACCCAGCGGCACCGTCTCCATGCGCTCCAACTGGTCTTCGTCGAGGAGGTCGCGGGCGGACTTGAGGCGCGGGTCGTCCGGACCCGTGATAACCCACCGTCCCCCGGGCAGCGCCGCCAGAAAGTCACGGAGGTGCGGCGCGGTGGGCGGCAGACCGAAAAGGGTTCCGCGCGCGGTGGCCATCAAGGCCGATTATCCTGATTTCGGCCTGCAGGTGAACGGTAACCTACCGGACGTGAGGGAATCGCCCCCTTCTGGTCCAAACCCGACGGGGAAACCGGCACCGAAGCCGGCCGCCCGACCCGGAAAGGCCCCCCGCAAACCCCGCTGGACCACGTTCCGCCGATTTCTTGGCAACGTGTTGCCGCTGGTGCTCAGCGTGCCCTTTTTGGTGCTGGCGGTGCAGCGGGCGGCCGAGTTTGGGCCAGACCCCCTGGTGTGGCGGTACGGAGCGTTCTTCTTGGCGATCGGCTGGGGGACGACCGCCTTTCTGGGGTACCTGGGGAACGGGTCGTTGCAAGAGAACCTGGCGGTGCAGCGGCACGCTATTGCCCCGTTTGAAAAACGGCCGCGCTGGTTTGTGGGGGTGGCGACTCCGGGCTTCAAGAGCGCCCTTGACCCGCACGAGGATGTCGCGTTCCTGGTGCTGCACGAGGACAAGCTGGAGATCTTTGGCGAACGGGTGCGGCTCTACATCCCCCGCGCCCAAATCCGGGTGATGCGCCTGCGCCCCAACATCCACTCCTGGCTGTTCCTGGGCGGGTGGATCAGTATCGAAGGCGAGCGAGAAGGCCAACCCTTCCGCATCCTGGTGGAGCCCCGCATGAGCCCGGCGGTGCTGCTGAATGCCCTGGCCCGACGCCGCCTGCTCGGCGAATGGTCGGCCTGGTGGAAGCGCGGCCTTGCCCCTACCCCGACCCCTGACCAACAAGAAAACCGCCCTGAACCCGAAGTGGATTCAGAGCGGTCTTGATGGGTTGCGCGGCTTAGCTGGTCTTGCGGCCGTGGGCAAAGCCCCGGCAGTAGCCCAGGTGAGTGGGCTGCTCCATGAGCTTCCACACCGAGCAATCGAGGTAACCCGCCGCCATGGTCATGAGGCCGAGGCAGCTGAGGCTGGGCGCCCACCAGTTGGTGTTGTTATCGCCGTATTCGTTGTTCGGATAGAACTCCATCACGGGCTGTGCGCCGCCGTAGCCGTGGCCGAGGCCACCCTGGTACGGGCTGAAGTCGTCGCAAATCGCGGTTTCGATGAAAATCTCGCCGGTGTTCACGCTGCTGAGCAGGTCAAGCGCGAGGAGCGGGTACCGAAGGTGGTACAGGGTGCCGAAGAAGAACACCACATCGAAGGTGCCCAGCACTTCGGGGTTGACCTGATAGACCGACATCTCGATCCGTTGGCACTGCTCTTCGGTGTAGCCCAGCGCGTCGCGGCAAAGATCGAAGGTCTGCCACGCCTTGCGGTCGCGTTCATCCAGGCTGCCCAGATAGTCGCTGAAATCGTCAATGGCGACGACCTGTTCCGCGCCGCGCTTCAGCGCTTCAAACGCCCAGTAGCCGTCCCAAGAACCGACATCCAGCACGCGCTTGCCGGTCAGGTCGGCGGGGATGCCATAAGAGTCGCGGTCGAGCGGAGCCCAGCCGGGGGTCGTGATGCCGTGGGGCAGGTCAATGCGGTGGTACCAAAATGGGAACGAGTTCACCTGCTCCAGCAGAGCGTCTCGATTTGCATTTTTGTCCGGGGCCAGGTGATTTTGCGGGGCCGCCATACCGATAACTTCGGCAGGTCTCATGAAATCTGTACCCCTTCCCGCTCCGTGCCCGGCCCTGCAGCAAGCTTTGGCCGCCCACGGCAAGGGCGATTTGAAGTCGGCCCGGACCTGGTACGACCAAGCAGTAGACGCACCTGAAGCGGCCGCCTTGGCGTGGCTGGGGCGTGGGGTTTTGCGATTCCAGACCGGAGACCGAGCCGGGGGCATTGTGGATATGGAGACCGCCCTCGATCGAAATCCTCACGATGACGAGGCCTGGAGCAACCTGGCCAACGCCTATCGCGCCGAAGCTCAATTTGAAGCGGGAGCCGAATGTGCGCGCCGCGCCGTGGAACTGAATCCCCGCCAAGCCTTGGCCCACGCCAACCTCGCCGCGTGCTTGAGACCGCTCGGCGACCTGGTGGAAGCCCGTGCGCATGCGGAGGAAGCCGTCCGCCTCGCCCCGGACCTAAACAGCGGGTGGCGCACCCTGGGGGCCGTGTGGCTGCACATGGGCGACGCGCGACGCGCGAGCGACTGCTTCTACCGGGCTTTGCAACTGGATCCGGCCCTGCCGGATGCCTGGAGTGAGTGGCTGTTTGCTTTGCAATACCGCGACGACATCTCGGCAGATGACATTATGGAGGCCACCCGGTTGTGGTCTCGCTCTCAGCCTGCGGCGGTGCCCGGGGCGCGGCCTTCTGCGATTCAGCGCATTGGGCTGGTGAGCGGCGACTTTCGGGCGCACCCGGTGGGCCGCATGATGCTGGCCTTCGTGCCTGCCCTTCGCGCTTTGGGCGTGGACGTGGTGCTGATTGCCAACCAAAGCCAAATGGACGGCGTGACCGAGCAACTGCAAGATGCCGCCAGCGCTTGGCACAACGTGTGGGCGCTACCCACCGAGACCGCTTGCTCGTTGGTGCGGCGGGAAAATCTTGACCTTTTGGTGGACCTCTCGGGGCACTCCGCCGACCACCGCCTGGACATTTTTGCCGCCCGGTGCGCGCCTTTCCAGGTTTCCTGGCTGGGCTACAGCGCGACCACCGGCGTGCCCGCGATGGATGCCTGGATGGGCTGCCCGTGGACGATGCCCGAGGGCACCGAAGCCACCGCCACCGAAGCCTTACTCCGCTTGCCCAACGTGTTTACTTGTGATTCGCGGGCGCCGCAAAGCGTGCCGGCGGGTCCGCGCGACCATGTGGTCTTTGGTTCGTTCAACAACCTCGCCAAGCTCTCGGACACGACCATCGCGCTCTGGAGTGCGGTGCTGGCGGGGATTCCGGACAGCCGCATGATCCTGAAGTATCGCGGCCTTGGTGACCCGGCTCTGGCCGATGCCCTGGTGGCGCGATTCGAAGCAAACGGCATTGAGGCGAGCCGAATTGAATGCCGCGACTGGACCGAAGAGGCTGACGTGAACGCCGCCTTTGCCGACGTGGACATCATGCTGGAC